>Ga0196972_1000456_pt1 | contig 21640 bp, 27 predicted proteins | sample S1v_2013CmetaG_FD_148618 | JGI IMG/M metagenome (GOLD analysis project Ga0196972, IMG submission 148618) | Soil microbial communities from Anza Borrego desert, Southern California, United States - S1+v_20-13C | ecosystem: Environmental > Terrestrial > Soil > Desert | place: USA: California...
CAGAAGAAATGATTGAAAAAATGCTGGATGAGGCTGCTGCGGCCGGTCAGGAAGCGAAAGGCGAAAGAAAAATAAGGGGTAAAATCAATTATAATATATATGTAAACACAATTAAAAATACATATAGAGACATCATTAAGACGGGCTATAATATTGAATATGGCCAGATTGATAAAGGTGAATATATAGAAATAACTCTGAAAGTACCTAAAAACTAAAAAGCAGCTTAAGCTGCTTTTTTTATTTTACTGCTATATTTTTCCCGAGAGGATCAGTGCGCCCATCATTATGAAGAGTACTCCTGCAGTATTTTGTATGTAGTGAGGTGGAACGTATTTGGCCAAATATGTACCTGCAAAAACACCTATAAATGAAGAGCAAACTAGGGCTAGACTGGCTCCAATGAAAACGGGCACCACAGAATTTGACTTCGCAGATAAGAGCATGGTGGCAAGCTGTGTTTTATCTCCCAGCTCAGCAATAAAAACTAAAAAGAATGTATAAAAGATCGCCTTTAGCATTATATCCTCCTTATTATAGAAAACTTAATAGTATATTATATTTGATTAATTCCATGTTATTACAAGACTTTTCATTTCTAATCATGTTTATATGAGTAAATGTGCGGAAATTACATATATATGAAAGTTTTTGCTTTTATATTCAACTAGTTTATTATATTATAGATATATGAGCTAATTAATTATTTTAGTCGCTAAGGGGTGTAAATATGTCAAAATCAATTGCAGTCTTTAATCAGAAGGGTGGTGTAGGCAAGACCACTACTGTCATCAATTTAAGTGCTTGTCTCGCAGAACAGGGTAAAAAAATTCTAATGATAGATATAGATCCTCAGGGAAACACTACTAGTGGAATTGGAGTTGACAAGAACTCCTTAGAGTTTACAATATACGATGCGCTTATCAATGGAATAGAGCCTCAAAAGTGTGTTGTTGAAACAAATCAGGAGAACCTATATCTAATTCCATCCAGTGTTCAATTAGCTGGAGCGGAAATAGAGTTGACCACCTTGAATGAAAGAGAACTAAAACTGAAGGATTGCATTGATAGTATCAAAAGCGAGTTTGACTTTGTTTTCATCGACTGTCCTCCATCCTTAGGGCTATTATCCATAAATGCGTTATCAGCAGTAGACAGTGTGCTTATACCAATTCAATGTGAGTATTATGCTTTAGAAGGGGTAAGTCAGCTGATGAATACCATCAAACTAGTTAAAAAGGGACTCAATCCGGACCTTGAGGTAGAGGGTGTTGTATTGAGCATGTTCGACGGCAGAACGAACCTTTCCATTCAAGTTGTAGATGAAGTAAAGCGATATTTTAAAGGAAAGGTTTATACCACAATGATTCCTAGAAATGTAAGGCTTGCAGAGGCACCTAGCTTTGGACTTTCTATAATAAAATATGATGAAAAGTCAAAGGGTGCTGAAGCATATAGTGAATTGGCTGAAGAATTTATATATTTAAGTGAAGGTGTTAACTGATGAAAAAAAGCGGATTAGGTAAGGGATTAGGAGCATTAATAAGAGAAAACGAACAGGAAGTGAATAGTTCTGTTACAGAACTGAAGATTACTGAACTGGAGGCAAACCAAAATCAGCCCAGACGTTTTTTTGACGATCAAGCGCTGCAGGAGTTGTCCGGCTCAATCAAGGAACATGGTGTAGTGCAGCCAATCATCGTGCGCAAGGTTGATGAGAGTTATCAGATTGTGGCAGGTGAAAGAAGATGGAGAGCAGCCAGGTTAGCTGGACTAAAAACTGTACCTGTTGTGATTAAGGATTATAGCAATGTTCAAGTGATGGAAATAGCATTGATTGAAAATCTTCAAAGACAGGATTTGAATTCAATAGAAGAAGCTTTGGCATATAAAAGCTTGATAGAAGAGCATGATATGACGCAAGAAGAAATATCAGAGAAGATTGGCAAGAGCAGATCAGCAATTGCAAATACTCTGAGATTGTTAAACCTTCCGGAAGAAATAAAAAATTTAGTGGTACATGGAAAAATTTCTGCAGGACATGCCAGAGCACTTTTGGCAATTGACGATAAAAAGAAGCAATTGGAGATTGCACAAAAAGTAATAGACCAGCAGTTAAATGTACGTGATATCGAAAAGCTGGTTATGCAGAAGGATGCAAAAGAAGAAAAGAAAGAAGTAAAAAAAGATGTCGAGATTATAGACATTGAAGACAGACTCAAAAAAGTTTTATCTACAAAAGTAAACATCATACATAAAAAGAATAAGGGTAAAATAGAAATAGAGTATTATAGCAATGATGATTTGGAAAGAATTTTAGAGCTGCTGCAAAAATAGCGGCTCTTTTAAATGGTTTATAAAGAATTATTTTTAAGTGAGCAATATCACAACATTAAAAAAGACGAAAATGCCTTAAAACTTGTTTAAATGCGAAATAAGCAGTTTGTTTCACGTGAAACAAAATTGCCACATTGTCTTAAATGTTTCACGTGAAACAAAGGAGAGTACTATGATATATTTTGATAATGCAGCAACGACATATCCAAAACCTGAAACTGTCTATCAAGCAGTTAATAAATGTTTAAGAGAATACTGTGCAAATCCGGGGCGATCCGGTCATAAGCTTTCTATGGAGGCAGGAAGAGCGGTGCTTGATGCCCGAGAGTTAATGGCAAGGTTATTCCATGCAAAAAAATCCGAAAGCATTATATTTAGTTTGAATGCAACGGATGCGCTGAATACGGCTATAAAGGGTATACTTACAAAAGGGGACCATGTGATTACAACAAGCATGGAACACAATTCGGTCTTAAGACCCCTAAAACAACTAGAGAGCATAGGCGTTGAAACAACAATTGTTAAATGCAACAGCTTGGGAGAATTAGACCTGTCTGAACTAGAACATGAAATCAAAGAAAACACCAAGTTGATTATCACTACACATGCTTCAAATGTGACGGGGACTATAATGCCCATCAAGGAAATTGGAAAAATTGCTCGCAGAAAGAAATTGTTTTACATAGTAGATGCAGCTCAAACGGCAGGCACTTATCCAATAAATGTGAATGAAATCAATGTAGATGTGTTAGTGTTTACAGGGCATAAAGGTCTGATGGGTCCGCAAGGCGTTGGTGGCTTCTATGTTAGAGAAGGAACACCTATACGTCAATTGCGAGAGGGCGGCACGGGCAGTATGTCTGAATCCCTGCTGCATCCCGAAATACTGCCAGACAAATATGAAAGTGGAACACCTAATACACCGGGAATAGCTGGGTTGGCTGCGGGGCTAAGATTTATCAATGAAATTGGTATAGAGAACATAAGAAAACACGAAGAAGCTATAACAGACTATTTCTTGAAACAATTAGATGAAATAGATGAGCTGGATATATATGGACCAAAGGGTATTGGTATGCGCGCCCCTGTGGTATCAATCAATATTAAGGGCAGAACCTCTTCTGAGGTAAGTTTTCTGCTGGACAGTAACCATGACATTGCAACTAGGCCTGGATTGCATTGTGCACCCCTAGCACACCAAACAATAGGAACTAAGGAACATGGTGCGGTGCGGTTCAGTTTTGGATATTTCAATACAAAAGATGAAGTGGATATAGCAGTTGAAGCTATAAAAGCTATAGTAAAAGAGGAGTGCTGGTAGTATGGAGAACTTAATGATATTTTTGCAGAATAATCTATATCCCATCTTGGCAACACTGATTGTGATGTTATTCATCAGTGTAATATGGATTATAGTATTGACATCGCAGCTTGCAATATTAGGCCGAAGGTACAAACGATTTATGAGAGGTACTTCTGGGAAAAATATAGAAGGTGTGATAATAGAACACTTAGATGAACTAAAGGCAAATGATGCAAAGTTTGAAGCTGTAAATAATAGATTGAGTGAGATGCAAGAACAGTTGGACAGATGTATTCAAAAACATAGCATTGTAAGATATAATGCATTTAATGACACGGGCAGTGACTTGAGCTATTCTATAGCTCTGATGGATAACTTCGACAATGGTATCACCGTGACCGGTATTTATGGAAGAAATGAATTCATAGGCTACGCAAAACCAATAGAAGGTGGAAACTCAACCTATCCGTTATCCGTAGAAGAGCAGATGGCATTAAGCAGATGTCAGAAGAAGAGAGCCAATAACAAGTAATAGGAATAAAAAAACCACCGCTACTAAATAATATATGTGGAGGTGGTTTTTTTGAATATTGCAATTCAAAGGGGTTTGGAAAACCTGAGAGATGTGTTGGAAGGCAGAGGGCATCACGTTTTTTACATAGGTGATAATGAAGTTGCAGATGCAGTCCTTTATAATGAGACGGATTCGCATCCGTATTATGAGGTAAACAATATACCGTCGGTTACTGCATCCACACAGGGTGCCAATGCAGCATACGGTGCATTGCTTGTAAATGTGTCTAATAAATCGCAGGATGAACTGCTAAGGATATTAGATAAAAGGGTATACAGTCCACTGTTCTAGATAATAAAGGTGCTGGCAATCAGCATCTTTATTATATATTCTGACTTCCACATTTAAACACAAAACAACAAATTTATCCATTTATATGATATAATCGTATTGTAAATTGCTGAAAAGAGGTTATATATGGAGTTTTTATACAAAGTGAAGACTTTTAAATGGAGACTTTGGGGGCCCATCATCATCTTGTTTCTCTTGCTTCTGCCAATTAATATATTTCTTTCTACTATATTCAGCATATGTAATATGGAGCATCAGTCACTCAAGTTTAGTACCTGGCACTATAGGCATGGGCAAGAGAGTTCTAGAACCCAAGCCGTAGAGGCTTGGAATGAAGCTGCAAATGGATATGCATGGCATGAAGTTAAGGAAGTTGGGAACAGCATTGGTAATGGGAAAAGCAACCTGATATATTATAAAACAACTTTGCCAAACAAAGCTATAAGGGATGCCTGTCTGCTATTTCAAACCAATGACCATGCATTTGAAATATATGTAGATAAAAACCGTATCTATACTTATGGCAACTATGATCAATTTAATTACAGAAACTCACCAGGCTCACCAATTCATTTCATCTCACTTCCTGAGGCTTATGAAAATAAAGAGTTGATAATCGCAATGAAGGCCGTATCGAAGAGCAAGCTTGGATTAATTAGGACAATTGAACTGGATACAAAAAGCAACCATATATTAGGTCTGTTCAAGATGAATATAAGCAATCTGGTATTGGCGAGTCTCAATGTGGTTATAGGAACTTTTTGTGCTTTGTTTAGTTTTGCTCAAAAAAACGATAAAAAAGCCTTGGTCTCGCTTGGTCTTTCTTTCGTCATAGCAGGTCTTTGGAGTATATCTGAGAATCCACTGACACAGATGCTGTATTTTCATCCGAAGCTATGGTATTATGTTGCAATTATCTCTTTTTACTTAATCCCGGTTACAACCTATCAATTTATTAAGGACATTACAAGCTCAAACAAATATATTTATGGCTTAATGGTACAGCTTCACATTTTATTGTTTGTTATTTCTTTAGCGCTGGACTTAACTGGTCTTCAGCCATTTATCACTACATTGATTTATCATTATATACTTTTGGGGATAAGCTATACAGCATGTGTCATCTTGGGAATAGGTGCAGCTATGGGCGGCAATAAGATTGCAGCAACCTATACCTTAGGATTCTTCCTGTTTGGGGCTACAGGTCTTTATGATATTTTAGGATGGTATTTTGAAATATTGCCTTGGAAAACCAATGTGACCCCCTGGGGGATGTTCGGTTTTCAGCTTTCATTGGTATTTGCTCTGATTGTTTATCTGCAGGTTCAGCAAGCGAGATTTCTGCTGTTCAAAGAAAAGATAAAAGACAATAATATAAAGCTTAAGGAAAAAGAGAAGCAAATTGATCAGGTAATGGAGCAAGATAAGATTAAGACGGAGTTTTTTGCCAATATGTCTCATGAGCTGAGAACTCCATTGAATATCATATCCTCTACGATACAGCTTATAAAAATGTATCATGCCAAAGGTGTTATAGCCAAAAATGAGGTGGCTATGGACAAATATATTGGCATTATGAATCAAAACTGCAATCGCCTGGTGAAGCTGGTGGATAATATCATAGATATGACTAAAATGGAATCGGGCTATTACAAGTTGGATCTAAGAAGAGTAGATATAGTTCGTATTGTGGAGGAGACGGTTTTGTCAGTTGAAGCTTATGCAGTCAATAGGGGACTAAAGCTGACCTTTGATACGAATGTTGAAGAAAAGATGATAGCCTGTGATCCGGATGCCATTGAAAGGATTCTGCTTAATCTGCTCTCTAATGCCATAAAATTCTCGGATTTTGGCGGAGAAATTGAAGTAGTCGTGAAGGATGAGGGCCGTGATATCCTGATAGAGGTAACGGATACTGGAATGGGGGTACCCCCTGATAAAAAAGATAAGATTTTTGAAAGGTTTGCTCAGGTAGACAAGTCTTTCACAAGACAAAGCGAAGGCAGCGGAATTGGACTGGCTATAGTAAAATCATTGGTTGAGCTGCATAAAGGAAATATCATTCTTGAGAGTGAGCTGAATATAGGAAGCAAGTTCTCAATCAGGCTGCCGGCAGAGCAAACCGGAGCAGGCACTTTGCCGGAGCAGGTGGAATTGATAACCAGCAAATTAAACAAAGTTTCTATAGAGCTCTCGGATCTATAAAAAAGCAAGGAATATTGAATATCCTTGCTTTTTGCGTTGTTGCATTAGTTATTTCATGGTGCTTTGAGCTAGCTGTTCATAAATTGCATCAACGATAGTTTCATCTATATCGATGCCATTCCAGATCTCAGCTGCAGCTACAGCTTGAGCTACTAGCATATACAGGCCATTATATGCCGGTATGCCCTGAAAGACAGCTTGCTTCATCAGTTTTGTACAAAAAGGATTGTATACCAAATCAACCACCGCTCGAAAACTTGAAACTATATTCTGACCAACAGGGGAGCTGTCGACATGGGGATGCATACCAACGGGCGTACAGTTTATCAGCAGTTCTGCATCGGAAAGCAAGGATAATTGGTTATAGTCTATTGTCTTATAATTACCTTTAATGCCAGCTTTGCTGACATCCCGGGTTACTATAGTAATGCTGGATGTACCGTTGTCCTCCAAGTAGGCAATCACTGATTTTGCAGCACCGCCGCTCCCCAAAATGACTGCATCCTTATTAGTCATATTAAGATTGTATTTCTTAAGCATTCTGCCAAAACCAGTGTAGTCAGTATTATAACCGACTAAATGGCCATTGTTATTAAATATGGTATTGACGGCACCGATTTTTTGAGATTCCGGAGAAATGCTGTCTAAAAACTCCATTATATCAACTTTATAAGGAATGGTCACATTTACACCAGTAAGGTCCAAGGCCTTAATGCCTTCAGCTGCACCTCTCAGATGTCCTTGTTTCACCTGATACAGGCTATAAGTAGCATCAATGCCTATATATTCATATATACTTTTATGTATTATAGGTGAAAGACTGTGCGAAAGCTTCTCACCAATCAATCCAAAAACCTTCATCTACTCTTCTCCTATAGGTCAATCATTTAACAACTCAAGTACAGCCATGGCAGCAATCGCTTCTATCACAGGCAAGCCACGAGGTACGATACATGGATCGTGGCGACCTTTTATTGCAATAGTCGCGGCAGTGTTTGTATTTATGTTAACTGTTTGCTGTGCCAAGGCTATAGAAGGTGTGGGCTTAAACACAGTTCTAAATATCAAAGGCATGCCTGTGCTGATTCCACCAAGGACACCGCCATTATGATTTGTCTTGGTACGTATTATATCATCGGCAATATAGTACTGGTCATTTGCCTCAGAACCCTTCATTTGGGCAAATGCAAAGCCATCCCCGAATTCAATGCCCTTTACTCCGGGAATAGAGAATGCAAGGTGTGAAATAGTGCTTTCTAAAGAATCAAAGAATGGCGCTCCTAGCCCGGCTGGTAGATTTAATACGGCAGCTTCAACAATTCCTCCAAGGGAATCACCTGCGCCATAAACAGAAGCAATTTGCTCTCGCATAGCGTTTCCTGTTTCAGTATTCAGCGTAGGAAGACTTAAGGTTTTTAAACTAGATAGATCGCTTCGCTTCAGGGTCATTTCATCAAAAGGGAAATCTGAGGCTGTGCCAATCCGTAGTATGTGACTGACAACCTCTATGTTTCTTTCAGCTAGAAGCTGCTTTGCAATTGCACCTGCAAAAACTAAGACAGCTGTCAATCTGCCTGAAAAATGACCACCGCCTCTGTAATCATTGAAGCCTTTATACTTCATATATCCTGTGAAGTCTGCGTGCCCAGGTCTCATTAAATGCTTGATATCATCATAGTCCTTTGAACGTGAATCAGTATTCCTGATAAAAACACAAAGAGGAGCACCGGTAGTCTTATTGTTGAAAAAACCGCTTAAAAACTCAAACTCGTCTTGTTCGCTTCTTGGGGTTGCAACATCAGAATCTCCGGGGCGTCGTCTTTGCATTTCCAGCTTTATTTGCGTAGTATCCAGTTCTAAGCCAGGAGGAAGATTATCAATAACGATACCTATACCTTCCCCGTGAGATTCACCAAAGATGGTATACTTTATTCTATTACCCCATGATCCGCTCATTTATATCACCTCCAAGTGAAGTAAAATCATTGTAGAAGGAAGGGTAGGACTTGTCTATCACACTGCTGTTATTGATTGTTACGAGGTGTTCGCATTTAAGTGAAGCTATAGCAAGGGACATTGCAATTCGATGGTCGCCCCAGCTATCGACTTCTCCGCCATGAAGACCTTTTACCCCTTCTATGATTAAGCTATCCTTCTTTTCCTTAATATTTGCTCCAAGCTTGTTAAGCTCTGTTGATATGGCTTTCAGCCGGTCGGATTCCTTGATGCGCAGTCTGGCAGCTCCTGTGATGCTGCTGGTCCCTTGGCTTACTGCAGCAACAACCGTTAGTATTGGAGCTATATCGGGGCATTGAGAAACATCAGCATCAAAACCATGCAGATTAGAGCTGCTCACTTTGATGACATCGCCGTATGTTTCAATTTTTGCTCCTGCACCCCTCAGTATGTCAACAATGGCGCGATCACCTTGCTTGCTATTTTGGTTTAATGCAATACAAGCGATATCACCTCTCATGGCGCCTGCTGCCAGCCAAAAAGCCGCCTGGGAGTAATCTCCTTCTACCCTGTAGCGGGAGGGCGCATAACGCTGGCTGCCTTTAATATCAAAGCTCTTGTATTTGTTGTTGGTAATTGAGATTCCAAAGCTGTTAAGAACATCAATTGTTAAATCAATGTAAGCTTTAGACTCTAAGCCGCCGGTAATCGTAATGGTAGAATCGCTGTTCAGCAAGGGCAAAGCGAACATTAGACCTGTAATAAATTGTGAACTGATATCTCCTCTCAGTTCAAATACACCCGCCTGCAGCCTGCCATTAACTTCTATTGGAATAGCAGCACTAGAATAGGAGATCCTTTGTTGTTTAAAGATATCCAAATAGGGCTCCAGGGGGCGGCTGCCCAAATTACCTTTGCCTATATAGGTAACAATGTTGTCAGTAAGCAAACCGACAGGCATTAAAAATCTTAAGGTGGAGCCGGATTCACGACAATCAATGGTTACTCTTTGGCTCTCTAAAAATCTTCCGCCTATAATATCCAGTTTGTCTGACAGCATATTTGCAGCAGCGCCTAAGGCTTGTACACCTTCTATGGTTGCTATGATATCCTCAGACAGGGCGAAATTTTCTATGGTGCTTTGGCCTTCTGCCAAGGCTGCTGCAATAACGGCCCTGTGACAAAGGCTTTTGGATGGCGGGGGGATGATTTCTCCCCTCAAAAAGCTAGGGGTAATTTGAACTGATTTCATATAAAACACTCCGCTGCTATATAATAAAGCTATTCAAGTCTTTTTTTGCTATTTGATGGATATAGGCATTTCCTATATTTCTAAGCAGTACAAGTCTTATATAGCTTTCAGATGATTTTTTGTCATGACCAATTATTTCTAGCAATTTGGTTTTATCCATATCAGGCAATAAAGTTGGAAGCTTGCATATATGCAAAAGCTCTTCGATGCTATGACTGCTTCCCTTCTCCGTCAGGCCGGCAGCTTCGGCGCTGCGGCTTATTTTCAACATGCCTAAACCAACTGCTTCGCCGTGAGTATATTGTTGGTAGTCATAATACTTCTCGATGCCATGTCCTATGGTATGGCCAAAATTCAACAGCTGACGCTCACCTTTATCCATTTCATCCTTTTGTACAAAGGAGTTCTTGATGCTGCAGCAGCTATATAGGATATCATCTATTTTTTCCTGTATGCTTTGTAGACTTCCGGCACTCAGCATCAGTTTAAAAAGAGCTGAATCCTTAATAGCCCCATACTTGATTGCTTCAGCTAACCCATCGCAATATACTCTGGAAGGCAAGGTTTCCAATAGGGAGGGGTCAATGTAAACAGCTCTGGGGTGATAAAAGCATCCAGCAAGATTCTTACCTGCCTTCAGGTTGATTGCTGTCTTTCCACCTATGCTGCTGTCAAGTTGCGACATAAGTGTAGTAGGCACTTGAACATAAGGGATTCCCCTCATATAGGTTGCTGCTGCAAAGCCTGCCAAATCACCGACTACACCGCCGCCAAAAGCGATAATCATACCGCTTCTATCAATCTCTTCCTCTGCCAGCCTGCTATAGACATAGTTAAGGCTTATTAAGGATTTACTCTGTTCTCCTGCAGGTATGGCAATCTTGCATACATTATAATCTGCAGATGCTAGGGTAGCTGTAATTTTGCTGCCGTAGAGCTGATCAACAGTACTATCTGTTACGATGGCAACGGAACTTCCTTTGTATATACCCCTTAGCTGCTTCCCGATGGAGTCCAGCATGCCTCTATTTATATGTATATCATAGCTGACGCTGCTAAGCATCGCATTTATTACCTTCATGGCTGCACCTCTTGAATCATTGAAATTCGTTACAGTTACTATTTCCAATTGTAGCAAATATTATAGAAAATATCCACCAACCATGGGGGAAAGGACTGCGTTAAAAATGCAGAAAAAAAGAAGCATCAGCTTGCGCCTATCTTCCTTCTCCGTTTATTGCCAATATTGCTTCTTGCTCGCTATAGTGATTTTGATAGATAGCTTTACTTTGACTCTGCTTCCTGCTTTGAAGCTTCCACATATTATACCGAACGCCCTTTGCAATGATATTGGCCATATTCATCACCAGACTCAATCTGGTATTTTGCAGCACCATGATTTCCATAAAACCACTCATGTTTACGATACCGGTAATATGCATATCGCCTACCTTTGGCAGAGACTTGTTCACGCCTGAGCCTGGGGAGAGGGGGCCTTCCTTTATATTGACAAAGCCGATGCGCTCAAATTTGCCTAAGGAGGCATCTATAGCAATGACAAATGGATTGTGATAGTTTTTTAGATCCTGCAGATGCTCTTCTAGGTTCTTTGCATGGACAGGATTGTCTAGGGTGCCCAGAACATGGACGTTTTCATAGTTCATATCTTGAATTTTAGCCGATTAGAGGTCCTAAGCAATCTCCCGTAGCCCGATCGGTGCCGATACAAACAAATACAACATCGCGATAGCTGTCGTTATAAAGCTTGCTGAAGCATTCTTCAAAATAGGCACTAAAATATGAGAAAGCGAATTGCTTGTGTATATCAATGGATTTTTCAAATTTTAAGCTCAGCATGGGCAGCTCCTTTGCATATATATTTACTCTAAGTATTTCCCAGAAAGGCTTGTCAGATACAGATAACACAAGCAGTATATAAAAAAGTATAGAATCTCAGATAGATAGTGATATAATTTAGATAACTGATAAAATATGGACATTCTATCTATTTTATGAAACAAAATACCCAGTTTTGCGTAAATGTTATGTGAGGTGTTGTGATTGAAAAATAAAAGCTCCAATATGAAAGCTGCTGTAATATTGCTTGTACTAATACTTATGCTGATGACAGGGCTAATATACATCAATAATTTGAATAGCAGAAGCGCACTTTCTCTTAATGATGTAAAAAATCTGCAGCTTACTGGACAGGTGGAAGCGGAAACCCAAAACAGCACCATTACCAGCGTAGATGATCTGTTGGTGGAAGCTGTCGGCACCGTGGTTACAGCACGTAATATTGATGGCGGCACTGTTTGGAATAAGACAATGATTGGCAAGGTGGAGAGCATAAAAAGTGCGGCCTCGAAGCTGTATATACTGGATAACAGCAAAAACCTGTATTGCTTGTCAAAGGCGGGCAAGATTCTTTGGGAAAAGCAGCTGACAGATAAGGTGAAGGAGTTCTATACAGATAGAAGCGGAGATGTATTAATTGATTATAGCTATGATGGAGGTGCCAAATTTCAGATTATAAGCGGCAAGGGAGTGGACGAGGGGAACATGACCTTAGAGGGTGCTTATGTAGTTTCCTTTGCTTCCGGCAAGGAGGAGAATGCAATCAGTGTGGTTGATATTTCCTCTCAGGTCCTGAAAACAAAGATACTGGTGCTGAATCTGAAGGGTGACCTGGTATGGTCTGAGAACCTGGATAATCAAATTATACCGATGCTTGGTTATAGTAAGGATAATTCTCTCATCGCAGTAGCTGAAAAAGGGATATATAAGTACAAGGATCAAAGCAAGAAACAAATGAAGGCGGATATGCAAAAGACAATATACAGCGCCAGTGTAAGTGAGAATGGGGTCACTGTGGTGGTGCGTGAGAAAAACGGATATTCTGCCGTTTCTTATGATATGAACCTAAAAGAGTCGGGAACTCTTGATCTTGAACAGGCGCCAACAGGCATATTTCAGGAAAAGGATCGCTATATATTATATTATAATGAGAAGCTTCTTTTGGCAGATATGAAAGGCTCCATACAAGCGCAGTACAAATCTATACCTGAAATCAGCAAAGCATATTTCGGAGCAGATGACAGCGTTGTTTTAGTATCTGACAGACTCATTCAAAAGCTTGGTTATCAATAGGAGGTTACTATGAACTGGATGGACCTTTGTATAGTCATCTTACTGGCAATAGGTACGATTACCGGAATCAGAAGGGGCTTGGTTGCTTCTATCACCAGTGTAGCCTGCGTTATCGTTTCGATTATCGCAGCTAAGACCTATTATAAGACAGTCGCTCTATTTTTGCTGAGCAATACGCCTTTAAAGGACGCTATTACGAAGTTTATGATGGAAAAGAAAGTACTGCAGGGCTTTACGGGCTTTATGCCGGGAAAAGACATGCCAGCTTTCTACAGTGAATTTTTCGCAAAGGATATACATACCTTTGTCAGCATTGCACTTATCAATCTTATAGCCATTATTTCCATATATTTAGCTGTAAGATTTTTGCTTGCTATAGTAGAGGGGTATGTAAGAAATGCTACAGAGCTGCCGGGCTTAAGCGAGATTAACAAGCTTGCGGGAGGGGCTGTGGGTTTTGTAAAAACGGTACTGATATTGCTGATCGTATTTGCCGCGGTCATCCCTTTATCCAATGTGCTGCCTTGGAGCGCCTTCAAAGAGGCGGTACAGGGCTCAATGCTGGCTAAATATCTATATTCTTATAATTTCATACTGGGCTGGATATGGAACTCAGCCCTGGATTTAATTAAATAAACCTTTTGCTTTTGCTGTGATTATTTGAAGATTGGAGGAATATTAATTGAGAAAAAATAATTTTGCAGCCGGAATTTTTCTTATATTCTTTGGTTTAGCACTTTTTTTAAGAAACTATCATATTTCTATGATAAACACTTTGCTGTTGCTGGGTGGATTATATTTCTTGTATGACTATGTGCGAAAAAGACAACAGCCTCACTTGGTTTTTGGTGTAATACTTACTGCAGCTGGCGCTGTCATGCTTCTGCGGGATTTGGGCAGATTTGATTTTGATGTCAGCGGCGAAATGTTCTTGGTTGGATTGGGAGGCATATTTCTTCTTGTCTATTTCAGCAGGGGTATAACAGGCTTTGTATTTCCGGGATTTATTCTGCCAGCTATAGCTATATTTACGATGCTGGAAAACGATGTGAACAGTGAATATATTTGGCCTGCCTTCTTTATATTATTAGGCTTGGCTTTCTATATGATTTACTTTACGGCTTTCATTCACAAAAGCCATTGGCCCTTGATACCGGGCACCATACTTATTCTATTTGGTCTTGGAGCCTTTGCATTTGTTCTAGGAGTTGTTTCGCTTGATATGATAACCAGCTTGCAAAAATATCAAAACTATATCTTGTCAGGTGCAATGGTGTTGTTGGGTATTGGACTGCTGGTAAGAGGGTTGAGAAAATAATAAAAGCTCCGGAGTTTTACTCCGGAGCTTTATACTTTAGATGATTGCCGCGTAGAAACGAATAATTAGAAATATACCTATCAATAACATACTAATACCTAATATCGGAACGCTTCTGCGAGAGATTCTACTAAGAGACGCATCAAGATTTTCTTCTATATAAGTAAGCAAATCTGCGTCAGTGATTTCTGATAGGGATAAAAGAGCTAGATTAAACGGTTTCCACTTGATGCGAATACATTGCTGCTCAACGGCATCTATGATGATGGAGCGGCCTGTTGCCTGAAAATGAAGGCCTCTGTCTGTGATTAGCTGTTCGAGGATCTCCAGCAAGTCGTCGATTTTTATGTTGAATATGATAAATATGCCTTTTGCTCCGGTAAATAAGGATTTTAAGCTGAAATGAAAAAAGCTGTAAATAATAAGTAAAAGCAGAAAAGAAAGAAGCTTAAGGTAATGGTTATCAAAGAAGCTGATTAAAATATAGGAAATGAACATGAATCCGGAGCTGAAGACGTCCAGTCCATAGGCGAAGGCCCCTTTATAGGCTATTATAAAGCCTATCGTAGTGAGTACAATTCCCAGGATAAGCATAGAGATTCTCCTTTAACGATATAGTTATACTAATTATACATTATTTTCCACATCATTTACAAACAAAATAAAAAGTAATGGAATGCAGCTTATACTGATTCCATTACTTTTACTAACAGCAGGTTACTTTGCCGCTTCTATATTGATAGAGGAGTTAGAGGTCTGAGCATTGATGTAGATCTTATCAGCAGAGCTGTCAAAGTTCGCACTCTTTATCTGCACTACAGACTGCATGCTGAAGGTTTTTTTGTCCACGAAGTAGTTAAGCTGAGGAAGGTCAACAGATATACTGCCCAGAGAAGTTGAGGCATCTACCATGCAGCCGCAGACATCACTGTTGCTAAGCCCTATGTTGATTTTGCCGTTGGAGGTGCGCAAATTGTAGCTTCCTTCCTGTGAGGCCATCTTGTATATTTTATCCAATATGATGGACCCGTTGCTTGTTTTGGCATCCAGCTTATCGAATTTGCAGTTTGCCAGTTCAATTTTGCCGTTGGAGGTACTTAGGTTTGCAAATGCTGCTACAGTACCCTCAACTATAATTTTGCCATTGCTCGTAACTGCATCTATAGTTTTGCTCTGACAGTTGGTCAGACTGATTCTTCCGTTGGAGGTGTTTAGTTCGAGATTATCTGAGGTCAAGTCTATAATCTCACACTTTCCGTTGGTAGTAATGATTTTTAGGTTCTTTAAGTGCTTTGGTACAAAGATTTCAATCTTACCCCAGGTTCTGCTCGGGAACTGAGATTTGAATGCCAATGCGTTCTCGCTTTGCGCAACCCTGAAGTACTCGTCGATAACCAGATTTGGAACAGAGGTACTCACATAAAGATTGGCAGATAAGTCGCTTTCTGCAGTAGGGCTTACTATGACTGCGAAATTGCATGTATCAATGATCAGCTCCGCATGGTCTGGCAATGGGTAGAAGTAGTTCTTTTTATATTGATACTTATCATAGCCTACATCTATAAAGTTTCCTAGATAGTTCACCAGCCTATCCGTAAACTTCACTGCTGAATCGGCTATATCATTGCCGAAGGATTCCATACGCTTTGCAAAGTCGTCTCCAAACTTTTCAGAGTTGGAGCTGAATTTCTCTGCACTGCTGTTCAATGTGCTTCCCAATTTCTCAGCCACCTTGTTGGCCTTTTGCTGCAGCTCCTGCATCTTCTCCTCAAAGCTCTTTTCACTTCTTCTTGCATCCGATTCAAAACCGGTATTGTTTTTATCTAAAGCCTCAAGCAGCTTGTGTGCTTCCTCTGCTGAAATCTTGCCTTCCTGCAGCATTTTCAAAATCATCATTTTTTCTTCCATAATACACGCTCCTAATCCTTTAATAATTCTATGGCTTCTTCGGGACTGATCTCGCCCCTATCCAGCTGTTCTAGAATTTCCTTACTCTTGTTTGGGGTATAAACCACTTGGTTCTTATATCCTAGAGACTCAATCAAATTGTCTAATTTTCCCTTAACGGTGGGGTAGGAGATGCCAAGTTCCCTTTCTATTTCCTTGATATTGCCTCTATTTTTGATAAAGATTTCTGCGAACTCCAGTTGATCCTTTGGCAGCTGGCAGAACTTGTTCAGCTTAAATCTGCCTCTGATGGTGCTGTCGCAGCTGCTGCACTTAAACTCTGTTACCTCTATAGTGCCGCTGCATATTGGGCACTGACCTAATATATCTCTTTTCATAAATTCACTCCTTAATTGGGTTTAATTGCCACTTTAATTACATTATATTACTATTATTAACAATGTCAATATAAATATTAATAATTTTAATAATATAATTAATTTTATTAAAAAACATAAATAGAATCATTAATATTTATTAAATATACTTATTGGATTTACAGTTTTAATTGAAAAAGACTATTTGATGTATAAATAAAGCAGCAGGAGATATTTAAAATATCAATATAAGCAAAATAATATAGTATATAAAAGCAAAATAAATTATTATAATAATATACTGTTAAAATAACAAAAGGTTTCAGGGAGGTTGAACCATGTCTAATATTGATGCAAGAGGACTGCAGTGTCCGCAGCCGGTAATCATGGCAAAGAAAGCTTTGGAGGAAATTGAATCTGGAGAGATTGTTGCAATTGTTGATAATGCGACAGCAAAAGAAAATGTTAGCAGATTGGCGGCAAATATGAACTGCCCTTATGAGGTAGAGGAAAAAGAAGGCTGTTATTATATAAGGATTAAAAAAGTAGGCGAGACTATTGAAAAAGCAGAAGCGAACGATTTTGTAATTGTAATAACATCAGATAGGTTGGGAGCGGGAGATGATCAACTGGGACAGCTGCTTATGAAAACCTATACCTATACTTTAAATGAGACAAAGCCTTATCCAAAGGCAGTATTGTTTATGAACAGCGGCGTAAAGCTTGTAGTAGAGGGGTCTGATGCCCTAGAGAACATACAGAAACTGGCGGAAAAGAACGTTGAGATCATAAGCTGCGGAACCTGCTTAGATTTTTATAATATAAAGGATAAGTTGAAAGCTGGCATAGTAGGTAATATGTACACCATTGTAGAATATATGAATAGAGCTTCAAAGGTTATAAACATTTGTTAATAAAGGTTAAAGGCGGGTGATCAATTGGCTAATTTCTTTGCTGAAGTCTCCAAGAACTTTCAGGTGGATACGGCAGTGTTATACTATTATACGGGGGTTGGCATCAAAATAATCATCATATTCGCTTTGTCCAAACTGGCTATTGCGGTTTTGAATAGAGTTGTGACAAACCTGTTTAAGCTGTATCCGAAATTTAAATTGGATGAAAAAAAATCAGGCACCTTGGTTGGAATTTTAAAAAGCGTTATTAAATATGTAGTATATATGATTATGGGCATCTCCATATTAGATGCATTGAATATACCTACACAGCCAATACTGGCTACTGCCGGCTTGGGCAGCATCGCTATCGGATTTGGGGCACAGAGCCTAGTCAGAGATGTGTTCAATGGATTCTTCATACTGTTTGAGGATCAATATGCAGTAGGAGACTACATCACAATAAATGGAGTGACAGGAACCGTAGAGGATATTGGCTTGCGCATCACCCGTATTCGAGCCTTCAATGGAGAGCTTCATATCATACCAAATGGAGAGATTAAGGCCGTTACCAATGCTTCCAGAGGAAATTCCCTGGCTATTGTAGATATAGGCGTAAAATACGAGGATAACCATGAGAAGGCACTGGAGGTTTTGTCTGCGGTAGCTTTTGCATATTATGAAAATAATAAGGACAAGGTTGCAGAAAAGCCGGAGGTGCTGGGCATAATAAGATTGGGTGAGTCTGATGTGATCATAAGAACCATTGTCAAAACCCAGGCGCTTGTCCATTGGAAAGTAGAAAGAGAATTAAGGATGCTGATTATAGATGCATTTAAAAAGGAAAATATTGAAATACCGTATCCGAAGAGAGTAATTGTAGAGAAGAGAAATTAATTAGGAGGAAGTTCGATGTATTATCCCAAGCAGTTTAATTTAGGCGATATTGTTGAGACAAAAAAAGAACATCCCTGCGGCAGCAAGCAGTGGGAGGTCATAAGAGTGGGAGCGGATTTTAAAATTAAATGCTTAGGCTGCGACAGAATTGTGATGCTGCCTCGACCCAAGTTTGAAAAATCAGTCAAAAAAGTGATAAAATCAGCAGAAAATCCAGAGAATGTGCAACAAAACAGTTGAAAAAAGCTTGACACAATGATATAATACTTAAATGCGTGTAGACGCAAATTTCCTCGCTCTATCCCGAGTGGTAGGGCCGCTAGTCCGTGGGGAGGAGGTGAAACTTATGAATAGATATGAAACGATATACATTATAAAGCCAACTGTTGCTGAAGACGGCGTAAAAGCTCTTGTAGAAAAATTCAAGGGTATTGTTGAGTCTAACGGCGAAATCGAGACAATCGACGAGTGGGGCAAGAGAAAGCTTGCATACTTAATCGATGATATCGGTGAAGGCTACTATGTATACATGAAATATAAAGCGAATACTGCAATTCCAAAGGAAATGGAAAGAGTTTTCGGTATTACAGAAGACATTTTAAGAAACATGACGATAAAGCTAGACTAATTTTAAAGGCGGTGCTTTAGTATGAATAAGGTTTCCTTAGTAGGCCGATTGACAAAGGACCCCGAAGTTAGATACACAGCGAACAATCAGACAGCTGTTGCCAAGTTTACCATAGCGGTAAACAGGATGTTCAAGCAAGAAGGTCAACCCGATGCAGACTTCATACCGATTGTTGTATGGGGTAAACCTGCAGAAAACTGCGGCAAGTATATCGGCAAAGGCAGACTTGTTGCTGTAGCGGGTAAAATCCAGACAAGAAGCTGGGATGACCAAGAAGGCAAAAGACATTTTGCAACAGAAGTAATAGCAGATGAAGTTCATTTCTTAGATAAAGGCAATGATGCCAATAGAGGCAGCGGCAGTGGTGCATCAAAGGAATCAGGTGATTTCTATCCTGCCGAGGAAGACGACGATCTTCCATTTTAGATGATAGGAGGGAAACAGATGCCAAGAGAAGATAGAGGCGGTAGAGAAAGAAGCGGCGGCGGTTTCGGCGGCGGCAAAATGAGAAAGCCAAAGAAGCGCGTTTGCAATTTCTGCATAGATAAAGTTGAGCACATCGATTACAAAGATGTGAACAAGATCAGAAGATACGTTACTGAAAGAGGAAAGATCATTCCAAGAAGAATTTCAGGTAACTGTGCAAAGCATCAAAGACAAATCACAATAGCTATAAAGAGAGCAAGAAACATAGCTTTCTTACCATTTACAGCAGAATAAAGAGATTTGTAAAACCCGGTTTAAAAACCGGGTTTTTTTATTAATTTGATGGAATTCGTTTATAATATTTGAATAAACACAACCAGTATTAGAAGGATTTGCATAAACAGCCACAAAGCCATGAGTTGCCTGATGTGTAGATGTATGATAATATTTAAACTAGGCAGTCTTGTACAGCGGATTGATGAAGTGTTGCAGGAGTTGACTAAAATAAAAAGAATATATAAAGTTTACTACTAAAATTCGGGGGTGGAGATTTTGTTTAATCAAGATACCGATATAACCAAAAACATAAGGGTTATAGAGTTTTTAAAAAGTGAGCTTCTGACAGCGGTGGCAGCACTTTATCAGAACTTGATCAAGGGTACCAAGGTAGGACAAGAGGTTCTTGTTGATATACTGGCAAATTTGATACTAGTTACATATCTGTTAGGAAAAAGACTAGGAATAGCGGCTGCTGTTATTGATTCCAAAATAATGGAAAAAATAAGAATAGGCATGATAGAGGATCACGAAACAGAGAAATGGTACGGAGACCTTTCTGATTTGTCGGAGTATATGACAAAGCGCAGAAAGTAGGGGTGTGAAATGAAAACAATAAATACCCGAGGGATGATGGAAGGGGCTATATTGGCAGCCCTAACCGCCATATTGGGGATGTTCTATAATTTGCCTCTGGTCAGTATGATCACAATGTTCTGGCCAGTGCCTATAATTATTGTGGGTTATAGGAACGGATTCAGAGTCAGTATGATTGCGGCCTTCATAGCTGCAACGCTTGTATCTATTATGGCTACTCCTATTGTTGGTGTGATGCTTTTTACTACCTATGCAATTCCGGGAGCTGTAATGGGCTATATGATGAGGAAGCAGTTCCGCCCAAGCTTGACGCTGCTGGTAGGCGGGGTATTGTTGAGTATTACCGCTGTACTGCAATTTGTTTTTAGCCTTGAGCTGTTATTAGGGATTCCTGTCTTAAGTATAATTGGAAACTTCAATAATGCTGTAAGCGGTTATTTCAACCAAATTTACACGCAAGCAAAAGCAGTCTCTGAGATTTATATAAATCTAGGCTATAGTGAAGCTGAAATGAGTGCAGCTTTGGATAGGATATACAAGGCTGTCATGGAGCTGAAGGTGATTATGCCTACAATATTTATAACTGCAGGCGTCATGGTAAGCTATTTTAACTTCAAAGCCGTTGTATTTATTTTAAGAAGAATCGGGTTTAAAGTTGAAGATGTACAGAAGTTTTCAGAAATGAGGCTGGATATGCGGTATAAGTTTGTGGTTCTGGGTCTTACCTTTGCGGTATTGCTCCTAACCTCAAATCAGGTGAAGTTCCTGTACACCACTTATACCAACATATGGGCAATCTTGAGGTTTTTCTATGCTGTTCTGGGAGTATCAGTAATTGCGTATTTCGTGGAGCAGTTTTCGAAAAAGCATGAGATACCTAAGCTTGTAAAAAATCTTCTGCTAGCCTTTTTTATCATGATTACATGGGTTATAGCACCCTTTATCGGAATGTTTGATATAGCAGCGGACATCAGAAGATTGGATAGAAAAACGCCGGGAGGTGCGCAATGAAGCTGAGGAAATTTTCCGTAGCCTTTGCCAAGGATACAAACCTATACCTATGGATCATAGCAGTCTCTGTGCTGATCATAGGACTGTATGATATCAGATTGGGCTTGGCCGGTGTGCTGGTGCTGCTGTATCTGGTGATACACAATATGCGTACAGCTACACGCAAGAAGGAAGAACTGAGACATTATATAGAAAATCTCTCTGAAAGCGTTGACATCGCTACCAAGAATGCCATACTCAATCTTCCGTTTCCATTGGTTAT
>Ga0196972_1000458_pt1 | contig 21586 bp, 23 predicted proteins | sample S1v_2013CmetaG_FD_148618 | JGI IMG/M metagenome (GOLD analysis project Ga0196972, IMG submission 148618) | Soil microbial communities from Anza Borrego desert, Southern California, United States - S1+v_20-13C | ecosystem: Environmental > Terrestrial > Soil > Desert | place: USA: California...
CGCACGCTAACCTTGCGCGCCCATGGAAGCTTCTCGAAGGCGTCACGCGCTTTCTCCAGGTCCACGGTAAAGAAATTGCCATTCATGTGCCTGTTCACGATCAGTTTGAGCTGCTCGCGCGTCACATGCTGCAGTTGTCCATCTACGCGTACTTCGCGCAGCGGAAAAATGGGCAGGTGCACCACGATGAACAACGTGGCGTAGAGCAGCATCACCACTGCCAGCGCAAACAGCAGACTGGCAATCCAGTTGAGCACTTGCGGTTTATCCCACACAGGCCATCTCCAGGATTTCAAGCACCAGCGTATCGAAATCGATGCCGGCAGCTTTGGCGGCCATGGGGACCAGACTGTGGTCGGTCATGCCGGGCGAGGTATTCACCTCCAGGAAATAATGATCGCCAGACTCGTCCATGAGGAAATCGACGCGCCCCCATCCCCTGCCGCCCAATACGCGGAAGGCCTGCACCGCTTCGGCGCGGATGCGGTCCTCCTGTTCCTGCGGCAAGCCGCATGGGCATAGGTACTGGGTATCGTTGCGCAGATACTTGGCTTCGTAGTCATAAAACTCGTTGGCCGGCACGATGCGGATGACGGGCAGCGCCATATCGCCCAGGATGCCAACGGTAAATTCGCCTCCGCCAATGAATTTCTCCGCGATTACCAGCGGGTCCGCCTTGGCGGCTTCCTCATAGGCAGCCCGCAATCCGCCTTTCTGCTTGACCTTGCTGATACCGATGCTGGAGCCCTCATTCGCAGGCTTGACGAACAACGGCAGCCCGAGCCGTGCCTCAATGCCCGCATAGTCGCTATCGGCATCCACCAGCTCGAAATTTGGCGTGACGATACCGGCGGCGCGCCACAGCAGCTTGGTGCGCCATTTATCCATGCCCACTGCCGAGGCCATCACACCGCTGCCGGTAAAAGGGATACCCATGATTTCAAGTGCGCCCTGAATGGTGCCGTCTTCGCCGTAGCGGCCATGCAAGGCGATGAATACGCGGTCGAAGCATGCCAATTCATGCAGCGGCCGTTCTGCCGGGTCGAACGCGTGCGCGTTTACGCCCGAGCGCTGCAGGGCTGCCAACACGGCGCCGCCGCTTTTCAGCGAAACCTCGCGTTCGCCCGAGCGTCCGCCCATCAACACTGCCACCTTGCCAAAACTGCTGCTCATGCCTCGACTCCGATAATCCTGACTTCCTGCTGTAATTCGATGCCCTGCCTTGCCTTGACTGTTTCGCGCACATGCCGGATGAGGGATTCGATATCCGCCGCTTTCGCGTCACCCAGGTTGACGATGAAATTGGCGTGCTTTTCCGACACCTGCGCGCCGCCGATCTTGAAACCCTTGAGCCCGGACGCTTCGATCAGCATTGCAGCGTAATCATTGGGCGGATTGCGGAACACCGATCCCGCGTTAGGCCAGTTGAGCGGCTGCGTCGCCAGACGTTTAGCCAGCAGGCTCTTGATCTTCTGTTCGGCGTCGCTAGCATCACCCGGCGGCAATTCAATCCAGGCTGCGATAAAGAATTCGTTGAGCGTTTCGCCTGTTGCCATGGCCACATGGCGATAGGCAATCTCGAATTCCGACTTGTCACGCAAGTGCAGTTCGCCATTACGATCCATGGTCTGCACCCTGGCCACCACATTCCAGGTCTCACCACCATGGCAACCCGCGTTCATCGCCAGTGCGCCGCCAACCGTCCCGGGAATGCCCGCCATGAATTCCCCGCCATGCCTGTGCTGACGCGCTGCGAATCTGGCAAGCTTGGCACAGGTCACACCAGCTTCTGCATAGAGCAAATCACCCTCCATTCGCAGGTCTGCGAACACGTTATGCATGAGCACAACGGTGCCGCGCACGCCGCCGTCGCGCACCAGCAGATTGGAACCCAGGCCGATGAAATACACCGACTCTTCCGCATCCAGACCACGCAGAAACTGTCCCAGATCATCCACACCGGCGGGAATGTAAAAGCGATCAGCACATCCGCCCGTACGCCAGCTCGTGTAGCGAGCCAGCGACTCATTCAACAAAAGTCGACCTTGATTTGTCGTGGTTGCCGGCATCACTGTGCAAGCTCCCTGGTGTTGGATGCCACCTGCCCAATTGAACCGGCGCCCATGACAATCACCACATCGCCAGCCTTTGCGACGTTGAGTATGGCTTCCGGTAGTTCGGCCGGCGTTTCTACAAAAACCGGTTCTACCCTGCCGGCCACGCGCATCGCGCGCGCCAGACTGCGCCCGTCTGCCGCAACAATGGATGCCTCACCGGCTGAATAAACTTCAGTCAGCAGCACGGCATCAGCAGACGACAGCACGCGCACGAAATCCTCGAAGCAATCCCTGGTTCGCGTATAGCGGTGCGGCTGAAAAGCCAGCACCAGTCGGCGGCCCGGGAATGCTCCACGCGCGGCGTTAATGACCGCCTGCATTTCGGCGGGGTGATGGCCGTAGTCGTCGATCAGCGTAAAGGCGCCGCCACTCTTCGTCGGCACTTCGCCGTAGCGCTCAAAACGGCGTCCTACGCCCTTGAATTCGGACAGCGCCTTGATGATCGCGGCATCGGGTACGTTGAGTTCGCTGGCTACGGCGATGGCGGCAAGCGCATTGAGCACATAGTGTTCGCCTGGCAGATTGAGCGTGATATCGAACTGTGTGGTTGTGCCGTTGATACGCTGCACGGTGAAATGCATGCGGCCGTTATCAGCGCGCACATTGGTCGCGCGTATGCGGGCCTCTTCCGAGAAGCCATACGGCATGATGGGTTTGGATACCTGCGGCAATATCGCCCGTACATGCGGGTCGTCTATGCACACCACCGCCATGCCGTAGAAGGGCAGGCGCTGCAGGAATTCGACGAACGCACCCTTGAGCTTGTCGAAGCTGTGCTCATAGGTGTCCATGTGGTCACCGTCGATATTCGTCACCACCGAGATCACCGGCGTCAGGTGCAGGAACGAGGCATCGGATTCATCCGCTTCCGCTACGATGAATTCTCCGGTGCCAAGCCGCGCATGGCTGCCAGCGGCCTCCAGTCGGCCGCCGATGACGAATGTCGGGTCCATGCCGGCTTCTGCCAGGATGCTGGCAATAAGGCTTGTCGTCGTGGTCTTGCCATGTGTGCCGGCGACTGCTATGCCCTGCCTGAATCTCATGAGTTCCGCCAGCATCAATGCGCGAGGCACCACCGGGACTGCTTTGTTGCGGGCAGCGACGACTTCCGGATTGTCCTCACGCACGGCGGAAGAAATCACCACGACATCTGCATCGTGGAGGTTAGCTGCATCGTGGCCCTGGAAGACCTGGGCGCCCAGTTTCGCCAGGCGCTGCGTGGTGCTGTTGCTGGCAATATCCGACCCGCTGACACTGAAGTCGAGATTGAGCAGCACCTCGGCAATGCCGCTCATGCCGGAACCGCCGATGCCTACGAAATGCACTTTTTTGACCTTATGCTTCACGGCAGCGCAATCTCCTCAAGCTCGTTGGCTATCATTTCCGTAGCATCCCGTTTTCCCAGTCTGCGCGCAGCTTGCGCCATTTCCAGCAATTCCTCGCGGGTAAAGCTCTGTAGCAGCTTCGCCAGTTGTTCGGGTGACATCTTGTCCTGCGGCAAGTGAATGGCAGCGTTGTAGGACGCCATCCACTCAGCGTTGTCGCGCTGGTGCGAGGTGGTGGAAACCACCAGCGGCACCAGGATGCTGGGGATTCCTGCAACAGCGAGCTCGCTAATGGTGATGGCCCCTGCACGGCAGATCAGCAGATCGGCATTGGCATAGGCGGCAGCCATGTCGTCGATGAAGGGCAGCACGGTCGCCTGTACTCCTGCATCCTGATAGGCCTGCTGCAGTATGTCGGCATGCTGTGTGCCCGCCTGATGGGTCACAACAGGGCGTTCGGCTTCGGGGATAAGCTTGAGCGCCCTGGGCAATATTTCGTTGAGTGCCTTTGCGCCCAAGCTGCCGCCGATAACCAACAGGTTCAGTGGACCGCTGCGCCCTGCAAACCGTTGTTCCGGCACGGCAATGGCGGCTATCTCGGCACGCACGGGATTACCGGTCACGCGCGATTTCTCGGCCAGTTTGCCATCCAGCTCACCTTCAAAGCCGAACAACACGCGTTGCGCGTAAGCCGCCAGCGCCCTGTTCGACATCAGCAGCGAAGCATCTGCGTTGACTACTGCTAGCGGCAGCTTGCGCATGCGGGCGGCCAGACCGCCGGGCACGGTGACGTAACCCCCCATGCCCAGCACGACCTTGGGATTCAGCCGGCACATGTAGCGGCAGATATTGAGCGTGGCGCCGAAGAGCTTGAACACGCCGGTGAAAGTGTGCAGCAGGCCCTTGCCGCGCAATCCGGAGAAATCGACGGTATACATTTCAATCTGGCGCGACGGGACCAATCGGTTTTCCATGCCGTGCTGTGTGCCCAACCAGTGCACTTTCCAGCCGCGCGAACGCATGGCTTCGGCCACCGCCAGCCCCGGCATGATGTGACCACCAGTGCCTGCTGCCATGATGAGTAGCGTCTTGCTCATGCCGGCAAGCCCTTCTGGATTCTTCGATTCTCGTAGTCAATCCTGAGTAACACCGCCAGCGCGACGCAATTGGCGAGAATACCGCTGCCGCCAAATGAGAGTAGTGGCAGGGTCAATCCTTTGGTTGGCAGGATGCCCATGTTGACGCCCATGTTGATGATGCCCTGCACGCCGATCCAGATGCCGATGCCCTGTGCCAGCAATGCCGAGAAATAGCGTTCGTTGGCAATCGCTTCCTTGCCGATGCCGAACGCGCGGATGACCAGCCAGGCAAAGAGGCCCACCACGGTCAACACGCCTACGAAGCCCAGCTCTTCGGCAATCACCGCTAGCAGGAAGTCGGTATGCGCTTCCGGCAGGTACAGCAGCTTCTCCACGCTGGCGCCCAGACCCACGCCAAACCATTCGCCGCGGCCGAAGGCGATCAGCGCATGCGACAGTTGGTAGCCCTTGCCGAATGGGTCGGCCCACGGATCCATGAAGCCGATGATGCGTTGCAGCCGGTATGGCGAGCTCCAGATCAGCAGGATGAAGCCGATCACCAGCAATATGATCAGGCCAACGAAGATGCGCGCATTGATTCCGCCCAGCCACAGGATGGAAATCGAGATGGCGGCAATCACGGCGAATGCGCCGAAATCAGGCTCCATGAGCAACAGGCTGCCGACCATCAGCATCACCATGAGCATCGGAAGAAAGCCGCGGGTGAAGCTGTCCATCACGCCAGCCTTGCGCACCGTGTAATCAGCCACGTACATGGTCACGAACAATTTCATGAGCTCCGACGGCTGCAGATTCATGACGAATAGCGACAGCCAGCGGCGACTGCCGTTGACCTCGCGCCCGATGCCCGGAATAAGCACCAGCACCAGCAGGAATACGCCGCCGAGGAAAAGATAAGGCGCGAGTTTCTGCCACATGAGGGTGGGAATCTGGAATGCCACCAACGCAGCGCTCAGGCTGATCACCAGGTAGATGCTGTGCCGCACCAGGAAATACGCCGGCTGATGACCAGTCATCTTGTCCGCCTCCGCCAGCGCGATGGAAGCCGAATACACCATGACCAGCCCCAGACCCAGCAGGATCAGCGAAACCCACACCAGGCTGGCGTCGTAGACGGGCGACACGATACGGTCGCGGTTGCTCAGCATGTACATTTTCATGCGACTGCCTCCGGCCTTGGTCTTGGCTGGGTTTTCAGCTGCATGACAGTCGATACGAAAACTTCTGCGCGATGCACATAATTGCGGAACATGTCGAAGCTTGCGCAGGCAGGCGACAGCAATACCGCATCGCCGGGCCGTGCTGCCGCATGTGCAATATGTACCGCTTCTTCCAGGCTGGCAGCGTGCTTCAGCGGGATGTCGGTGTTTTTGAGCTCGCGCGCGATCAGGCCGGCATCCTGGCCGATGAGTACCACAGCGCGTGCGCTTTGCGTGACTGGGTCTCTGAGCGGCGCGAAATCCTGGCCCTTGCCGTCACCGCCGGCGATCAGCACCACCTTGCCCGCATGCGCCAGACCAGACAACGCAGCGCACGTCGCACCCACATTTGTGCCCTTGGAGTCATCATAAAAAGTGACGCTGTCAATCTCGGCGACCCATTCCACCCGATGCGGCAGGCCCTTGAAATTGCGCAGCGCATTGACCAGCGGTGTGAATTCGATACCGATGGCATGGCACAGGGCAAATGCAGCCAACGCGTTACTGATGTTGTGCAGACCGGGAATATGCATCTCGCTGGCGCGGATTAGACCGGTACTGCCCTGCATAAGCCAGGCATCCTTGCCGCCGGGCATCAGGCCGAAATCATCCTGTGTGGGCGGCAAATCGGTACCAAATGTCACCACTTTGCGACCCGGCAGTGCCATGCCCCGGCTCCAGTCGTCCTGCCGGTTCAGCACCTGCGTCCCTGCGCCATGAAATATGCGCATCTTGGCGCCCGCGTACTCCGCCAGGCTGCTGTAACGGTCCATGTGGTCTTCGCTGATATTGAGCACGGTGGCGACATCCGGCGACAGGGTATGCGTGGTTTCCAGCTGGAAACTTGAAAGCTCGAGCACATAGACATCCGGAGCGCCTGTCGTTTTTTCCTGTGCCAGCGCGTCCAGCACCGGCACGCCGATATTGCCGGCAACCATTGTCTTGAACCCCGCCGCCTTGCACATCTCGCCCACCAGGGTTGTCACCGTGCTTTTGCCATTGGCGCCCGTGATGGCGATGACTTTGGCACCTGGCGATTTGTATTGCGCGAACAGTTCGACGTCGCCGACCACACTGATGCCACGCTTGATGGCGGCCTGGATATGCGGCTCGGCCAGCGGCACGCCTGGGCTTGCCACCACCAGCTCTGCGCTGGCGAATGCTTCGTCCGTGAAAGGTCCGAGATAGACGCGCACATGCGGGAATTCCCTGAGCAGCAATTCCAGCCCCGGCGGCATCTCCCGTGTATCGGTAACAGACAGGATGGCGCCGTGCGCGTGCAGCCAGCGCAATGCCGAAAGACCGGTATCGCCGAGCCCCAGCACCAGTACCTGTTTGTTTGCGAACATCAGTTTCATTGCCTTACGCGTAAGCCTTATCTCAGTTTCAATGTAGAAAGCCCGACCAGCACCAGCATCATGGTGATGATCCAGAACCGCATATAGGGTTTGGTGTCGTCATAACATTCGCGCAAAGCGCTCATGTAAGCCTCCCCCAACGCCAATATCGTGCGATTCTTCCCCATGGTTACCTCAGCTTCAGGGTCGATAATCCGACCAAAACGAGCATCATCGTGATAATCCAGAACCGCACGACGACCTGGGTTTCTTTCCACCCCTTGAGCTCGTAGTGGTGATGCAGAGGCGCCATGCGGAAAATGCGCTTGCCGGTAAGCTTGAAAGAACCGACTTGCAGCATCACGGAAACGGTTTCGATGACGAACACTCCGCCCATGATGAACAGCACGATCTCCTGCCTGACAATGACAGCCACTGTGCCCAGCGCCGCACCCAGTGCAAGCGCGCCGACGTCGCCCATGAACACCTCAGCCGGATAGGCGTTGAACCACAGAAAGCCTAGCCCGGCTCCCGCAATGGCCGCGCAGAATACGGCAAGTTCGCCGGCTCCCGGCACGTATGGCACTCCAAGATAATTGGAGAAGTAGGCATGGCCTGCGACATAGGCGAAAATCGCCAATGCCGAACCCACCATGACGGTCGGCATGATGGCGAGACCGTCCAGCCCATCGGTCAGGTTGACGGCATTGCTGGTACCGACAATCACGAAATAGGTCAGCACGATGAAGCTCACAGCAGTCAGCGGCAGGACCAATGTCTTGAAGAATGGCACGATGAGTTCGGTCTCGGCCGGCACTGTGGCCGTCTGGAACAGGTAAACCGCAACGCCGAAACCGATCAGCGATTGCCAGAAATATTTGGCGCCAGCAGACAAGCCCTTGGGATTGCGATGCACAACCTTGCGCCAGTCATCCACCCAGCCCACGATGCCGAAACCCAGCGTGGTCAGCAGCACTACCCACACAAATCGGTTGCTGAGATCCGCCCACAACAAGGTTGCCACAGCAATCCCGACGATAATCAAAGCGCCGCCCATGGTTGGTGTGCCGGCCTTGATCAGATGCGTCTGCGGTCCATCATCGCGCACCGACTGGCCGACCTTGTACTGGGTCAGCTTGCGGATCAGGCTGGGGCCGACCACAAATGAAATGATGAGCGCAGTGAGCGTTGCCAGCACCGCACGCAGCGTGATGTAGTTGAATACGTTGAAAGCACGAATATCGTTCGCCAGCCAGCGGGCAAGCTCAAGCAGCATTACCATCCCCTTGTTTTGGTTCCATGACGATCAGCCCCACTACGCGCTCCATGCGCATGAAGCGGGAGCCTTTTACCAGCACGGTTGTTGATTTATCCATATTGCCTTTAAGTTCGGCAGCCAGCGCTTCCGGCGTCTCGAAATGCCTGGCTTGCGCGCCGAACGCTGACGTCATGCCGCGGCTTAGATCGCCCAGTGTATAAAGCCCGTCTATCCCTGCGTGTCGCGCATAACTGCCTGTTTCCGCATGCAATCGCGGCGCATCGGCGCCCAGTTCACCCATGTCGCCAAGCACCAGCATACGGCGGCCTGCTCTGGCTGCGAGCACATCAATGGCAGCTTTCATGGATGCAGGATTGGCGTTATAGGTATCGTCTATGACCAGTGCGCCGTTGAACCCCGGCTTGTGCTGCAACCGACCCTTTACACCGCCATAGGTTTGCAGGCCCTGTGCGATAACGGGCAGGGGAACTTGCATGGCGAGAGCAGCCGCCGCAGCGGCCAGTGCATTGCTGACATTATGCCGACCGGCGACAGGCAACACGATTTCGATCGCGCCCGCCGGCGTTTGCAGCGTGAGTTCGCTTTGATCCGGGTCGAGTTTGAAACGCGCACCCACATCCGCCTTGCTGTCGAGGCCGAACGTCATGGTCTCGCGCGGGGCCGCGAGCTTGCGCCAGAAATCGGCAAAGGCATCGTCGGCGTTGATGATGGCAATGCCGTCTTCTGCCAGGCCCTCGAAAATCTCACCCTTGGCGCGGGCAATGGCTTCCACCGAGCCCAGACCACCCAAGTGCGCAAGCGTGGCGTTGTTGACGAGCGCGACGGTGGGCATGGCGAGACGTGTGAGGTAACTGATTTCGCCTTCGTGATTCATGCCCATCTCGACCACGGCAAAACGGTGATCAGGGCGTAGTCGCAGCAGTGTCAGCGGTAGGCCGATGTCGTTGTTGAAATTGCCTTGAGTTGACAGAACGAAAGCATCACTACCTGCCGCGACACGCAGGATGGAAGCCAACATTTCCTTTACGGTCGTTTTGCCGTTGCTGCCGGTGATGGCGGCGAACGGGATGTCGCATTTGCGGCGCCAGTGAGCGGCAAGCTGGCCAAGCCCCAACCGGGTATCGGCGACCTGCAACGCGGGCTCAGAATTGGCAGCCTTCTCGTCCAGCATGACGGCAGCAGCGCCTTTTTCCAGGCACTCCTGAGCATAGGCATGACCATCGAACTTTTCCCCGCGCAAAGCAACGAAGAGGTCACCGGATTGCACGCTGCGGCTGTCAGTACTGACGCCGGTAAACGTGACGTCAGCCCCCAGAACCTGGCCTTGCGTAGCGGTAGCCGCTTCGGAAATACGCATCATGCGGCGTTTCCTCCATATTGCTGCAACGCCTGCTGAGCCACGCTGTAGTCGCTGAAGGGGTGCTTCACACCTTGGATTTCCTGGTAATCCTCATGGCCTTTGCCGGCGATGAGCACGACGTCACCCGGACGCGCAAGCTTGATCGCATGCTGGATGGCTGATGCACGGTCCGCTTCTATTTCCACGTTTGCAGCCTGGCCTCCAACTATGTCGGCGATGATGCTGTCAGGATTTTCGTTGCGCGGATTGTCCGAAGTCACAATGGCGACATCAGCCAGGCGTGCGGCGATGGCGCCCATGAGTGGGCGTTTGCCGACGTCGCGATTGCCGCCACAGCCGAACACGCAAATCAGGCGTCCCTGCCCATGGCTTGCGGCAAGTTGCTCCGCAAGCGTGGCCAGCACCTTCTCCAGTGCATCAGGGGTGTGCGCATAATCAATCACGATCTGCGGTGTGCTGCCGCCGCCCAGACTCTGCATACGCCCGGCCACTGGGCGAACATCACGTAGCGCGCGCAAAGCCTCAGCAAGGGGAACATCCGATACCAGCATGGCTGACAATACGGCAAGCAGGTTATAGGCGTTGAAGCGGCCGAATACACCAGCCTGCAATTCGCCACTGCCATAAGGCGTTTCCACCTGCATGTTCAATCCTCTGCCGCTGAACTGCAAATTACGCCCGCGGACATCGCCGCTATCCAGACCGTAGGTCAGCACGTGGCGACCCAGGTCTAGGAGCTCAAGGTTGATTTCACGCCCGACTTCGTCGTCCGTATTCAACACGGCGCAACTCAAGCCGGGCCAGTGGAACAGCTTGCGCTTGGCTGCGGCATATGACTGCATGTCGCCGTGATAATCCAGATGGTCCCGCGACAGGTTGGTAAATACCGCCACATCGAAATTCAGGCCGTTGACGCGTCCCTGGTCCAGGCCGTGGGAAGAAACCTCCATGGCTACGGCCTGCGCACCGCGCTCTTTGTATTCGGCGAGCATGCCGTGCAGCAGGATGGGATCTGGCGTGGTATTGATGGCCGCAGACAAGGCGTTGGGAAAGCCATTGCCCAGCGTGCCGATGACCGCGGCGGGTTTGCACAGCGCATCAAACGCCTGCGCCAGCCAGTGCGTGCACGAGGTTTTACCGTTGGTACCGGTCACGCCTATCATCCATAATTCATGCGACGGGTGGCCGTAAAATTCGTCTGCGATGAATCCCGACTGCGTACGAAGCTCATCCATCGGCAGGTTGGGTATTTGCCACGCTTCATCCCAGGCATAGCCTGATCTTTCCCACAGAACCGCGGCAGCTCCTTGGGCGACAGCCTGCGCGATGAAGTCGCGACCATCCACACGCTTACCCGGATAAGCCAGAAATAATGAGCCCGGTCCCGCATGGCGGCTGTCCGCAGTGATACTGCCAGGCTGCACGCCCTGTGCCTTCAGCATATCGAGCGCCGTCATACCGCCTCTCCTATTTCGGGCGCCTCTTCCGGCGGTATGACGATGTTGTCGTTGGGTGCATCCTGCGGGATGGCAAGCATGCGTAGCGTGCCGGACATGACGGCACTGAAGACGGGCGCAGCGACAGTGCCGCCATAATGTTTGCCATTGCTGGGCTCATCGATCATGACCGCCATGATGAGACGCGGGTCGGAAGCCGGTGCCATGCCCACGAACGAAGATACATACTTGTCCGGCAGGTAACCGGTCGGCCCCAGCTTGTGTGCTGTCCCGGTCTTGCCGGCAACGCGGTAACCCATGATCTGCGCCCGCGGGGCCGTCCCCCCGGGTTGCGTGACGAGCTCCAGCATGTCGCGCACACTGCGTGCTGTTTCGGCAGAAAACACCTGATGCCCGACCGGCGCTTCATTGAGCTTGGTCAGGGAAATGGGCAGTAATTCGCCGTCATTGGCAAAAACGGTATAGGCGCGCGCCAGCTGCAGCAGCGTCAGGCTGATACCATGGCCATAAGACATGGTCGCCTGCTCAATCGGTTTCCAGCTCTTGTAGTTGCGCAGCTTGCCGGTCGCCTCACCCGGAAATCCCACATTAACCGGCGCACCGAAACCCATGTGATTGAAGATGCCCCACAGATATTGCGGTTCGAGGCTTAGCGCCATCTTGGCGGAACCCACGTTGGAGGATTTCTGGATGGCCTGCGCAACTGTGATTTCACCCTGCGGATGAACATCCCGCACCACATTGCGGCCGACCTTGAACCAGCCTGGTCCGGTTTCTATGAGCGTGTCGGCCTTGAAGTTGCCGTTCTCCAGCACTGCTGCGGCGGTAAACGGCTTGAGCGTGGAACCGGGCTCGAAGATATCCACGATGGCTCGGTTACGCGAGCGCCCAGCCAGATTCTTGGGATTGTTCGGGTTATAGGCCGGCAGGTTGGCCATCGCCAGCACTTCACCGGTTCTTGCATCCAGCACAATGGCAGCCCCCGCCTTGGCCTTGTTCTCCTGCACCGCATTACTGAGTTCGCGGAAAGCGAGGTATTGGATCTTGCGGTCAATGGAAAGCCTGAGGTCCTTGCCGTCCTGTGGCACCTTGACTGCCTCCAGGTCTTCCACGATATGGCCTTGCCTGTCCTTGATCACACGGCGGCTGCCCGGCTTGCCTGACAGCCATTTCTGGTAAGCGAGCTCAAACCCTTCCTGGCCGTTCTCATCTATGCCGGTGAATCCCACCAGATGCGCCGTGATTTCGCCTGCGGGGTAATAGCGGCGATATTCGCGTTGCATGAATACACCCGGGACGCCCAACCGCATCACCTTTGCAGCCAATTCCGGCGGCAGGCGGCGCTTGAGGTAGACAAACTCGCGTTCGTGATTGGCAATCTTGCCGCTGATGTCGGCTGGCTTCACTTCCAGCAGCGCAGCCAGTTTCTTGAGCTGCTCGGGCGTGGCCTGCACATCGGCCGGGCTGGCCCAGATCGATTCAACCGGCGTACTGATGGCCAGCGGTTCGCCGTGACGGTCCACGATCATGCCACGATGCGCGGGCAGGGTCATGACACGGCTGTAGCGTGCATCACCCTTTTTCTGCAGAAAGCCCTTCTGCATGCTCTGCAGGTAGACGCTGCGCCCCAATAGCACCGCAAAACCCAGTAGCACCAGCACAATCAGCGTGCGGCGACGCCATGCCGGCAAACGGATGATCACCTGTTGACGAGCTGCGGTATTCACGGGTTGGCGCCCTCCTGTCCGGGGACAGCCAGTCCCGGATGGATGACCTGGATACGTTTGACGTCAGGCACTTCCATATGCATCTGCTGACTTGCAATCTGCTCGATGCGCGAATGCATGGCCCAGGTACTCTGCTCGAGCTGAAGCTGCCCCCATTCCACACCATACTGCGTGGCCCTATCCTGCTGTTGCTGCAGCTCGACGTAGAGCTTGCGCGACTTGTGCTGGGCAGTCACCGTTCCCAGCGCGGTCAGGACCAATACGAAAAAAAGGATCAGGTTGAGTTTCGTCATTTCAGCTAAGCAACCTGCGTCCTTTCCGCGACGCGCAATACAGCGCTGCGTGCACGCGGGTTGCGCTTGACCTCTGCCTCACTCGGCTTTATCGCCCTGCCGATGGCCTGCAGCCGTGGTTGCGGCAAATCCCTGGCGCGTACCGGGAAATTGGACGGCAGATCGTCCCTATCCTGCTCTCCGCGGATAAAGCGTTTCACCAGGCGGTCTTCCAGCGAATGGAAACTGATGACGGCAAGCCTGCCGCCCGGCGCCAGAATGTCCATGCACTGCGGCAGGACTAGCGAGAGCTCCTCAAGCTCCTGATTGATGAAAATCCGTATAGCTTGAAAGGTGCGCGTCGCCGGATCCTGGCCAGGTTCGATTTTGGGAACCGCCCCTGCCACGATCTTGGCAAGTTGTCCGGTAGTGCTGATAGTGTTGCCATCTGCGCGTGCCGCAACAACCGCCCTTGCAATCTGTTTAGCAAACCGTTCTTCACCATAATGTTTAATCACCTCTTTGAGTTGTTGTTCGGAAGCGCTGGCAAGAAATTCGGCTGCGGTCCTGCCCTGGCTTTGGTCCATGCGCATGTCGAGCGGGCCATCAAAACGGAAGCTGAAACCACGATCGGCCTGATCTATTTGCGGGGAAGAAATGCCCAGGTCCAGCAGCACGCCATCGACCTTGCCGAATCCGTTGACGGACTCAAGGCCAATCCCTGCCAGCACCTGTTTCAGATGGGAAAAATGACTGTGAATGATTTGAAATCGCACATCCCTGATGGAAGATGCATGGCTGACAGCTGCCAGGTCGCGGTCGAGCGCAATGAGCCGGCCCTGTGGACCCAGCGCTTCAAGAATTTTGCGGCTATGGCCGCCGCGCCCGAAAGTAGCGTCCACGTACAAACCGGCCGGCTTGATGTGCAATGCGGCCACGACCTCATCCAGCAGCACCGGATGGTGTTCTGCTGCGCCGGGGATTCTTATATTTGAACGGGACGAAGACACACTGGCTGACGCAGAAAGTTGGTGTGAGCACATGCTCACAGCGAGAACCCCTCCAGCTCCGCCGGCAGGATCATCTCCCCCTCTTCGGTGATGCGCTCAAGCTGGGTCTGCCAGGCGTCCATGTTCCAGAGTTCGAAATGACTGCCCTGACCGACCAGCATGACCTGCTTTTCGAGGCTTGCAAATTTGCGCAGCACCGGGGAGACGAGCAATCTTCCGGCACTGTCGAGTTCGAGATCTTCGGCATAACCCACCAGTAGGCGCTGCAACGCGCTGGATTGCCGGTCGAAACTGGAAAGCGACATCATTTTTGCCTGGATAGGGTCCCATGCAGGCTGGGGATAAAGCAGTAGACAACGATGCGGGTGCGCAGTTAGCACCAGATGGCCGCCGCATTGCGTTTGCAGGGCATCCCTATGCCTGGCCGGGACGCCAAGCCTGCCTTTGTCATCCAGATTTAAAGATGTCGCACCACGAAACATAGGGGTCCCTTTGGAGTGGAGACAAACCAGAAGAGCTGTCGGCCGCCCTTAGTATCAGACGACAGCTCTTCCCCACAAAACTCCACTTTTCTCCACTTCCGCCCACTATAGTTAAAACAAAAGGGCCTTGCAAGCCCTTTTTCAACATTTTTCCTTTATAGGACAATAACTTAGCGCATTTTTCTGATAAAAAATAAATCCTTAATAATTAGGGACATAGAAACTTCATTGAAAGTAGTACGTGAGCACTTGCTGAGGAGGCCTTGAAATAAAAGAAGCTGGCCGATAAGCCGGGTTCTGTCCCGCATTGCTGCGGTGGCAGCCATTCATCTGGGCCCAGGGTTACCCATGGGCTCGAGCAGCCTACCCGGTAGCAGCGCGAGCCACGCTATCGCTACCCTATTTGGCCTTGCTCCGGATGGAGGTTACCGCGTTTCACCCGGACCAGTGGCAACTTGCGCTGCTACCGGCCCGACTCGTCTCTGTGGCCCTATTCCTCGCCTCACGGCGTACGGCCGTTAGCCGTCATCCTGCTCTGCGGAGCCCGGACTTTCCTCCATCTGCATAGCAGACAGCGGCTGCCTGGCCAGCTTCAGAGAAGATATTAACATGGGCGTCAAGCACAGCCGCCCATTCACAATTACAAGTAGATGACAGCCGGGAAGACGGTAATGGCCAACACGATCACCAGCCACTCCATGCCCCAGCGTTCAAGATGCCCCGTGAAGTGCAGAATAATTGCCGCAATGGCAACCAGCGCATAAATTGCGAACAGCATACAGAACCCCTTTTTTATTTAGTTATGAGTCCAACCCTGAAAAATGATACGCGGTATTAACTTTTCAACTACTCTTTGATACGCCATGCAATGGTTTGTCCGGCGCGCAACGGTACCAGGCCGCCATCCCCCAACGGCAGCTCTGCAGGCACCACCCAAGCTTCAGCCTGCAGCGTGATCGTGTCGCGGTTGCGCGGCAGGCCGTAAAAATCGGCGCCATGAAAGCTGGAGAATGCCTCTAGTTTATCCAGCGCGCCCGCCTGTTCAAAAGCCTCCGCGTACAATTCGATGGCCGCATGTGCAGTGTAGATGCCTGCACAGCCACAAGCCGCTTCCTTGGCAGATTTTGCATGTGGCGCGCTGTCAGTGCCCAGGAAGAATTTGGGATTGCCCGAGATGGCAGCCTTCACCAGCGCCTGCCGGTGTTCTTCGCGTTTCAATACCGGGAGGCAGTAATGATGCGGGCGGATACCCCCAGCGAAGATGGCATTGCGATTCATCAGCAGATGATGAACGGTAATGGTCGCGCCTACATTGTCGGATGCGGAAAATACGAAATCTGCGGCATCGCGCGTCGTGATGTGCTCGAAAACCACGCGCAAAGCGGGAAAGCGCTGGAGTAACGGGATCAGGTGCCGCTCGATGAAGACTTTCTCGCGGTCGAATACGTCAATGGCAGGGTCGGTGACTTCCCCATGCACCAGCAAAGGCATGCCGACTTTCTCCATGACCTCGAAAACCTTGCTGCAATTCCCGAGCGCCGTCACGCCGGAATCGGAATTGGTCGTGGCTCCAGCGGGATACAGTTTGACGCCATGAATAACGCCGCTGTCTTTGGCTTTCTCGATTTCGGAAGGCTGGGTGTTGTCGGTCAGGTAAAGCGTCATGAGCGGTTCAAGCGCCAAACCCTCCGGCAATGCATTCAGTATGCGTGAACGATACGCCTGAGCCTGTTCGGTAGTCGTCACCGGCGGCCACAAGTTTGGCATGACGATGGCGCGCGCAAAGCGAGTGGCGGTATCCGGCAGCACAGACTGCAGGGCAAGCCCGTCTCTAAGGTGCAGATGCCAGTCGTCCGGGCGGGTAATAGTCAGTTGTTTCATGATTTCTCGATGCGATCGCTTCTCTGCAACTGCAGGGCCAGGTCATAAAGGGCATTTTTCTTGGCACCCGTGATGTCAGCCGCCAACTTCACAGCCTGCTTCAGCGGCAATTCTGCCAGCAGCAATTTTATTACACGCAGCGTCTCATCGCTAATAGGCAAAGCCTCCAAAATTGGCGCGGGTTCGACTATCAGCACGAATTCTCCTCGTTGCCGATTGGCATCTTCCGTCAGCCAGGAAGCAGCCTCATGCAGCCGGCAACGATGGATTGTTTCAAAAGTTTTGGTGAGCTCGCGGGCAATGACCAGCTCCCGTTCCGCCCCCAGCACTACAGTCATATCCGCAACGCTATACAGCACCCGGTGGGGTGCTTCGTAAAACACGAGCGCCGTATCGAACGTTTTCAAATTCGTCAACACGCGCTTGCGCTGCGAAGCCGTAGCAGGGAGAAATCCATGAAAAGTAAAGCCTGACGCAACAATGCCGGCAGAAGATAGCGCGGCGATGACCGCACTTGGCCCGGGAATGGGAGTGACGGTCAACCCGGCTGCATGGCAGGCCTTCACCACAACCGCACCCGGATCGCTAATGCCGGGGGTGCCCGCATCGGTGACCAATGCCACCGATTCACCCTCGTGGATTCGCGTGACAAGCTGCTCGGCGGACTTCATCTCGTTATGCTCGTGCACGGCGAGCAAGGGTTTGCGTATGCCGAAGTGTGTCAACAGATGAGAGGTGTGCCGAGTATCTTCCGCTGCTACTAGATCGACCGTCTTCAGAATCTCCAGCGCACGCAGGGTAATGTCCTGCAAATTTCCAATCGGCGTGGCTACCACATATAATGTGCCGCTATGGTTCAACGTTTACTCGCTCTTCTAATAATACAGTGGCTGCTGACCGGAATCGCCGTTGCCGCACCCGCCGATGACCCAACCCCAGCCAGGACAACAAGCGGAGCGCCGGAAGACCGTTTTCTCCAAGGCCTGGACTGCCTCAGGAAATCCGATTTTGCATGTGCCGAGCTAGCGGCGGCCAGCATTCCAAGTCAATCTCCGTATACCAAATTGCTTGCCGGCAATATCGCCGCTACCAAAGGTGATTTCGACACGGCTTTCAGGCTTTTACTGCCGCTTCAAGTCAATACTGAACTGACGCCGGCGGCGATTGCCAGTTTACACACAAGTCTTGCGCAAGCCTATGAAGCACAGAAGGATCCGCTCAGGGCTCTGGATCAACGAATGCAGGCGCAGGCTCAGTTGACGGATCCAATCGACCTGCAGGCCAACCAAGCAGCGATATGGAAATTGCTATCCGGCCTATCACGTGACGAATTGATTGGCATGCGAGGCGAGAGTGGCAGCACTATCGCGCAAGGATGGATAGACTTGGCATTGGCTTCACAACGCGCGTCTTCACGGGAGACGGCCGTCGCCGAATGGCTGAAACTCTACCCCGACCATCCTGCCAGCAGCGTAGCGTCGACGTTGTCCGCAACCCTCGTTGGCAGCGGCACTGCAGTCGCGCCAACCGGCCCATTGACCGGACAGATTGCATTAATCCTCCCGCTGGGCGTTGAAGCCTTTTATCCGGCTTCGGACGCCATTGAGCGCGGCTTTGTTGCCGCCCAAAGCGCCGCGGACGACAAAAATGAAGTCAAAATGTATGCCACGCGTGCCGTCGAGAATGAAATTGTATCCATTTATCAACAGGCATTGAGTGAGGGTGCCAGATACGTGGTCGGGCCGGTGACAGATGCCGAGGTCGGTTACCTTGCCGGTGACACTATCAGCATTCCCACGCTGGCCCTCAACCAGAGCGAACATGCTGAGAAACCCGCCAACCTCTATACATTTGGCCTTTCGATTCATGACGAAGCCGCTCAGCTGGCCAGCATGGCCCAAACCCAAGGCATGCAGAATGTGCTCGTGATTGCCACCACCAGCGGACTTTCCCGACTCATGGCAGAAGCCTTTCATAGCGCCTGGTCTGCGGAAACTGGGCTGACAGCCCGCCTCATCGACATACCGGACGGTACTGCCCCACCGGAATTGCGAAACATAATAACGACCCAGCCAGCAGACCTCATCGTCATTGCCGCTGACTTCGAGGATGCACGTCGCATTCGCCCCTATCTGGACATTGCTACACCAACCTTCGGCTTTTCGCACATTTATTCCGGCCTGCCATACGACCCTGCCAATGCCGTGCTGTCAGGTATTCGCTTTGTGGATACGCCCTGGGTACTCCGTCCCGCTGCATTCACCGATTATCACAACGCCTCGAAAGATCTGCCTCCAGGAGAGATGCAGCGCTGGTTTGCCCTGGGCGCCGATGCCTACCGTATTCTCTCGTTGGTAGCGCAACATTCCACTGGACCTTCTACCATCAATGGTCTCACGGGCAGGATTCAACTTTCTGCCACGGGCGGGATTACAAGAAAACTTGCCGTTGCCAGATTCGGGGCGGACGGCGTTACTGTGGAAACCTTGCCTTGATGCAAGTGGGCGTGCAGGCCGAAGCGTTGGCTGCCGCTTACCTCAAGAAACAGGGATTAGAACTGATCACCAGCAACTATCGTTGCCGCTTTGGTGAAATCGATCTCATCATGCGCGACGGTACTACGCTGGTTTTTGTAGAGGTACGGCTACGCAGCAATGCCAATTTCGGCGGCGCAGCCATGAGCATCACCGCGGCCAAGCGCCAGCGACTATTGCATACAGCTCAACATTATCTGCAGCAGCATGGCGACTCTAGCTGCCGCTTCGACGCCGTACTCATGCAGTCAGTTGATATGCAGAATATTGAATGGTTGAAGAATGCCTTTGAGGCTTAATAAGCAACATGGAACTCACCGCACGCATTGCTGCACATTTTGAAGAGAGTGGTCAGCTCAAACTGGAGCTGGGACCGCTGCTTGCCCCACCCATCCGGGCGGCGGCCGAAGTGATCGCGAACTCACTGCTGGCGGAACGCAAGGTGCTGGTATGCGGCAATGGCGGTTCCTCTTCCTGTGCTCAGTATTTCGCCTCACGCATGCTGCATCGTTATGAAGTGGAACGTCCCAGTCTCGCTGCCATTGCATTGAGTGGCGACAGCTGCACGCTGACCTCCATTGCCAATGACGACCACTTCCATCAGATTTTCGCAAGGCAGGTAGCAGCACTTGGGCAGGCAGGCGATGTGCTGCTGGTCATGAGCAACAGCGGGAATTCGGAAAACCTGTTGAAGGCAGTACACGCCGCCAAGGAGCGCGATATTGCTGTAATTGCGTTGACCGGCGGGGATGGGGGTGTATTGGTTGAACTTCTGACTGGGCGTGACATCCATATCGGGATACCGCACGAAAATGCGGCCCGCATTCAGGAAGTTTTCATACTCACATTGCATTGCCTTTGCGATTCAATCGATTGTCTTTTGCTAGGAGTAAATTAATGCATCCAGTTATACGTTTCCCATTCGGGTTTGCCATCACGGCCGTTGTGTTCAGCACGCAATTGAGCGCCTGTGGACCAGTCATCGTTGGAGGCGCCGCAGCCGCCGGCGTTGTTGCCGCCGACCGTCGCACTTCCGGAACCTTCGTGGAAGACCAGAGCATAGAGCTGAAAACAAAGAAGGCGATTGTGGACAACATCGGCGCGGCCAATATTGACGTCAGCGTCACCAGTTTCAACCGTAATGTGCTGCTGACAGGGCAGGCCCTGGATGAAGCCACCAAGACCAAGGCAGAAACCGTTGCCAAGACCATTGAGAATGTCCGCACCATCACCAATGAAATCACAATCGAGCCCAAGAACACCTTTACCCAGAATAACAATGACGGCTACATCACTTCCAAAGTGAAGGGGCGCATGCTCAAGGAAAACCGCTTCCCCGCCAATTACGTCAAGGTGGTGACTGAAAGCGGAGTCGTGTACCTCATGGGTCTTGTCACTGCACAGGAAGCCGAAGCAGCGGTTGAAATTGCGCGCGGCACCGACGGCGTGCAGAAGGTGGTCAAGGTCTTTGAATACATCGAGGAATAGCCAAGCCGCAATGTTATAATCGCGGCCCTTTTCTACATTCGCAGATCAAATTGAGCAACAACGAAATCATCATTGAAGGGCTGACCAGGAGTGGGAAGCCCTTCCGTCCCAGCGACTGGGTAGACCGTATGTGCAGCACCTATGCGAGTTTCGGCCCCGACCGTAAACTACGCTATTCGCCCTATCTCAAACCGCGGGTGGTGAATGGTGTGCGCTGCCTGGCAGTAGACCTCAAACTCAAGGATGTGAATCCTGAGGGTTACGAACAGCTCATGCATTTTGCCGAGGAGAACCAGCTGAGTATCCGCGATGCTGAAGGCAACAGCATTTCAGCAGGCTGAGCTGCGGCCTCTATTCACTAGGGCAGCTTGCCTGCCAGCAAATCTTCAATATAGGCCCTGCTGATCAGGCCACGTTTTATCCTGACAAGTCTTCCCTGCGGGTTATATATATAAGTCGTGGGCAGGATATCAGCGGGACCTATCTGGTCCTGGCTTGATTTGTCCCCCAGCACGATGGGATAAGACATCAGCATGTCATCGACAAAATCGGCCACCTCCTGGCGGCTTTTATATTCTTGCGCCACACCGATCACCATCAGGTCCTTGTCCTTGCGCTGGTCATACAGCATGACCAGGTCTGGCACCTCCTCCAGACATGGCGGACACCAGGTAGCCCAATAATTGACCAGCACCCATTTGCCGCGGTAATCGGATAGCCGATGCTGCACATGTTGCATGTCGGTCAGCACAAACCCGGTTTTATCCTCTGCACAGCTTACAGTTGCAGCCAGCAGGAAGATGGCAGCAATGATGCGCTTATAAAAGCTATCGGGCAGGTTGCTGAGCATCAGCTAGGGTCAATTGCGGCATTTGCATAAATTACGGTATTTTATGCAGTGACAACAAGCACAAGAGCAACTATTATTTGCGTACCCCTTCTGGAGCAGAACCATGGCCGTTAGGCTGAAGATTCCTGCAGTAGTTGAAAAACCGCTGATCCCGGCCGAAACCCGCCC
>Ga0196972_1000459_pt1 | contig 21579 bp, 18 predicted proteins | sample S1v_2013CmetaG_FD_148618 | JGI IMG/M metagenome (GOLD analysis project Ga0196972, IMG submission 148618) | Soil microbial communities from Anza Borrego desert, Southern California, United States - S1+v_20-13C | ecosystem: Environmental > Terrestrial > Soil > Desert | place: USA: California...
GGCGACTGAAGGCAGGTTCATCTTTAATTGATTCCGGCAACGTTGATGGAACCAATGCTCCAAACGATATTACAGGGATTGTTCGAGATGCTGGGTTAAATGGAGATATTGGCGCTTGGGAATATCGGATCACAACTGTTAAGTCTATCGGCACAACTGGGCGCGATTACTCGACGCTCCAAGCCTGGGAAGACGCCTGCCCGTCTAATCTAGTGTCTAACCATGAAATTTGGAAAGGCGAGTGCTACAACGATAGCGAATTTACAGGTGGTCTTGTTGTCAGTGGACAAACCACCGACACCAACTGTTATCCCTGGCTAACCGTTGCCAGCGGGCATTCTTTTATCGATCACGTCAACGCAGCGACCAATCCACTACAATATGACCAAACTAAGGGCGTTGGGGTCTCTGCTAACCCGACAGAAGCCCCGCTCATGGACGTGTTTACCGCTAACGCCAGAATCGAAAGGTTGCAGATTAAACGCAGCGGTTGGCAATTTGGACACAGCCCTTTAAGGATGCGTAATGCCGGTTACGTCAATCAATGTTTGATCGAGAATTCTGTAGGGGCTCCCACTGGTGGTTACACAGCGTACCTGGAAGAAGGGAGCAAAATTGAAAACTCTTTGGTCGTAGCGAGAACCAACAATCAAAACGGAATAGCTCTGTTCTTCTCATCTAGCGCCCACAGTTGTACGGTAGTGTGCGACAGCGCGGTGGGGGAAAGCAGTGGCACGGGCGTAAATGACGTTAACGGAGGTTCCACCCTAAAGAACTGTGCTGTTTTTGGCTTTGCCGTGCCGGCCGCAACCAGTGGCAGTTTCAACGCCTCGTCGGATCACAACGCGACCGACAAAGCCTCCGGTCTCCCAGGGAGCAACAGCCTTCACAACCTGACTTTCGCTAACCAGTTCGTTAACACATCGAACGATTTTCGCCTCAAGGCGGGCGCAGGCCTAATCAATGCAGGTGACACGACATTAACGACTGATATCATCGGTCAAGCTCGCAATGACCCGGATATTGGTGCTTGGGAGTTTGTGGCGGGCGGGGTGGCACGACCGACCTCGCCGGCACCGCTTCCAGCCAGGCCGGGGGCTCCGGCGACCTTTCCACAGCCATCCCCGTGCTGGGTGCGGCGGCATCCGTCTCTACCGCGTCAGGGTCGTTAACGTCAAGCATCCCGCTGGAAGGGTCCGCAGCCGTGATTACCGCGGGCACCGGCGTCCTGTCGGGAGACATCCTCCTGGCTGGCTCTGCTCCCTCCACCACCGAGGCGGGCGGGTCCCTAACCACCCAGATCAAACTGTCGGCGGACGCCTTGGTTGAAGCCCTGGCAACCGCAGGGCTCGACACCTCAATCTTGCTCGAGGGCTCGGCCCAAGCAGACGCCTTGGCCACTGGACAACTCTCCACATCCATCCGCCTGTCCGCAGACGCCCAGGCCCAAGCCACCGCGACCGGCGCGTTCGACGCCTCGTCTGCGGCTTTGGCCGGCGACGCTGCCGGTCAAGCGGCTGCTTCCGCCGACCTCACGATCCAGATCCGGTTGTCGGGCGCGGCGGTCGCCGAGGCATTACTCTCGGGCGGCCTCGCCACCGGCATCCCCTTGGCCGCCGAAGCTCTAAGCAACGCGGCAGCCACTGGCCAATTGCAGACAGACATCCCCTTGGCCGGTACCGCCGCCAACGATGCGACGGCCTCCGGTGGCCTCACGGCCCCCGGGGACAATTCTATGTACGGATCTGCCGCCAACGTGTCGCAGGCCACCGGACAGCTGTCGACGGCCATCTTGGCGGGCTCGGCGGCTCTGGCTCTTTCGACGGGCTCCGGCTCGCTTACCACCCTAATCCCATTGAACGGCGCGTCCCTGGCGCTTGCCAACAGCGGCGGCGATCTGACTGCGACGATCGTCCTGTCGGCCTCGGCGTTGGCCCAAGCCCTAGCGACGGGGCAACTGGCTTCCAACGCTGTAGACCTCACCGGCGGAGCCGCGTCCGAAGCCCAGAGCCTCGGCGCCCTGACAGCGTACATCAAGCTGAACGCCCAGGCCCTGGTCCAAGGCTATGTCGCGGGGCAGCTGACCTCCGGCATCTCCCTGGCCGCCCTGGCACAGAGTTCATCCACAGCCACCGCGACCATAGAAGGCACTGGCCTTGGCCGGGTGTATAATGCTAGTATCAAGAATGTGACACCGGCAAGGACGCTCCAGCGTGTACATTAGTTTTCTCGTGCCGTCAGGACTCAACAACACTCAGGAGCTTCAGCTCCTGGTCAATGAGACCGTTGTTAACCACGCCCAGCTGACCCGTGCGCAGCTGATCGTGGATCGAACGACCACGCTCGACAGCTCCGTGGCCCCGGCCTTGTTCGATCTCACCCAGACGGATCGCTTGATCCTGAAGTTGGGGAGCGCTGGGCTGGCTTTCGGGTATCACACCGCCAAACTGATCACGTACGACGGCGCAAACCCGTCGGGCGTGCTCTGGAATACTCCCATTCGGTTAATCGTCGTTTAAGGAAGAACTTCATGGCTGAAAACACCAACCCCGCTGCTCTGGCCGAGAAGAAAACCAAAGCCCCGGTGCAGATCCGGCTGCAGGCCACCCACGACTTGCTGGAGCCGTTTAACCTGATCCGCTTCCCGGCCGGTGTGCCGGTGACGGTTGAAAAGATCACCGGCTGGATGCAATCCCAGATCGATGCCGGCCTGATGATGCAGGTTGACTGATGATCGAAGTCCTTTATACGGACACCGATCAGATCCGGGGCGCCCTCCAGATCACCGAGGAGGACTTGGGCGACGAGCGCTTCAACCAAGGTATCCTCGAGCTGGACCTGACGCTCGACCTCGACGCGTGGGCGCCCACCCACGCGACGATCTACGCGACCGGCCTCGGCACCCCGACTGCCAGCCAGCTCAACCAATTCAACCTTCTGCGGGCCTACAGTGCGTATTTCTGCGCCTACCAAACCCTGCAGACCGGAGCCTTGTCGATGCCGCAGAACATCTCGGACGGCAAGAACACCATCGAGCGGCCCCAAGATCGCGCCGGCTTGCGGGACTTCATTGCGGGTCGCCTGGCGACCTACAAGAGCCGCCTGACCGAGCTGTTGACCGGTTCGGTGCCGTCGTACGTGGGCCAATTCCTCGGGGTCGGCTCCAACTACGATCCGGTGACCGGCTAGTGAACCTCAAGGGCGCCGCGAGTTATTTCGCGAGAACCAAGATCGACGGCTGGAATGGTACGAGCTGGGACCTCGATGTGGCCCGCGGCACGTACGAAACTTTCGATCGTTTCGTAAGTGAGAGGGAATTTGGATCGAAGCGCCGGTATATCCTATGCAACCCGGATCGGTCGATTCCAGACACCTATAAGGTCGTCCGACTGAGCGGTGAAGTGTTCCTCCTCGGCGTCCGCAACAACGATATGCAAGGGTCGGTATACAGCCACCTGTTTTTGCTTCACCGGGCCCCGCTTCAGGCGGACCTGATGCAGTACACCAAGACGGCTTCGGCCTCGGGCGTCGCTGGCGCCGCCACCAAAACCAAGATCGGCACGTACCACTGCGATATCGAACGCATGAGCTACATGAACTCCCGCGAGTTCGACGCCATGCGCTTTTCCGAGATGCAGGTACTCTTGCCTTCCGATTGCCCGGTGACGATCGACCATGAGCTGAAGGTCGGCAGTTATTTCTATGAAGTCGAGGAGGTCTTTCCTTCCTCAGGTTTTCTCGCTTGCCGCACGGTACGAAAGAGATGAGTTACGACACCTTCCCGCTCGCCCTGAAATCCACGATCGATAAGTACGCCAAGCAGTTGGCGGACTCCAAGGCGATTAACTACCTCGACCTCGACGGCACACTACTGCAAGCCACCTTGCTCGAATCCGACCAGCCGGCGCTCGGCTGGAGTCTCTCCACCATGGTGGAATCCCCGAGGGACCCGATGTGGTATCTCGAATTCGAGATCGGGGGCATCACTTCCATCGACCCCGCGCAATACACCGCGCTCGATATCGTCAGCCTGGTCCGCAGCGTCTTCTACCAAGGCGCGGAGCTCCCCATCATGGACTATAGCGGCGTCGACCAGCCCACCGAGCGGCTCGGCGACTTGATCATTTCCTCGACCAGCATTTCGCCGCAGCAGTTCGACCGCGCCGCCGGCCTTCGCATGGTCGTGGTCCAGGCCCGCGCCCTGAGGTTCTAGCGTGGCGGGTGTTCGACCCAGAATAAAGACTCGGGTAGGCAGTTCCGGTATCACGCTTGCCGTCCAGGCTTTGACGCAAAAGAAAGCCCAGGAGCTCGCGCTGGCCAAGGAGATCCAAGTCGCCAAATTTATGGCGGATTACTTTTCCAACACCTTGCTGGCGGTTAGGGACATTCTGGATAATCCCGGCATTCCCGTGACTTCCGGCAGGGGTCAGGGGCTCCGGTTCGCCGCCCGGCGCCCGACCACGGTCAAAATCCCAAAGGCGGTCAAGCTCCTGAGCGTCAGGCAAGTGAAGTCCGCGGAGGCGTTCGCCAGCGAGAAAACCGAGACCGTAACCGTGGCCTCGGGGCTTGCCGAGCGGTTCCGCTGGAAGCCGTTGACCCGGCGCTGGATCAACACCGGCGCAAGGCAAGGCTTCAAGTCTAGGCAATATTGGAAGAAGACCGGGAAATTGGCGTCGATCTATCGGGGCGCCTTGCCTCGAACTTTGTCGATCACCCGGAACAGCTCTAATTACCACGGGCGAGCGGAAAAGCTCGGCAGGGCATCCATCGAACTGGCGGTACGAAGCGGCCTTCTCAGTCCGGGCGCATCTGTAAGAAACGCCACAGTCGTCCGGCTGAACCTGAAACGTCCTGTGATCAATCCGGTGCTGAACGACATCCTGGCGAACCCTTTTTTCGCCCAAGACCTGAATTTGGATAGGCCCAAGGACGTGCCGTCTTTTGCGAATTTAAAGGGCGGCGTCACAAACATCGATCGGCTGCGTTATCCAGAGTATTACCGGCCCTGGCTCCGGAGGTTCGCGCTCATGATGGGTCGGAAGATGCGGGCTGACCTGAAGCGGCTGTGACTGTCTAGTTTTTGAGACAGGATCTGTTATGATTAAGAGGCGCAGGATGCGCTTCTAACCCACCTAACTTCGTCAAGGAGGACGATGTAATGGCATTAGGCTCCCCCAAAACCAAACAATTCCGTATCGGCACGTTCGAGGTCCGCATTGGGCCGCAGTCGAGCGCCGGCAAACTCGACGCCTCCCACTCGATCGGGGTCATCGACCAGGTCACGCTCAACATCGAGCAGACCTCGGTGGATCTGATGGGTGGCTTTCCGCAGAAAATCATCGACACCGCGCTGACGTCGCAGTCGGCCAGTATCTCGGCCACCTTGCGCGAGTACAGCCGCCGCAACCTAAACGTCATGCTCGGCAACGCCGTCGCCGCGTACGACTCGACCGACACCAAGTCGACGGTGGACACCACCGCGCAAATCAACGCCGCCGCGACCAGCATCCCGCTGACGTCAGCCACCGGTTTCACGGCAGGGGACATCGTTGTGATCTTCGAGGTTGGCAAGCCGGAGTCGGTCACTGTCTCCAAGATCGACAGCATCGCGACCAACACCCTGACCCTGGTCACCGGCCTCGGCACCGTCGCCGCCTTCGCCGCCGGATCCGACGTGCTCTGCTACAAGTCGCCGGCTGTGGCGATCGGTGGCCTGTCGAGCGTCAACTACTTCGCGGTGCAGCTGCTGCAGCTCGAACGCGGCACCAGCCGGCCGATGGGCTTCAACTTCTGGAAAGCCGCGATCAGCGGCAGTGCTTCGATCGGCGCGTCCCCGACGGAGTTCTCGTCGACCGAAATGCAGATCAAGCTGTTGGAGCCGGCCGCCAGTGAATACGCGGCGAGCGCGCCGCTGGAGCACTTGTCCAGCGTCATCCCAAGCTACCCGATCGGCATGATGTTCATGTCGTCCGACGCCGCTTAAGCCCGAGCCGCCTCGGGCGGCCGGCACGGTCTTCCTTAGGACCTTCTGGCCGCCTTCGGGCGGCCAGCTTTTATCGAGGCCTGGCATGTCCATATTCAATAGGCATCACCAACCTTTCGCGGTCCCTTTACTTGCCTTCGAACGGTTTTCCGAGCTCCGTCAGCAGCTGACCGACGACGCTCAAGTGCTCGAATCCGCCGTCATCCCGACCCTGGCCGAATGTTGCGGCATGCCCCAGCCGACCGCCGACGCGATCGAGTACTTCATCGAGCGCCTCGAAGCTGCCGGGCGGGAGGCAGACTCCCTGTCCAATCCTTCCCAACCGACACCGGGTAAGACACTCGGATCCGCCTACGCCGCGGCGCTGCGAGAGCTGGATACCGCCGGACTGATTCTCTACATGTGCGCCTTTGATTTCCATAAGGCGAACTACGTATACACCCAGCTCGACCGGGACGTCGCCTTGAAGATGCTCGATCACTTCCTGGCGCTGAAAGGCCAGGAGAACAACCTCTTGTTCGAAGCCTGCCTGTACGGCTTCGGCGGCAAGTACGACGCTGACGGCGGGAGCGCCGAGGTGGTCACGGTAGACCTCAGCAGCGAAGACAACTTCAACATGCTCGCCCAACTTTTCGCTAAGACGCATTAGGAGCCCAGGATGGCTGACAAGATCCAACTAGACGCCGTCGTCGACTACATCATCAAAGCCGGGGATGTTACCAACCTGCCCGAATTCCAGCAGCAGGTCAGTAAGCTCCTGGGCGGCCTCGCCCGGGAGCTCAAGATTCCGAAGGTGCATCTCCCGGTCAACCTCGAGGCGGGCGACGTCTTGTCTGAAGACCAGCTGAAGGCCTTGAAGGGCGAACTGCACGACGCCTTGAGACAGATCAACCAAGCCCTCCGGCAGGAAACCGACGGCGCCAAGAGGCAGGCCCTCGCCTCCGTCCGGCTGTTCTACGAGGACATCTCCCACGCCCTCAGCACGATCAAGACCACCAAGGTCACCCCGACGACCCAAGGGCTGTTCAAGCAGATCCTCGCGAAAGAGCTCGACATCACCGACCCGAAGCTGAAGCAGAAGCAAAAGGCCCAACTCCGGGAATACGCCGCCGCCCTGGAGTCGCAGTCGAGGGCGCTGAAGGAGATCCAGCGGAAAGCCGCCCGCGGACGCTCGGTCTACTTGCCGGGTGAAGGCGATGGATCGGGCCAGGTGATCAAATCCCTGCCCTTACAAATTCCGCAGCTCGGCGTCGCGGCTCAGCAGAACCTCACCACGGTTCGGAAGTTCAACCAGCTGACGGACGAGGATCGGATCGCGGCCCGCAAGGACGCGGAAGCCCTTAAGCTCCGGAAAGGCACCAATCAGCTCGAAGTCTCCGCCGCCAAGCAAGCCGAACGGCAAGCCGAGACTAAGAGGCGTCGTCAGGAGGCAGAGGACCTTCGGATTCGGCGCGGCACCAATCAGCTGGAGGTTAAGGCCGCGAAAGAGGCGGAGAAAGCCGTGCAACGCGAGCGGGCCGCCCGCTTCTTGACCGGCGCCGCCGGCCGAGAGCTCGAAACCATTGGCGGGGACCTGACCCGCGCCGGCAAGGAATTCGACTTCGGGCTGATTCGCCGCGCCCTCAATTCCAGGATCAAGCAGCAGCTCAAGGCAGCCAAGGAAGCGATCACCGAAGCCGCCGCTGAGACGGCGTTCTCGAACGTCCGGTCCTTGGAAGACTTCAAGCGGAAGCTGGACGAGCGCCGGCGGGAGGTCGAAGGCACGACCTTGGGCCGTTCCCTCACCAAGAAACGGCAGCTGGCGGAGGACTCCTCCCAGTTCGCGTCCCGCTTGCTCGGGCGGGGCAGGCTCGAGGAGCTCGACGAGCCGACCCGGAAAGCGATCAAGGATGCTCTGAGCCGGGCGGTCGCCTCCTCCCGCGCCTACCGGGAAGCCGCGGCCGGCAGCCAGGAAGCGATCGAGGCGGAGCGCCTGTACCTTTCCTTGCTGGAAAAGGAGATCAAGTTCAAGCGCGAGCTGAAGGCGCTCGAAGCGGGCCCACCGGTGGCGGCTCCCCGCGCCGACCGGACCCGGATCGACCAGAAGCTCGCGGACCTTCGGGCGCTCACCGCACAACGCGGGCGGGGGCGGCGGGCGATCGATGCGGTGGGGGGACTTTCCAACGTCCTCGATCTGCCCAAGGACACCTATGAAGATGCGCTGGTTTACCTCAAAAGCCAGCAGCAGCACATCCAGCAGCGGATCAAGGACAGCGACGCCGGCACCGGGCAACGCCTGACCCCGGGGGAGATCAGCGACCTCAACCGGCAGTTCGCCGAGCAAGCCGTCGCCATCAAAAAGGTCAACGCGGAGCTTCGTGGTAACGTTGGCCTCTGGCACCAAGCCTCCCTGGCGATGCGGGCATTCTTCCGCTATGCGATTCTGTACGGGTCCGGCTTCGCCTTGCTGGAAGGCCTCCGCCGGCTGACCGGCCAGGTGTTCGATCTTGAGGAAGCCCTCAAAGGGATCCAGGCCGTCTCGCAGGCCACCTCGGCGGATATGCGGAACATCGAATCCGCGATCAAGCAGACTGCGACCACCACCAAGTTCTCGGTCCAGGACATCGCGGAAGCCACGCAAACCTTGGCGCAGGCGGGTGTCGAGGCGGCGGACCTGCCGAAGGCCGTCGAGAACGTCGCGCTGTTCGCCGGTGCGACCAAGAGTTCCCTGCAGACCGCGGCGGACGTCATCGCCTCGATGCGGTCGGTCTTTGCCGATCTTTCCGACCGGACCCTGGCCGATCAGCTGACCAACGCCATCAACATCTCGAAACTGACCGCGGACGATCTCAAGACCCTGGTCAGCTTGCAGGCGCAGACGGCGAAATCCTTCGGGCTCAGCTCCAAGCAAATCCTCGGGCTCAACGCCACCTTGTCGAACATCGGTATCAAGCCGTCGACCATCGCCACCGGCTCCCGCGAAGCCTTGATCGAGGTCCTGTCGCCGGACGAGAAAACCGTCCGGGCGCTGATCCCCTTGTACCAGAAGATGTTCGGGCAGATCCTGACTGGCAAGGAGATCCGGCAAAGGTTCCTGGCCTTCCAGCAGGACGACAACCCCTTGCTGGCGGCGCTGCAGGAATACCGGCGGCTCGGTATCGGCGGCGGCGGTCCCAATACCGACGCCTTCCGGGGTGTTCTGGAACGCCGGGCGGAGAACGTATTCCTGCCGCTCCTCGATTCGCTCGACATCCTCGAGAAGAACATCACCCAGGTGTCGCGGGCGGGCGCCGCGGCCGAGGGGTCCGAGACCCAGATGGAAGCCGCCAACAACCAGATCCGGCGGTTCGGCCAGACCATCCTGTCCCTGACCCACACCATCGCGAGCGACGGGCTCCCGGTGGTGAGCCGTTTCTTCAAGTCCCTGGCGGACGGCGCGAAGTCGCTGCAGGACCGGATTATTGATCGCAAGGCGACCTTGGGTGAGGATACCAGCAAGGCCGCCTTGTCGGGGCTTGGCACCGGGCTTTTGACCTACCTCTTGTCTCCCGGCACGAGACTAGCCCGCGGGGCGTTGGGCGTCCTCGGCGGGTTGGCCGGCGGGATTGGCTCGTTGACGGCGTCGCCGGATAACCGCACCGCCAAGGATCTGACCGAACTCAGTGGGACGGCGGGCACGGGGCTTGCCATCGTCGGTGGAGCGATCACAGGCTTCCAGGGGCTTGTGGCGTTGGGCAAAGGGATTTTCTCTAAGCTTTCCGGCTCTCTGAAGGTTATCTCCACGGCTGCTTCCTGGACCCCGCTCGGCCGGATGGTCGGGTTACTGGCCTCAGCCCTGGTTGCCGGCAAGGTGGTGTATGACAAATTTTTCGCCAAAGGCCCTTCGCTCGACACCCGGTTGGAAGGCATCGAGGCCCAGCGCACGGCCAAACTCCAGAAAACCGACGCGGTCAAGCAGGAGTTCGCCCCTTTTTCGGCGGACTCCCAGGGCGGGCCTGCCGAGGAAGCCCGGCAGCTGGCGGACCAGATCTACGGCAAGGAGATGGACGAGCTGGCCTTCCAGCTGTTCGTGCAGAAACTGGGGGTGGTGCGTCAGAACCTTCTGGATGAACTGAAACGGCTGTCGAATAAAAAGGCCTCGGGTCAAGACATCGGCGAATCGGGCGAAGCGAAGCTCAGGGAGTTCGAACAGCTCTACGGCTCGGAGTTGTTCTCCGGAGCCCTACCCAAGACCGTGGATGAGGCGAAAACTTTCGTCACCTCTCTGCAGAGTTTCTACGCGGGGTTGGAGCAGAAAGGCCAGGAGCTTCTGAACGGCCAGGGCGATCTGGAGGCTATGACCGATAAGATCATCGCAATGACGGTGGCGGGCAAGCTCAAGCTTGCCCCAACGGACATGTCCTCGCTCCTGGTCAGTATCCAGGACGCGGCGGTCAACGGCCAAGTCGAAATCCTCAAGGAATTCAGGTTCCAGGTTAACAATGCGATTGACGCCTTGGTCAGCCAAGGCAAAGCGTCGCTCGACAATGTCGACTACGTTCGCCTCCTGAACATCAAGGACACCATTCAGCCGGCGATTGATCAAGCCAAGCAACGCGCTGCTGAGATCGCGGCGGAGAAAGCTCGTCTGCAAGCCGCTCGCGAGAAAAACGCCGCGGAACAGGAGAAGGAGGGCCAATCCGAGCTCGATCTCAAGGAAGTTGATCGGCTCAGCAAGATCCTGGAAACCAAACGCCGGGTGGTCGACGAGCAGATCGCAGTCGCCAAGGACGAGAAGGACCAGAACAAGATCAGCGCCCTGATCCTGGAGCGGGCCGGCACCGAGGAAGCCATCAACCGCTTGCTGACCCGGAAGGCCCAGCTCGAAGGAGTGATCACCGACGACCTCATTCAACAGGAGGCAGGGCTTCGGCGGAAGCAGAACGAGGAGCACTCGAAGCGCCTGACTCTGGAACAGGGTGCCTCGAAGGAGATCGAGAAATCGAACAAACAGCTGCAGACTCAGCGCAACAAGCTGCAGAAGATCAACGAGCGCTTGTCCAGCGCCGAGCAGCGGTACCGCGAATCCCTCGACAAGCTCAATGAAGCCAAGGGCAAACAGCGGGAGTCTCAAAACTTCTTTGCCGACGCCAAGCGCGAGCTGTCCGGCGAGCAGATCTCGCCCTCCGACCGGATCCGGGAACTCTTGGATCGCGCCAGAAAGCAGCTTAAGGGCGGCGCTTTCGACGAAGCCGAGTCGGATGCTAGGGGCGTCGTCGATTTCGTCCGCTCGGGGCTGCAGGACGGCACGGTCTCCCGGTTCGACGCAGGAAGCGTGGTCGACGAGGCCGCCACGATCGCCGCGGAGTCCCAGAAAAAGAAAGTGAGCACCGCGGAGGAACGGGCGATCCGAGACAAAAACGCTCTGCTGCAGGTTCAGGCGGACGCAGCAGCGGTACAGGCGAAGATCGACGCCTTGGAAAAGCGGATCGAGGATCTTGGCAAGCTGAAGATCGGCTTCGACCCGAAGCAAGTCGACACGGTCGCCGACCAGCTCTTGGCGCAGCTCGATGACAAGCTCCAGGCCCATCCGGTCGAATTGCCGATCTCGGGGCCCGACGGGAAGCCGATCCCATCGGACACCACGGGCGCGGCGACGCCGGCCCCCTCGGCGGCTTCGTCCGCCTCGACCGACGCGGCGTCTCCGAAGATCTTTAGTTACGCGGACGAGAGTGGCCGTAGGGTCTACACCGACCGTTCTACCCCTATTGAGAAGGAGCCCCAAACAGGAGAGCAAAGATTTACGCAATCCCCTTATGGGGCGCCGACGTCGCTTCCCGACAGTCTCGTCGACTCTGTTCATAAGCCCCTGCCCGAGATCACCTTCAGCAACCCGGCCAACGGCGTCGAAGGTATTTCCCTGGCTGATGCGGAGCGCTATACGGAACGCCTGAGACGTGGTGGGCCAAGGCTTGGAAACATCTCCTCCCTGGCTGAACGGGCAGCGCGTATCCATCTGCCGGACTTGGCCGCCCCGGAGGTCAATTTGCCCTCGGTGAGCCCCGCCACTACCTTGTCACAAGCTGCCGAACAGGTTTCCAACAAGACGCCGGTCAACCTCTACATCAGTAATGAGAGGGTGCCCGTCTTGGCCGACAGTAACGCGGCTGATACACTACAGCGACTGCTTGCACTCCAAGCGCTCAAGGAAGGGCGACGCTGATGGGATGGACGACACGCAATTTCGCTATCGGGACCGCGATCATTGAGGTCCCCCAGGCGCTTCAGTTTTCGCAAACCTACGAAGAATTCGGCGGCGTCAATACCCTCCGCATGGCGGATGGCTCGGCCGTTCGCCAGTCCAACTGGTCGAAGCTCCGGACTACCTTGTCTGGTGAAGGGTTCGTTCCGCCCGGCCTCGCGGGCGTTGCCTGGAAGACCCAGCAAACCCTGAAGTGCGGCGTCAAACGCTCGCTTCAGTCCCCGAGCAATGTCATCGCCCTTCCTGCCGCCCGGCGCACAGACGCGGGTTATGAACCGAACGGTTACGCCTTGAAGGATGGGATGTGGTTACCCTCCTCGGTCAGCGTCGTCACCAACACCGCGACCGTGACCGCGGTCACCGGTGCCACGGCCTACATGGTCGAGTATTACCCCCAATTCACCGCATTTATCGAGCCCCCGCAGGCCGACTTCAATCGGACCACGGGAACTTATCGCTGGACGATCAACGCTGAAGAGGTTTAAAGATGGCTGCACGCTACTGGAGAGTTGACCAATTCACCGTGACCGGAGGCGCGGGGTTTGATCTGGCCATTTACGCGCTGGAGCTTTACAGCTTGGGCTCCGCCGTCTCCAACACCGTGACGCTCAATTGCAACAAGACACCGACTGCAGGGACCTTGGCTGAACTTCAAGACGGCAGCAATGTGACCGGCGCCACCTTCGCGGCGGCGGATGTCGCGACCCTCGAATTCATCTTCGATGCCGGCGCGGGGGCCGCCTTGGAGTCTGACGCCATTAAGTTCGTGGTCAACGGCGTGGACAACTACCCGGCCTCGGTGCGGGTGTCCTGGTCCAACGACGCCGTGTCCTGGATCATCGCTGGACAGATGAGCAACTTGACTGCCAACACCTCGGGCATCTCGCTTTACCTTGACTACTGTCCTCCGTTCCGAGGGGCGACCGGGACGATCACGGAAAGCCTGGCCGAGTCTACGTTTACCGTCCGGATCGCGAACGCCACGAACGGCACGGTCCTGAAGTCCGTCACCACCAAGACCAACTTTTACGGGTACCACAACACCTCGACGGCGGATGACACCCCTTTGATGATCACGGCGTACGCCGATCACGGCTCTCGCTGGCGGTCCAGCGTAACAAAATCCTTAACAAATCTAATCTTCCCGTCGGATCCGGCCGTCGGGCATTACTACGAGTGCGAGGTGGCCGGCACGACCGGGGCGACCGAACCGGTGTGGCCCACCAACGGCGGCACCGTGGTCGATGGTACCGTGACCTGGCGAGACAAGGGACAAGTGGTGCAACCGGTAACCCAATACCCTCTCTCCCTGGCGAGAATGCCGGGTGGCGGGTTGGTGACCGACGGGTTGGTCTTCATTCTGGACGCCGGGTTCGCTCGAAACTTCGCCAACGCCTCGGACCAACTGTGGCGGAACTCCGTTCCGTCTCCGGCGGACGGGTCGGCGGCGAGTGCCTACAATTTCTATCGGGGCGTGGACGGCACTTCAGAAACCACCGACCCGACGTTCACGGGGACTATCAACAACGGGATCTCGGCGACTCAGGCGAACCAGCCCTACTTTTCGTTCTCCCTCACCGCGCCGTACAAGTTCTTTACCTTGGCCGCCGCGACGGCGTTTCTCAAAAGCCTCCACAAGGCCGGGGCGAAATTCACCTTCGAGGTGTTTTTGTACGCCGGCACGGCTCTGACGGATGCCCCCATCTTCGATTCCGGCACCGGCTTTACGGCGACCGACGTGCATCAAGGTGTCCAGTTCTGCCGCTACCCGGCCTTGTTCAAGAACGGGGTCCTGGTCGCCGGGGACACCGGCGGCAGCCCCGCGTTGCAAAAGTTCTCGGACGCCACGGTTACGGGGTCGACGTTCAACTACCTGGCTGCCTCCATCGACGGCACCGGGGCGCAGGCCTCGTTCTTGTATCGGAACGGCGCCTACGACCCGGTGGGCGGACAGAATACTTGGGACGGGACTTTCGTCTCCCCGAGCACGGTGGATCCGCCCAACCTGCCGCGTATCGGCATCCGCGGGGATGCCGCCGCGGCGGCTTTAGGGACGGCTCGAATCTACTTCCTGAGGCTCTACAACCGGAATCTCACCAAGGCCGAGCTTGACCAGAACTTCAACGCCCAGATGCACCGGATGCAGATCTAATGCCGTACACGCCCAGCTACAACCTGACCCTCCCCGGCGGGCAGTACACGCCGGACTATGATATTGACCTGAATCCCTCCGGGGGCGTCGGCTTTTCAGAGGTGGGCAGTCTCAGCGCGACCCTCGAGCAGACTATCTACGCCACCGGTACGGTCTCGGCGACGATCGAACAGCAGATCCTGGCTGACGTCTACACCATCAAGGCCCCGGTCCAGCAGGTGGTTTACGACGTCGGCTCGCTTTCGGCGACGATCGAACAGCAGATCATCGCCTACCAGGTCGGTTCGATCTCGGCGACCCTGGAGCTTCAGATTTACACCACGGGCTCGATCGCGGCGACGATCGAACAGGTGCTTTACGACCCCAGCGGGTTCTTGCCAGCCCCCGGCGACACGCAGTTGTGGGCGGTCAAGGTTTACCTCGACGGCGTCGACGTTACGGCCAGCGTCACCGGCCTCATCACCGTCGACGCGGAAGAAGGCGCGGCCCGCATCGCCACCTTCGTCATGATGCCGACCTTCGGCCCGATCGCGGTTTCGGCATGGGTCAACAAGCCGGTTCGGATCGACTACCAACTGGCGACCCCGGGTGACGTCGTAATCAAACCCTTGTTTATCGGTCGGGTGGATACCCCGGAGTACGACCCGAACACCCGCCTGACCACGTTCAAATGCTCGGACTTCCTGCAGAAGCGCTTCGAGCAAGCCTCGCGCAAGCAGATCCTCTCGGAACTCGGCGGATCCTGGTCGAGTGTGGTGTTCGACGAGCACGCCAGCAACGTGGATTACGCCCACGACGTACTATCCACGATCCCGGCCAGTTACGACCTCACGGTCGATGGAGTGGGCAAGCTGACCTACTGGAACACCCAGTCGGGTCCGGATTACACCTTCACCGCCGGGCACTTGGTCGATGGCTCCCTCACGGTGGAACTGGCGTCCAGCCGGAGCGTGGTGAACCAGGTGGAGCTTGACATCGGGTTCCGGTTCGACCGGATCCACGAGCAGAGGCAGCGGTACGCTTGGGATTTCTTCTTGTCCTCGTTCAGCTTGTCCTGGAAAGACGTGGCCGTCGACGGCATTCCGATGCCGACGACGAACATGATCCAGGAGGCGATTCAAGGGGTGGATTGGCCCTTGGTCGGTTCGCCCGTCTTCTTCGCGCCGCCCTCCTATGTCGAGTATTACACCACCGGTTCCGACGGCACCCTCAATGTTGGCTATCTGGTCAATCCGCCCGGCATCTGTGTCGGCGCGAATTTCACTTTGGCCAAGCGCTGGGCGCAGCAGATCACCGAGCGCAGCCGGTTTCTGGTCAAAGCCCCGCAGTCCATCGAGCAGATGGGGTTGGTCCCGGAAGAACAGGGCTACGCCTACGAGCCGGATTCGAGCGCCTACCACTTTTATAATGTGTTCGAGGAAACCTGGAACAAGCCCTATGTCGAAGGGCGGGTCGGTTCGGCGGGGGTCGTGAGCCAGCAGTTCACTCCCGCAGATGCCGTCTCCGGCAGCTACACCTGGTACCGTTATCCGTTTCCCTCGGCGGCGAACAGCACCGATTATGGCGAGTATGTCGATCTCGACGAGATCCAGATCGTCAACCTCCTCGCAAGCCCGGAGAACCTTTCGGCCTGGTCCGGCAGCGCCGGGGTCGTCAGCAACGTGTCCGTGAATCTGGACGGCGAAGCCAAGGGCGACAAACTGACTCTGGCCTCGAACACCTATCGGGAAACCACGGCCAACGTCGAGCCCAGTGTCACCTACACCGTGTCGGTTTACCTCCAAACGGATGTCGTGAACAACGGCCGGTCGATCTACCTGACCGCGTCCGATGACGATGAGGTCTCCGAGGCCACGGTGTGTTACCTCTCCACCCAGTGGGCCCGGTACAGCGTCACCCTCACCACCGGGGCCAGCGCCACCCAGCTGACGCTCCGCCTCGGGGGCGGCGGCGACGCTCTGGTCGTGTTCGCCGACCGGGCGATGGTGAACGAGGGCCCTCTGATGGAGTACACGGCGAGCACCGGCAAGTCCAGCCGGCAGCTCGCCGAGGAAGCGATCGTCTGTGCCCAAGCGCAGGCCAAGACCGCGATCCTGGCCTCGCACCGCAACAACGTCGTCCAGTTCAAGACGATACTCAACCCCTTGCTGGAGCGGTTCCACAAGCTCAGAGTCGACACAGCGTCCGTGCAAGCGACCGGGAAGGTCAAGCAGATCACGCACGAGCTCGACACCTTCGCGTGCTCGGCTTTGACCACCGTGCGACTGGCGATCAGCAAGGTGGTGGCCAATTCGGTCCCGGCCGAGACCGTGTTGGCCGCGCCGGCCAAAGCGGTGTCGGCACCCCTGTCGCCGGACGAGGACGAGGTGACGGCAACCGGCCGCTTAGGGACCTGGATCGGGTTCCTGGAAAATCCGGTGCCCGGCGCCCCTTACGATTACGTGTCGGGCGTCAACGGGACCACCTACTTGTCGTACGACCCGATCTACGGGTATATGGCCGATGCGACCGCCACCCGCAGCACCTTCGATTTGAGCAAGCTGTATTATGGCTACGGCGAGCCGCGCTTCGTCATCGGGACGCCGGCGATCCACCGCAGTAACACAGATGAGACAATCAAGTATAATCAGGCGGAGGTCATCGTCGCCATTCCGGACGATGAACTTGTGATGGCGGCCTAAACACGGAGGTTGACGTGGCCCTAAGCTTCAAACTGTACACCGACGCAAACCTAACAGCCCCACTGGCTGGGAATCTGATTTGCGCCCAGAACGCCGACGGCAGCACGCCGGCCGTGGATAAAATCCTCTATCTAGGGTCCACGACCGCGAGCCGGAAGCTCGAGGCCAACTCCAACCCGGGCGTGGACCAGATCGTGGTCAGCGTCGTGGACGCCGTGCCGGCGTCCGGACATCCGGCGACCGAGGTCAAACTGGCCACCACCTTGGCGGGCCTGAACTCCGCGGTCGGCGGCGCGTCCCTGAATATCGGCACCCAGATCTTGTCCGGGGCGGCCAACGCCATCCCGATCTATATCCGGGTCAATGATTCCACTGGGCAGGTAGGCACGGCGACGGAGCTCTCCGTCGCGATCGCCAACGTGCGCGAGACCAGCGTCTAATGGTAGGGGAGGCCGCCACCGCGGGGCTGAATCGCGCCTGGACCGGGCGGACGGATGAGCGGCTGGCCGAGGAGATCGGCAAGCTCACCCCGCCCGAGAAACGGAAGCACCAGACGCTCGGCCCAGCGCGGACAGCCGCTTCGATCGAGGCCCAGACCGGCATTGGCAAGCTGAATGTCGCGGATGCGGGCGGCGACAGTGACTCGACGGCCGCGGGGATCACCCCGCCCCTCACCGAGCCGGATGTGTCCGCTCGGGAATACTACGACCCGCAAACCCTGACTTCGTCGGACGGCCTCTTCACCTTTGAAGTGCGTCCGATCGCCAAGGCGGTGTTCATGGACGCCGCCGGTCAACGCGTGGAACTGATCTACGCCGAGCCGCTCTTGCCGTGATCCAGCTCGATCACATCGTCAAGGAGAATGACCCTGGGATCCTAGGGTTTCCCTACCACGGGCGGCTGGTGAACGGGATGCTGTTACTCCCGGCGACGGTGCAAGTCACCAACACCGCGGGCAACTTCTACTTGCCGAACGGCCGCCAGGTGTATTGGTCGGCGGACTACAGTGCCTATTACTTCCCCTTGACCGCGCCCAGTTCGTCCCTGTCGTTCTACGTCAAAAAGCCCGGCATCGCTCCCATCGTCCGAACCCCGGCCGAGCAAGCCTGGGACCAAGCGAATGGGTATGAATGGCGGAACGATGCCATCCTCTATGGGGGTTTTTTGTATGGGAAATCGCTGGGGTCCACCGACCGGTTCCTGTTCTTCGGAACGGACGGCAGCCGCTGGCTGATCGATGTCAGCGGGATCACGATTACCGACGGCAATACCCTTGGTGGTTCGATCTCTGCGACAAAATTCGGGGAGTTCGGCGGGACCTCGGAAGTCATCACAGCGCCGGTGTCGGTCAACGACCTGGGACAGGCCACGCCGACTTTGTCCTATTCGGGAACGATTGATTTCCAAAACGACGACCCTGCCACCCGGACGATCAAAGCGACGACGGTCAGAGTCTCGGATACGACCTCCTCCGGGGACAAGGCGATCCTCGGGCTGTACGACACGCAGTCTCGAAGCGCCGCCAACCCCGCGATCGGCCGCTGGTCGGATTGGGACGGGTACAAATACAACGCCATTACTTTTTGGCCTTTGGGGTTTGTTGAGCTGTCCCTCAGCTATAACCCGAACGGATCCCCGAAGATCACAGCCACTTGCACCGTCTCGAAGACGCGGGAACAAGTGCTCGGAGGCTATTCCTCGTCCAGCGTCCCGGCCTCCGTCGTCCTTGTCGACCAGAACGGGGACTCCTGGTACGGCTACCCGATGATCAATACGGTTTATTCAATCACCGACCGGATCCTCGGGATGGGGTACACCAAAGCGAATGCTCTGTTTGAGATCAAGCTGAGTTTTTCCGAGACCATCTCGGGGACGTCGAGCTACGCCACGGACCCCACGGGGGTCACCGGGATGACCGGCTCGACCACGACCACGGCCAGTCTCACCTTGTCGGTAGGGTCGCAATCCAAGACGATCAATTACACAGGGTCGAGCACCAGCACTTGGGGCCCGCCGTCGGTCCCGATCGACCAGACCAATTACGAGGCGATCAACACCGTCTCGGCCGAGCAGTTCACGAGCGGGTACACCCAGCATTCCCGGGTGCTCACGGACGTCCAGATCATCGATGAGAATCACGCGGTGTATGGTGTACCGGCCGCGTCGTCCGTCGGGTTCCGGGTTTCGACCGGGAGCAGTCAAAATGCTATCGACTGGGATCGGTATCAGATGTCGAGTAGGGTTATCGCGACGCTCCTTGATGCTGACACCGCGCAGGTCGGGGACTTAGCGGCGGTGAAGTTCAACCTGGGCCTGCAGGGGAACAAGCTGGCGGTCCACCGGGCCAAGGCATACCGAGAACTGGACGGCTCTCAGAACGGGCTACTCTATTCAGACGCTCACTACCTGAAGACGGCGCTGGCCTATAACAGCGAGGTCAATCACATCACCCCGAACGACATCTATCAGGAGAATGTGACCTACGCCTCGTCCCCTCTGGCGTTTGGGGTTTTCGACCCTTACAACGAAGCGATCCTTTGGCCCTACGCCTCGCCGATCTGGGTGGTCTAGCAGGCCCCTTGCCCCTTTTCCACCGACGCCCTCCCCACCGGTCCCAGCGTCAGGTTCTTGGATTTGTTCGCGCCATCGTCGCACAGGGTGACGGTAACGAGACCGCCGGTGGGCCGCGTTCTCGCTCCCAGCGAGTTGAAGCCTAGACACACCCGGTCCTCGGTCACTTGGATGGCGTGACCCCTGGCTTCCGTTGAATAAAGGACGAGGTCCGCCGGGTAGCCGTCGTGCGCCGCGGCGTCGATCTCGCAGCCGGCGTCGAGCGTCTGGTCGTAATCCACGAACACCAGCATCCCTTGCTTCCAATCCGTGCCGCAGGTGTTGCCAGGGCCTTTGGGGCAGAACGACACCGGGGCGTTCCGTCGGATCGCCTCGCCCCGGATCTTGACCAAATCGAGGAGAAGATCGTTGGCCTGGGTGACCAGGCGGTTGTTGACGATGAGGTCCCGGAAGGACGGGACGCCTAAGGCGAGGGTGATGGCCAGGACCGCGACGGCCACTATCAGTTCGATGAGGGTGAAGCCTGAGACTCTCATACCTGGTTTCCTTATAAATAAAGTCTAAGTGTAGGCCAGCGCCCAAAGTCTGCTGTGTCAAAACTGTGTCTAGGGTTATGTGAGAAATCCAGGGAAATCAGATCGTCGGCAACGGTCGACCTCCTATAACCCTTTGATTTTCTTACATTACCTGTATTGCTAGAGCATTCATAATGCGGGTGTCGGCGGTTCAAGTCCGCCCGTAGCTACCACAAATTCAAAGGCTTGGGCGTTTCGCCTAAGCCTTTTTTGTTTCCGGTGTCAACGGAGTGTCAACCGCGTCAGCGGGTTAAGCTCCAGCACTTCCCGCAAATGATCCGGCGCGAGATGCGCATAGCGCATGGTCATGGTTAGATTGGCATGGCCGAGGATGCGCTGAAGCGCCAGGATATTACCACCGTTCATCATGAAGTGGCTGGCGAAGGTGTGACGAAGAACGTGGGACATCTGGCCTTCAGGAAGTTTAATTCCCGATCTTTCGACAGCCTCCCGAAAAGCACTGTAGCAGGATCGGAAAAGACTCCCCGCCTTTTTCGGACGACTATCGAGTATTTCCTCGACCAGCGGCAACGCTACCGGAATGACTCGGACTCTTCCGCTTTTAGTTCCGCGAAATGTGACCGCGGAAGGATCGCGAGACATATCCCGGACGTGAAGCCCCTCCCCTTCGGACCATCGGCATCCGGTGGCAAGACAGATCCTTACGACATGGTAAGTGTCCGGATTCGTTGAGGCTCGACATTCATCCAGAAGCAAACCTATTTGCTCTAAGGTCAGATACGATAATTCACGTTCATCGACGCGCAGCTTTCTGACCTTCGCCAGTGGATTACGTCCCGACCACTTGCCGATACGCGAGAGTTCCGAGAAGACCGCCGATAGCGTTGCCTGTTCCCGGTTGAGCGTGGCGACTTTCGTTCCTTCAGCCAATCGCCGCGAGCGGTATTCCACAAACGTCTCGGAAGTGAACGCGGTTGCCGGTGGATCGCCGATGTAATTGCATAGAGCGGTCAAGCGCTTGTAAGTATCCCCAGCAGATTTAAGGCCAATCCCGTGATGATCAAACCATAGCTTGACCAGATCGGACAACGGACGCTTGTCAGGCTTTTCCGGTCGCCATTCTGGTTGCTGGATAATCTTTCCTTGAATGAATCGTTCAAACTGGAGAGCTTCGACTTTCGTGGGGAATTTTTTGCGAAAGCGTTTCCCGCCCCGACCGCCCGGTTGAATGTCGACCTGCCAGCCGGCCTCGGTTTTCTTGATCGCCATGGTTCAGACCGGTCGGTGTCTACGCCGCCTTGCCGATCAGCCGCCTCAGGGCGAGGCCTTTTTCGATCTGTTCCCTTAAGTCCGCTTCGGTCAGGTTCCTGGAGCGGTAATAGCTCAGAAGATCGTCGAAGCAGTCGAGCCGCTTGAGGTTTTTCATGACCTCCCGC
>Ga0196972_1000460_pt1 | contig 21464 bp, 22 predicted proteins | sample S1v_2013CmetaG_FD_148618 | JGI IMG/M metagenome (GOLD analysis project Ga0196972, IMG submission 148618) | Soil microbial communities from Anza Borrego desert, Southern California, United States - S1+v_20-13C | ecosystem: Environmental > Terrestrial > Soil > Desert | place: USA: California...
CGGGGAGCGGACGGGCTTGGAAATCAACGGCTCCAGAAAAGGCCAGAGCTTTGGTCCGATGAGTTGAGTCTTCATGCACGTCGGACCTAGCACCATGCTCAGCGTTCAATGTTTTGTTAGCGACTCTTAACCTTAGTGCAGTTTCGCCCGAGGTTATGTTCATCAAGATACGCTGTTTAAAGTTAAGAAGAGCCATGAGTGGAAACAGCTTGTGAGGACTGAAGGGCTTAAGGTAAGGCGGCTTAATGAACCGGGTGTCCACCAAAAGCTTGCAAGATCAACATAACCCCTTTCTCCTGCGCTAAATTGGGAGTACCTTTTGAAGTGAAGTCGGAGGCGAATATGATTTCACCAGGGTGACAGAGGATAGGTAGGGTATGAATTGCCTCACCTTTTGGGCACGTGTATGGATTGCGAGCTTTGTGATATTCATGGTGGTTCCGGCGTGTGCCCAGGACCGGGTCCGGCTTTCCGAGGAAGAGGGGCAATGGATGATGCCGGCGAAGGATTATGCGAATACCCGTTACAGTGGACTCAAGGAGATCACGACCCAAAACGTGAAGCGCTTGCGTCCGGTCTGGACGTTCTCGACGGGCGTTTTGGCGGGCCACGAGGGGCAGCCCCTGATGGTGCGGGATACGCTGTACGTAGTCACGCCATTCCCCAACGTGCTTTACGCCTTCGACTTGAGAGATGACGGCTATCCGCTGAAATGGAAGTACCGCCCGTTCGTCAACCCTCAGTCCGTAGGCATCGCCTGCTGTGATACGGTCAATCGAGGCGCGGCTTACGCTGGTGGTAAGATCATCTATAACTTGATCGATGGTTACACGGTGGCCATCGATGCGGTAACCGGCAAAGAAATTTGGAAAACCCAGGTAGCCGATATTCGAATCGGCGAGACCACCACGATGGCGCCCCTGGTCGTCAAGAACAAGGTCCTGGTGGGCAATTCGGGGGGCGAGTTCGGCGTGCGGGGCTGGCTCAAGGCGCTTGACATTCAAACGGGGAAGCTACTCTGGACGGGCTACAGCACCGGCCCGGACAAGGATGTGCTGATCGACACGGCGTTCTATCGTCCATATCTCGTCAAAGAAAAAGGCGCAAATCTCGGGGCCAAAAGCTGGCCTAATGATGCGGCTTGGAAAATCGGTGGCGGCACGGTATGGGGATGGCTGTCCTACGACCCCGAACTCGACCTCGTTTATTACGGGACCGGCAACCCCGCGCCTTATAACGCGAAGCAGCGCCTAGGCGATAACAAGTGGACCAATAGCATGCTGGCGCGCGATCCCGACGATGGGCGAGTGCGCTGGGCCTATCAACAAACACCGCACGACAACTGGGATTTCGATGCGACCCAGGAGCACATCCTCGTGGATCTGCCTTTCCACGGGAAGCTCCGCAAGATTCTCGTGCACTTCGACAAAAACGGCTTTGCCTATAACGTCGATCGCATCAACGGTGAGCTTCTGATGGCGAAACCGTATGTCCACGTCAACTGGGCCGAGCGGGTCGATCTCAAAACGGGTCGCCCGCAGGTCAATCCCGAAAAGGAGACGGGGGCCGGAAAGGTCGCGAAAGACATCTGTCCCAATCTCGAAGGCGGAAAGAACCAGCAACCCGCCGCCTACTCGCCCCGCACTCGGCTGTTTTACGTCCCGACCAGCAACCTGTGCATGGACTTTAAGCCAGCGATGACGGGTTATCTGGCCGGAACGCCGTATATCGGTGCGGCGATGCCGTACAAAGCCTGGCCCGGAGCCGGCGGGAATCTCGGGGCCTATATTGCCTGGGATGCGGTCGAGGGCAAAAGAGTCTGGGAGATCAAGGAGAAATATCCCGTTTGGAGCGGCGCGCTGGTGACAGGGGGCGACGTGCTCTTTTACGGAACTCTGGACGGCTGGTTCAAGGCGGTTAATGCCCGGAGCGGCGAGGTGCTGTGGAAATTCAAAGTCGGGTCCGGCGTGATCGGCAATCCGATCACTTATCAGGGCCCCGACAGTAAGCAATATGTAGCCATTTATGCCGGATTCGGGGGAGATTGGTTGTTGCTCAGCGGCGATACCCGCTCCGATGATCCGGCCGATGTGCGGCCCCCGGCGGACTTCATGCCGGACATTGCGAAACACACCAGTCGGGGCGGAATGATATGGCTCTTTGCTTTATAGCCCGCATTTCTCACACCCCTCCTACTGCGGCCGCCGATCCACTCACTGTGGCGCACCGTACTCCTTCGCGCCGACTCGACGTAGTGTCAGCTACGCCTTCCCCGCCGCTCAGTCCGTGCGGCGCGCCACAGCCGTGTCTCGACGCCCTCGCGACGAAGCGGTGTGAGAAATGCGGGCTAACCCGGAACCTTGCGGCGGCCGCGCTGGTCATCTTACTGACAGTCATTTCGGGGTGTGGCGGAAAAACCCGGTCGGCGGTATCGCTAGACCGGCAGGATACCGAATTCGTACCGCCCAAGGCGCGCCACGGGCATCACGTTTTTGCCGGCGGTGTCCCGCCGCCTGAGCAGCCTGTGGAAAATCCTTTTCAAGGTGACGCGCAGTCGATCGAGTCGGGGGCCACCCTTTTCAACACCATGAACTGCGACGGCTGCCACGGTAGCGGGGCTACGGGGGCAGTCGGACCGAGCCTCATGGATGGCCGCTGGCGTTATGGCGGATCGAACGCCGAAATCTTCGAGTCGATTTATGCCGGCCGGCCGAACGGAATGCCCGCCTACGGCGGCGTACTCCCCAAAGAGGCCCTGTGGCTGCTGGTGACCTATTTGAGATCGCTAACGCCCCCGGTCGATCCGGCTACCGTTACGTTTGAGGAGAAAAACCCATGAGTCTCACCTTGGAACGAGCCACGATTGACACGGCGGTGACCGAACTCCATTTCCGGACGCAAGCCTTTATCGACGGCCGGTTCGTCGAGGCCGTGAGCGGCAAAACCTTCGCTACGGAGAACCCGGCCACGGGCAAAGTCCTGGCGCAAATTGCGGAGTGCGACAGCGCCGATGTGGACCTCGCCGTACATGCGGCGCGACGAGCCTTCGAGAACGGCCATTGGTCAAAACTGAAGCCAAGCGATCGTAAACAGGTGTTGCTCCGGTTCGCCGATCTCCTCGAAGCCCACGCGACGGAATTGGCGCTCCTCGATTCGCTGGAAGCCGGCAAACCGATCAGCGATTGCGTGACCATCGATGTCCCGGAAACCATTCACTGTATTCGCTGGCACGCCGAGCTCATCGACAAGTTGTACGACCGAATCGCGCCGACCGGCTCCGAAAACCTCGGCCTGATCGTTCGTGAGCCCATCGGTGTGGTGGGCTCCGTGATTCCATGGAACTTTCCGGCCCAAATGGCGGCCTGGAAGATCGCGCCGGCCTTGGCCGCAGGCAACAGCGTAGTCTTGAAACCCGCCGAGCAAACTTCTCTCAGTGCGTTGCGCATGGCGGAGTGGGCCGCCGAGGCCGGAATTCCCGCCGGCGTATTCAATGTCCTGCCCGGTTTCGGCGAGACTGCGGGTCAGGCGATCGGTCGTCACCGGGACATCGATATGGTGGCGTTTACCGGGTCTACCGAAGTGGGACGGTTGTTTCTGCGCTATTCGGCGGATTCCAATCTGAAACGCGTCATCCTTGAATGCGGCGGCAAAAGCCCGCAGATCGTCCTGGCCGACACGACCGAGCTCGATCAGGTAGCGGAATATGCCACCAATGCCGCGTTTTGGAACATGGGCGAGAATTGCAGCTGCGGCTCACGGCTGATCGTCCATCAATCCGTCAAGGACCCACTGCTGGAGAAAATCACTCGTCTCGGTAAAACTTGGAAGGTCGGCGATCCTCTGGATCCTGAAACCCGCCTCGGGGCTCTGATCGAAAAGGGGCATCTGGAAAAAGTGCTGGGTTATGTGGCCGCAGGCGAAGCGGCCGGCGCGAAGCTCATTCTCGGGGGCCAACGCTGTCTGGAGGATACGGGGGGCTATTTCATCGAGCCCACCATCTTCGATGGCGTCGAGAACAGCATGCGGATTGCGCGAGAGGAGATTTTCGGCCCGGTGCTGTGCGTGATTCCCTTCGCTACCGAAGAGGAGGCCGTGTCTTTGGCCAATGATACGCCTTACGGGCTGGCGGCCTCCCTTTATACCCGCGACGTCAATGCGGCGCATCGCGTTGCCCGGGCGCTTCGTGCCGGGACGGTGTCGGTCAACTGCTACTCCGAAGGCGATATGACGACTCCGTTCGGCGGCTTCAAGGAATCGGGCTTTGCCGGGCGCGACAAGTCAATTTCGGCTCATGAACAGTACACCGAGTTAAAGACGATCTGGATGCAGCTGAGTTGAGGTTGAAAATTTAACCCGCCGAGACTGAAGTCCGTCTCACCTCGAAACTCTCAAATGGCCCTAGGGTGGGCGTCCCCCCGCTTGAGCGTCCGGCTCCCCGAACCTGGTCCGGACGATGACAGGGATTGAGTGATTTTCACAATATCTTGAGCGACGGTTTTCGAGTTCATGATGAAGGTATGAAGCGACGGAACCGTTTGGACGGACACAGAGGGCAACATGGTTTCCTTTACCGTCAGTACGCCGTCGTTGGGTTCTTTTCCGAACGGCGAAAAAAGCCCAACCGGGCCACCGGTTCCGGCGTAGATTTTGGTCGGTACATCGGGCAGCGGCAGCGAGTCCATAAACTGGCGGCTAGCCAGGAGTTGCCCCATCTCCCCGGTAAACAGCCGGTAAAATCGGCGACGCGCGAATTTGCGCGCGGCCAGACAGGCCTGACTCGGAGGGGCCAGAAAAAAACAGGCCACCGGTTTGCGGGTGAGCTTTGGCAGGACGGCGCGGATCAAGACCGTCCCAAGGGAATGCCCTACAACGATAAAGCGGTCTGCCACGGCGCGTTTTTCAATAAAGTTTTCCAATCTCGTAACGCAGCCATCCCAGCGCTCGAGTGTTGCCGAATAGCCAAACAGAATGGGTCGAAGACCCGATGCCCGAAGGCGTGCAGCCAATAGCAACATACCTGCCGGTGTGCGGCCCATGCCGTGAATAAGAATGGCGCGCATCTGCGTAGTTCTGATCGATGGCCCAACAGTAATTAACCGGACAGCTCCAGCCGAACGCCCATGAGGTTTGGTCATGATGAGCAACAGGTTTGTTCCGTGGGTGTCTGCCCATGATGAGCTTCAAGCGCTCACAGTGCTTCTAGGCCGTAGCCTTGCGGTACCCCGCGGAGCGGCTCGTGTGGATCGGCCAGCACTGACAGCGCCGGCAGAGCTTCCGCCGCGACCGCGCTTGGGATGCGCAGGGATACTCCCGCCGGTATTCCCGGCAAGACCGGAGCGATAACAATGCCCGTAACGGCCCAACCCGAGCCCCTGTACTCGCGGGGGAACGCCCAGATTCGGACGCTCCGAATTGAGTATTGCCGCGCCTGCTTTTTTGGGCGCATGGCTTTTTCGGATTCCACCACATCTGATCCAACAGCGCTGGCTTACTCGACATGGAAGGTGGAAGGTAGGGTGCATAAACCCACTAAATACTGAGCTGGCTAAGGATAGCAAGGCATTGAAAACCTATAAATTTTCCCAGGATAAGCCAGTTTACACAAACGGTGCAAACTAAGACCCCATTTAGGGGGTCTATGTTAGAAAGTCGTGGGTTAAGGTAAAGAGCCGTGGGGTTGGATGTCTCATGCCCGAACAAATTTCAAAGTACCCAGAGGTAACGCTTAAGGTCCTGAAGGAAGCGGGGGCCGTTTGCGGTGAAGGGGCCAAGCAGAAAATTTTGACGCAGTGCCCTGCCGAGCGGTTCTGCTCTCTTCCAACAGGTGAGATCTGCGTTTACGGGATTAATGATATTCCAAAAATGACCCAGATTACCGCACAGGAACTAGCTTCAGTAGTCTGTCCGAGTGCTCAGCAGAATGCTGAGGTTGCGGTGGGAATGTCCAGTATGGAAGGGATACTGTTCGGGTCTGTATTTGTTGCGGGCCTCCTGCTGGGACGGTTCTGGCAGAAGCGCAAGATCAGTTTGCGGTCCAGAGACTGAACCCGAAAATTGATATCTCATTGCTTTAGACTGTTTTCGAAATTTTCGGGAGGTCGGGCTTACCGCCTCAAATACGGAGCGTCGTGCGCAAGGTAAGATGGACACAGGGCAGGGCGCCGGCCGATCCGGAGAAACCCTGGGCAGCCGCGCTCGTACCCCGATCCGCCACAGGGAGACACCCCGATGATCTCGCTGGCTCAAATCGCCGTCTTCTTGACTGCGGCCGTTGTGGCCGTGCCGCTGTTCCGCTGGCTTCGGCTCAGCTCTATCATCGGCTATCTCGCCGCCGGTCTCGCCATCGGACCCTGGGGGCTTCGGCTGGTGACGGACGTGGATCATATCCTCCATGCCTCGGAATTCGGCATCGTGCTGTTGCTGTTCATCATCGGCCTGGAACTTCAACCCACCCGCCTGTGGGCACTGCGGCGCACGGTATTCGGTCTCGGTGGCGCAGAGGTGGGGCTCTGCACGCTCCTGCTCGCGGGCGCAGCTCATCTTGGCGGTCTGCCACCGGTCGCGGCCCTGGTCGTGGGCTTCGGGTTATCCTTGTCATCGACCCCGCTGGTGCTGCAAGTGCTTGCAGAACGGGGCCAGCTCAAGGCTTATCACGGGCGCTCCGCTTTTGGAATTCTCCTATTCCAGGATCTTGCCGTGCTGCCTGCGCTCGCCGTTCTGCCTTTGTTATCGGTGGGTTCCTCAGGCTACGGTGACGGTGCCTCGCCCGGTCTGGCGTTGGTAAAGTTGACGGCAGCACTGGCCGTGGTCGTCTTCGGAGGCCGTTGGCTCCTTCGGCCGCTGCTCCGAGTGGTGGCCAGGACCGGCGTCGCGGAGGCATTTACGGCCGCGGCCTTGCTGACCATCATCGCCACGGCCTTGCTGGTGAAGCAGACCGGGCTGTCCATGGCCTTGGGCGCATTTCTCGCGGGGGTATTGTTGGCTGATTCGGAGTTCCGCCATGAACTGGAGGCCGACATCGAGCCGTTCAAGGGATTGCTGCTCGGGCTGTTCTTCATCGCGGTGGGGATGTCGGCTAATCTCGGCCTAGTGGCGGGGCAGCCCGGCGCCCTCCTGGCGGTGACGTTCGGATTCCTGCTCATCAAGATCGTGGCCGTGTTGGTTTTGGGCAAGTTGACCCGCCACCCGGGGGATTCGTCGTTCCGGCTGGGCTTCACCTTGCCCGCGGGCGGTGAATTCGCCTTCGTGCTGTTCACGCTAGCCGCCCGTCAGCGGATTCTCGACGAGGCCACGGCCGATCTGCTTATACTCGCCGTGACCCTGTCGATGATTCTGGGCCCCCTGTTGCTCGCCTTCTACGACATCTATCTCCAATCCTGGCTCTCGCCTGTAGCAGAACGGCCCTTTGATCCCATTGAGGCACGGGAGAACCGGATCATCATCGCGGGTTTCGGTCGGTTTGGGCAGATCGTCGCCCGTGTGCTTCGGGCCCGCCGCATCCGCTTCACGGCGCTCGATGCCAATCAGACCCAGGTGGACTTCGTGCACCGCTATGGCAACAAGGTGTTCTACGGCGATGCCACGCGCCTGGATCTCTTGCGTGCCGCCGGAGCAGGGCAGGCCGAAGTCTTTGTACTGGCCATCAATGACGTGGAGGCTTCGGTACGTGTCGCGGAATTGCTGCGCGACCATTTTCCCCACCTGAAGGTCTTCGCCAGGGCCCGCAATCGACAACACGCATTCCGGTTGATGGATTTCGGTGTCCGCTACCTGATTCGGGAAACCTATGTCTCCAGTCTGGAGTTGACGACGGCGGTTCTGGAAACCCTCGGAGAAACCCGGACGGATGCCGTCAACGTGGTGCGCCTGTTTCGTCAGCACGACGAGAAAACCCTGGTGGCCCAGTACGCCATGAAGGACGATGAGGCCAAGCTCATCGCCAGCACGCGAGAGTCGGCCCAGCAACTGGCGCACTTGTTTGAAATGGACCAGCAGGAGGAGTTGAGCCCGCGCGAATCGGCCGCCGAAGCTACGAGCAGCCATTGAGAACGCCGGAATTCGGATCTCGTATCCTAAATCGGCCGCTCTTCGGCGGATGCAAAATGGGTTTGGCATTGATCCCGCGCGGATGGCCGGTTTGGTCGACTACTGCCGGATGTATCCGAGGCCGTAGCGTTATGCGACGCTCGCAGTATATAAGACCAGCGGGAGCTCACTGAAGCCTACGAACGCGCGGCCTTTCTCTTGCCGCCGTTGCTCCCGCCGGAAGGAATTCCGTAGCAGCGAAGCACTCCAATGAACGTAGGCTGTGCAACGGACATTCGGATGCTTCCCCATGCCAGTGGAGCATCCCCGACAAACTACTGGATCCATGATCAGGAGTCGGCCATGAAACTCTATTATTCTCCTGGAGCCTGCTCGCTTGCGGCCCATATCGTGCTCCGAGAAGCGGGCATCGAGTTCCAGCCTGTTGAGGTGAATCTCGGCACTAAGAAAACGGTGAACGGGGACGATTTTCTGGCCATCAACCCCAAAGGGTACGTTCCCGCCCTCGAATTTGAGGATGGCCAAGTCCTGACCGAAGACCACGTCATTATTCAGTATCTGGCCGACCAAAAACCCGCCTTAGGACTTGCTCCGGCGTTCGGAACGATGGCGCGCTACCGATTGATGGAGTGGCTGGGTTTCATTGCCACCGAAGTCCATAAGGGATTCGGCCCGTTATGGAACTCCACGACACCGGAGACCACTCGACAGAACGCGGTTGCCCAGCTTTCGCGCCGTTTCGAGTATCTCGCCGGAAAGCTGGCCGGTGGACCGTGGCTGATGGGAGAGGCTTACACTGTCGCGGACGCCTATCTGTTTACCGTGCTTCGCTGGAGCGATGTGCATCACATCGATCTTTCTAGGTGGCCACGCCTGATCGAGTACATGGGTCGTGTTACCCAACGTTCCGCCGTGCAGGAAGCGCTTCGAGCCGAACATCTGATTGACTAATCCTGCACGAACGAGGCGCAAGGCCAATGGGCTCCGCTTGGGTTGGGGCTGGCTATCTTAGTTCACGGCTCGCTTTATCAGCAGCCTGCTTGGCTTCGCCGGTAGCGGGTGCTTCGCCTGTAGCTAGGGGCGGTTATCGGAAACCCTGACCGGTCTCCATTTTGTGGTGTTCGCCATCCTCATGCGTGTCGAGACCGCACCGCTGTGCCGACCCGTTCGCCCGTTGCGATTGTCTCGGCGATCGGTCGATTTTGCCCGCACCCTTTAGGCCAAGACGAGCTTTACGTTCTGATGGGAGCGCCTCCGGGCGGAACCACAGCTCGGCCGGACGGTCAGTTTCAACAAGGGACACGCGGCCGTTTCCTGACGATTCAAGCGGAACGGCGAAGCAGGGTTGGCACAAGATCGTATGGAAGCCGGAGCGCCGGCAGGAGACGGACAATGGATATCATTCGCAATGGCCATTTCGATGCATTGATTTCCGGGACGATCGCGGGTATCGCCACCACGCTTGCGGCGGCGGCCTGCGGCACAGCCGAGCGGTCCGGCGCCGTGGCGCCCTTGAACGCCGTCAGTCACATGGCATGGGGCAACCGGGCTGCGCGGCAGAAGGCGGTCAGCCTCAAATACACGGGAACCGGCTTCGTGCTGAATCATGCCGCGGCCGTGCTGTGGGCGACGCTCTACGAGCGGTGGTTCGGCCGGGCCGCCGAGTCGGGCGATGTCAAAAAGGCTTTGATGGGTGGCGCGGTCGTCGCAGGCCTTGCCTATCTGACGGATTATCACCTGGCTCCCGAACGCTTCACACCCGGCTTCGAGAAGCGCCTGTCAGGCAGGTCGCTGGCCGCGATCTTCGGCGCATTGGCCTTGAGCCTGCCGCTCCGCGGACTGCTCCAGGGGACGAAGCGCTAATCGGACGAGCCTCCCGACTATTGGCGATTGCCGGCTCGGGAGGCTCTTCCCGGCTTAAGCTAATCCTTCGAGAACATCGATCACGCGCCATTCGGCAGGCGCCACTGCCGAAGCCGGGCAATGGCTTCCGGCAATTTAGGGATTTGCAGAAAAAGAATGTATGCACTTCTGAGCCACTGGCTTGGACTACGCAAAAGGTGTTTCCGGAACACGGCGCCCTGGGGGCCGTTGAGAACCACCATGTGGCCCAGCCGCTCGGGGTGATGCTCGGCGAGCCACCAGGCCACGGCGGCGCCCCAGTCGTGCCCCACCAGGAACGCCGATCGCCGGCCGGCGGCGTCGATCAAGCCGATCACATCGGCAGCGAGCCGCTCGAGCCGGTAAGCCCTAACACCTTCGGGTTTGTCGCTCTGGTTGTAACCGCGCTGATCCGGAACCCGGTCGGTATTACTCTGAATGTCGAAGGTATGCCAATCCGTTTCAGGCTCAATCGTCCTCGTGCCAGCGATGGCCGCTGCGCGACAACAGTTCTGCCGACGCGGCGGGACCCCAGGTGCCGGCTTTGTAAGGTTCTGGACCTTTGGGATCGGCGGCCCAGGTATTGAGGATCGGTTCGACCCAGCGCCAGGCCATCTCCAATTCGTCCTGGCGCACGAACAGTGCCTGGTTGCCTCGGATAATGTCGAGCAGGAGACGTTCGTAGGCTTCTTCACGGCGCTCGCTGAATGTGCTGGTGAAATCGAGGTCCAGCGAGACCGGCCGCAGTTGCATCGAATCCCCCGGCACCTTGGCATTGAGGTACAGACGGATATACTCATCCGGTTGCAGGCGAATGACTAGTTTCGCCGGGGCACGAGAGCCGTTGCGGGGCAGTGGGAAGATGTGGTGAGGTACGTCGTGGAAATGGATCACGATGTCGGCGAGGCGCGTGGGCAGGCGCTTGCCGGTAAACAGGTAAAACGGCACCCCGGCCCAACGCCAATTGGCGATTTCCGCCTTGATGGCGACGAAGGTTTCCGTCTTGCTGCCGGCAGGGACGCCGCTTTCTTCGAGATAGCCGGGCACCGGCTGGCCGCGGGAAATTCCGGGGCGGTACTGACCGCGCACCGTATTGGCATGGACCTCTTCGGCGGTGAAGGGCACCAGACACTCCAATACCTTGAGTTTTTCGTTGCGGATGGCGTCGGAATCGAGGCTGGAGGGCGGTTCCATTGCCACGAAGCAGAGCAGCTGCAGCAGATGGTTCTGCACCATGTCGCGCAGGGCCCCGGTACCGTCATAGAATCCGGCGCGACTGCCGATCCCGACCTCCTCGGCGATGGTGATCTGGACGTCGGTGATCCATTGTCGGCGCCACAGCGGTTCGAACAAGGCATTGCCGAAGCGTAGCGCCATCAGGTTTTGTACCGATTCCTTGCCTAGGTAATGGTCGATGCGGTAGATCTGCTTTTCCTGGTAATGGCGGCCGACCGCCTCGGTGATGGCATTGCTGGAGGCGAGATCGTGTCCTAGGGGTTTTTCCAGCACCACCCGGGTGTTAGGGCCGTTGAGCCCCTGCCGTGCCAGGCCTTTGCAGATCATGGTGAACAACGACGGCGCCACCGAGAGGAAAAAGACGTTCACCTCGGCCGGGGTTTGTTCAAGCCGGGATTTCAACGCGACATATTCCTCCGGGTTCTCGGCATCGATCCTTTCGTAGATCACGCGCTCGCGGAAGGCTGCCCAGATTTCGTCGTCCCAATCGGCCTTCGGCAGAAATTGCCGAGCGTTTTCCTCGGCGATCGCCCGGTACTTTTCCAAGGTGTAGTCGCGCCGTCCCAGACAGTAGAAATAGCCGGCCTCTCCCAACTGGCCGTTTTTATGACTCTGGTACATTGCCGGCAGCAACTTGCGCATCACCAGATCGCCGGTGCCGCCGAAAAAAACCAGGTTGAAGGATTGGGGAAAAGGGAGCTGACTCATTGTTTGGATCCTCGTGGGCCGGGTAGGGTTACAAGAGGGGCTTGCGAAGAAGTCGCCCATAACAGGCCCCGCCCCTCATCGGCTTAGACCGGGGGCCTGATGCGACTTATCTACGTGCGATGGCCAAAATGCGCTTTCGCGATTTTGCGCCAGGTACAATGAGTCTACCTTACATGGAGCCGCTCGCTGGCGGACCAAGTCGGCAATAAAATATAAGAAATTCAATTGTCTAATGCAAAGTATGGGGCCGATAGTAAGGAGCCCCGCCATCGATGTCAATGCGATTGTCAGGGCGTCGCGCCGGGAGCGAACCGGGCAGGCGGCCGGATAGATCGAGCCGATGGGTAATGGTTGGTCAGCGGCATAATCAGTGACGAGCAACTGGCGGCGCTCAACCGGATAGCGGCACACCGACTTCAACGACTTGGCGGCCACCTAAAGCGCGCTGGGCAAGGGTGGTATGGGGCGCCAGGTCCGGGCGGTCGTGCATCAGGCGCTACTTGAAGGGAAAGAGCGCCAGACCCAGTATTGCGAACAGCCGCAAGAACAGCGTCTTGAGCAGCGTCCGGGACAAGCGGGACGAGTGGCACGCCTCGGGTAATGCGGCACCCACGCGACGATCAACAAGGCCGGCAATCTATCCCGGCGTTTTTGTTTTCGAGATCCACGCGGCGGTCGTTTTCAGAAGGCGACTAGTCAGAATATCAAGAGCAAATTGCCCGACTGAGGAATCCTCGCTTATTGCCCGTATCCGAATGCTCAGCATTGGACTTGTGAGGTGACGATGGGCGGACTGCCATGTGCCCGGAGCCGTCTTCATACTCTCCAGAAAATGGACGCCAAAGTTTTCAACTGATCTCAACGCTTGACAGTCTAACGCCGCTTGGAAAGAGCCCTATCGCGCAGATCCGCTATGGCGTCAACAGGGGCAGGGGATTGATAGGGACGCCCTGCCACCACTTCCGAATGTCGTCAACTCGCAGAATTCCGAAATGGAGATGCGGGGCGGCGGGAGAGGCATTCCCCGTGGTGCCGACGTAGCCCAGGATCTGCCCCTGACGCAGTACGGCGCCTTCTTCAAGACCGTCCGCATAGCGGTCCAGATGCCCGTACAACAATACGAAACGATCGGAGGGATCAGCGGCATACACCATCAAGCCGCCGCGCCTGCTCAAGAATAACTTGAGTAGGCGGCCGTCCGCCGCCGACAAGACGGGAGTTCCCTTGGGCGCCGGAATATCCAAGGCTTCGTGGCGGCGCTGGTCGCGCGGATCGTCGAACGTATCCGGCAGTTGTGATGCCGAAACGCCCTCGATCGGCATGCGGAGAATCGTCCTCAGCCAGTCCCGTTCCGCATCGGTGAGCGAGACCGATTCGGAGCGGACCGCATCGATGGCCGCTAAGATTGATGCCGTACTGTCAGAATACCGCTCGCTATCCATCGGCATCACGCCGCCTAGTAGGATTATTCCAGCAGCAAACGGCCCTACGCGGCGAGTTCGAATCATGAGTCACCGCCTGTTCGCTCCCTTTTCCGCATCAGCTCGCGATTTTTCCTGTGCCGTGGCCGCCCCTTGACTATTCCGAACCGCCGCGGATCTTGTTCACGGTGGCCCAAGCGCAATGTTTGGCTTGTGCCTCGGGGACTCCGCAGGATTCGTCGCTATCCCCAATGTGCTGGGCTTATTGCTTCGGCTGATCGGTGTGCCTTTCCCCACTCTCTGGCCATGGATGCGTTCCTCCGAGATGGTTGCTCAAAACCAACCTGGGCACGAGCGAAAGTAGCAATGCCTAGTTAGACTCGCTCGCGAAGCGATCGTTTTATCCGGGGGCTCGGGCGTCAAGGGAGTGATTTAAAGGCCAGTAGCCGATGGGTTCGGCGGTATGCGGCCAAATGGCTCGCCGAGAGCGGCCGACGATGCCGGCAGGAAAGTCATGCAATCAGCGAACGCCTTCCAGGAGGAAGTAGTGATACGGATTCGGTGAAGCGTGCAGGCCGCCAGATGATTCCCGGTAAGCACTGGAAAGGCCATAAGACACAATAGCATCGAACGTCCGTTACCCTATCTGAGGGAGCCTGATCATGGCGGGACAGTCCACGACCCGTCGCGAATTCATGCAACAACGAATGACGTTCATGATGCGGTTGCCTAAGGCGGGCTGCCGTCCAAACGATCCGAGGCGCCGCGATAAGCAAGTGGATGCAGTTTACTCCAACTGACTGCGTCCACTTGCCTCCGGTACATCGAATTAGGCTACGTCGCTGAAACGAATAATGATTTACGAGGATGGAATTCGAGCCAGTACGGGTACGCCGAGCTTTTCTTCAGCACCTCCCGCCGCGGCGCGTCTCCTGAACTCAGCAAAAAAGGCGACGCCGAATCCAGCCAAAAGGCCGAAAAGTGCGCCAACCATTACCTTAATGAGCTTCGACGCATTTAATGGCTTCGGAGAAGTCGTGGGCTCCTGGAAGACGCGAACATTGGTAACCTTTTTAAGATCAAGTTCCTCGGAAATCTTGGTCTCCTCGAGCTTGTTTAGATAATCCTTATAGAGGCTTTCCTTAACCGCCAAGCGCGCCTCCAGATTCAGCAACTCTCCTTTATGCATATTAATCACCGATAATTGGTCATTAATCTGCCTGAGAGTTTGCTCAGCATCCTTTATGGTTGCTTGAGCGCTGATCAATTCGGGTTCAAGATGTGTCGTTTCTAGCTCCAAGTCCCAATACGCTTGGTTTGGTTGGCGACGAAACCGAGCGGTCTTTTCTTCCTCGTCCTTGCGCAGAAATTCTTGAACGTTAGCGATATCCTTCCGTACTTCAACTACGGTTCTGCTGTTCTCGTTGTATCTTCTCAAGAGATCCTGTTCTTTCAGCTGGAGTTCGAGGAGCCTCTGCTGGGCAAAATCCCCGCCGCTTGCCACGAATTCACTCTGCGGCACCTTGTTTTTCAGCTTCTGAAGGGATACCAATTTATGAGACAGCTCATTCGCTCTCGATTTTGAAAGCCGCAATGTCTCCTCGACGGCTGCCTGTCGCCCAAGTAGCAGCCGTATCTGTTCGTCAATATTAATGATGCCGTACTGCTGCTTGAAGTCTCGCAGGGATTGCGTGGCCTCAGTCAAGCCTGCCGTGTATTCGGCGAGCTTTTGTTCAAAAAATGGAGCCCGAGACTCACCGTAGAGTCGCACGTGCTTCTCGATAAAATTGCTAACTAATAGATCGACGACCCGCTTTGCGACGGTGGGATCTTCATGTGAAAAATAGACGTGTATCACGCCTGAATTTTTTACGCTTTTAACTGCAAGAGCCTTGTCGAAATTTAACAAAGCCTGATCCATTACGGCTTGATCACCTGGATTTGAATTTTTAAATTCCGGATACAGCGTTTTAATGCCTATCGCAGTAATGACCTTTTGGCGGAGATCTGTGCTGTTTAAAAGCTCTGTTTCAGTATTAAGTAATTCCTCCATTCTAAATTCACGTCTTGAGCTACTGTAAGGGCCACTATATTCGGGTATATATCTATACTCGCGACCCAAATTGAACAATAGCGCAGCATGCGCCTCATAAACCGGTTTTTCAAGCAATGCGGTGACCGCTCCAGTTGACAAAGCAATTAAAAATGCCGCCAAAGCCTTATATTTGTGCCTAAGCAGCATGGTTACCAGGTTAGAGTCTTGGATTTGACGGTTAGCGAGCATCACGGTTATATCCCTATAGTCAGTTATCGAGAAATTTACGAAAACAATGAACGCCTACCAGAATGAGCTGTATTCCATTGTGCAGCTTGAGGTAGAGAAAGAGCAATTCCCATCAGAAGCCAAAAGTATTTCGGATAAGAGTCATGCAGAAATATGCTGCCGACAAGAAAGCCGAAAATTCCGATGCCAAATGCCGTTGCGAGAGTTCCGTAGTCGTGACGTCCTGTTGCTTGAAACAGATGTATAGCATGCTTTAGGCTTCGGGCCATAAGCCATAATAGAGCGCAGAAGGCCATCAAACCGATAAGCCCTCGTTCTGCCGCTATCTGAAGATAAAGACTATGTGCATTCCGGTCTTCGCCACGATTGATTAGGTGTAAATCCTGGCTATAGCGTTGGAAATTGAAAACATAATTACCAGCCCCTACACCAAATAATGGATTATCCGAAAACATGCGCAAAGCAACTTGCATTTCAGCCTTGCGTCCATCGACTGAAATATCGGCAGCGCTAGTTTCGGAAGGGTCTTTTTCACCGGAAAAGGTGGCGATCATATCGTTTACGCGAGTGAAATACGCACTCGGAGTAAACGGCAGTACGCAGAGCATCAGGACTAGACCCGCTGCCAAAGCTTTAGGAGGAATGCGGACGCGTATGAGTGCAAGGCCCAGCATGCCGATAATCGCAACAAGTGCACCGCGGGAATAGGTGAGGCTGATGGCCAAGAGTACCAGTATGAGAGCGGCCGCCGCTACGGGGCGAAGAAAACGTAGCGGCTCATTTAACAGGCGCTCTATACATAATGGAACAATGGGTACAAGGATAAGAGCATAAAAGTTTGGATCGGTCAAAGGTCCGGAGATACGGTAATCACCAAGTTCCTTTGCAAGTTCATCATATGCAGCATTTGCGAACCCAGCAAAGTTTTGCCAATAAGCACCGGTAACAAACTGAAGGAAATTCATTGATGCGAGAAAAGATGCGGCAATAATCAATGACCAGACCAGGAGTCTAAACGTCGCATCATTCTTTACTATCAATATTATGAGAAAGCAAATCATGCCCTCTCTGATATAGTTGAGCACCATTTCTTGTGCATCTCGAAAATAATCCGAGTACGACAGTGACGCGAAAATCGTCAACATGTATACCAGAGTTATAAGCGCGGATTTGATTGCTCCAACCGGCTTATCGCCACCGATTAGGCGAAGAGCGACGGCTGTGAGGAGTGCCGCACCATAAAACTTGGTGGGTGAAAATGCCCCATATTCTATGGCAACGTCTGAGGCATTCGTGTAGATGATAAATATGAGTGCCGCCAGGCCCCAGTCGGTACGCAGAAAGGTGAGAATGGCCAGCGGAAATCCAATAAAGACGATGCCGAACATCAGCGCCAATTCGAAGGCATCCAGCTGAGATACTAATAGAATAGGTATTATTGCACTCGTACCTAAGGCTAAAAGATCCCATTTTTGTGCAGTAATCCATCGCCCCATCTCCGGAGGGTTGGAGAACCAAGTCCTTGTCTTTGATAACACCTTCTTCTCCTTATGTCCGACTAAAATCGGCGGTCTTTCGCCCTTTCAAGCTTTCAAGGAAGCCGTCGTGTCATGAGCCGTTTCGTTTTAGCCCGCTAGCAACCCAGTGCGCGTTGAGTCAGCACAGCTCGAAAAGTCCGTAAAAGTATTTCGAGATCAAGTCGGAGACAGGCTCGCTGTATGTAAGCGATGTCGAGCTGCGACCGTTCATCGAATTCGGTCTTGTTTCTGCCGAGAATCTGCCACAAGCCTGTGATTCCCGGTAGGGCGTCAAGCCGTTCGGTCTGCCAGAGCCGATAGGTCTCAGGGCGGAAAGAGGTCGGCCGCGGTCCGACCAGTGTCATTTGGCCGAACAAAAGATTAAAAATCTGAGGGAGTTCATCCAGGCTTGTCTTTCTTAAAATCTTGCCTATACGGGTTATCCGCGGATCGTTTTTAATTTTGAAGTCAGGCCATTGCAGTTCATTCAAATGCATGAGCTCGTATTTAAGTTCTTCAGCATTTGGAACCATAGTCCTGAATTTGTAAATCCGAAACCGTTGGCCATTCCTGCCAGTTCTTTCCTGTAAAAACAAAACCGAATCCCTTGGCGATTCCAATTTGATGAGGAGTGATATGATTATTATCAGAGGCATCCATATTGGGCTTGATATCAGCACAAAGAATAAGTCAATTAATCGCTTAGCAATTACGTAACTATGATCGTCAGGCACTCGTAACCTTGGTTTAAACCGATTTAACCAATCGAGGTCACTGCCATATCGCTCCTTGAGAGTTGGGCTGATCATGCTGCCTGCTCCTCGGTTTCTTCGATAGGTGAAGCATTTTTTCCATCCATTAGTTGCGATTCAGCAGCTTTGATCAAAGCGTCAAGCGTAAATCCATCGCTTGGGAAGGATGCAGCTCCCACCGATACGGGAAGATCAAGGTCCTTTGCAGCGCTAGTTTGAATTCGTTGAGCCACGGTATTACATTTTTCTAGGCTCGTTGAAGGACACATGATTAATATGCGCGAATCATACTCCGTACACATCACGATCATGTCACTGCGCCGAAAGCCAGAGATACTGCGATTTATTAATCGTGCCTTTAGATAGCGTTTTAAGTAACGCGTGGCAAGTTCTCGTAATATTCTTTCTTGTTGCTTGGAAAGCATCTTTGAATCTTGTGGCTCTTTGACATCCAATACAATTACGCTGAGTGGGTGGCCTGATCGCCGGCTTTGGTATAGGTATTTATTAATGTCGTCTAACGAGTCGGTGAGTTTGGCAAGCGGTTTGTGGATGTCTTTCATAAGCATGCTTTCCAATTCTTCTGAAATATAGGATATCCATTTAGAAACAGCATGCGAAAAATAGACTACGGCACTAAGTACGCTAATTTCCAAGAAGCTAAACAGATAGATAATATGCTGTTTGCTATACAGCACCGATATGGCAAAGCTGGTGGTGATAACCAGCAGGAGGGGCAGGTATATGGAATGCCTGGTCCAGAATCTCCAGCCACCGACAATAATTAATACCGATAAAACAGCTAAAATCTTTGTGGGCGAGGAGACGCTGAAGGTCGAGTTTGCCTCTAGACTTAGGGTATCCAGACTGAAAAGCACGAATATGCTCGTGAGCAAGCCAAGCAAGTCCTTTAAGATAGATTTCATTTGCAAACCCTCCTTTGCTGCAAACTCCATTCACTCTTTCTTTAACAGTCCGGTGAGAACGTCGGATGATATACAATCCACGGTAGATCCTTCCTAGACCATGCACTGTGGATTACACGTATATCTTTTTTCACCATCCTGTTAATGGGACGCGTTCGCTGCATCCCGCGATCGGCTGCTGTACTTTTCATTACCTCCTTTGATTTAAAGATTAAGCTTTCGAGCTCGTTTCAGGCCTGCTGATCTGGTTTGTTTCGCATCGTTGGGCCTCTGGCAAAGCGCCAACTTCGGGTTTTGGCTATAGGAGCAACCATCCGACTTGTAGATCCGGCCGATCAATGCCGCTTCTCGACAATATGGTCGATTAAAAAGGTCGCGGCGTTCGGACAAGCTCAGATAGTATCGGGGAAGGAATTTTGCATCGCAGCGCGGGATCGGCCGGATAGCTTGGCCGGTCATGTGGCAACCCGAATGCCGCGGTTCGGCCGCCCGGCGGGGCCTTGGGGTCGCGTGAAACGGAAACGGTGCGCTGTCCATCGCCTGACTCCGCAAGTCGACTCTCCTCCATGAGCGGGCCGGCAACGCGAACGGTCCGGCCGCTGGCAGTCACTATATCAAACAGTTACAGAATGAAAAAAGACAAAAATCAACAAACGCGGGTTTACTTTTAAAAACGCAATATCGCTACACATAACCGTGTTTGGGCTCTCTCGGCTCAAGACCGACAAGGCGGAAGAGGTTAATACGAATGGCAGCAATGGAGTGCTTTCGGCACATCCGAGCACGACACACGCAGGTGGATGCGACAAGTTGTCACTGTGATTCGACTGGATATGCTCCCTAATACAGGCTAGTGTTCGGCGTCTCTTGGCGTATCGATGAGACTTGTATTACAGTAAGAGACGCCAGTTGGTTATTCACATCGCGCAACACAAGGATGGGCGAGCCTGCTGCTCGCTGCTAAGGTGGTGGTGCGGGCAGTTTGAGATTTATGCCATGACGGTGTGATCTCGATCTGCAAAACAATTTGCAACAAGGGATTGAGCAATGAGACATGCTGGCAACAAGACCGTACATGCCGTGGCGTGGAACTATGCGTCTTTTGCACTGAGTAAGGGCGTTGTGCTAGTCACGATGGCAGTGCTTACCCGGCTCCTTCCGCCCGAAACCTTCGGGGTGGTCAGCCTAGCGGCGGTCGTCATTTCATACTTTTCCCTGCTTCAAGACTTGGGGTTGGGAAGCGCCCTCATACAACAGCGAAGCAACGTGCAGGAAGCGGCAAATACCGTCTACGCCGCGAATCTCGTTATCGGAATATTTTTCTTTCTGATTACGTTTGCCATAGCCCCAGCAGTCGCGACTTTTTTTCGTGAGCCATCTGTAGAGTTCATGTTACAGATACTGGCTTTGACATTCGTCATCGATCCATTCGGGTCGGTCCACATCGCGCTTCTTCAGCGGGATTTGGCCTTTCGAAAAAAGCTTATACCGGATCTTGGGCGATTGCTCATCAAAGCCGTTGTTACGATAGTTCTTGCCGTTAAAGGATTCGGGGCATGGTCACTGATCATCGGTCAGCTATCGAGTTCGGTTTCCGGCGTTATCCTAGCTCGCATCACACTACGGCGAAAACTTCAGATACGCATCGACAAGCCACAGTTAGGCCGCCTCTTGAAGTTCAGCATACCCTTTATGGGATTTAACCTGGTTAACGCATTTGTCTCGAATCTTGAATTCATCATTATCGGGAGAACCCTCGGAGATACGGCACTCGGAGTATATTCAATAACTTACCGTATCGTCGATCTCCTAATTATGAACGTATGGGTAGTGTTAGCGGGAGCGATGTTTCCGGCACTAGCGACGATACAACACCAGCCTCACTTGCTGCGTCGAACGTTCCTCTCAGTGACTCAATACGTGCAAGTGTTCATCGTTCCTATATCTCTCGGTCTCATCATAACGGCCGAGCCTATAGTCTTGGTTTTGCTCGGCTCACAGTGGCTGGATGCGATTCCTATTCTTCGATTGCTGCCAATAGCATTTCTTATTTTTTCGATCGGAACTACCGCGGGAGATGTATATAAAGCGATTGGACGTCCCCAATTACTATTGAAAATAGGAGTGCTACACACCGTAATTCTGGTTCCTTTGCTTTTACTAGGTGTTCGATACCAGCTCGTCGGTGTGGCACTTTCCTTAATTGCGGTAGCATTCTTGGTCAAAATGATTCACTTAGTTGTGATCATCCGTGTTATAGGGGTTACCGTATCGGAATTGATGCGCGCACTCAGGCCAGCATTCCTCGGAGGGACGGCACTTACCGTTGTTACGACCCCATTAGTTTATTACATCAGTGGTGTGCCGCCCCTGATGCAGCTGCTTATTGTCGGAGTAACGGGGGCTGTAACCTATGTTGGAGCATTATGGCTGTTAGAGAAGGAGGTGGTCATTAAGGGAGCAAATACGATAGCTGATGCTGTTAGGCGTTAAGGCAAGTAATAGTGTCTTAAACACCAAGCGTTCATAACCCCAGACGGTAATGTCGATTTTAACTTTATGGATTGCTGAAGTAGATACTTGGGGAAGAGGATGACTTAGGCGCCTAACATAGGCAAGGATCATTGTAAAACGTGGACTTATGGGCAGGATGCTATGAACAGAGTCAAACCAATCGGACGACGCCGCAATGC
>Ga0196972_1000462_pt1 | contig 21392 bp, 24 predicted proteins | sample S1v_2013CmetaG_FD_148618 | JGI IMG/M metagenome (GOLD analysis project Ga0196972, IMG submission 148618) | Soil microbial communities from Anza Borrego desert, Southern California, United States - S1+v_20-13C | ecosystem: Environmental > Terrestrial > Soil > Desert | place: USA: California...
AGGTAGAGCACACCGCTGAGCCAGCCGGTTTCGTGGATATGTGAAGTCAGGTGGCCGCCGCTATTCATCTTCACATACCACGAACTGCTGAACTCCGGCTCCTGCGGAAATTCCCTGATATAGACGCAATCCTGGCCTGCAAAATGCTGGCCGTATTCACGCACCTTTTCCCGGACCAGTTCGCCTAGCTTGCGGAATGATCCCTCGGGGCGCTTGAACAGATTGCCCGCCGACTGGATGCCATGATAAAGCCGACCCTGTTTGCGTTCGGCGATTTCGGCAAAACTCACGTCGCGCAGCAAGTCCTCCAGCAGGCCGCTGCCATCCGTCAGCTCGTTGATATGGCTGCGGTAAACAAAATCCAGCGGGTTTTTGCAGAAATCGTAGGCATCCTCTACGCCGAAATTGGCCGCGTGGTGCGCCGACAGGTTGGCAAGGAAAGGCAGGATGTTGGGTTCGTCAGTCAGTGTCTTCAGTTTTTCGCGGAATTCGTCGTACCTTTCCGACTTGTAGAGGCAATACAGAACGCGCTCGCGCCAGTCGTCGCGCCGTGATTTCTCGAAATGCGGAATGGCCTCGCCATAGCGGCCGGCGTCATACAGGAATTGCGCAATATTGAAGCTGGCTGCGGCATTCTCCGGATTGGCGGCCAGTGCGTTGTGGTAGTTGCGTACGGCTTCTTCCATGTTGCCCTGATCGCGTAGCGTTTCTCCGAGATTGTTGTACGCATCCGAATAGTTGGGGTTCATGGCGAGCGCATTCCGGTAGCTGGCCACGGCTTCATCGAGCTTGCCCGAGTCGCGCAATGCGGTAGCGAGGTTGAAGTGTGTCAGCGGAGTTGCCTGGATAGCCAGGCTCTTGCGATAGACGGCAATGGCTTCGTCCAGTTTGCCCTGCGCCTGCAGGGCCGTGCCCATGCTGCCGTAGGCATCATAAAACCCGGGTTCGATACTGATAGCTTTGCGGTAACTGGTGATGGCTTCTTCCGGCTGGCCCTGTGCCTGCAGGGAGAGGCCCAGATTGAAATGCGCCACGGCCAGGTCGGGTTTGAGCTCGATGGCACGCTTGTAGCTGGGGATGGCTTCATTATGGCTGCCAAGGTTGGCCAACGCAGCGCCCAGGTTGAAATGGATTTCCGCAATTCGAGGTTCGAATTGCAGGGTCTTGCGGTAGCAATCGGCAGCCTCTGCAAACTTGCCCTGGCCTTCAAGCGCCACGCCAAGCAGGTTATGCGCAATCAGTAGGCTAGGGTAGGTGTCTAGCAAAGCCCTGGCTGCTGTTTCCAGCTGCGGCAGCTTACCGCTGTGATAGAGATTCAGCAGCGGCTGAACTTCGCTCTGGCTGGGTTGGCGTGCCACGGCTTTCTACGGATGATTAAGCGTGCGAAGAGTTAGTGGTGATGGCCGCCTTCGCCGTGTACGTGACCGTGCTCGACCTCTTCCTTGCCAGCCGTGCGTACATTGGTCACGGTACACGTGAATAACAGGCGCTCGCCTGCCCATGGATGGTTGCCATCCACGACGACCTTGCCGTCAGCGATATCAGTGATGGTATACAGCACCACATCACCGGTTTCGTCCTCGCCTTCAAACTGCATGCCAACCTTGAGATCCTTGGTGGGGAAGGCAGCCATGGGTTCGATCTGTACCAGGCCTTCATCGTAATCGCCAAAGGCATCAACGGGTTCCAGCGTGATCTCGACGGTATCGCCCACGGATTTGCCGTGCAGCGCTTCTTCCACCTTGGGGAAGATGTTGTCGTATCCGCCATGCAGATAGGTAACTGGGTCCTTGCTTTCCTCCAGTACCTTGCCGGCGCTGTTCTTGAGTTCGTAGGTGATTGATACCGCGGTATTCATGGCGATTTGCATGATGGTTCCTGACTTGAAGTGGCTGACAGCTGGTTAAGACTGAAGGGTTTTAACGAAATTCAAAATTTCTGCGGCATGGCCCTTGGCGGTTACGCCGTATTGCGCGTATTGCACCACGCCTTCCGCATCGATGACGAAGGTGGAGCGTACCAGGCACATCTTGCGAACGCCGTCCTTCTCCTTTTCCTGCCACACGCCGTATCTTTCACAGATCTTGCCCTCGGTGTCTGCCAGCAGGCCCACGGCGAGACCATGCTTGTCCCTGAATTCTCCATGGCTGATGCAGTCATCACGGCTGATGCCAAAGACTACCGTGTTGTGTCTGGCGAATTCGTCTTCGAGATCGCTGAATTCAATTGCCTCTGTAGTGCAGCCGGGCGTGTCATCCTTGGGATAGAAATACAGCACCACATGCTTGCCGCGCAGCTTTGAAAGCTTGAACATTTCCATATCGGCATCGGGCAGTGAAAAATCCGGGGCGGGTGAACCAGGCTGCAGCATACGTCTCTTGTGGATGGATGATAATGGGCCGATTCTAACCCATTTCTTTCGGCATAGAGCAATGCGCTATGATGCCGTCATGAAAAAAACACAGCACGAAAACTCCGCTCTGGAACTGCTTGGCGGCATGACGGCGGAAGAGTTTCTGCGGGACTATTGGCAGAAGAAACCACTACTGATACGTAACGCCATTCCGGGCTTCTGCGGGCTTCTGAGTCCTGAGGAGCTGGCTGGCCTTGCCTGTGAGGAAGGCGTGCAATCGCGGCTGGTGAGCCACCGCCGCACCAAGTGGCAGGTGGAGGAAGGGCCATTCGATGAGGCGCGCTTTCTCAAGCTACCTGACAGGAACTGGACGCTGCTGGTGCAGGATGTGAATCATCATCTGGACGAAGCGGATGCATTGCTGCGCAGGTTCAGTTTCATCCCCTACGCCCGGCTGGACGATCTCATGGTCAGTTATGCGCCTGACGGCGGCGGCGTCGGTCCGCATTTCGATTCTTATGATGTATTCCTGCTGCAGGGGCAGGGGAAACGGCTGTGGCGCGTGAGCGAGCAGCAGGATCTGACCCTGGTTCCGGATGCGCCGTTGCGCATCCTGCAAAACTTCGAGACGCAACAGGAATGGTTGCTGGAGCCTAGTGACATGCTGTACCTGCCGCCGCATGTTGCGCACTGGGGGATTGCCGTAGGAGACTGCATGACCTATTCCATCGGCTTCCGCGCGCCATCTGCGCAGGAACTGGTGTCGGAATTCCTCAACTATCTGCAGGAGAAGTCATCCGCGGTCGGCATGTATGCCGATCCTGATCTCAGGCCACACCCGCATCCCGCAGAAATGGGCGAGAGTATGCTGCAGCAGGTAGCCGCCATGCTGCAGGAGCTGCAGTGGGACAAACAGGATGTCTGCCGGTTTCTGGGGCAGTATCTGTCGTCACCCAAGTCTTATGTCATGTTCGACCAGCCTGCTTTCATGCCCGAAAAAGTCTTTCGCAAAAGATTGCAGGACGAAGGGATCTGGCTCACGCGCAAAAGCCAGCTTTTGTATCACGGTGAAAACCTGTTCCTCAATGGTGAGGAGGTGCAGCCCGGCAACGAAGGACGCGAGCTCAGACAGTTGGCGAATGACAGGAGATTGCCTCCGGGATTGGGCGCGAGCGACCCCCTCGTGAAGATGCTGCATGCGTGGTACCTTGATGGTTATCTGCAGTTCCCCGACGAATAGCCATGCCTGACATGAACGACCTGCAACCGAATGTCATCCTGCACGGAGAACAGTTGTTTGCCACGGGCATCGATCTCATCATTCGGCAGGCGCAGCGCGAAATCCTGATATTCGATAGAGATATGAGCATTGGCGGCTACAGCAGTTCCGAACGCGCCGATGCCCTGCAGAGATTCCTGGCGAGAGGCCCGCAGAACAGGTTGACTGTGCTGCTGCACGATACCGACTTTATGGCACAGCGTTGCCCGCGCCTCATGCGATTGCTGCAGTTGTACAGCCACGCCGTGACAGTCCATAAAACCGGGGAAGAGGCGCACTCTGCGCAGGACAGCTTCATACTTGCAGATGGCCTGCATTATCTTCATCGTTTCCACGCGGACCATGCGCGGTTTCGCTATGCGTTGGACGATGCCCCCGCAGTGCAAGTGCTCAAGGAGAGGTTCGACCAAATCATGGAAACCTCCACACATACAATCTCGGCTACGACCCTGGGTTTATGAAGGCGATGAAACGACTGCTGCTTTTGTTGTCCGCGCTTGGCTGCATGGGATTTTCTTTATTTGCGCCCGCAGGGCAGACCGAGCTCAGGATGATCACACTGCAGCATCGCTTCGGCGAAGAGCTGCTGCCTATTGTGCAGCCCATGGTAGGGCATGACGGCACGGCAAATGCGATGAACAATCTGCTGATCATTCGTGCGACTCCCGAGCGCCTGGCAGAGATAGAGCAGGTAGTCGCAGGACTGGATACGGCTCGGCGCAATGTACGAATTGAAGTCAGCCACGGCAGCACGCATCAGCAGGACAGCAGTGAGTTCGGTGCCAGCGGGCGTGGCCGCATAGGCGATACGGAAGTTATTGTCGGCAACCCCAGACAAAGGAGGGGCGGACGTATCGTGATGGAGCGCGGAAGCAGCAGCATGAGCCGGCAGGGCAGCCAGTTCCTCACCGTGCTCGATGGCGCGGAAGGCTTTATCGAAGTAGGGAAGTCGGTACCTTATACGCAGCAGTGGGCGATTTTTACCGAGCGCTACGCCAGCAGCGGGCAGACCACCGAATTTCGCGACATCACGACCGGGTTCGTGGTCACTCCCCGTTACATCGGCAATGAAGTTGAGGTAGAGATCACGCCCCGGATAGCCAATCTCAACAATCGCGGCCATATCGATTTTGAGGCGCTTGCTACCCGGGTCAGGGTCGTTCCGGGCGAGTGGCTGGACCTTGGAGGTACCATGCAATCCAGGATGAAGTTAGCAGCGCCATATTGCGTTCCGGCTCTACTAATTCATCCGCAAGCTCATCCTTGATGATCAGGGTGGATTAGCATTTTGCTGAGCTTGAGTTGAGGGTCACAAGTTCATAAAAACACTGGTTTTTTCTGAAGGAGCTGGTAAAATCTCCGCGCTCGGAGACCAAGTGGTCCCGAGGCTGATTCAACTCTATAGTTTAATTTTAAGGATCAAAAATGACTCGTTCCGTTCTGCTTGCCGCTATGCTGGCCCTGGCTCTGTCTGCTTGTGGTCAAAAAGAAGAAGAGGTTCCTGCTGAAGCTCCTGCTGTTGAGGCTCCAGTTGCTCCTGCTGAAGCTCCTGCTGCTGACGCTGCCCCTGTTGAAGCACCTGCTGCTGAAGCACCAGCTGCTGACGCTGCTCCTGCTGAAGCCCCAGCCGCTGACGCTGCCGCTCCTGCCGAAGCACAGTAATCCAGCTGAAGTACAAGTAAAAAAGCCGACGCAGGTCGGCTTTTTTATTGTCTGTTTTTTCTGCGTCAGCTACAGCTGACGCCAGTCAAATCCCTGTTCCTGGTTCGCGATGCCTATCCATTCGGCTTCGCAGCTCAAAGCCGTGCTCAAGGCTGTTCTTGCCAGATGCGGAGCATTGTTCTGCGCGCTCAGGTGCGCTGCCAGCAAGTGTTTCAGCTTGCAGTTGTCCAGGCGCGACAGCAGGCTTGCCGAAGTCTGGTTATCCAGATGCCCGAGGCGGCTGCTGACACGTTTCTTCAAGGGCCAGGCATAAGGCCCATTCATCAGCATGTCCAGATCGTGATTGCATTCCAGTACCAGGCCGTCGCATCCGTTGAGCATTGATTCGATATGCGGTGTGGATGTACCGGTATCAGTCAGCACACCCAACCGGCGCTGGCCGTCGCCGAATACGAACTGCACCGGCTCGCGGGCATCATGCGGTACGGGAAAGGGCTGAACATGCAGATCGCCCACGCTGAATGTCTCGTGGCTGTCGATGATGTTGACGCGAAAGTTGCACTGGGAGGGCAGGTAACGCTGCGACATGGTAAAGGTGCCGTGCGTCAGCCAGACGGGGATGCGGTATTTGTTGGCGAGCCGAAAAACTCCTCCGGCATGATCGTCATGCTCATGCGTGACAAGGATGCCGCTGAGCTGTTCGGGCTGCAGGCCCAGTCGCAGAATGCGCTGTATGGCTTCACGTAATCCAAAACCGCAGTCCAGCAGAACGCGTGTGGCAGAGGCCTCTACGACCAGGCTATTGCCGCTGCTGCCGCTGCCCAGCGATGCAAAGCGCATGGCGAATTTCCGAAGGGATCACTATTTCAGCTGTTCAAACAGCAGGTTGAGAATGCGGCCCGCGGTTGCCGACTTGTTGGGCGCGCCATCCCTGGTGGTGATGCTGACGCTGGAGCCGCCATTTTCTTCATCGCTGCTTTCGACCTTGACCAGGTAAAGCCTGGCCGGATCCAGGTCGTCCTTTCCGCTGTCCCAGAACTTCAGAGCGTCTGTCACGCCCTTGTCGTCCTTTTTCGCCTGCTCTGCATCCTTTTCCGCCTCTTCTTCGTCGTCTCCCCAGAATTTCAGAGACTCAATCAGGCCTTTCTTGGGTTTGGCCACGCCATCGGAGTCGACGTCGGAGTAGCGAACATAGAACAGGCCATTGGAACGGTCACGGTCTTCGACGACAAAGCCAACGCGGTCCAGCGCAAGGCCGACGCGGCGCCAGGCGCGGTCGAACCCGTCATTGAGGGCGAGATATGTTGAACCATCCGCAGCCTTTTTAGGTACTGCGCGTACTTCCGAGGCGACAGCTGCTACAACCGTCCGGGATTGTTTCTCTTCAACACCAAGATGCACCATGAGTCGCCTGAGCAATTCGGCGTCAATGTCTTCCGCATTGGCGCGGGCCTCTTCTTCCGGGTTGCGCTTACCTTCCAGCCGGTAGCCGGTTTCCACAGTGCCCACGCTGGTGCGTACACGCTCTTTGCCGTCGTCATGGACATCAGCGACCGAGCGATGGCTCAGGTAAATTTCGGTAGTGCCTTCCTCTGTGCCGCGGTCGATACGCGTGCGGAATTTCTGGCGGTTCTGCAGTGTATTAAGCCTGTCCAGCCAGCCCTGGAACTTGTCCAGATAATTCCCCTTGTCATCCTTTGTGATGGTGGAGGGGTCTACCCATTCCGTTTCCATGACGCCGGTCTGCGGGTTTTCCACGCGTACGGCAAAACCGAGCTCGGCCCAGAATTCACGTATGGCCGGCCAGATCTTTTCGGGAGGCGCTTCCACAACAAGCCAGCGCTGCGAGCCCGCGCGTTCCATGCGCACATTTTCCGGATTGGGCAGTATCTGCTCGCGCTGCTGGGACTGCTGGGCCTGGCCCTGAGCATAATCCGAATAGGTTGCAGCACCGGGGACAGTGTAAGTGTCGTTGGCGGAGATGGATGTCAGGTCAGGTGGGACTTCCAGTGGCCGGGAACGACCGGCGCCCTTGTAATCCGGGCTCGTATCGATGAACGGGATGGAATCGCAGGCGGCGAGCGTGATGCTGAGCAGCCCCGCGAGAGCCAGCGTGGAAATGCGGGAAGATTTGAATGTGGTCATCATACGGTTTCTGCTAATAATGAGGCGTGTTCCATGGCTGACCGCAGGACGGCGTGGTATTGGGGTGACAGCGGCACCATGGGCAGTCGCAGCCCGGGTCCGATCAATCCCATTTCGTGCAATACCCACTTGGCAGGAATCGGGTTGGCCTCGACAAAGAGTTTTTGATGCAATGGGAACAGCCGGGCATTGATGCTTCTTGCTGTATCGATATCTCCGGCCAGCGCGGCTGCGCACATCTCATGCATGAGTCGCGGCGCGACATTGGCCGTGACCGAGATGACGCCCTTGCCGCCCATAAGCATGAGCGGCAGGCAGGAGCCGTCATCTCCACTGTAAATGGCAAAATGCGAAGGTGCGCGCAGGATGAGGTCGGTACCGCGTTCGAGATTGCCGGTAGCGTCCTTGATGCCCACGATGCACGGCAGTTCTGCCAGCCTGAGTGCAGTGTCATTGCTGATGTCGCAGCCGGTTCGGCTAGGTACGTTATACAGAATCTGCGGAATATCCACGGCTTCCGCCACCGTGCGGAAATGCTGGTACAAACCTTCCTGCGTGGGCTTGTTGTAATAGGGGGCGACCAGCAGACAGGCATCTGCACCGAGACGCTTGGCCTGGCGGGTCAGCGTCAGTGCTTCGCTGGTAGAATTCGCGCCGGTGCCCGCAATGACAGGAATGCGGCCTGCGACATGCTCAACCGCAACGCTGATGAGCTGGCAGTGCTCTTCATAATCTACGGTGGGAGATTCCCCTGTAGTGCCGACGATGACGATGCCGTCGGTGCCCTGATTGACGTGGAAATCAATGAGCGAGCGCAGTGCGCTCAGATCCAGGGCGCCATCCTCATGCATGGGGGTAACGATGGCGACAAGACTGCCTTGCAACATGATTAACCTGTGTATTTATTTGAAAAACATTTTAACTGAAGTGCATCGCTAATACGATTTTTTATTCGACCTGATCGCACGCCGAGGCTGGTCGCGAATCCTGGCTGCCCGGCAGTTTGTAATTGGCCCAGGCTGCATAGTGGCGGGCGCTGGCCGGTTGTATAATCCGCTTTCCATGCAGAGCCGCATTCTTATTTCCTGTCAGTGGGCTGCTTGTCGGCAAGATCGTGCTGACGCAGGTTCTCCGACAGTACCCCTTCACTGGAGTTTCCAGAAACTGGAAGCTTCGGCCTTTCATTTGTGGCAGCCGCGTTCATGATTCGGACCTCCATGAATCTGGCAGGGTGGACCACTAATGCTGACTGCACTTTCCATCACCGGTATGGCTCTGGCGCTGGGGCTCGGCGCATTGCGAAGCTACGCCGTGCTTAAAGCCAAAACCGACAACGTGCCGCTGGTGGTGCGTATCGATGCCATCCTGCCGCAAACCCAATGCCGCCAGTGCGGCTATGCGGGCTGCAAGCCCTATGCAGCGGCAATCGCCGAAGGTGAAGCCGACATCAACCAGTGCCCGCCGGGAGGCGAAGTCGGAGTCCGCGCGCTCGCCACTCTGCTGGGACGTGAATACAAACCGCTTAACCCCGCGCATGGCGTGACCAAGCCGAAATCGGTGGCCCTGATCGATGAGAGCATCTGCATAGGCTGTACACTTTGCCTGCAGGCTTGCCCGGTAGATGCAATTCTGGGGGCTGCCAGGCAGATGCATACCGTGATCGCATCCGAATGTACGGGGTGCGAGTTGTGCCTGGCGCCTTGTCCAGTGGACTGCATCAGCATGGAACTGGTTGATGGAGCTCCTGACGCACGGGAAAAGTGCAATCCGCTATTTGGCCTGCCGCTGGTACCGTACTTCCGCAATGCCAGAAGCGAGGCGCAGGCACAGGACCACGCAGCCGCCAATGTGGCGCGCGAGCGCCATGAATTCCGGCTCATGCGTATCGAGCGGGAAAGGCAGGAACGCGCACAACGCCATGCACAGAAAGCCAAAACATCATGGGCTGCGGCAGATGCAGCCAAAAAAGCCGCTATTGCAGCAGCCATTGAACGCGCCAGGGCGCAGAAGGCCTCCGTAGTGCCCGCCAACACAGAGGATTTGTCGCCTGCCGTGCAATCCGAAATTGCCGAGATAGACGCCAGGCGCGGTGATTGAACATCATGGATGCCGAAAAGTGCCATGAGATTTTCCGGCGGCTCAGCGTTGCTATTCCTTCGCCCACAACCGAGCTGGTACATAGCAGCACCTTTGAGCTGCTGATTGCGGTTATCCTGTCAGCGCAATCCACCGACAAAGGCGTCAACATTGCCACCGAGAAATTGTTCAAGGTCGCCAATACGCCGCATGCAATATTGGAACTGGGGATCGAGGGCCTGGAAAACTACATCAAGACCATAGGTCTGTATCGCGGCAAGGCCAGGAATATCATGGCAACCTGCCGCATACTGGTGGACGAATACAATGGAGAAGTGCCTGACAGCCGCGAGGGGCTGGAAAAACTGCCCGGCGTGGGGCGCAAGACGGCGAATGTCATCCTCAATACGGCATTCGGCCAGCCGACCATCGCGGTGGATACGCATATCTTCCGGCTGGGCAACCGCATCAGGATCGCCCCGGGCAAAACGCCGCTGGAAGTTGAATTGAAACTGTTGCAGGTGGTTCCAGCGGAATATCTGCGCGACGCGCATCACCTGCTGATCCTGCATGGGCGATATACCTGCATCGCGCGCAAACCCAAATGCTGGGAGTGCCCCATCGTCGACTTGTGCGAATACGAAGCCAAGGAATTATGAATACCCAGAAAATTCCCAGGAAAGTGGCGACAGGGCTGGCCACCGGCCCGGCGGCTGTGCCCGAGCTGGCAGCACAGGCCGTGGCGCAGGCCATGGAGGCTGCGGATACGAATGTCGCTAGCAGCGTGCTGCTGTTCCTGACTTCCGAATTTGCGCGTGACCCTGTTCCCGCCTTGCGTGCAGCCGCCAAGACGGCGAGCTGCATTCAGATCATGGGCTGTTCGGCGCCTGGCATCCTGACGGAGCAAGACTGGATACTCGATGCACCGGCGGCGGCGGCAATGGTATTCAGCGATGGCATCAACCTGCAAACCACACCGGCAAACAGGGCTTCGCAATTGCTGCTGACGCTGGCTGCGCCCAATGCCATCAATTCAACCTGGATGTCCATGCCGGGCTCGCGCTTTGGCGGCGTCTCCGGCGACGCCATGGGCCAGGGACCTTTCTCTGTATGGCAAAACGGCAAGGGGGCGGTGGCCGGGCACTGCGAGGCGACGATCCAGGGCGTTGATTCTGCGATCGCGCCAGCCCACGGTCTGCGCATGCTGGGCAAGCCGCAGCTCATCAACGCGGCGAGCGGGCATGACTTGAAACTGCTGGGAGGCAAGCCGGCGCTTCCCACGCTGAGGCAGGCTTGTGCCGCCATCAAGGGGGTGGAAGACGATTATCTGCCCTTGCACAGCCTGATGGCGGTGTTTGCCGGGGGCGAGCGGCAGATTGATGAAGGCGTGTATCAACTGGCCGCATTGGTCAGCGGCAATGAGAGCGACAATTCGGTGACGCTGGCCAAGAAGGTGGAAAAGGGGCAATACCTGTGCTGGGCGATCCGCGATGCCGAAGCCGCGCAGTTCAATCTCAAGCAGACCGCCAACCAGCTGGCTGCCCAGCTGCCGGCCAGTCCCGATTTCGGGCTTATCTTTTCCTGCCTGGGCCGCGGCCCCTATTTTTATGGCGGCGTGGACCGCGATCTTGTGCTCCTGCGCCAGCTGTTTCCAGGCATGCCTTTCATCGGCTTTTACGGCAATGGCGAGATCGCCCCGGTCAATGGCGTCAACGAGCTGTTGCAATACTCGGCCGTGCTGGGGCTGTTTTCCGGGCAAGCGGCATAAATGGCCCTGTTCAATCCCAGCCGCGACCAGGTACGCCAGTTCTTCTTCGATGCCTGGGCCAAGTTCAGGCAGCAGCAGCCCTTGTCACCACTGGAAGCGGTGGCAGTTGAAGTCATTCAGATGCACCCCGAATATCATCAGGTACTTGATGCACCCGAGCAGTATCTGGAGCAGTCCTATTTCCCCGAGATGGGCGAGACCAATCCTTTCCTGCATCTAAGCCTGCATCTGTCCATTCTGGAACAGGTGGCAATTAATCAGCCTGCAGGCATTGCCGGTTTTTACAAGACGCTGCTCGACAAACACGGCAATGCGCTCGGCGCGCAGCACGATCTCATGGACTGCCTGGCGGAAGTCATCTGGCAGTCGCAGCGCAACGACGCGCCACTCGATGCGCAAGCTTATCTGCAATGCATGGAACGCAAGGCGCAGTCCGCATGACGCCTCCCATGACTCCATGACAGCTGCCGTCCACAACCATCAGCATGCATGGCTCTTGGAGCACGGCGATTATCTCTACCGCTATGCCCTGGCGCGGCTGCGCGATCCGCACCTGGCCGAAGACGTAGTCCAGGAAACGCTGATGGCTGCCATGCAGAACGACACCTATGCCGGCAAGTCAGCGCCGCGTACCTGGCTTACCGGCATACTCAAGCACAAGATCATAGACCTCATGCGACGGCAGATGCGCGAGCAGCCGCTGGAGGGCGATTTTCCGACCGAGCCCGGCATGGATGAATTCTTTGCCGATGACGACGGCCACTGGGTAGATAAACCGCAATTCTGGACAGCACCTGAAGACGAGCTTGAGCAGAAGCAGTTTCTGGCTGTGCTGCAGCAATGCATGGATTGCCTGCCTGCGAAGCTCGCGCAGATCTTTCTGATGCGCGACGTCCACGAAACCTCCAATGAAGAAATCTGTAAGGAACTCGACATCACCACGACCAATGCCTGGGTAATGCTGTATCGCGCCCGCATGGGATTGAGAAAATGTCTGGAACTGAACTGGTTGGGAAAATGACAACACAATTGACATCGACCGGGGTAAAACATGCTGAGCTGTAAACAGGCGAGCCAATTGCTGTCGCAGTCTATGGACAGCAAACTGTCGAGCCGGCAACTTGTCGCGTTGCGCCTGCACCTCATGCTCTGCAGCATGTGCAGGCGTTTCGGGCGTCAGGTGATCGGCATACAATCGGTACTCAGGCGTTTCAGACGACAGATCGAGCAGGATGAAACAATCACACTCCCAGCGGAAGCCAGACAGCGTATTGCCCGGGCGCTCGAATCCTGACGCATTGCATCAGGCGTACTTGATGAACGTATAGTCTTATCTAGTCAATCAAAGGAGAAACACATGAAAGCATCCAGAAAAGCTCTTTCCCTTGTTGTAGGCAGCGCATTCGCGGCTTCCATTTCCGCTACTGCAGTCAATGCTGCTGAAAATCCATTTGCCATGCAGACGCTGACTTCCGGCTACATGGTGGCAGACGCGCACGACGCCAAGGAAGGCAAGTGCGGCACGGGCAAGTGCGGCGCAGAAAAGAAGGCCAAGGGCGACAAGGCCAAGGAAGGTTCATGTGGCGCCGATAAAGCCAAGGAAGGCTCTTGTGGCGATGGCAAGGGCAAGGAAGGTTCGTGTGGCGCCGATAAAGCCAAGGAAGGCTCCTGCCACGCAGATAAATAATTCAATGGTTTCGATTTCCCGGATTCATGGCGCTGGGCTGGGACTCAAGCGTGAGCTGATCCCTCAGCTGCAGGCGAGTCATGGCAAAAGCCTGGTGGCTGCCATCGAATTCCTGGAAATTGCGCCCGAGAACTGGATTGGCGTCGGCGGCCGCGGGGGAAAAAATCTCGCCTGGCTCGCCGAGCGCTATCCGCTGGCAGCACATGGATTGTCGCTGTCGCTGGGCGGCCCTGACCCCCTCAATGAAACTTTCCTGTTGCAGGTCCGGCAGTTTCTGGACCAGTACAAAATCCCGCTGTATACCGAACACCTGAGCTACTGCAGCGACGGCGGTTATCTCTATGACCTGCTGCCGATCCCGTTTACCGAAGAGGCAGTACGCCATGTGGCCGTACGCATCCGCAGGACCCAGGAAATTCTCGAACGCCGCATCGCGGTGGAGAATGCTTCCTTTTATGTCGCCTCGCCGATTTCCGAAATGGACGAACTGAGCTTCCTCAAGGCTGTGCTGGAAGAAGCCGATTGCGATCTGCATCTCGACCTCAACAACATCTACGTCAACAGCATCAATTTCGGCTTCGATCCGCATGCTTTCCTGCGTGGCATCCCGGGAGAGCGTATTGTCTATGCACATGTAGCCGGCCACGATCAGGAAGCGCCCGATCTCGTCATCGATACACATGGGCAGGATGTCATTGACCCGGTATGGACCTTGCTGGAGCAAGCCTATGCGCAGTTCGGCACTTTCCCGACGCTGCTTGAGCGCGACACCAATATCCCGCCGCTGGCCGAACTCATGCATGAGGTGAACCATATCGCCAAGCTGCAAGCGCGATTCGTCGGCGGCAAGAGCTTCGCCGCAGGCTGAGCATGGTGATTCCCGAATTCCAGCAATACCAGCGGCAGTTTGCCGGTCACATCCGCAGTCCTGCGGAAAGGCCAAGGCCCGCCGGCGTGCCGGCAAAACGCATGCGTGTTTACACGCAGATCGTGTTCAACAATCTGGAGTCTTCAGTCTCTGTCTGCTTCCCCATCTGCAGGAAAATCCTCGGTCCACGCGCCTGGAAGCGGCTGGTACGGCAGTTCATGGCACAGCACCAATGCAAGAGTCCGCTGTTCCGCAAGATTCCAGAAGAATTCCTTGAGTTCCTTAATACGGTGCAGGATTTACCGCCCTATCTCTGCAGCCTGGCGCATTACGAGTGGGTTGAGCTGGCGGTTTCGGTGGACGATGCGCAGGTGGATGCAAACCATATTGATACCGCGAGCGAGTTGCTGGACAGGCAGCCGGCATTCGCACCAGCCATGGCATTGCTGCGCTACGACTATCCCGTCCACCGGATTTCCTCACGCCACAGGCCGGTTACGGCCTCGCCTGTGCACCTGCTGGTATTCCGTAATGCCGCGGACGATGTGCGCTTCATCGAGCTCAATCCTGTGACGGCCAGACTGCTGGAATTGCTCAAAGATGCAGCTCTGACTTGCAGGCAGGCTCTGACGCAGATAGCTGAGGAGTTGCGGCACCCTGACCCGCAGGCTGTGCTTCAGTTCGGACAGGGCATTCTGCAGGATTTGCGGGAGCAGGGCGCCATCCTGGGCAGCAAGCGATAAGCTATCGCATGTGGGCTAATGGTCCGCTTCGGCAGGCGTTTTGTGTACGTGCTCGCCGTGATGCCGGTCAAGCAGGCTGTAATAGTTGGACGGCGTTAGCACGGTCGGAATCGCCTTGAGCAGCATCTTGGGAAAATCCTTGCTGTAGTGTAACCCCCGGCTTTCATTGCGTTCCATCGCGCTTTTGACAATCAGCTCGGCTACTTGCAATAGGTTGCGCAGCTCAATCAGATCATTACTGATGCGGAAGTGGCGGTAGAACTCGTGCACTTCGTCGCGCAACAGGTGAATGCGATTCAAGGCGCGCGCCAGCCGCTTGTTGGTGCGCACGATACCCACGTAATTCCACATGAAACGCCGCAGCTCGTTCCAGTTGTGTGTGATTACGATTTCCTCATCGGCATCCGTGACGCGGCTTTCATCCCAATCCGGCAGATTGATCCACGGTTTGTCCGCGGTGGCCAGGATATCGCGCGCCGCCGCCTGCCCGAACACCAGGCATTCCAGTAGCGAATTGCTGGCCAGCCGGTTGGCGCCGTGGAGTCCGGTATAAGCGGTCTCGCCGATGGCATAGAGCCGCGGCAGATCGGTACCGCCGACATGATCGGTCATGACGCCGCCGCAGCAGTAGTGCGCTGCAGGGACGACGGGAATGGGTTCCTTGGTGATGTCGATACCCAGCTCCAGGCAGCGCCGGTAGATGGTAGGGAAGTGCGAAAGCACGAAGTCCGCCGGTTGGTGTGAAATATCCAGGTAGACACAGTCGATACCGCGTTTTTTCATCTCGAAGTCGATGGCGCGTGCCACGATATCGCGCGGCGCGAGTTCGGCGCGCTTGTCGTGTGCCGGCATGAAACGCGTTCCGTCAGGCAGCTTGAGGATGCCGCCTTCGCCGCGTACCGCTTCGGTAATCAGGAATGACTTCGCCTTGGGATGGTAAAGGCAGGTCGGATGAAACTGGATGAATTCCATGTTGGCGACACGGCAACCCGCACGCCAGGCCATGGCGATGCCGTCGCCGGTGCTGACATCTGGATTAGTGGTGTAGAGGTAGACCTTGCCCGCACCGCCTGTGGCCAGCACCGTATGCTGTGCAGCGATAGTGATGACCTTGCCCGTCTTGTTGTTGAGTACATAAGCGCCAAGGCATTCATCCTCGGCGAGGCCCATCTTGCGGCCTGTGATGAGATCGACCGCGATATGGTTTTCCAGGATTTTGATGTTCTTGTGCTTACGCACCTTCTGCGCCAGCGTCATCTGCACTGCGTGCCCGGTAGCATCTGCGGCATGGATGATGCGTCGGTGGCTGTGACCCCCTTCACGCGTCAGGTGGAAGCCGCTGTCGTCGGCTTCGCGTGTGAAAGGCACGCCTTCGTCAATGAGCCACTGCACCGTCTCGCGGCCGTGATTGACCACCAGCTGTGTCACTTTCGAATCGCACAGACCTGCGCCTGCAATCCGGGTGTCCTTGATATGCGCTTCCAGCGAATCGTCGTCTGTCAGTACGGCGGCGATCCCGCCCTGTGCCCAGTTGCTGGAGCTGTCATCCAGACCGCGTTTGCTGACGAGGCAAACCTTTTTATCGGCGGCAACTTTGAGGGCGAGCGTGAGGCCGGCGAGACCGCTGCCGATGATGAGTACGTCGTATTGCTGCATGTTGATTTCCGGATGAACTTTACCGAGTTTAGCGCTGTCTTGAGTTGTAAGCTAGTTCCGCCACATACAAGGGAATCGCAATGATAAATACTAAGAGACTCGAGGAATTTTCACGACTTGGTTTCGTAGACACAGCTATGCAAGGTTATACTCCGACAGTTACCAGAACTCAGGCAGGGAGTAAGGCCCCTATGGCGGGCGAGCGTGAAGTAGATCAGGCATTGGTCGAGCGTGCACAGCGCGGCGACACCGAGGCATTCGGCATGCTGGTCGAAAAGTATCAGCGCAAGCTCGGGCGTTTGCTTTCCAGGCTGATTCGCGATCCTGCAGAGGTGGAGGATGTTGTTCAGGAATCCTTCATCAAGGCTTATCGCGCCCTTCCCAATTTCCGCGGTGACAGCGCCTTTTACACTTGGCTTTACCGCATCGGCATCAATACGGCCAAGAACTATCTGGTAGCCATGGGTCGCCGTCCTCAAGTCACGACCGAAATCGAAATCGAGGATGCCGAGAATTTCGAGGACGCCAACGAGCTCAGGACCATGGATACGCCTGAGACCGAGCTCATGAGCAAGGAGATAGCCCAGACCGTCAATGACACGGTGGCTTCGCTGCCCGAGGAATTGCGTACGGCCATCACTTTGCGTGAGATAGAAGGATTGAGCTACGAGGAGATCGCAACTCTGATGAATTGCCCGATCGGCACCGTACGCTCGCGGATTTTCCGGGCTCGTGAAACCATCGCCCACAAACTCCGTCCGTTGTTGGATACTCCCCAGCATAAACGCTGGTAGCATTAGGAGAATAATAATGAAAGAGCAAATCTCAGCGCTCATGGATGATGAGTTGAGCACTGACGGCCTGGACCATCTTTTCACCGCGACTAAAGGCGATGGCGCTCTGGGGGAATGCTGGTCAACCTATCATCTGATTGGCGATGTCATGCGCGGCAATCCCGTGATGCCGCCCGATTTCAAGCAGCGCCTGATGCAAAAGATTGCATCTGAACCTGCGGTTCTGGCGCCGCGTAATGTACGCCGCGAACGCCGACCCATGATGTGGTCGGTGGCAGCTTCTGCGGCGGCAGTCATGTTCGTGGGCTGGGTCGTCCTGCAGCAGCAGGCGCCTGAAAACGCCAATGCACCCGTTGTCGAGATTGCCCAGAACCTTCCTTCCGAATATCTGCAAGCCCATCAAGCCGTTGCCCCCAGCAGTTCCTCTTACTTTATCCAGCCAGCGGCCTATTCGGAGAATGCGCAGTAATGAAATCGCTGCTGCTAACCTGCCTGTTGGCAATGCAGGTTTCACTGGCGTATGCGCAAGATCCCTGGCGTTTGCTGCAGGGCGCGGCTGATGCAGCACGTGAATTAAGCTACCGCGGCATATTCGTCTACCAGTCGGGCAACAATATACGATCGGTCCAGATCACCCACATGAATTACGGTCAGGGAGAATACGCCCGCAGTGTGGTGCTGGACGGCTCACCGCGCGAGGTATTGAGCCAGGGCAGCGATGTCGTTATCTATAGTCCGCGCAATGAAAAGGTGGTCATCACCAAGCGCCGGGCACAAAACCTTTTCCCCGCCCTGCTGCCACCTGAAATGGCTGAGCTCAAGGCCAGCTACGAAGCACGGCTCGGTGGCTTGGAACGCGTTGGCGGCCGCGAAGGGCAAATTGTCTTTCTTGATTCCCGCGACCAGTTCCGTTACGGCTACAAATTCTGGACCGACCGCGAGCATGGCTTGATCCTCAAGTCAGTTACGTTCAATGAAAACAACGAGCCTATCGAGCAGATCACCTTCACGCAGCTGACCCTCATGGATACGCAAAACATGGACTGGTTTCAGCCGCATGTCGATCCTGCGAAACACTATGTAATGGAAGAAGAACATGTGGCACCCACTCCGGCCGATATCAGCGGCATGCAGATGGGCCAACTGCCCTCAGGATACAAAAAGATCGACCAGGTGAGACGTATGGTGCCGGGCAAGCAGGTGCCAGTGACGCACCTGATCTATTCCGACGGGCTTGCCTGTGTGTCATTGTTTATCGAGCCGCTGAACAAGAAAAGACTACCGAAACCGGGCGGCCATATGCTGGGCTCCACCAATTTCTATACCCATGTCAGCGACGGGCATCAGGTCGTGGCCGTGGGTGAAGTGCCTGCGGCCACCGTGGCCCAAATGGCGAATGCCGTTAAATTCAAGAAGTAAGCCATGACCGAAGCGCAGACGTTGGTAGTGGGTCGAGAAACGCATCGGCCATAGCCGGATTCCCACTATTCGACCACTTAGCGTACTGATAGCAAGGTCGTCATTCAATTGAGGAAAGAAATGGAAATGATTAAACATTGGATAGTAGGTTTTATCATGCTGGCGGCTTCTGCCGGCGCTGCCTTCGCCCAGAGTCTGCCGGATTTCACCGGCCTCGCCGAAAATCAGGGACAGGCAGTGGTGAATATCAGCGCAACACAAGTTGTGCAGGGTGGCCCAATGGCCGGTATGCCATTTCCTGGTATGCCTAACGATGAAGCGCTCAGCGAATTTTTCCGCCGTTTCGGTATCCCTGGCATGCCCGGGATGCCAGGTGGCCCTGGCGGACCAAACGGCTCACCGCAGGAGCACCGCGCACAATCCCTGGGTTCGGGCTTCATGCTGAGCGCTGATGGCTATGTGCTGACCAATGCGCATGTCGTCAGCGCGGCGGAAGAAATTGTCGTCAAGCTCAATGACAAGCGTGAATTCAAGGCCAAGGTCATCGGCGCCGACCGTCGCACCGATGTTGCCCTGCTCAAGATTGAAGCAACCAACCTGCCCAAGGTGTCGATTGGTGATCCGGGTGCGCTCAAGGTGGGTGAATGGGTGGCTGCCATCGGTTCTCCTTTCGGGCTGGAAAGCACGATCACCCAGGGCATCGTGAGTGCCAAGGGCCGTGCGCTGCCGCAGGAAAATTATGTGCCTTTCATCCAGACCGATGTGGCCATCAACCCGGGCAACTCAGGGGGGCCGCTGTTCAATCTCAGGGGTGAGGTGGTCGGCATCAATTCCCAGATTTACAGTCGTACCGGCGGATACATGGGCCTGTCCTTCGCCATTCCGATCGATGTAGCCATCGAGGTCGCCGATCAGCTCAAGGCTACCGGCAAGGTCACGCGCGGCTGGCTGGGCATTGCCATTCAGGAAATCACCAAGGAGCTGGCTGAATCCTTCGGGCTCAAGAACACCAACGGCGCGCTAGTTGCTGGTGTGGAAAAAGGCTCTCCAGCCGAGAAGGGCGGCCTGGAGCCGGGTGACATCATCCTTAAATTCAACGGAAAGCAGATCACGACATCTTCCGATCTGCCGCGTGCCGTAGCTGCCACCAAGCCCGGCCAAGCCTCCGCTGTGGAAATACTGCGCAAGGGCGCACCGCGGACCTTGAGTATCTCTGTAGGTGAAATGCCTGCCGTCGAGGAAGAGGCTGCCGTAGTGCCAAAAACGCCCGGCAAGGCCGAGGCGAACCGTATTGGCCTTGTGCTGCGTGACCTGACGCCGCAGCAGAAGAAGCGGCTCAACGGCAAGAATGGCCTGTTGGTACTGGATGCCCAGGGTGAGGCAGCGCAGGCTGGCATACGGCGCGGCGACGTCATTCTGGCCATGAACAACACCGAGGTGCAGAACGTTGAGCAGTTCAACAAGCAGCTTGGCGCCATCGCCAGTGGCAAGACGGTGGCCTTGCTGGTGCAGCGCGGTGAGAATACGCTTTACCTGCCGATCAAAATTAGCGGCAAGTAGGCGATAAGCATGCGGAGGCGGTGGGTTTACTGTAAAATCGCCGCTCATCCGACTGCAGCTTGATATTTGAGAAGGGCGCTACGGCGCCCTTCTTGTTGGCTGTAGCCATGCTTAGAATTCAACATGAAAAATATTCGCAACTTCTCCATTATTGCCCACATCGACCACGGCAAATCCACGCTGGCCGACCGCATCATTCAATTGTGCGGCGGCTTGTCGGACCGCGAAATGGAAGCCCAGGTGCTGGATTCCATGGATCTCGAGCGGGAGCGCGGCATCACCATCAAGGCGCAGACGGCGGCTTTGCAGTACAAGGCTGTTGACGGCCAAATCTACCAGCTCAACCTGATTGATACACCAGGGCATGTCGACTTCTCCTATGAGGTCAGCCGTTCGCTTTCAGCCTGCGAAGGTGCGTTGTTGGTGGTGGATGCATCCCAGGGCGTGGAAGCGCAAAGTGTGGCGAATTGCTATACGGCGATTGATCTCGGTGTGGAAGTCACGCCCGTGCTCAACAAGATCGACCTGCCTTCGGCCGACCCCGAGCGCGTTATCCAAGAGATCGAGGACGTCATTGGCGTCGAGGCCACGGAAGCAGTGCGCTGTTCAGCCAAGACGGGCGAGGGCGTACGCGACGTGCTGGAAGCAGTGATTACCAAAATCCCGCCACCCAAGGGCGATCCCAATGCACCGCTCAAGGCCCTCATTATTGACTCCTGGTTCGACAATTATGTGGGCGTCGTCATGCTGGTGCGTGTCGTTGACGGCACGCTGCGGCCCAAGGACAAGATTCGCATGATGGCGACCAGGACCGAATACCTGTGCGAGCAGGTGGGTGTGTTCACGCCAAAATCACGCCCCAAGGAAGCGCTTTCTGCGGGAGAAGTCGGTTTCATCATCGCCGGCATCAAGGAGCTGACCAGTGCCAAGGTCGGCGATACGGTGACGCTGGCCACCAAACCCGCGCCCGAGGCATTGTCCGGCTTCAAGGAAGTCAAGCCGCAGGTGTTTGCAGGGCTTTATCCGGTGGAATCCAACCAGTTCGAAGGCCTGCGCGATGCGCTGGAAAAGCTGCGTCTCAATGATGCCTCGCTGCAGTTCGAGCCGGAAAACTCTACTGCGCTGGGTTTCGGTTTCCGCTGCGGCTTCCTGGGCCTGCTGCACATGGAAATCGTGCAGGAGCGCCTGGAACGTGAATACGACATGGATCTCATCACCACGGCGCCCACCGTGGTGTACGAACTGTTGCTCAAGAGCGGCGAAGTTACGCAGATTGAAAATCCATCTCGCCTGCCCGAGCCATCACGCATCGAGGAAATCCGCGAGCCCATCATTACCGTCAACCTGCTGATGCCGCAGGACTATGTGGGTCCAGTCATGAC
>Ga0196972_1000463_pt1 | contig 21388 bp, 19 predicted proteins | sample S1v_2013CmetaG_FD_148618 | JGI IMG/M metagenome (GOLD analysis project Ga0196972, IMG submission 148618) | Soil microbial communities from Anza Borrego desert, Southern California, United States - S1+v_20-13C | ecosystem: Environmental > Terrestrial > Soil > Desert | place: USA: California...
ACTACCTGGAAAAGCGGTATGTGACGGCGCGCCCTATCTCACGCAACGGCTTGCAATCCAGCATCTGGGCGGCAACGCTACCCGCGATCAGCAGCCATCCCTACATCGAAGAGTTCGTATCCTTGATCCGCGAGCTCACCCTTCGGACGCACCCTGACATCGAGTTGATGTAGTCGGAAACGAGTGCCTAAGCACATGCGCAAAAGTTTTTTTGACACTCAAACGGCCAAATTTAACTGGTGCTATTGAGCCCGCATCATTTAAATCGTCGTCCCCGCGAAGGCGGGGATCCATAGGGAGGCCATGCCGGCATAACGCTCGTCAAGACCTCATGTGTTCATCATCGTGCCTATGGATCCCCGCCTTCGCGGGAATGACGTGTAAAGGACAAAGGGCTCAATACTGTCAAAAAATTTTGCGCACTTTCTTAGTACTCACTGCGAACCCAACGCCGTCTTGATGCACTGCCCCGATTGCAGCAGGATAAGCACCATCGCGATCACGACCGCAACGATGGCAGCCTGGTTAATGGAATCCCAGCCGGAGCTGGAAAGCATGCGTCCCGCGCCAAAGGACGACAGCGCCACGCTGCCGAAGATCAGGAAGTCATTCATCGCCTGAGCCTTGGCACGGTCACCCGGCTCGAAGCCGTCAACCACCATGGCGGTGGCACCAAGAAAGCTCAGGTTCCATCCAAGCCCGAGAAGGACTAATGCCCCCCAGAAGTGATCGCGGCCGATGCCGCTAAGGGCGACCACACCCGACAACGCGATAAGCACCAACCCCAGCAAGGTCACAGGCCTCTTTCCAAAGCGCGCCATCAGTTTCCCGGTCACGAAGCTTGGCGCGAACATCGCCAGCACATGCCATTGAATACCCAGCGCCGCCTCGCCGACGGAGTGGCCACACCCCACCATTGCCATGGGCGAAGCCGTCATCAGGAAACTCATGGAACCATACGAAGCCATTCCTGCGGCGACCGGCACAAAGAATGCCGGCATCCGCGCGATCTGCAGGGCCGTTCGCCCTTGCTGCACGGCGCTTCGCGCGGGCGCGGGAATTCCCCGCAGGAAGGTGAGCAGCGGAATTGCCAGCAACGCCAGCCCCGCCTGGGCTAGAAAGCTGCCGGCGAACGGACCTTGCGGCATCGCATCGCGGGTCCAGATGACCAGCTGGGGGCCAATGACGGCGGCGACCACTCCTCCCATGAGCACCCGGGACACCGCGAAGGGGCGGCTGCCGGCAGGTACCGAGTCCGCTGCGGCGAATCGGTAGCTCTGCACGCATGCGCCATAGAATCCGGCGAGCGCCGTCCCTGCACAAAAGAGGGCAAACCATCCCTGCAGGATCGCAATGGCGGCAAGCAGACCGGCGATTCCTCCCAGTGTCGCACCCAGAAGGTAGGCGCTCCTTCGACCCAGATGGCGCATCAACCACGCCGCGGGCAAGGTCGACAGCGCCACACCGAGGTGGTAGAGGCTCACCGGGAGGGTCGCGAGATCTGGCGTCGACAGCATCTGCCCCACGATGCCGCCGAGGGAAATGATGATGGGTGCCGACGCCCCGCCCAAGGCCTGGGCGGCCACCAGCACAGTCACATTGCGCGACTCGCGTGGCGCCTCATCGCTCATGACATGCATCCACCGTCTTGGTTGCCCGCGTGCCGGCCATCATTCCTGGTGAAGCTTGCGCAACGCGTCATCCAGGCAGGCGATGAGATCGGCAGGAGATTCCAGCCCGATCTGCAAACGGAAGCTGAATCCCTTGTACGGCCACTCATATTCGGGACGGCTTTTCTGCGGGTCGAACGGCATCACCAGGCTCTCGAAGCCGCCCCAGGAAAATCCGATTCCGAACAAGGAGAGGCTGTCGATGAAATGCTTGAAGGCCTGCTTCTCGAACCGGGGCTTGAGCACCACACTGAAAAGACCCGAAGATCCCGTGAAGTCGCGCCGCCACAGCGTATGCCCGGGCGCCCCGGGCAGTGCCGGATGCAGGATCTGTTCGACCTCTGGGCGCCCGGCCAGCCAATCGGCCACGGCAAGCGCGCTGGCCTGGTGCCGTTCCAGCCGCACCGCCATGGTCCGCAGGCCGCGCTGGGCGAGGTACACATCGTCCGGCGCCGCGTGCAGCCCCGCTGCATGGACGTGCTCGCGCACACGCTGCCAGGTCTCGCTGTTCGTCGTGATGAGGCCCATCTGTGCATCCGAATGACCGACGATGTACTTGGTAGCGGAATGCACGGACACATCCACGCCATGCTCGAAGGCCTTGAAGTACAGCGGCGTTGCCCAGGTGTTGTCGAGCACGACGACGGCGCCGCGCCGATGCGCCACCTCTGCGATGGCGGGGATGTCCTGGACCTCGAAGGTTTGCGATCCCGGCGACTCGGCAAAGACCAGAACGGTGTTAGGCCGGAAGAATTCGGCGATGCCCGCGCCGATGTTCGGGTTGAAGTACGTCACCGAGATATCGGCGCGCGTCAGCACGACATCGATGAAGTGGCGGGTGGGCCCGTAGACGCTGCTGCTCACCAGCACATGATCGCCTGCCTTCACAAAGGCGGCGATCGCACTCACACAGGCGGACAGGCCCGAGGGCACCAGCAGCGAACGATGTCCGCCCTCTAGGTGTGCCAGCACGTTCTGGAGTTCGAACTGCTGCGGCGTGCCGAAGCGACCGTAGTACATGACCTCGTCTTCCCCGGAGGAGAGGGCGCGAGAGCGTACCTCCAGATCGTCGAAGTTACGGAAAAGCACTGTCGAGGCGTGGAACACCGGCGGATTGACGACGCCCGCGTAGTCATGCGGATTGAAGAATCCGTGGCAGAGGAAGGTGGAAGGGGATTGCTGGGAACTGGCGTTGTTGGACATGGCAGCGAAGCATCGAAGAAAAAGATGGAATGACAGGAGTTTCCATGCTTCGCATTATTACTAAAAGCGAATTATTGCTGAGATCATCATCGAAATCGTTCATGGTCTTGAGATCCAATCCTTGGGCATTCATATCTTCGGATCGGTGCGCATGGCGCACCCTATGTTTGCTAAATGGCAGGATGCAGAGTGCGCCCTGTTGCGCGATTGTTGATCAGTAGTTACCGTTAACAAATTGCAAGTCGGAGGCGCGATGATTTTTACAGATGAGTTTCTGTCGGGATTAATCAACGATCCCATTGCAGGAGTGCTGAATATTATTGAGACGGTGAACGTTGAACTCGGTGAAGTCCGTGATTGGGCTCAGGACGATTACAAGGTCTTATCCGAGGCCTATGCGCTAATTTCCGAGATGTTCGACGGTGGGCTGCTCCCGCAGCTGACACATACGGAAATCGACGTTTCAGGCAGTGTTGTACAGGATTGCACGGCTATTTACACAGTCCTGACCGAGCTGGAACGTGCCTGCCAGAAGCTAGCTGCACGATCGAATTTCGCATCAATCAAATCCCGCTTTCGGGCTTCACTAGGCACCCGTTTCCATTACGAGTTCTCACAGGGGGATTTAAAGCGAATCCAGCAGTTAATCAATGAACTCCGTGACCTGATTGCAGCGAGTGATGCACTCGAATCCGATCATAAGCAGCGACTTCTGAAACGGCTCGAGACACTACAGGCCGAGATGCATAAGAAGGTGTCGGATCTTGACCGTTTTTGGGGGTTGGTTGGCGAAGCGGGTGTCGTGTTGGGAAAATTTGGGACCGATGCGAAACCGATCGTCGACCGCATCAGGGAGATTTGGGAGATTGTTTGGCAGACGCAATCGCGTGCGGAAGAATTGCCCAGCGGAACGAAATTTCCTCTATTAGACAACAAGGCTGGCAATGGGCATGAGTAACGCTCACTTCTGTTGCATGCACTTGCTATGTCGCAGGTAACTTAGGTTATGCCACTTATCTATCTCAAATGATCGGGAAAACTTGACCCCAAGCGGACGTTGGTTGACGCGACGGGAACGCCATGACTCCACAGGCAGCGCGTCGGTGACTGCGTTGGATGCCGATCAGGTATCGACAACTATCCCGAAACCGCAGAACTCATTCCCTCACGGGTACGGAAGGGACCAACAAGGTGAAACCCTTCAACGGCAGTCGTAAGGAAACGGCAGACGCAATCAGGAGCAGAACACCGGAGCTTCCAAACGCCACCCAGTGAGTGCCAAACTGCTCAAAGCCCCAGCCGCCGAGCCAGGAGCTGAGCATGGCGCCTATTTGGTGTCCCAAGTAGGCTGTGCCGTACATGACGCCGACCAGCCGCACGCCGTAGATATCCGCAAGCATCGCTGAGGAAGTTGCGATACTGCCCGCCCAGACCATCCCGCCAATGGCGGCGGCAATGTACAGCTCCCAGTCGGTGCCGACCAGAAGTAATGCAAAGAAACCGAGGCCTCGCACAAAGTAGATTGCCCCAAGGATATTCCTGCGGGGCGTGCGATCCGACAGCCTGCCCAGTACCAGCGTCCCGAGAATGGCGACAAGACCGATGATCCCGATTCCATAGGAGCTGGTCATGGCGTCAAAGCCGTGATCCATCAGCATGGGCACGCCGTGGGTTCCAAGCAGATTCATGCTGAATCCGCACGCGAAAAGACCGAGCACGATCTTCCAAAACGGCGAGGTGCGTAGCGCTGCGGTGAATGTGAGACTCGTCTGGGCGGCCTGAGATGCGTGCGACTTGGCGCCGATCTGCTCTGGCAGCAGGTCTGTGTTCGCTGGCGCGTCGTCGCGGATGATGAAGAGCGCGGCAGGCACTGTGAGCACGGCAAAGGCGACAGCGAAGCCCATCAAGGTCTGTTGCCAGTTCAGCCATTCGATGGATAAGGTGAGCACCGGCGTCAGAACTGCCATCCCGGCCATCGATCCGGTAGAAAGGAAGAACAGGGCCATGCCCCGCTGGCGGGTGAACCAGCGGCTGATGACCGGGGTAAGCGCAACCGGGCTGGTAAACCCGAGGCCAAACGACATCAGTACACCGAACGCGATCAGGAAGGAAACAGGCGTGCGGGCCGTGACCGTCCAAACTGTCGATAGAAACACAATCGCTGTGCCGAGCAAGAGCACGAAGCGCGTCCCGTACCGCCCAACCAAGTAACCGGCAAGCGGCATCGCCAAGCCGTAGCACAGCATGCCGATGCCGATTATCGTCGCCAGGAGACTTCGACTGAACCCGAGGTCTTCCACCATCGGCAGGAAGAACGGGCCGATGCCGAGGCGCATGCCTACAGTCAGCATGGTCAGTAGGGTGGCGGCGGCAACGATGTTCCAGCCGTAGTACCAAGGATGACGAGTCATAACGGGATAGCAAGAGATTTGCCTCAGCGGCTTCAATCGTTATATTTTAGTAGACACTCGTCTAAATTTGGCAAATAATTAGCCAACTGGTCTAATTTTCATCGCCATGGACACTTTAGCTACGCGCCCTTTCCCGCGCCGCCGGGGAAGGCCGCCAAAGGATGCCAGCGGTTCCTACGCTGAAACCCGCTCGCTGCTCATCCGCACGGGGCTGGCTGTCCTGACGGAAAAGGGATATTCGTCGGTCGGCATTGATGAAATTTTGCGGATGGTCGCCGTCCCCAAGGGGTCTTTCTACCATTACTTTCCGAGCAAAGAAGCGTTTGGTCAGGTGCTCATCGCGGCATATGCGGACTACTTTGCGCACAAGCTCGACCGCTGCCTTCTCGACACTTCGTACTCACCCTTGCAGCGCCTTCGTAATTTTGTGGAAGACGCCAAGCAAGGCATGGCAAAGCACGACTATCGGCGCGGATGTCTCGTTGGCAATCTTGGCCAAGAGATGGCTGTCCTGCCGGAGTCCTTTCGACGCCAGCTTTCCGATGTCTTTCAGGATTGGCAGCAACGCACCGAACGCTGCCTGAGGGACGCCCAGCACTCGGGAGAGATCGACCCGGCACTCGACTGTGTGCAGCTGGCCTCATTCTTCTGGATCGGGTGGGAAGGCGCGGTGCTCAGAGCCAAGCTCGAGCAGCAGCCCATGCCGCTCGATATCTTTGTCAACGGGTTTTTCACGCTGCTGGAGCAGGGCCGCCGCTGAACTGTTCCAAATTTTTTTGCCTTTAAATAGACGGTCGGTCTAAATTCGAAGGAGAACACGATGTTCAAGGGGATCTTGATTGAGAAAGACGAATCGGGCTACCGCGCAGCCGTCAGGGAAATCGACGAATCGCAACTGCACGAAGGGAACGTCACCGTTCGCATAAGCCACTCGACGTTGAACTACAAGGATGGTTTGGCCATTACGGGCAAGGGGCCGGTAGTACGGAAATTTCCGATGGTTCCCGGCATCGATCTGGTTGGCGTCGTCGAGGAAAGTACCCACCCGGAACACAAGGTCGGGAACCGGGTATTGCTGAATGGTTGGGGCGTTGGAGAGGCTCACTGGGGAGGACTAGCCCAGAAGGCGCGCTTGAATGGCGACTGGCTGGTGCCTTTGCCCTTGAATTTCTCGCCCCAGCAAGCAATGGCGATCGGTACCGCGGGCTATACCGCAATGTTGTGTGTCCTTGCGCTGGAAAGGCATGGGGTGACGCCTGAGCACGGTGAAATCCTCGTGACTGGCGCGGCCGGCGGCGTTGGGAGCGTCGCTGTGGCGGTCTTGGCGAAACTCGGGTATTCGGTCGTCGCCGTGACCGGCCGTCCCCAGGACGCCGAATACTTGAAGTACCTCGGCGCTACGGAAGTGCTGGAGCGATCCCTGTTTTCTTTCCCGGGGAAGCCGTTGGACAAAGAACGTTGGGCCGGAGCCGTTGATGTCGTGGGCAGCCACGTTCTTGCGAATGTCTGCGCCGCGACGAAGTACAGAGGCGTGGTGACCGCATGCGGCCTGGCTGCGGGCATGGATTTTCCGGCCACCGTCGCTCCGTTCATCCTGCGCGGCATCACCTTGGTGGGGATCGATAGCGTGATGTGCCCGCGTGGCGACCGACTATTGGCATGGCAACGCCTTGGTACCGATCTGGATATCGAGAAGCTTGGAAAAATCAGCCGGGAAGTCGGACTTGACGAGGCAATACCTCTCGCCAGCAGCCTGCTGAACGGCGAAGTCCGCGGCCGCGTCGTCGTGGATGTCAATAAATAACCAATAACCGAATTTCAGCAGTGCGATCGAAACACATTGTCTTATCAGTCAAAGGAGCGAATCATGACGCAAGCAAATCAGCCCGTAGTTAGCCGTTTCCCTATCCCCGAACTCAAGGATATGCCCGACGACATTCGGGAACGGATCCTCGCCGTTCAGGAAAAGTCCGGGTTTGTTCCAAACGTTTTCCTGACGCTCGCCCATCGCACCGATGAGTTCCGCGCTTTCTTCGCGTATCACGATGCACTGATGGAGAAGCCCAGCAACCTGACCAAGGCAGAGCGGGAAATGATTGTTGTGGCGACGAGCAACGTCAATCAGTGTCAGTATTGCGTCATCGCCCATGGAGCAATCCTGCGCATTCGCGCCAAGAATCCGCTCATCGCCGATCAGGTCGCAACGAACTACCGTAAAGCTGAGATCACCGACCGCCAGAAGGCCATGCTGGATTTCGCCATGAAAGTCTCGCAAACCGCCCACTTGGTCGGTGAGGCTGACTTTGAAACACTGAAGTCGCACGGGTTTACAGAAGACGACATATGGGACATCGCTGGCATTTCAGCGTTTTTCGGGATGTCCAATCGCCTGGCAAACGTGACGAACATGCGCCCCAATGCAGAGTTCTATTCACTCGGCCGGTAAGAGCGCCTATCAACTGCTACTGCGCAACCCTACGCCGGGCGCCCCGATTTCGGAGCTGCGATGCTCACCGTACCTCACGTATGGTTGCGCTGCTCGCTCCAAACTCGGGTCGCTCTAATCCGACCGAAATATGCGGTTGAGCCGTCGCTACGCCGCCGCCTCCTTGAGCAACCAATCCCGGAAAGCCGCCAGCCTCGGCAGGCTCGAACACTCGGCGCGGTACACGACGTAATAGGCGAGGGGCGAAGCGAAGCTTATTTCCGGGAACAACCGAACCAGGCGCCCGGTTGCCAGATCGTCGTGCGCCATGACGCTGCGAGCGAGCGCGACGCCGTGTCCTTCGATCGCCGCCTGCAAGACGGCTGCGGAATTGTTGATCTTCATGCCACGGGTGGTGGCGACACCAGTCACGCCCGCTTTTCGCAGCCACGCGTTCCATGCGGGAAAGCCCGTGTGATCGTCCATGGACAAGTCGTGAATCAGGGTCTCCCGGGCCAGGTCATTCGGCTTGCGCAAGCGCCGATGCTGGCGTAGCAGTTCGGGCGAACACACCGGGTAGACCTCCTCGTCCATCAGTTTGACGGCCGTTAGTCCCGGCCAGCGTCCCGTGCCGTAGCGCACGCCAATATCCACCCGCTGGGCAACGAAATCCACCGGCTTGAGGCTGGTGTCCAGGCGCACGTCCGTATCGGGCCAAGCGCTCTGGAACCTGTCGATGCGCGGCAGCAGCCACTTGGCGGCAAAGGCCGGGCTGACTGTCACGGTGAGCACGCCGTTGGCCGATCCCTCCTTGAGCCGTTCCAGGCCCAGCATCAGCCTGTCGAAACCTGCCCGGATGTCCGGTAACGCACGTTCGGCCGCCTCGGTGGCGACTAGCCGTGCCCGTCCGCTGGTGCCGCGGTGGAACAGAGGCGTGCCCAACCATTCCTCCAATGTGCGTACGAGTTGGCCGACCGCGGCGGGAGTGACATGGAGTTCGGCCGCCGCAGCGGAAAAACTCTGGTGGCGAGCGCTGGCCTCGAATGCGCGCAACGCGTTCAGATGGATTGGTGATTTCATACAGATAAAGTTTTTCTTTCAATGTGAGACATATTATCTCGTTTGTCTGCGGAAGAGGATCTGCGGAGAATTTCTCTCAAGTCGAGGATTGGTGTTGCGTGATATGCGGCTGGCACCGGGAATCCTCGAAGTTGGCCGCCATGAATAGTTTTTCTTTTTGGTTACGCTGGCTTCGACCGCGGCCCTTGCCGCAGCCCGTCCCGCTTTTCTTCAACCAGAACGGTCAATCAACAGAAAGAGAGATTTCACGTGAGTAATCAATTCAAAGGCAAGAAGCTGCTGGTCGTCGGTGGCACAAGTGGGATGGGCCTGCAAACGGCCCGTATGGTCATCGCCGAAGGTGGTAGCGCGGTAATTGTGGGTCACCGCGCGGACAAGGCCGAAGAAGCGCGTAAGGAGCTGGCTGCCTTGGGTCAGGCCTGGGCGCTGACGGCAGATCTGTCCAGCGATGAAGGGCTGGCTACCCTGCTCAAGACCATCGAGGAGCAGCATGCGGACATCGATCTGTTGGTCAACGCAGCCGGCGTGTTTTTCCCCAAGCCGTTCCTGGATCACCAGGACGCGGACTATGACCAGTACATGAAGCTGAACAAGGCGTTCTTCTTCGTCACCCAGAAGGTTGCCGCCAACCTGGTCGCCAAGGACCGCCCGGGCGCAATCGTCAACATCGGTTCGATGTGGGCCAAGCAGGCCATCGCGGCTACGCCGTCGTCGGCCTACTCCATGGCCAAGGCGGGGCTGCATTCGCTGACCCAGCACCTGGCCATGGAACTGGCACCGAAGCACATCCGTGTCAATGCGGTGTCGCCGGCGGTGGTGCAGACCCCGATCTACGAGGGTTTCATCCCGAAGGCTGAAGTACACAGCGCGCTGCAGGGCTTCAACAGCTTCCACCCGATCGGCCGTGTCGGTACTCCGCAGGCTGTCGCCGAAGTCATCACCTTCCTGCTGTCGGACAAGGCGAGCTGGGTCACCGGCGCGATCTGGGACGTGGACGGCGGCGTGATGGCCGGCCGCAACTGAGACCCTAATTCAACAACTCATCTAACCAGGAGAACCGCAAATGGTCTATCTGCAGATCACCCTCAAGATTGCCGACGCCAACCGGGCTGCAGCCGCCGGGATCTACCAGAAGTACAAGGCGCCGTTCCTCAGCACCATCACCGGTGCGAAGTCGAAGGAACTGCTGGTGCGCGACGAAGACGTGCAGGTGCTGCACGGCTTCGACAGCAAGGAAAACGCGAACGCTTACCTGCAGAGCGAGCTGTTCACCGCCGATGTGGTCGGCGGCCTCAAGCCGCTGCTGGATGCCGCGCCCGACGTGCGCATCTACCAGGTCGCGTAATCCCTCATTGCCGGCTGCCGATGATTCGGCAAGCCGGCCGCTCCCCCATGAATTTCCGGAAGCATGTCCATGCTCGTCAATGCAGATTTCTCGCGCCTCGCCATCGTCACGCCCCACCAGTACCAATGGGTTGCATCTCCCCAGGGTGGAGTCGAGCGCGTGATGCTGGACCGGCTGGGCGGAGAGAAGGCCCGCGCGACCAGCATCGTGCGGTACACGCCCGGCTCAGGTTATCCGCACCATTCGCATCCCGGTGGCGAGGAGATCTTCGTTCTGGCCGGCACCTTCTCCGAAGGGGATGAGCACTATCCGGCGGGCTGGTATCTGCGTAATCCGCCGGGCTCAAGCCATCAGCCCTCCAGCTGCGAGGGCGCCGTCATCTTCGTCAAGCTATGGCAGATGTCTCCGGACGAAAAGCACCGCGTGCGCATCGACACCCGCGATCCGGCTTCCTGGCAGCGCCAGGGCGGCCGCGAGGTTTGCCCGCTGTTCTCGAACGATATCGAGCAGGTCTGCCTGCAACGTCTGGCACCGGGTGAAACCTTGTTCGCTGATCCAGTGAACAGTGCCGAACTGCTGGTGCTGGCCGGGGACGTGGTAGCCGGTGAGCAGTCCTATGAGCGCGGCAGCTGGATACGCCTGCCTGCAGGCGAGTACCCGGAGTTCGCCGCTGGAGCACGAGGCATCACCCTCTACCTCAAGACCGGCCGCCTAACCGATACAGCGGTGGAGGCATAAGCATGCAGACAGCTCGCATCGCCATCGTCGGCGCAGGCTTGAGCGGCCTGTATGCCGCCTACCTGCTGGAGCAGAAAGGCATCAGGAACTACGTGCTGCTTGAGGCGCGCGATGTCCTCGGCGGCCGCATTCTATCCGTCTCCACTTCCGAGCATTGGGCTCCCGGGATTGCGAGCACGGCAGATGCCATCGATCGCTTCGACCTGGGCCCGTCGTGGTTCTGGCCCGATTTCCAGCACCAGCTGGACCGGCTTGTTCGTGACCTGGGTCTGGAGCGCTTCGAGCAGTTTGAGGCCGGCGACATGGTGGTGGAACGCTCGCCCCATGAGCCTCCCATGCGGATGCGTGGGTACGTGAACTCGCCGGCCTCGATGCGTCTGATGGGCGGGATGGGCGCGCTGATCGGCGCTTTCCACCGCCGCCTGGACGCGGCACGGATCATTACTGGCCAGACGGTACGCCGCGTGCGCAGCGCGGACCAGCATGTCGAGTTGGATAGCGAAGACGCCGCCGGTGACGCCACGACCTGGCGCGTTGAGCGCGTGCTGCTGGCGATGCCGCCGCGTCTGGTCGAGGACAGCATCGAGTTCTCGCCGGCCTTGCCGCAGGCGCTGGCTCGGCAATGGCGCGCGACGGCTACCTGGATGGCGCCCCATGCCAAGTACTTCGCCATCTATGACACCCCGTTCTGGCGCGAGCAGGGCATGTCCGGCGAAGCACGCAGCGCAAGCGGGCCGCTGGCCGAGATCCACGATGCATCCGTGCCGGGCGGCAGTGCGGCGCTGTTCGGCTTCTTCGGGGTGCCGGCGCGCGTGCGCGAGCGTGTGCCCGAGGGCGAGTTGCGGTCGCTCTGCCGCGCGCAGCTCGCGCGGTTGTTTGGCCCGCAGGCCGCTACGCCTAAGGCAGAGTTCATCAAGGACTGGGCACAGGACCCATACACAGCCACTGCCGCCGATTTGGACGGCGCCGGCACCCACGCTGAAGCTCCCGCCACCACGGCCGCATCCGGTCGGTGGAGTGGCCGCTTGATAGGCATAGCCAGCGAGTGGTCACCGCAGTTTTCCGGATACGTGGCTGGCGCAATCGATGCTGCAAGCCGAGGCGTACAGACCATCTTGGGTTGAACCTCGCAGCTTTGGAAACCGCAATTGGAGAATCAGGCATGATGAAGACATACAAGGCAATGCAGGTAACACGACCGGGTGTTCTGGAGCTGGTTGATCGCGAAACACCTCAACCCGGTCCCGGCAAGGTTTTGGTCCAGGTCGAAGCTTGCGGCATCTGCGGAGCGGATGCGGGAACCATAGAGGCACGGCAGCCGGGATTTCCGTTTCCCCGGGTTCCGGGGCATGAAGTAGTCGGAAGAATTGCAGCGATTGGCGTTGGCACGCCGTCTTTCTGGAAAATAGGACAGCGGGTGGGTATTGGGCGTCTTGGCGGCCATTGCAATGAATGCATGCAATGTCGACGGGGACAATTCCAACTATGCATGAACCAGCCCGTCGTCGGCAGTTCCCAGGATGGCGGGTATGCCGAAATGATGATTGTCCGCAGTACCGGCCTGGTTTCGATCCCCGATGAGCTGGATTCCATGGAAGCGGCGCCCATCCTCTGTGCCGGTATTGCCACCTTTAACGCACTCAAGAAGTCAGGCGCCGAAGCTGGCGATCTCGTCGCAATCCAGGGAATCGGTGGTCTTGGACACCTTGCGGTGCAATACGCATCCCGAATGGGATTCAAGGTCGCTGCAATCGGCCGCGGCGATGACATCACCGACGACGTGCTGGCCTTGGGCGCCCATGTCTATGTCGACAGCTCCAAGGTGGACCCGGCGGCCCGACTTGGTGCCATGGGTGGAGCGATGGCGATCCTCACCACTATTACTGACAGCTCCGCGGCGTCGGCGCTAATGCCTGGTCTGGCGCCGCAAGGAAAGCTGATCGTACTGGGCGTGGGGAAAGATCCCTTGACCATTTCACCGGGGCAGTTGGTTATTGGCGAGCGCGTGGTGATGGGAACGATTACCGGAACCCCAATTGAATCGGAAAAGGCGCTCGACTTCAGCGCGCTGACCGGCATCCGCCCTCTGATCGAAACAATGCCTCTGGCTCAGGCATACGAGGCATACAAGAGAGTGATGTCCGGAGAAGTTAAGTTCAGGATGGTGCTAACCATCGATCCAAACTAGTGGTCCGTCACTGTTCGATTTTCTGGTTGCGTCAGCTTGCGGGCTGATACGGTGGCATGCCAGCAGTGTTTCCCCGTCGTTCCCGCGGAGGCGGGAACCCATAGTGAGCTTGTTCCATCAATCGGCTTATGGGTTCCCGCCTCCGCGGGAACGACGGGGAAAGGAATCCGAAATTTCAACCAATTGCCCCGCACGCAAGCACAATCCGAAAATCGAAGCGTGACGGGCCAATAGGGGTGGATGCCAGGCGATGAGTCCACATGCGAAATGGAGCGGCAACATTATTTACGGATAAGTTTTAAATATTTGATTCTTAAAACGAGAATGCTTTCAATGAGAATTGATTGGGCAATTTGATCGAACGAGACAACTGTCGAGGTAGAATAGGGGCATCGCATATATGCAACGCTTACTTTAGGGATCGTCTGTCCAAGCCTCGCTGGAAGTGGACATCCTGACAATCGACGACAAGAGAGTACATGCCAAAAGTGATCGCAGGCCGTGCCAATTACCATCATGGAAATTTAAGGCAAGCAGTAATTGAGGCCACCCTCGCGCTGGTCGAGGAAGGTGGGTTCGAGAATGTCAATTTGAGGGAAGTCGCTCGGCGCGCTGGCGTTTCTACCGGGGCACCGTTTCGGCATTTTCCAAATAAGACAGCCCTCCTGACGGCAGTGGCCGAAGAGGCAATGCAGTTCTTTCGGAAAGAAATCACCAGTGAATTGAAGAAGCTGGACAATCCGGATCCACTGTCACGTTTTCGCGCGATCGGCATGGCGTACCTGAACTGGGCTGTGCGTCATCCCACGCATTTCCAGATCATTTCCGCGCAAAGCCAGATCGATTTCGACGGATCGGAATCCCTGCGTCGCGACAACGAAGAGGTGCGTGCGCTCATGGACGGCGTGCCGCCCAAGATCCAGTTTGGTGGACGAGCATTGGTCTTTGGCCTCGCCCGCATGTACGTGTCAGGTCATTTCTCGCAATGGGGGCTGAGCAAGACGAGTGCAAGGCGAGCTATGGCCGAGATACTGGACACGTTCATCAGCGGGTTGTCCGGCGAAATGAAGGATGCGAGTCCCGGCACAAGTTCGGAAGACAAGACCTAGGCCGGCGAGGGAATGCAATCGGAGGGACCGTTCGATAAGAGTGCCTTTCAACATGCCCAGCAGCAGATTGAAAGGCTCTCCGGTTTTCTGCAGCGCGGTTACGCTATGCTCGCAACGTTCTGTTCATGATGCTTTCGCAGATAGTGTTCCAGCATCCACAGGCGATCGACGCCCCAGATCATTTCGTTGCCGACTACAAAGGTTGGCGATCCGAATACTCCTCGCCCAATTGCCTCTGCCGTTGCATCCTTGAGCCGAAGGCGGCCGGCTTCCATTGCCGGCGGTGAAAACGTCCGTTCCGCATCGATTCCCGCGCGCTGCGCGATCGCCATCAACTGATCCGCGTCCGTTATCGATTCACCGCGTTGCCAGATGTGTGTGAACAGCTCCTTCGAGAAGGCCGCCAGGCGATCCGGATACGCTTCCTTGGCGGCATAAAATGCGCTCCCGAGCAAGACCGGGTCGGGGGCCTTTATCGTCGGCACAATCGGCAATGCATAGATCGTCGACAACCTCTCCACATCACGCAGGACGTAGGCATTCTTGAGCGGTGTTTCCATCATCGGCCGCAGGCCCATTACTTTGACGACCGCCACGCCCAGACGAAAGACATGCCAGCGCACCGTGAAGTTGTACCGGCGTGCGACATCCTCGACCTGCATTGCCGCGAAATATCCGTAAGGCGAAATGAAATCAAAATAGAAATCGATGGCTTGATCCATTATTCACTTTCAACGCGTGCCGCCCGTTGATTGGGGCGGCACGGTACGCTTAATTGTTCCAGGCGATCGATACCAGGTAAGGCGCAAGTTTTTCTGCTATGCGGCTCTGCACGGCGTTGCATTGATCGGATGCGACATCGAGGCCGATTTCAAGAAGCATCCCTCGTTTGGAATTTTCGCTGGCTGCCAGGGAACGTATCGGCTCGCCGTTCAGAATTTCCCCGAACAAGGTCGTAGCACATTTGCTACGCAAGGCCGGCTTGAAAACCTTGCCGACACCCGTCATCGGTAGGCTGTCGACAAAGAATATCCGTTTCGGAAATGCCGGTCGTTCATGAATGCGTTCCTCGACGAAGGCCTGCAGGTCTGCGGCCGGCACTTGCTGTCCGGGCTTGAGCACGACGAATGCCACCGGAAGTTCCCCCGCGTAGGAATCAGGCATTCCCACCGCCGCCGCCGCGGCAATGGACGGATGGGCAAGGAAGGCATCTTCGATCATCGCAGGGTCGATGTTGTGCCCGCTGCGGATGATGAGATCCTTGGCACGGCCTGTAAGGAACACGCGACCCGGTACGTCGAGATAGCCGAGGTCGCCTGATACAAGCCATCCATCTTCCGTAAAGGCGCCTGCATTGTGTGCCGGATTCTTGTAGCCGGCGGTTACATTCGGGCCGCGGATGACGAACACCCCGGTCTCGTCAGCCTCGCAACGCCTGCCCAGGCTGCCATCCATCTCCATGCGCCGTGCTTCCATTTCAACGAACGGAATCGGATGTCCGGCCGATCCCAGAACGCGCTCCTGCCAGGCCGCTTCGGTTGCGATCACACCGCCGGTTTCGGTCATGCCGAGCAGCTCGCGTACCTGGCAGCCAGTGATGCGTTCCGCCCGCTCGGCCACAGAGCGGGGGAGGGATGATGCGCCGGACATGACGACGCGCAGCGACGAAATATCCGCATCCCCCGGATCCTGGTCCACGATGGCTGACAATGCCGTCGGTACGGCACCGGCAATGGTGACGCGGTACTGTTGGACGATGCGCCAGAAATTCCGGATCATGGCCGGATTGCGAAAACCGCCGGCGGAGAGGATCAGTATTCCGGCCCCCGCCATCAGCTGTGAGAGGCTGCAAAAGATTGTCCCCGCCACGTGGAACATCGGAAATCCGTTGGTAATGACATCCGATGGAATCAGGTTGGCGGCAACGGCTGCGCCGTACGCGGCGGACAGTTGGTTCTGATGCGTATGCGTCACCAGCTTCGGCAGGCCGGTCGTTCCGCCGGTATGAAAATAGGCTGCCACGTCGCCGTGTGACGGGAGATCGGAAAATGCCAGATCGGCCGGTTGCGCACGGCATGCGCTCTCGAAGTCGACAATGCCGTCGTCGTCCACCTTCTGTCCATGCAACTTGACCAGAACGAGGCCTGGAACAAGACTGCGCACCTGGAGCGCCTTTTGCCAGATGTCGGAGCCGGGAACCGGTCCGCATGCAACGAGAACCTTTGCGCCGGCGGCGCGGAGAAGCTCTGCAATATGTTCCGGTTGCAGCAGGAAGTTGATGGGACACGCTATACCCGCCGTCTCTGCACCCCAAAGTACATACTGGGTCTCGACGAATGCCGGAAGCATGTACGCAACAACATCCTTTCGCTGTACGCCGAGCGACCGGAACATGTTTGCGGTACGCGACACTTCCTGGATCAATGCGGCATAGCTGACCTGGCGGGGGATTTCCTCCGGCTCTCCATCGCTGATCCAGGTAAGGGCAATGCGATCCCCATACCGCCTGCTCGACTCTTGCAGCAACGCATGCACACTGGACACGGAGACCCAGTCGTCAAACTTCGTGCCGGCAAATGGGTTTTGTCCGCGCTTCAGATCGTGCAGTGCTGGAAACCTGATCATGTGATTATCTCCATTGTTCTTTTGTAGGGCAGTTCGGGGCATGAATGCATGCCCCGAAGATGACGGACGTGCATGTCCGCTTGCCCAGATTGAAAATCAGACTATCGACAGTAAAGTAATCCCGAGGTCAAGTTGATCTCGTGATTATGCGCCTGCTGCCTTCACTCGCTCTTTCCGAAGGGAGTCATCCAGCATGGACCCGAACTCGTAGGAGCCGACCGCCGTTTGACCGCCATCGATCGGAATAACCGTTCCATTGATGTACTGGCCTCCCTCGCTTGCAAGAAACAGCGCGAGAGACGCGATTTCATCCCGCGACGCGGCCCTCCGCGATGGGATGTGGCCGAGGATACGGTCCCAGCTCGCCTTGCCGTCCGGCGCCAGCCTTTTCATTCCCTCCGTGTCCCCCACGGGGCCAGGCGCAATTCCGACGCAGCGGACGCCGACTTCGCCCCATTCGATGGCCAGCGTCTTGATGAGCATGTCGACGCCGGCCTTGGCTGCGCACACATGCGACTGGGTCAATGTCGGCAGCGTCGCCTGGACTGCCGAGATTGCGAGCACCAGGCCACCAGGCTTGGCCAGGTACTCATAAGCGGCATGGGCTGTATTGAATGTGCCGAGCAGATCGATGTCGATGACCGTTTTGAATCCGTTGGGCGACATGCCCGTCGCACGGGCAACGAAATTGCCTGCCGCTCCGGCAACGACGATATCAAGTCCGCCAAACACCTTGTTTGTTTCGTACAAGGCTGCGGAAACCTGGTCATGGTTCCGTACGTCTCCGGACAGGCCAATAGCGTTTCCGCCAGCGTCCCGGATGAGCGAAGCGGCGGCGTCCGCCTTGTTTCTGTCGCGGCCCATGATCGCAATTGCGGCGCCTGACTGCGCAAAGCGCTCCGCGATGCGCTGGTTGATACCGCTGCCCCCGCCGGTGACAAAGGCAACCTTGCCGGACAATAGTCTGGGCTGGAATATTTCGATCATTTCATCCTCCTGAAATTTGTACTGGTTTGTCTGGACTGCCGCGTCATGCAGCAATCGTGCCTAGTCTTATTGCCCCACGGCCTTTGCAATAGCCGCAAATGCCCTGCGGTCCAGGTCGTGCGTAAAGCCTGTGTCGCCGACCGGATGGGATGAGAGCTTCACAATCACCAGTTCCGCCGCCGGATTGATGTGGATGTGCTGCCCATTCAAGCCTTTCGCCTCAAAGCTGCCGTCCGCATCGTGGGGATTCCACCAGAAGTCATGATAGGAATAGCCCGTTCGCACACTCTGGCCGTTTGCCTTGAACTTTTCGCGATCGCCGCCTTTTCGGAGTTCGGCGACAACAGCTTGCGGAATCGCCTGCCTGCCATTGATCCGCCCGCCCATTCGCAGGGCCTCCCCGAGCCTGCCCAAGTCGCGCAGCGTCGCATTCAGTCCGATGCTCGACAGTGCCGTCCCTGCCGGATCGACCCAGACATAGGCATCTTCCTCGGCGCCGATCTGGCTCCAGATGCGGTCGGATACCAGTTCCGCAAAGCTCTTGCCAGTGATCCGCGACAGTACCCATCCCATGACCTCGGTGTCGACCGACTTGTACTTGAAGCCGTTGCCGTGTTCGCTGTCTTTCTTCACTGTCTTCAGGAAATCGTAGGTCGTCTTCGGGCCGGCGTAGTCCTTCGGCGCGGGCAATATGCCGCCAGCGAACAGGTACTGGAATATCTCCGATTTCGGATCGGTAAACACTTCACGGTACTGGGCCGACGTTGTCATGTCCAATGTTTGCTGGACGGTCGCGTTGCCCCATGCCGTGTCGGCAAGTTCTGGCAGGTATTCGGATACCCTGGCATTCGGATCCAGCTTGTTTTCCTGAATCAGGATGCGAGACAGAAGTCCTGTAAAGGACTTGCTCAGCGACCAGAGCGCGTGCGGCGTCTCCGGGCGCATGCCGGAATAATACTTCTGGTAGACGATCTGGCCCTTGTGCAGTACGAGCAGTCCGTCGGTGTAGGTGTTTTTCTGCCAGTCATCGATGCTTACCTGCTGGCCGCCGTTGTCCTGAAACCCAATATTGCCGATCTGCCGCGCCGCATCCGGCAGCGGAGACACGGCCACTTTTCCGCGCCAGACGGCCGCAGTCGGCCCAAGCTCGCGGATATGCTGGAAGCCCCACCGGCTATTCGGGTACTTCAGCAGATTTCCCAAGGTGACGATCTTTTCCTGGGGAGGAGGGAATCCCTTCATGATCGCCAGCGTAACCGGATCGGTTTGCTCGGGTGGAGGCAACTTCCGCTCTTGTGCGGTGGAAGGGAGGGTTAGCAGCATGGCGACGGCGGCGCCGGCTGCGTGCAGGCTGAATGCGCGTATCGATTTGTTCATCATGGTCTCGGCAAGAATGGACTAGCGTGGTTTTCGGGTGGTTACACCTGGAACTATAGTAAGCGATGCTTACATCGTGATTGGAGATTACTTCCGGAGCCGCGCAGATGTCAATAAAAATATGCGGTGCTTACATTAAAAAGTTTTGAAGGCATTGATTGGGGGCAGCGAACCGCAAGCGACGCGCCGGATGATGGAGGGCGCTTTTTATCAAAAAAATGTAAGCGCTGCATATTTTTGTTGACATTCTTTTCCAGGATCATGTACCTTTTTTTGTAAATGTAAGCACTACTCACATAGGCACCTCGGAATCTGCTGCTCACCATTGTGGAAATTGACAGCTGCACGTGCCGTCACGATGTGCCGGATCCGAGGTGGAAAGCGAAAAGCAAGGATTCGCAGGTGAAGACCGCCGGGGTGTTGTTTGACCTCGGCGATTCGAACTGTGAATGCGATTGACACAACAGCAGTTCAACATCGAGGAGACAAAATGAAGACAATTGCCCGTGCACTACAACTTGGAATGATCCTGTCGTTCTTCATGTCCGCTGCCACGGCAGCGAACATAAGAATCGCTTTTATCGATCCGCTATCCGGCCCGTTTGCCGCGGTCGGTCAGAATGCACTTAACAGCTGGAAGTACGTGGCGGAACTCGCGAACAACGGAAAGTGGGCCGGCAACGATACCTTCGAAGTGGTCGGGTTCGACAACAAGGGAAGCCCGCAGGAATCGCTGATCCAGCTGAAAACCGCGATTGACCAGGGATTCCGCTACATCACGCAAGGAAACGGATCCGGCGTGGCGCTGGCACTGCTCGACACGATCAACAAACACAATGAACGTAATCCCGGCAGGGAAGTCCTGTTCCTGAACTATGCGGCGAACGATCCCGATCTGACAAACAGCAAGTGCAGCTTCTGGCATTTCAGGTTCGACGCGAACTCCGACATGAAGATGGAGGCGATCACGACTTATATGGCGACGCAACCGGACATCAAGAAGGTATACATCATCGGACAGAACTTTGCGTTCGGACACCAGGTCAGCCGCGCGGCGAAGGAGTATCTGAGGCGAAAGCGTCCCGACATCGCGATCGTCGGTGACGACCTGCACCCGATCGGGCAGGTCAAGGATTTCTCTCCCTACATTGCCAAGATAAAGGCTTCCGGGGCGGACACGGTCATCACCGGCAACTGGGGCAGCGATCTTTCATTGCTGATTCGGGCAGCGAACGATGCGGACCTGAAAGCCGATTTTTACACCTACTATGCAAACACATCCGGCGTGCCGACGGCGATGGGCGCTTCGGGCGCCGGCCGAATCAAGAACGTCTGGTATTGGAACCTGAATAGCGATGGATTTGCCGGAAAGGACATCGCTGAGGGATTCAAGAAGCGCTACAAGGACGATTACATTGGCATGTCGACATTCACTGCGATCACTTTTCTTTCGCGCGCGATTCTGGAATCGAAATCCAGCGATCCCGCCAAGGTGGCATTCGCCATGGAAGGCATGAAGGTCCAGAGCCTGAACGGCATGGTTGAAATGAGGAAGAGCGATCACCAGGCCCAGCAACCGCTCTACATCTCTACCTGGACGAAGACTAACGGAAAGGACATCAGGTACGATCAGGAGAATACGGGATTCGGCTGGAAGACAAATGCCAAAAGCGATGCCTATGTAGCGTCACAGCCGACGTCATGTGCAATGAAGCGTCCGATCCACTGACGATTCAGGGATTGCCGGGGCTTCGTACACGATTGAAAACTCGGACAAAGACGCGGATGAAGGTCGAACTGCTTCGTCACTCAGCGTGGCCACGAATGTCTATTCGGTAAGCCGGCGGAAACACCTAAGGCTGGCGACGACGCCCCTAGAGGGTGTTATGAACCAGGGAAGGGGGCGCGTTCGGTCGAGAAGGGATGCAGTGCTAGGCGCGGCGCGCCGCTCAGACTGGGCGTCTGAGCAAGCGGCGCAACAACGCAATGCACCCCTTCTCGACCGAACCCTGCGGGCAGCCCCGAGAACCGGCCGCCTGCCGTGTTGCAGCTCCTTGCCGTGGAACTACCACGTCGCGTCGCTGCGCCTTGCATTCGGCCGGTTCTCGGGGCTGCGCGCCCCCTTCCCCAGTTCATAACACCCTTATATGGGCGCCTCCAGTTTTGCAAGATTTGTGTGCGCTGAACAGGATAGGCTGCAGTTTTATATCCGGTCTTGTTGCAGCGGATA
>Ga0196972_1000464_pt1 | contig 21379 bp, 19 predicted proteins | sample S1v_2013CmetaG_FD_148618 | JGI IMG/M metagenome (GOLD analysis project Ga0196972, IMG submission 148618) | Soil microbial communities from Anza Borrego desert, Southern California, United States - S1+v_20-13C | ecosystem: Environmental > Terrestrial > Soil > Desert | place: USA: California...
TTGTGCGGGTACTGGGTGAACTGGATGCGGCCCTCGGCCATGATGCTGCCCCACGTCGGGATGTCCACCGGCATGCCCACGCCCAGGAAGGACAGGATGGCCTCCACCAGGATCGCCGAGGCGCAGATGTAGGTGCCCTGCACGATCAGCGGCGCGATCGCGTTGGGCAGGATGTGGCGCAGCAGCACCTTCAGCGGCGGCGTGTCCAGCGCGATCGCGGCCTCCACGTAGGGCTCCTCGCGGATGGTCAGCACCACCGAGCGCAGCAGGCGCGCCACGCGCGGGATCTCGGGGATCGCGATCGCCACCACCAGCGTGACCACGCTCGCGCCCCAGGCGGCCACCAGCGTGATGGCGAACAGGATGCCGGGGATGGCCATCAGGCCGTCCATGGTCCGCATCAGCACGCCGTCGAGGCGGCGGAAGTAGCCGGCGGCCAGGCCGACCAGGATGCCGCCGGCCACTGCCAGCACGGCGACCGCGATGCCGACGGTGAGCGACACGCGGGTGCCGTACAGGACCCGGCTCCAGATGTCGCGGCCCAGGCTGTCGCTGCCCATCAGGAACAGGTGCTGGAAGGTGTCGCCGGCCAGGCTCATGAACTCGGCCCGGGTGCCGGGCAGCAGGTTGCTGCTGGCCGGGTCGATGGCGGTGGGGTCGATGGTGCCGAGCCAAGGCGCGAACAGCGCCACCAGCACCAGCACGGCCAGCGCACCACCGCCCAGTTGCACGGGGCCGCTGCGCAGGGCGCGGCGGTGCAGCGGAACCGGCTTGCGGCCGGATGCCGGCTCGGCGTCGATGGCGAGGCCGGCGGAAGGGGCGGACTGGAGCTTGCGAAGCATGGTTTTGCCGGCGTCAGTAGCGGATGCGCGGGTCCAGCAGCAGGTAGCTCAGGTCCACCAGCAGGTTGATCAGCACGTAGATGAAGGAGAAGAACAGCGTGATGGCCTGGATCAGCGGGTAGTCGCGTGACAGCACCGCATCGACGGTGAGCTGCCCCAGGCCGGGAATGGCGAACACGGTTTCGGTGACGACCACCCCGCCGATCAGCAGGGCGATGCCGATGCCGATCACCGTCACGATCGGCACCGCGGCATTCACCAGCGCGTGGCGCACCAGCACGCGCGCCTCGCTGATGCCCTTGGATCGCGCCGTGCGCACGTAGTCCTCGGTCAGCGCTTCGGCCACCGCCGCGCGCGTGACGCGCGCGATCAGCGCGACGTAGATGATCGACAGGGTGATGGCCGGCAGCACCAGGTGGCGCAGCCACGGGCCAAGCCCCTCTTCCAGCCGGGCGTAGCCCTGCACCGGCAGCCAGCCGAGCTTGAGCGACACCGCCCAGATCAGCACGTAGCCGATGACGAAGGCGGGGATCGAGAAGCCCAGCACCGAAAAACCCATCAGCGCCCGGTCCAGCCAACCGCCATGCCGCCAGGCAGCGACCACGCCCAGCGGCACGGCGATGAGCACCGTCACCACCAGCGTCAGGGCCGCCAGCGACAGGGTCGGCTCGATGCGCTGGGCGATCAGGCCGGCGACGCTCTGCTTGAGGAAGTACGACTCGCCCAGGTCGCCCGACAGCAGCCGCGCCGACCACTGGAAGAACTGCACCGGGATGGACTGCTCCAGCCCGAGCTGGGTGCGCACGTTCTTCATGGCCTCGCTCGAGGCGTTGTCCCCGAGGATCGCGGCGGCCGGATCGCCGGGCGCCAGGCGCAGCATCAGGAAGACGATCAGGGCCACGATGGCGAGCACCGGCAGGGTCGCCAGGATGCGGCGGATCAGGAACAAGGGCATGGGTACTGCAGCGGGGAACGGGTAGAACCGGGCCATCCGCCGCGCCGGCGGAGGACGGCCTGGGCGCCGTTCAGTTCTTCTTGATGTTCCAGAACACGTTCACCGGGGCCAGCAGCACGCCGCTGACCACGCCGCGGCGGATCACGGTCAGGTTGTTGGTCTCGCCCAGCGGCGCGAACAGGCCGGTCTCCAGCGCGCGCTCCTGGATTTCGGCGGCCAGCCGCTTGCGCTCGGCCGCGTCGGTGCTGGCGGTGAACGCGCCCTTGAGCGCCTCGAGCCGGTCGTCCTTGTTCCAGCCGAACCAGCCCTTCTCGCCGTTGCCGGTGAGCGGCGCGAAGAACATCGGGTTGAGCGTGTCGCTGCCGCCCCAGCCCGTCATGAACGCGTTCCAGCCCCCCTTGTCGACCGGGTCCTTCTTGGCGCGCCGCATCAGCAGGGTCGGCCAGTCCATGGATTGCAGCTCGACCTTGAAGCCGGCCTGCTGCAGCAGCTGCGCCATCACCGGCGGCAGCTTGTTGAGCAGGGTGAAGTCGGCCGGGTGCATCAGCACGATCGGCGTGCCGTCGTAGCCGGCCTCCTTGAGCAGCTGCCGGGCTTCCTCGAACTTCGGCTTGCCGGTGTACCACTTCGGCTGGGTCGCCAGCGGCGAATTACACGGGTAGATCGTGGCGCAGGTGCGGTACAGGTCGCGGAACACCATCTGCCCGCGCAGCAGCGCCTCCTGGTTGACGGCCAGCACCGCCGCCTTGGCGATCTTCGGGTTGTCGAAGGGTGGGATGTGGTGGTTCAGGTGCAGGTAGTAGGAGCCGGCGAAGGTCGGCTGGACGGTCTCCAGCTTCGGGTTGGTGCGCAGCGTCGAGTAGTGCTCGGGCGGCATCCAGGACAGCAGGTCCACTTCGCCGCTGGTGATGGCGTTCGACTGGGTCTGGGCGTCCTTCAGGATGATCCACTCGACGCGGTCCACGTAGACGTGCTTGCCGCCGGCGGTGCCGGAGGGCGAGTCGCTGCGCGGCACGTAGCCCTTGTGCTTCAGGTACACCACCTTCTCGCCGGGACGGAATTCGTCCTTCTTGAAGACGTAGGGGCCGGAGCCGGTGTAGTCGTCGATCTGCTTGTCGGCCGGGGTGTCCGCCACCCGCTTGGGCATGATGAAGGCGGGGCTGCCGGACGGCTTGGACAGGGCCTCCAGCACCAGCCCGAACGGCTGCTTGAAGGTCATGCGGAAGGCGTCGTCGCCGACCGCCTCCATCTTGTCCATGGCCGCCAGCATGCGCTGGCCCAGGCTGTCGCGCTGGCCCCAGCGGTTGAGCGACGCCACCACGTCGGCCGCGGTCACGGGCTTGCCGTCGTGGAACACCAGGCCCTTGCGCAGCGTGAAGTTCCAGACCTTGGCGTCGGCCGAGGCGGTGTACTTGTCCACCATCTGCGGCTGCGGCTGGCCGCCCACGTTCACGCCGAACAGCGTGTCGTAGACCATGTAGCCGTGGTCGCGGGTGACGAAGGCCGTGGTCCAGATCGGGTCCAGGATCTTCAGGTCGGTCTGCGGCACCATGCGCAGGACCTTGGATGTGTCCTGGGCCGATGCAGTCACGGCTGCCAGCGCCAGCAGCGCGGCGCAGCTTGCGCGGGCGAATGGGGAACGGAACATCGGGACCGCCTTTCTTGGCTAGTGGGTGAAGAAACGGGGTGCAGCCGGCTCGCCGTTCAGGCGGACGCCTGCGCCTCCATCTGCTGGAGCAGCTGCTCGATCGAGCCGCTCATTTCGGTGCCCGTGGCAACCAGCTTGTCCAGGCAGCGGCGGAGCACGGCCAGTTCGTCGCGGGTGATCCGGCTGAGGAGCTTCTTCTCCATGAACCGGCCGATGGGCTCGGCGCACAACACCACGGCCTCGCCCTCGTCCGTCAGTTCCAGGCTGATGTGGCGTGCATCGCGCTCGCCCACCTTGCGGGTCACCCAGCCGCGCCCGACCAGCGTGGAGATCGCCTTGGACGCCAGCGTCTTCTCCAGCGAGGAGAGCTCGATCAGGCGCGTCAGCGTCAGCCCCGGCTCGCTGCCGATGAACCGCAGCAGGCGCAGGTCACGCAGCGAGGCGCCGCATTCCTGCTCGTACATGCGCGACGCCGCGTCCTTGGCGACCTGGTTCACCAGGTCCAGGGTCAGCGTCAGGTAGTCCAGCTTGACGTCGAGGGGCTCGCGCATGGGTGACAGTTGCTCAAATCAATAGTTGCTCGTTGCAACTGTTCGCCAGTCTGGCCGGGCGCCGCGTCGCGGTCACTCCGGACAAACCCCAGCCCGGCCGTGGGCGCCGGCCCGGCTTCCTGTCGGGTGGCAGGGCCACGGGCCTGCGCCCCGGCGCGTCGTCAGCCACACCGCACCCCCACCTACGGCCATAGGCTCCCTCCGACAAACGGCCGCGCTGCCCACGCGCTAGGCTGCCCCTTCACCAGCACGAAAGGGGCAGCCATGGGCAAGGAAGAACGGCCGGGCAAGGACCACGGCCACGAGCCGCAACAGGGCGGGCCGGCATCGCGGCCGACGCTGACGACCCGGCAGGGCCATCCGGTGCACGACAACCAGGCGCTGCGCTCGGTCGGCGAGCGCGGGCCGGCCACGCTGGAGAACTACCAGTTCATCGAGAAGATCACCCACTTCGATCGCGAGCGCATCCCCGAGCGGGTGGTGCATGCGCGCGGCACCGGCGCGCACGGCTGGTTCGAGGCCTACGGCACCATCGGCGACGAACCGGCGTCGAAGTACACGCGAGCCCGCGTGCTCAACGAGACAGGCGTGCGCACGCCGATCTTCCTGCGCTTTTCCACCGTGATCGGCAGCAAGGATTCACCCGAAACCGCGCGCGACCCGCGCGGCTTCGCCATCAAGTTCAAGACGGTGGACGGCAACTGGGACCTGGTGGGCAACAACATCAAGATCTTCTTCATCCGCGACGCGATCAAGTTCCCCGACATGATCCACGCCTTCAAGCCCGACCCGGTGAGCAACCGGCAGGAGCCCTGGCGCTTCTGGGACTTCGTCTCCAACAGCCCCGAGGCGCTGCACATGATCACCTGGATCAAGAGCCCGTGGGGCATCCCGGCGACCTACCGCGAGATGGAGGGCTCGGGCGTCAACACCTACAAGCTGGTCAACGACCAGGGCGTGGCGCACCTGTGCAAGTTCCACTTCGTGCCCCGCCAGGGCGTGCGCAACCTCACCAGCCAGCAGGCCGCCGAGATCCAGGCCCGCGACGTCGGCCACGCCACCCGCGACCTGTACGACGCGATCGAGCGCGGCGACTTCCCCGAGTGGGAGTTCTGCGTGCAGCTGATGGAGGACGGCGAACACCCCGAGCTGGACTTCGACCCGCTGGACGACACCAAGCTGTGGCCGGTGGACCGCTTCCCCTTCCTGCCGGTGGGCCGCATCGTTCTGGACCGCAACCCGGGCAACGTGCACGCCGAGACCGAGCAGGCCGCGTTCGGCACCGGAGTGCTGGTGGACGGCATCGACTTCTCGGACGACAAGATGTTGCAGGGGCGCACGCTGTCGTACTCGGACACGCAGCGCTACCGCGTCGGCGCCAACTACCTGCAGCTGCCGATCAACGCGCCGCAGGCAGCGGCGCGCGCCCACACCAACCAGCAAGGCGGCGCGATGGCCCACTCCGTGGACCCGACCGGCGCCAACCCGCACGTCAACTACGAGCCGAGTTCCATGGGCGGGCTGCAGGAAGCGCCGCGCCCGGCCAAGGAATACCACCAGTGGGTGGAAGGCCACCTCGGCCGCTACCAGACCCGCCGCACGGCCGACGACTACCGGCAGGCCGGCGAGCGCTACCGCACCTTCGAGGACTGGGAGCGCGACGACCTGGTCAACAACATCGGCAACGACCTCAAGGAGTGCCCCGAGGTGATCGCGCTGCGCATGGTCTGGCACCTGTGGCACTGCGACGAGGACTACGGCCGCCGCGTGGCCGAGGTCGCGGGCATCGACCTGGAGAAGGCCAAGGCCCTTCCGCCGCTGCCCGGCCGGCCCGCGCCGCACCAGGATCGCGAGCGGCCCACCTACAGCAGCGGGGCGCCGGAGTCGTCGCGCCAGCAGGACACGCAGGACGCGACGCAAGGGGCAGCCGTCAAGTAGCCACTCAAGGAGCCTTCGCCCGCGCCCCCGCCGGGCGCGGTGCGTCCCAAGTCTTCTGCAGGCGCGCGTAGTCGCGTTCCTGCCGCAGCATGTGGACCCTGGCAGCAGGTGCGGGTGCGCACCGGCGTCGTCACCGACGCTGCGGGTCTGCGGCCTGCCCGTCGCGGTCGGCGATGGCGTTGCAGGCGCTGTCCACCGACACCGGGTCGCTGGCCGGGAAGGTGTACTCGACCGCGGTGTCCAGCACCTCGTCGTAGCTGGGCTGCGGACCGAGCGGCGCCTGCTCGTTGCGCTCCGGTGCGACGCCCTTGGCAAAGCGCTCGTGGGCCGGGGTGGGTTGCGGGGACATGGGGACTCCTGGGCATGGACCTGCCCGTTAATGGGCAAGGGGCATGCCATTCCGCCGACGTCCCCGCCGGGCCGATGTCCGATTTCAGGCCGCGCCGCGCGCCTGCTGGCTGGCCAGGTACACCGCCCGGCGCGCCCGCTGCACCTCGCCCAGCGGCCGGTGCTCGGCCAGGCCCTGCCACGGGTCGATGCGACCGGCTTCCAGCTGCTGCGCCAGCGCCTGTGCCTCGGCGGACGAGAGGTCCTGTTGCGGCAGCACCAGGCGCGCCACCGTGCTGTAGGGCGTGGGCCAGGGCACCGAGGCGTCCTCGATCGGCGTCAGCGTTTCGCTGGCGAAGTACTGCAGCTGCAGGTCCCAGCCCAGCGGGCCCCGCTGCAGGCGGCGCCGGAAGTCGGCGCCCCAGTCCTGGCGCGCTGAGCGATCCGGTTCGCCATTGGCGGCATCCGGCACCAGCCGCACGCGCACGGCGTAGGGGCCGTTGGCCATCGGGAGGGCGCTGTACAGCTGCTCCGTGGCGAACCCGGTGAACGGCCGGCCCATCGTGCGGGCCAGGGCAGCCAGCTGCCGCGGCACGCCCAGCCAGCCGTAGCGCCGCACGATGTGTGCGAACAGCGCCGCGTTGCCGCGGGCGACCGCTTCGACGAAGGCCACGAACTCCTCGCTGCGGGCAAAGGCGAAGGCTTCCTGGTTGATCAGCGTGAAGTGCTGGCTGCTGGCCGCGCCGCCCAGCGCCGAAGCGCCCTGCACCCCCTCGATGCGGATGGCAAAGCCGCGGATGTCGGGGGTCTTGTCCGAGGCCCGGTCCAGGCCGCCGTTGGACAGCCGCACCTGCGCCGCGTAGGTGCCGGGGCGCGCGAACAGGCCGTGCCGGGCGAAGTCGGGAAGGCCGTCCAGCACCTGGAGCGTGCCTTGCGCCGCCACCAGCTGCTTCCGGTGCAGTCCTCGCCCGACGCCCCAGCGCTGCGAGCGCTGGGCCTGGATGCGCGTGAACACTTCGGCGTAGCCGGCGAAGCGCTGGGCCTCGGCCGGGTCGACCTGCTCCTGCCAGCCGGTGCTCGGCGGCGGTACGTTCGCCATGGTTTCCCCTCCTCGTTGGCGTGTCGAAGCGCTCAACCGCGCGGCTCGGCCTCCTGCAGCGTGCGCCACATGACCTTGCCGCTGCCACTCTTGGGCAGGGCGTCGGCGAACTGCACGATGCGCGGCGCCTTGTAGACCGCCATGTTCTCGCGGCACCAGTCGATGATCTGCTGCTCGCTGACCTGACCCTTGTGCGCGGCGCGCAGCACCACCACGGCCTTGACCGTCTCGCCGCGGTATTCGTCGCGGGCCGCGATCACGCAGGCCTCCTGGATGGCGGGGTGGCGGAACATCAGCGCCTCCACCTCGGCCGGCCAGACCTTGAAGCCGCTGGCGTTGATCATGCGCTTCAAGCGGTCGGTGATGAAGAAGTAGCCGTCCTCGTCCATGCGGCCGAGGTCGCCGGAGCGGAAGAAGCGCTGTCCGTCCAGCTCGAAGAAGGCAGCCTCGGTGGCCTCGGGCCGCTTCCAGTAGCCGTCGAACACCATGGGGCCGCGGATCGCGATCTCGCCCTGCTCACCGACCGGCACTTCGCGCAGCGTTTCCGGGTCGACCACCCGCGCGTCGCAGCTCATGAAGGGAATGCCCAGGCACTGCTGCTTGGGCGCATCCGGCGGGTTGCTGTGCGAGGGCGCGGCGGTCTCGGTCAGGCCGTAGCCCTCGACGTAGCGCAGGCCGAACTGCTCCAGCAGCCGCTGCGCCACCGCCTGCGGCATCGCCGCGCCGCCGCCGCCGATGTGCGCCAGGCTGGACAGGTCGAAGTGCCCGAAGTCCGGGCTGCCCATCAGGTCGATGACCATGGTGGGGATGTTGGTCCAGGTCGTCACCTTCCAGCTGGAGATCAATCGGCCGGCAAGGTCGCGGTCCCAGCGCGGCATGACCACCAGCGTGCCGCCGATGTAGATCGCCGAGTGCATCACGCTGACCATGCCGGTGATGTGGAACATGGGCACCACCAGCAGGCTCACGGTCTCGGCGGTGGCGTTGCCCCAGGCCGCGCTGGCCACCGCGTTGTGCATCAGGCTGCGGTGCGGATGCATGCAGCCCTTGGGCAGGCCGGTGGTGCCGCTGGTGTAGGGCAGCACCGCGAGGTCCTGCGGGCCCACCTCGAACGGCGGCAGCGGCAGGTCGTTGGCCAGCGCCTCGTCCCAGTCGATCACGTTGCCGCCGGCCAGCGCCGGCAGCGGCGGGCGCGCCAGCAGCCAGTCGCGCCAGGCCGCGGGCGGCGCACAGGCGCCGGTGGCCTCGGCATCGAAGGCGTCGGTGTACTGCGTGACCACCAGGTGCGACAGTCGCTGCTCCGGCGCCAGCTGGTCGCTGGCCCGCGCGATCTCGCCGGCGACATCGCCGGTGGCGATGGCCACCTTGGCATCCGGGTCCACGATGTAGTGCTTGAGCTCCTCGGCCCGGTTCATCGGGTTGACCGGCACCACCACCGCGTTGGCGCGCAGGATGGCGAAGTGCGCGACCACCAGTTGCGGGCAGTTCTGCATGTCCAGCAGCACCCGGTCGCCCTTGCGCACCCCCAGCGCGTGCAGCCGCGCCGCCAGCCGCTCGGCCATGCGCACGAGCTCGGGGTAGCTGAAGACGCGGTCGAAGAAGGCGAGCGCCGGCTTGGCCGGGTAGCGGCGCGCGCTGATCGCGAGGTTGTCCCACAGCGAGGTCTGGGGCGGCGTCAGCGCGTGCGGCAGGCGCGCGGGCCAGAAGCGATGGTGGGGACGGGAGGGTTGCGCGGGATCGGGCATGGACCGCAGCCTAGCGAGCACGCTGCCCGATCGGCACCGGGGAAGCACGGAGCCCGTCGCGTAAGCGACGCCAGCCTATGATGCCTGCCCTTTCCGCCACCGCCGACCGATGCGACCCCTTGCCGCCCTCTTCTCTTCCACCCTGCCTGGCCGCGCCGCGGCGCATGCGGCGCTGCGCTGGCTGCTCACGGCCGCGCTGCTGGTCGCCGGGACGGCCGCCTTCGCCTTCGACCTGCAGGGCCACCGCGGCGCCCGCGGCCTGCTGCCGGAGAACACGCTGGCCGGCTTCGAGCGCGCGCTGCGCATCGGCGTGAGCACGCTCGAGATGGACGCGGCCGTCACCGCCGACGGGGTGGTGGTGCTGTCGCACGATCCGGTGCTGAACCCCGACCTGGTGCGCGGGCCGGACGGGCAGTGGATCACCGAGCCGCTGGTGATCCGCCAGCTCACCCATGCGCAGCTGCAGGCCTTCGACGTCGGTCGCCTGCGCCCGGGCAGCGCCTATGCGCGCACCTTCGGCGAGCAGCAGCCGGTCGACGGATCGCGCATCCCGACGCTGGCCTCGGTGTTCGAGCTGGCCAAGCGGCTGGGCGCGGCGCACGTGCAGTTCGACATCGAGACCAAGATCGACCTGCGCAACCCGCAGAACACGCTGGAACCGGAGCCCTTCGTGCAGGCGCTGCTGAAGGTGATCCGCGAGGCCGGCATGGAGGACCGGGTGATGGTGCAGAGCTTCGACTGGCGCACGCTGCAGGTCCTGCGCAAGGTGGCGCCGCGCATCCGCACCGTGTACCTGAGCGCCCAGTTACCGCGCTTCACCAACCTGGATTCACCGGTGACGACCGCCGGCTTCACGCTGGCCGAGCACGGCAGCGTGCCGGCCATGGTCAAGGCCGCCGGCGGGCACGTGTGGTCGCCCAACTTCCAGGCGCTGACGGCCGATGCGGTGCGGCACGCGCAGTCCATGGGCCTGGAGGTGGTGCCCTGGACCGTGAACGCCGGCGCCGACATCGCCCGCGTGCTGGACCTGGGCGTGGACGGGATCATTTCCGACTACCCGGACCGCGTGCGCGCCGAGATGCGGAAACGCGGGATGGCGCTGCCGCCGGCGGTGGAGTAGGCCGCCCCTTTCGCTTGACGGAGGGGCTTATTCCAGGTGCTTCCTGAACCAATCCGGCAGCGGTGCCGACTTCTGCTTCGGGAAGTCCACCCAAACCGTGGTCGCCCCGCCCGATGCATAAATCACGCCGCGGTCGTCGGTGCGCTCCATGGTGGCCCAGGTCTCGAACGAGCTGCGGCCGGGGCTGCTGACGTACATGGCCAGGTAGATGTCGCCCGGGTACTCCAGCTGCTTGTGGAAGTTGCAGAAGGCATTGACGATCAGCGGGCCCGCGCCGCGCGGGTCGGGCACGCAGTCGATGGTGCGGAACCAGTCGATGCGCAGCACCTCGAGGTAGCGGAAATAGAGCGTGTTGTTGACGTGGCCCATCGCGTCCATGTCGCCCCAGCGCATGGGCAGGGTCATTTCGTGGACGAGCTTCTTGTCCTGGGGCAGTTCGAGTTTCATTGGTGCGCCTTGATCGAGGCCAGGATGCCCAGCGTGAACAGCACGCAGGCCGCAAGCTGGGACGCGCTCGGCCACTGCCCGTCCCACGCGAAAGAATAGAACAGCGCGAACAGCGTCTCGCTGAAGATCAGCTGTCCGCACAGGCTGGCCGACAGGCGCCGGCTCGCCACGTTCCACAGGATGGTGGCCAGCCATGCCGACCCGAAGCCGGTGCCCAGCGCCAGCGAGAGGAACATCCTGCGATCGGGCTGCGCCAGCAGCTGCGGCAGCGGCGAGCCCGCCAGCGCCCACAGCAGCAGCGCGCCCAGCCCGGTCGCCACGCCCAGCCAGTTGGCCCATTCGGTCACCTGCACCTGCGCATGCCGCTTGAGCCAGCGCGCATTGAGGATGGCGAAGGCCGTCCAGGACACCAGCGACACCGCGGCGAAGAGCACGCCGCGCCAGAAATGCGGCGCATGGTCCGTGCCGGCCAGCCCACGGGCCGCGCCCATCATGAGCAGCAGCCCGGCCGCGGTCAGCGCGAGGCCGGGCAGCAGGGCCGACCAGCGCAGGTGGCCCGGCTTGCCCAGCAGCATGACCCAGATCGGGATGGTGCCGATCACCAGCGTGGGCACCTCGGTGCCGGCGTCGCGGATCGCCAGCACCAGCAGCAGGTAGTAGCCGGTGAAGCCGAGGACGCTCAGGCCGACGGCGGCGAGCGCCTACGATCCCGTGGGCAGCGGCCGCGCGCGCATCGCCCACAGCACCAGCAGCGCCGACACCGCGCCGTAGGCCACGAAGCGGCCGGCGGCGAGGTCCACCGAGGAGTAGCCCTGCACCATGCGCGGGGCGACGAACACCAGCCCCCACAGGGCGCCCGCGCCCAGGCCGGCGAGCACGCCGGACAGCGTGCGCCCGGGGATCAAATGCCGAAGCCGTCGTCGGCCGCGATCACGGCCCCGTTGATGAAGTGGCTCTCGCTGCTGGCCAGCAGCACCAGCAGCGCGTCCAGGTCCTCGGGGCTGCCCACGCGCTTGCGCGGCAGCATGTTCACCAGCTTCTGGCCCTGCTCGGTGGCCCAGTGGTGATGGTTGATCTCGGTGTCGATGTAGCCGGGGCAGATCGCGTTGACGTTGATCTCGAAGCGGCCCCACTCCAGCGCCATCGCCTTGGTCATCTGCACGATCGCCGCCTTGCTCATGGCATACACGCCGATCTGCGCCAGCGGCCGCAGCCCGGCCATGGAGGCGATGTTGATGATGCGCCCGCCGGTGAAGGTGCCCGGCGCCGCGCCCTTGGCCCTCGCCAGCATCCGCTTGCCGACTTCCTGCGCGACGAAGAAGGCGCCCTTGACGTTGGTGTCGAAGATCCAGTCGTAGTCCTCCTCCGTCACCTCCTGCAGGCGCTGGGTGGTGCTCACGCCGGAGTTGTTGACCAGGATGTCGATCGAGCCGACCTCGGTTTCGGCATGGGCGACCGCCGCACGGATGCTGTCCAGGTCGGTGACGTCCAGCGGCACGACGTGGGCGTCGCCGCCCGCGCCCTCGATCTGGGCGCGCAGGTCCTTGAGCTTCTCCACGCGGCGCGCGGCCAGCACCACGGCGGCGCCGGCGCCGGCCAGCGTGCGCGCGAACTGCCCCCCGAGGCCGCCGGATGCGCCGGTCACGAAGGCGACACGGCCGGAAAGATCGATGCTGTAGCTCACTGGAGTCTCCTGCTCGGAAGCGCAAGGGGCGGTGGGTGGCAGCGCGCGGAAGAACGCGCGGGGGCGCCGAATAGAATCCGCTGTTCGCCCGCGCGCGCCCGGCACGCGCGAGGCGCCCGACGATTATCGAGCACAGACATGACCCAGGAAGAAATCCTCGCCCAGTACGGCCCGCGCGAAGCGATGGAGTACGACGTCGTCGTCGTCGGCGCCGGCCCTGCCGGCCTGGCCACGGCCATCCGGCTCAAGCAACTGGCGGCGGAGCACGGCCGCGAGGTCTCGGTGGTGGTGCTCGAGAAGGGCTCCGAGCCGGGCGCGCACATCCTGTCGGGCGCCATCGTCGACCCGCGCGCGCTGAGCGAGCTGATCCCCGACTGGAAGGAACTGGGCGCCCCGCTGACGCAGCCGGTCACCGAGGACATCTTCCTGTTCCTCAACGAGACCGGCGCGCGCCGCACGCCCAACTTCCTGCTGCCGAAGAACTTCGCCAACCATGGCAACTACATCGTCAGCCTGGCCAACGTGGTGCGCTGGCTGGCGCAGCAGGCCGAGGCGCTGGGCGTGGAGATCTTCCCCGGCTTCCCGGCCGCCGAGGTGCTGTTCAACGAGGACGGCTCCGTCAAGGGCGTGGCCACGGCCAACATGGGCATCGGCAAGGACGGCGAGCCGACCGGGAACTTCCAGCTCGGGATGGAGCTGCATGCCAAGTACACGGTGTTCGCCGAAGGCTGCCGCGGCCACCTGGGCAGGCAGCTGATCAGCCAGTTCAAGCTGGACGAAGGCTGCGACCCGCAGAGCTACAGCATCGGCATCAAGGAAGTGTGGGAGATCGACCCGTCCCGCCACACGCCGGGCCTGGCGCTGCACAGCGCCGGCTGGCCGCTGGACCAGATGACCTACGGCGGCTCCTTCATGTACCACATGGAGGACAACCTGGTCTCGATCGGCTTCGTGGTCGGCCTGGACTACCAGAACCCCTACCTGTCGCCCTACGAGGAGTTCCAGCGCTTCAAGACCCACCCCAACATCCGCTGGTACTTCGAGGGCCCCGGCGGCGCCAAGCGGCTGGGCTACGGCGCCCGCGCGCTGACGGTGGGCGGGCTGCTGTCGCTGCCGAAGACGGTGTTCCCGGGCGGCGCGCTGGTGGGCGACGACGCGGGCTTCCTGAACTCCTCGCGCATCAAGGGCAGCCATGCCGCGATCAAGACCGGCATGCTGGCGGCCGAGGCCGCCTTCGTCGCCCTCGGCCAGGGCCGCCAGCACGACGAACTGGGCGCCTACCCGGAAGCCTTCGAGCGCTCCTGGCTGTACGCCGAGCTGAACCAGTCGCGCAACTTCAAGCAGTGGTTCAAGAAGGGCCGCACCGTCGCCACCCTGATGACCGGCGTCGAGCAGTTCCTGCTGCGCGGCCACATCCCCTGGACCCTGCACCGCGACAAGCCGGACCACGCCTGCCTGAAGCCCGCGGCCCAATGCAAGCCGATCGCCTATCCCAAGGCCGACGGCAAGCTCACCTTCGACCGGCTCTCCTCGGTGTTCATCTCCAACACCAACCACGAGGAGAACCAGCCGGCCCACCTGACGCTCAAGGACGCCTCGGTGCCGGTGGACGTGAACCTGCGCCAGTACGCCGGGCCGGAGCAGCGCTACTGCCCCGCCGGTGTCTACGAGTTCGTCAAGGACGAGGCCACCGGCGCCGAGCGGCTGCAGATCAACGCCCAGAACTGCGTTCACTGCAAGACCTGCGACATCAAGGACCCGACGCAGAACATCGTCTGGGTCACGCCGGAGGGCGGCGGCGGGCCGAACTACACCAACATGTGACGGTCGCGGCGCAGTCCCGCGCCGCTTCCCCGTCCTGGGGCGGGCGGCTTACCTTTCGCCCGTCTGACAACCTCTCGTTCTACGTGGAACTCCTGTTGTGCCGGCCCGGCGCCCCGGGCATCCTCGCGGCTTTCTACCGGCAAATGACCCAAGGAGACCTCTCGTGAAACTGAGCAAACTGTTCCTGGCGCTGGCCGCGGGGCTGGTGATGGGCGGGTCCGCGTTCGCGCAGACCACCATGAAGATCAGCATCTCGACCTCGCAGAATTCCCACCAGGGCATCGCGATCGACACCTTCGCCAAGGAGGTCGAGAAGCGCACCAACGGCCGCTACAAGGTCCAGACCTTCTACAACGGCGCCCTGGGCGGCGAGCGCGAGTCGATCGAGGCGGTGCAGCTCGGCACGCAGGAGCTGGCCTTCTCCTCCACCGGCCCGGTGCCCAACTTCGTGCCGGAAACCAAGATCCTGGACGTGCCGTTCCTGTTCCGCGACAAGGCCCATGCCCGCGCGGTGCTGGACGGCCCGATCGGCCAGGAGCTGCTGGGCAAGTTCGACAGCAAGGGCTTCAAGGCGCTGGCCTGGGCGGAGAACGGCTTCCGCCACATGACCAACAGCAAGCGCGACGTGAAGGCGCCCGAGGACCTCAAGGGCCTGAAGATGCGCACCATGGAGAACCCGGTGCACATCACCGCCTACAAGGCGTTCGGCATCATCACCACGCCCATGGCCTTCCCCGAGGTGTTCACCGCCCTGCAGCAGGGCACGGTGGACGGCCAGGAGAACCCGCTGTCGGTGATCATCTCGGCCAAGTTCGACCAGGTGCAGAAGCACCTGTCGCTGACCGGGCACGTCTATTCGCCGGCCATCTTCGTGATGAACAAGGCCGTGTTCGACAAGCTCTCGGCAGCCGACAAGCAGGCCTTCATCGAGGCCGCCAAGGAAGGCACCAAGGCCAACCGCGCGCGCGTGGACGAGGACGACGCCAAGGGCGTGGCCGACCTGCGCGCCAAGGGCATGACCGTGATCGACAACCTGGACAAGTCCAAGTTCGTCGCGGCGCTGGCCCCGGTGAGCGCCGAGTTCGAGAAGCAGTTCGGCAAGGCCAACCTCGACAAGATCCGGAACTTCAAGTGACCTGCGCGCACGCCCGCTGCGCGGGCGTGCATGGCAGGTCATCCCCGCGAACGCGGGGATGACGGACTAGCAAGGCCCGCTCCCGCGGGCCTTTTCGCGACAAGGACACGAGCCCCGTGAAAGAAACCTTCCTGCGCCTCGAGCGCTTCACCAGCGAGCTGGCCATGGCGGGTGCCTGCGCCATGCTGGTGGTGGCCAGCTCGCTGGGCATGTTCCAGATCGTCACCCGCTTCGTACTGGAGCAGCCGGCCGAGTGGAGCGAGATCCTGATCCGGCTGTCACTGATCTGGATGGTGTTCCTGGGCATCCCGCTGGCCTTCCGCCAGGGGGCGATGATCAGCGTGGACGTGCTCTATCGCTGGAGCCCGCCGAAGATGCGCCGCTTCCTCGACTGGGCGGTGGCCGCCGCCTCGCTGCTGCTGATCGCCATCATCTTCTGGTGGGGCTGGGACTATGCCGTGCGCGGCCAGGTGCAGACCATGGCCGGCCTGGAGTCGATCTCGATGTTCTGGGGCTACCTGGCGCTGCCGGTCGGCGCCATCTTCTCCATGCTGGGGATCGTGGGCAACCTGCTCGATCCGCAGCGCAACGAACTGGAGACGGCGCAATGACCAGCGTGATGATCGCCACCATGGTGCTGTGCTTCGCGCTCAGCGTCTCGGTGGCCGTCTCGATCGGGCTGGCGGCCATCCTGGGCATCCAGGTGGTGAACGCCCACATGCTCATCTCCGTCAAGGAGATGTTCAACGCGATCAACAAGTTTCCGCTCGCGGCCATCCCCTTCTTCATCCTGGCCGGCAACCTGATGGAAGCCGGCGGCATCTCGCGCCGGCTGGTGGAATTCGCCAAGAGCCTGGTGGGCGGCGTCCAGGGCGGCCTGCCCATGACCTGCGTGCTGACCTGCATGATCTTCGCGGCGGTGTCGGGCTCCTCGGTGGCCACCACCTTCGCCATCGGCGCGATCCTGATCCCGGCGCTGATCAAGCACGGCTACCCGACCACCTGGGCCGCCGCGCTGCAGGCCACCAGCGCCGAACTGGGCGTGGTGATCCCGCCTTCGATCCCGATGATCCTGTACGGCGTCAGCGCCGAGATCTCCATCGGCGAGCTGTTCATCGCCGGCTTCGGCCCGGGCATCCTGATCGGCGGCGCGCTGATGCTGTTCGTCTGGCTGTGGTGCAAGTGGAAGGGCCTGGGCAAGAGCGACGGCGACGGCCGCCTGCCGCTCGGGCGCGCGACCTGGCAGGCCGGCTGGGCGCTGCTGATGCCCGTGATCATCCTGGGCGGCATCTACGGGGGCATCTTCACGCCGACCGAGGCGTCCGCCGTGGCGGTGTTCTACGCGCTCGTGGTGGGCATCCTGATCTACCGCGAGATCGGTGTTCGCGACCTGTTCGCCGTGCTGCGCCGCTCGGTGATCTCCTCGGCGGTGATCATGTTCATCATCGCCAATGCCGGCCTGTTCGCCTTCCTGATCACGCGCGCCGGCGTGCCGGAGGCCATCGGGCACTGGCTGGAGCAGGTGCTCCAGAGCCCGGCGATGTTCCTGCTCGGGGTGAACGCGGCGCTCTTCGTCATCGGCATGTTCATCGAGACCAGCGCCGCCATCATCGTGCTGGCGCCCATCCTGGCGCCGGTGGCGCAGCACTTCGGCATCGACCCGGTGCACTTCGGGCTGATCATGGTGGTGAACCTGGCGCTGGGCATGATCACGCCGCCGTTCGGAGTCAACCTGTTCGCGGCCTGCACGGTGGCGCGCGTCTCGCTGGACCGGATCGTCCCGCACCTGCTGCCCTTCGTGCTGGTGGTGCTGGGCTGCCTGATGATCGTCACCTACTTCCCCGCGCTGTCGCTCACGCTGCGCGACCTGGTGTACGCACGATGAGGCCGGCCGGCACGCCGGCCTCACATACAATCCCGCCATCGTCAGGAGAGAGCCCCCGCGTGGGGCCGCCGAAGGCGCAGGCGCATAGCCGAACGCTCAGGCAAAAGGGACTGGCGGTCGCCCCGTTCGCGGGGCGTTGCCTTGCTGGAGAGAGGCGCCGCCCGATGGGTTGGCGTCCACCGAAGGAGCAAACCCCGTGTAAGGGGTGAATCTCTCAGGTAAAGCGGACAGCAGGGGCGCGGCCATGGCCGATACCATGGTTTTGATGCCCCATCCTTGACCGGAGAGCCGCTTGTCCGCCACCGCCCCGCAAGAGCTTCGCACCACCCCGCTGCACGCGCTGCACCTGGAACTGGGTGCGCGCATGGTGCCGTTCGCCGGCTATTCGATGCCGGTGCAGTACCCCACTGGCCTGATGGCCGAACACCTGCACACGCGCCAGGCCGCCGGCCTGTTCGACGTGTCGCACATGGGGCAGCTGCGACTGGAGGGCACCGGCGCCGCCGCGGCCTTCGAGTCCGTGATGCCGGTGGACGTGATCGGCCTGGCGCCGGGCAGGCAGCGCTACGGCCTGCTGCTCAGCGACGAGGGAACCATCCTCGACGACCTCATGTTCGCCAACCGCGGCGACGACCTGTTCGTCGTCGTCAATGGCGCCTGCAAGGATGCGGACATCGCCCACCTGCAGCAGCGCATCGGTGCGCGCTGCGGGGTGGTGCCCATGCCCGGGCGCGGCCTGCTCGCACTGCAGGGCCCGAAGGCGGTCGATGTGCTGGCGCGCCTGCTGCCCGGCGTGGAGAAGCTGGTGTTCATGACCGGCGAGCGCTTCGCCTGGCAGGGCAACGACCTGTTCGTCACCCGCAGCGGCTACACCGGCGAGGACGGCTTCGAGATCTCGGTCCCCGGCCCCGCGACCGAGGCCTTCGCGCGCGCCCTGCTCGCCCAGCCCGAGGTCAAGCCGATCGGCCTGGGAGCCCGCAACTCGCTGCGGCTGGAAGCCGGCCTGTGCCTGCACGGCAACGACATCGACGCGACCACCACCCCGGTCGAGGCCGGCCTGAACTGGGCGATCCAGAAGGTGCGCCGCCGCGGCGGCGAGCGAGCCGGCGGCTTCCCCGGCGCCGAACGCGTGCTGGGGCAACTCGACGGCACCGTGCCGGTCGAGCGCAAGCGCATCGGCCTGGTCGCGGCCGAGCGGGTGCCGGTGCGCGAGCACACCGAGCTGCAGGATGCCGAGGGCCGCAAGGTGGGCGAAGTCACCAGCGGGCTGCTGGCCCCCAGCTTCGACAAGCCGATCGGCATGGCCTACGTGGCGCCGGCGCAGGCGGCGATGGGCACGCGCCTGAACGCCATCGTGCGCGGCAAGCCGGTGCCCATGGACGTGAGCCCCATGCCTTTCGTGCCGCACCGCTACCACCGCGGCTAGGACGACAAACCGATTCCACCCCGAAGGAGAAGCGCCATGACCGTGAAGTACACGCAGGAACATGAATGGATCAAGCTCGACGGCGACGTCGCGACGGTGGGCATCACCGCGCACGCGCAGGACGCGCTGGGCGACGTGGTGTTCGTGGACCTGCCGGAGGTCGGCAAGCGCTACGCCAAGGGCGATGCGGCCGGCGTGGTGGAGTCGGTCAAGGCCGCGGCCGACGTCTACATGCCGATCGCCGGCGAAGTGACCGAGGTGAACGAGGCGCTGCGCGCCGACCCGGCCCTGGCCAACACCGACCCGCTCGGCCAGGGCTGGTTCTTCAAGGTCCGGCTGGCCGACAAGTCCGAGCTCGACGGGCTGATGGACGCGGCGGCGTACGAGGCCTTCACGAAGAGCGCCTGACCACCACCACCGTCATTCCCGCCCCCGCCTCCGCGGGGGCCGGTCGCCCGGGATCCAGGGCCTGCAAGCCGCGCTGCGCGCGGCCGACCGGATCCCCGCGTGCGCGGGGGTGACGAATCCAGACCACGAGAGCCTTCCCATGACGTCCTCCGCCCGCCCCCTCGCCGAGCTCGAGAACCCGGCCGAATTCATCCCGCGCCACATCGGCATCGGCGAAGCCGACGAGCGGCACATGCTGTCGGTCATCGGCGAGGCCTCGCGCCGCGCGCTGGTCGAGGGCATCGTGCCGCGCTCGATCGCCCGCCGCTCCGCCATGAACCTGCCGCCGCCGGCGACCGAGGCGCAGGCGCTGGCGGAACTGCGCGCCATGGCCTCGAAGAACAAGGTGTTCAAGAGCTTCATCGGCCAGGGCTACTACGGCACCCTGACCCCTGCCGTCATCCTGCGCAACGTGCTGGAGAACCCGGCCTGGTACACCGCCTACACGCCCTACCAGGCGGAGATCTCGCAGGGCCGGATGGAAGCGCTGGTGAACTTCCAGACCATGGTGTGCGACCTGACGGCGATGCCGATCGCCAACGCCTCCATGCTGGACGAGGCCACCGCGGCCGCCGAGGCCATGACGCTGGCCCGGCGCAGCGTCAAGTCGAAATCCAGCACGTTCGTGATCGCCGGCGACTGCCACCCGCAGACCATCGAGGTGATCCGCACGCGCGCCCAGCCAATGGGCTTCGAGATCGTGGTCGCCAATTCCGCCGAGGAATGGGACAAGGCCCTGTCCGGCGAGTTCTTCGCCGCCCTGATCCAGTACCCGGCCAGCAGCGGCTGGTTGCACGACTGGGCTCCCGACGTGCAGCGCATCCACGACAAGCAGGCCGCCGCCATCGTCGCCGCCGACCTGCTGGCGCTGGCCCTGCTGGTGCCCCCGGGCGAATGGGGCGCGGACATCGTGGTGGGCAGCACCCAGCGGTTCGGCATGCCCATGGGCGCGGGCGGCCCGCACGCGGCCTTCATGGCCTGCCGCGACGAGTACAAGCGGTCCCTGCCCGGCCGGCTGGTCGGCGTCAGCATCGACAGCCACGGCAACCCGGCCTACCGCCTGGCGCTGCAGACGCGCGAGCAGCACATCCGGCGCGAGAAGGCCACCTCCAACATCTGCACCGCGCAGGTGCTGCCGGCGGTGATCGCCAGCATGTACGCGGTCTACCACGGACCGCAGGGCCTGCGCCGGATCGCGCAGCGGGTCGCCAGCTACACCGCCATCCTCGCCAAGGGCCTGGAGCGCCTGGGCTACTCCCAGGCGCAGCGGCACGGAGGCACCGCCTTCGACACCCTGTCGTACAAGACCGGCGAGGCCACGAAGGACATCGCGGCGCGGGCCGTGTCCATGGGCGCCAACCTGCGCGTGGCCTGGGACGAGTACATCTGCATCTCGCTGGACGAGACGACCACGCGGACCGAAATCGAGCTGCTGTGGCGGATCTTCGCGCACCCCGGCCAGGACCTGCCGAGGATTGCCGACTTCGAGAACGGCATCGAGCCGCTGGTCCCGCCGTCGCTGCGCCGCACCAGCGACTTCCTCACGCACCCGGTGTTCAACACGCACCACAGCGAGACCGGCATGCTGCGCTACATCCGCGCCCTGTCCGACAAGGACCTGGCGCTGGACCGCAGCATGATCCCGCTGGGCAGCTGCACCATGAAGCTGAATGCCACCAGCGAGATGATCCCCATCACCTGGCCGGAGTTCGCGCACGTGCACCCGTTCGCCCCGCGCGACCAGCTGCAGGGCTACGCCATGCTCGACGAGCAGCTGCGCGCCTGGCTCTGCCAGGCCACCGGCTATGCCGGCATCAGCCTGCAGCCCAACGCCGGTTCCCAGGGCGAGTACGCCGGCCTGCTGGCGATCAGGGCGTGGCACGAGAGCCGCGGCCAGGGGCACCGCAAGGTCTGCCTGATCCCCTCCTCCGCCCACGGCACCAACCCGGCCAGCGCGCAGATGGCCGGCCTGCAGGTGGTGGTGACCGGCTGCGACGCCAACGGCAACGTGGACATGGAGGACCTGAAGGCCAAGTGCGAGCAGCACAGCGCCAACCTGGCCTGCATCATGATCACCTACCCCAGCACGCACGGCGTGTTCGAGCAGCCGGTCAAGGAACTGTGCGAGCTGGTCCACGCGCACGGCGGCCGGGTCTACGTGGACGGTGCCAACATGAACGCGCTGGTGGGCGTGGCGGCGCCGGGCGAGTTCGGCGGCGACGTCAGCCACCTGAACCTGCACAAGACCTTCTGCATCCCGCACGGCGGCGGCGGGCCGGGGGTGGGCCCGGTTTGCGTGGTCGAGG
>Ga0196972_1000465_pt1 | contig 21331 bp, 21 predicted proteins | sample S1v_2013CmetaG_FD_148618 | JGI IMG/M metagenome (GOLD analysis project Ga0196972, IMG submission 148618) | Soil microbial communities from Anza Borrego desert, Southern California, United States - S1+v_20-13C | ecosystem: Environmental > Terrestrial > Soil > Desert | place: USA: California...
TTGCGCAAGGGTGAAAAACTCAAAGACAAGATTGCGGAGCAGCTTGGCGAAATTCAGAATCAACCCGACCTCGTGCGCTCATTTTTCGATGCGCCTTCTGTCGACTATGTTCGCGACTCCTGAGTAAACCAAGAAGGGCCAATACGACAACCAGTCCTCTCGTTTTTCTTGACATGCAGGCAAGTCGCAGTAACCGCGGCAACCCAATCCCACAGGCATGACGCCAGCCGTGCTTCCCCACGCCAACGACGAGGGCGGTCTGCAGCGCGCAACTTCTCCATCGGCGGCCAGACGCCGGCACGCCGAAACCGCACGGCCCAAAAATTGTTCTTTCGAACGATGCCGGATGCGCCCCCGTTCACGAGAATGCAAGCACGTACCGCCTTCACAGGAAAAAACTCATGAATCGCAAAGTGCACGTCGCCGGCGTCGGCATGATCCCGTTCACCAAACCCGGTGCCAGCGATCCCTATCACCTGATGGGTGCCAGGGCCGCAAAGGAAGCGCTGCGTGACGCCGGGCTGGACTACGGACTGGTGGAACAGGCCTATGTCGGCTACGTATATGGCGACTCCACCTGCGGGCAGGCCGCGGTCTATGGCGTGGGCCTGTCCGGCATCCCGGTCATCAACGTGAACAACAATTGCGCCACCGGTTCGACAGCGCTGTTCCTGGCAAGGCAGGCGGTCGAAAGCGGCATGGTCGAATGTGCGCTCGCGCTCGGCTTCGAGCAGATGACCCCCGGCGCGCTGAAATCCGCCTATACCGATCGCCCGGCGCCGATGGCGAACTTCATCAAGGCAATGACAGACATCCAGGGCTATGACGAAGCATTGCCGCGCGCCGCCCAATTGTTCGGTGGGGCAGGGCGGACGCACATGATGGAGTTCGGCACCCGGCCAGAGACCTTCGCCAAGATTGCGGTCAAGGCGCGCCGTCACGCGGCAAAGAACCCGTTTGCCCTGTTCAGGGAAGAACTGAGCGAAGAACAGATTCTCGCATCGCCGATGATTTTCGATCCGCTCACGCGCTACCAATGCTGCCCGCCGACCTGCGGCGCCGCCGCGGCCATCGTCTGTTCCGCCCAATTTGCCGAGAAACATGGCCTCGATATGCGGGTACGGATCGTCGCGCAGGCGATGACGACCGACCGCAACAGCAGCTTCGACGAGCGCGACATGCGCAAGGTGGTCGGCTACGACATGACGCGCGAAGCCGCGCGCCGGGTGTACGAGGCGGCCGGCGTCGGCCCTGAAGACATCGACGTGGTCGAGCTGCATGACTGCTTCACTGCGAACGAACTGATCACTTACGAAGGCCTCGGCCTGACGCCGGAGGGCACGGCCGAGAAGTTCATCCTCGATGGCGACAACACCTATGGTGGAAAGGTCGTCACCAACCCGTCCGGCGGCTTGTTGTCGAAAGGACATCCGCTCGGCGCGACCGGTTTGGCGCAGTGCGCTGAACTGGTCTGGCATCTGCGCGGCCAGGCCGGTGCGCGCCAGGTCGAAGGCGCTCGTCTGGCGCTGCAGCACAACCTCGGTCTGGGCGGCGCCTGCGTGGTCACCATGTACCAGGCGGCTTGACAACCCACGCTAAAGCATTCAACAAGAATCATCAGGAGAACCGATCATGGCATTACCCGTACAACTGCAAGGCAAGCTGGAACTTCCCGTCGTCGCATCGCCGCTCTTCATCGTCTCCAGTCCCGAGCTGGTGATCGCCCAGTGCTGTGCGGGCATCGTCGGCTCCTTCCCGGCGCTCAATGCCCGTCCGCAGGAAGACTTCGAGAAATGGGTCGTGCGCATCAAGCGCGAACTGGCCGACTACCAGGCGGCGCATCCGGAGCGCAAGGTCGCGCCATTTGCGGTGAACCAGATCGTGCACCATTCGAATGCCCGCCTGGAACAGGACATGGAAGTCTGCATCCGGCACGAAGTACCGATCATCATCACTTCGCTGAAACTGCCGGACACCATCGTCAAGCAGGTCCACAGCTACGGCGGCATCGTGCTGCACGATGTGATCAGTGTCCGCCATGCGGAGAAGGCGTTGGAAGCCGGAGTGGACGGCTTGATCCTGGTGTGCGCCGGCGCCGGCGGCCATGCGGGCACGCTCAGCCCGTTCGCACTGGTCAACGAAGTGCGCCGTTTCTACAACGGCACGCTGGCTCTGTCCGGAAGCATCACCAACGGCAGTGCGATCCTTGCTGCGCAGGCCATGGGATGCGACCTCGCCTACATCGGAACGCGCTTCATCGCCACGCATGAAGCAAATGCGGCCGCTGAGTACAAGCAGATGATCATCGACTCCAGTGCCGCCGACATCGTCCATACCCCGTATTTCTCGGGCGTGCATGCCAATTACCTGAAGCCGAGCATCGTGCGCAACGGGCTGGATCCGGACAACCTGCCGCACGCTGACGCGTCCAAGATGAACTTCGACAGCCAGAAGGCCAAGCCGAAAGCCTGGAAGGAAATCTGGGGCGCCGGGCAGGGCGTCGGCAACATCAACGACAACCTGCCGACTGCCGAAGTGGTCGCGCGGCTCAAGGAGGAATACCAGCGCGCAAAACGTCTGGTAGCCTGACACGATACCGACCTCCAGGAGAACAACCATGTCCTTGACACAAGGATTGCACCGGGCCGTGCAGCAGCATCCGCACGCAACGGCCACGGTTTTCGGAGAAAGACGGCAGACCTTTGCCCAGTACATCGACCGCGTGGCGCGCTTGGCCGGCGCGCTGCGAAAGCAGGGCGTGCGCCCCGGCGACCGCGTCGGCATCCTGGCGCTGAATTCCGACCGCTACGCCGAAAGCTTCTACGCCATCTGGTGGCTGGGCGCTGTCGCCAACCCGATCAACACGCGCTGGAGCGTTCCGGAAGTCATCTATTCCATGAACGATTGCGATACGTCGGTGCTGATCGTCGACGACACCTTCGTCGCGCTGTCCGGGCAGATTCGCCAGAAGGCGAAGGCGTTGCACACGGTCATCCACTTCGGCGACAAGGAAACACCGGCCAAGGTGCTGGACTACGAAGCGCTGCTGGCAGCATCAGAACCGGTGGAGGACATGCGCTGCGACGACAGCGACCTGGCGGTGATCTGCTACACCGGCGGCACGACCGGTTTCCCCAAGGGCGTGATGCTGACCCACCTGAACCTGTGGGCATCGGCGGTCGCCCGTATGGCGGAGCAGACGATTCCCGGCAACGCGGTCACCCTGCATGTGGCGCCGATGTTTCACGTCGCCGGGCTCGGCGGACTGGTGACCCACGGCATCGTCGGCGGCACCAATGTCTTCCTGCCGTCCTTCAATCCCCAGGCGGTCCTGGCATGCATCGAGCAAAACCGCATCAGCCACATGATGCTGGTGCCGACCATGGTCCAGATGCTGCTGGATCATCCGTCGTTCAAGCAATTCCGCCTGGACAGCCTGAAACGCATCGTGTACGGCGCGTCGCCAATCCCCGAGGCGGTGCTGGACCGCGCACTCGACATGCTGCCGGGCGTGGAATTCATGCAGTCTTACGGCATGACGGAGGCCGCGCCCGTGGTGGCCATGAACCTGCCCGAAAACCACACCGCAGAAGGACGCAAGCGAGGCAAGCTGCGCGCCGCCGGGAGGGCGTCATACAGCGTCGAGATCCGCATCGTCGACGAGAACGGCCGCGAGGTGCCGCGCAACACGGTCGGCGAGATCACGGTGCGCGGCCCGAACATCACGCAGGGATACTGGAACAAGCCGAAGGAAACGGCCGCCGCCTTGCGCGACGGCTGGTTCTACACCGGAGACGGCGCCTGGATGGACGAGGACGGCTACATCTACGTCGTCGATCGCATGAAGGACATGATCATCAGCGGCGGCGAGAACGTCTATTCGGCGGAAGTCGAGAACGCGATCGGGCAGCACCCCGCTGTCGCCGCCTGTGCGGTGGTGGGCATACCCAGCGAGGAATGGGGTGAAAGCGTGCATGCGGTGATCGTGTTGAAGCCGGGCATGAGCGCGACTGCAGAGGGAATCCGCGACCACTGTCGCACCCTGATCGCTGGTTACAAATGTCCCAAGAGCGTGCAGTTCCAGGCCGAACTGCCGTTGTCGGCAGCCGGCAAGGTCCTCAAGACGGTGCTGCGCGAGCCCTTCTGGCAAGGACGGGAGCGTGCGGTCAACTGATTGCGGGCAGCTGGCTGCATACAGAGGCAGCCTTAAGCCATGTCTAACCCCGGCTTCGGGAATAGTGAATTGCCAACTGGAGCCGGAGCGGACAATCTATCGTCAAGCGCATTTCATTCGTCGCGCGTCCAAAAAAAATTAACGAAGGAGACAGGAATGAAGATCGATGTGCGCCGGTGCGTCCGGTCGGGGCTTGCTGCGTCCGTTCTACTGGCGGCCGTGTTCCCAACGCCTTTCGCTTTCGCCGAGACCGTGAAGATCGCCGTGATCGAACCATTGTCCGGCTCCGCCGCTGCTTCTGGACAGGCGATGTTCAAGCATTTCCAGACTGTTGCCGATATCGCCAACCGCGGCAAATGGGCAGGCGAGCATACATTCCAGGTCGACGCGCTCGACAACAAGGGCAGTCCGCAGGAAGCGCTGGTCCAGCTCAAGACCGCAATCGATCACGGCTACCGCTACATCGGCCAAGGTGTGGGCTCCGGGGTCGCGCTGGCGCTGCTGGATGCGATCAACAAGTACAACGAGCGCAATCCGGGCAAGGAAGTGATTTTCCTGAACTACGCCGCGCAGGACCCGGACATGACCAACAGCAAGTGCAGCTTCTGGCATTTCCGCTTCGACGCCAACACCGACATGCGGCTGGAGGCGCTGACCACCTTCATGGAAAAGGACAGCAACCTCAAGAAGCTGTACCTGATCCACCAGAACTATGCCTACGGCCACCAGAACCAGCGGGCGATGAAGGAGTACATCAAGCGCAAGCGGCCGGACGTGCAGATCGTCGGCGACGACCTCCATCCACTCGCCCAGGTCAAGGACTTCACACCCTACGTCGCCAAGATCAAGGCATCGGGCGCGGACACGATCTACACCGGCAACTGGGGCAACGACTTCGCATTGCTGGTCAGGGCGCTCAAGGAATCCGGCGTGGCGGTGAACATCTACAACGGTTGGGTGTCGTCCATCGGGATCTCGACAGTGATGGGCGAGAGCGGCGTGGACCGCGTGAAAAGCATCTCCTCGTGGCATGTGAACAACGAGACCTTTTCCGGCAAGGACATCGTCGAAACACACAAGAAGAAATTCAATGAAGACTACATCGTGCCGGGCATCTACAACACGGTCGCGGTGCTGGGCCAGGCCATCCGGAATGCGAAAACCGCCGAACCGAGCAAGGTCGCCGGCGCGATGGAAGGCATGAAGATCAAGGGCCTGAACGGCGAGATCGAGATGCGCGCCGCCGACCACCAGATGCAGCAGCCGCTGTACGTCATGGGCTGGGTCAAGACCAACGGCAAGGACGTGAAGTACGACCAGGAAAACACCGGCTTCGGCTGGAAAACCAACCAGAAATTCGACACCTGGGTGGCGAGCCAGCCGACTTCCTGCCAGATGAAGCGGCCGGGCAAATAAGGCCCGTCCGCTGGCGAGGCAACGATCAAATCAAGGAGATTCAATTGAACAAGACGGACATGGAAGCGATTACCTATGAGGTCGCGGAAGGCATCGGCACCCTCACGCTGAACCGGCCGGCGCAGAAGAATGCGCTGGACGCCGTCATGCGCAACGAGATCGCCGACGTCGTGTCCTCGGTGCGCAAGGACCGTGGCATCCAGGCCCTGGTGATCGCAGGGGCAGGCGGGGCCTTCTGCTCCGGCGGCGATCTGCGCACCATGGATACCGGCGGCAATGCCGAAGTTGCGCGGGCGCGCATGGCGGACCTGCACCTGTGGCTGGAGGGACTGCTGACGCTCGACCGGCCGGTGATCGCCGCCGTCGACGGCCCGGCCTACGGCGCGGGCTTCGGCCTGGCGCTGGCAGCCGACATCATCCTGGCCACGCCTCGCGCGCGGTTCTGCCTGGCCTTCCTGCGCATGGGCGTCATCCCGGACTGCGGGGTGTTCTATACGCTGCCGCGGATCGTCGGCCTGCAGCGCGCCAAGGAACTCGCTTTTTCCACACGCGAGATCGACGCGGAAGAGGCGAAGCAGATGGGCATCGTCATGGAAATCCATCCCGAAGACCGGCTTGCCGACCGCGCGCGTGCCATGGCGCGGAGCTTTACCCAGGCATCGCCGACCGCACTCAGCCTGATCAAGCGCGGAATGAATGCATCCCTCGACAGCAACCTGTCCACCATGCTCGAACTGGAAGCAACCGGGCAGGGCCTGGCCCGGTCGACGGACTACCACCGCGAAGCCGTCAAGCGTTTCATTGACAAGCAGCCGCCGCTGTTCCAGTGGCCGAGGCCGGAAAAGTAAGGCTCACATCGCACCCTGCCGAAACCAGCGGCAGGCGATGCATAAATAACATCCGATTGGAGACATCGCTGTGGAATTCACCCTTGTCACCCTGCTCAACGGCTTGAGCTACGGGCTCCTGCTGTTCATGCTGTCATCCGGGCTGACGCTCATCTTTTCCATGATGGGCGTGCTCAACTTTGCGCACGCCAGCTTCTACATGCTCGGCGCGTACTTCGCCTATACCATCAGCCTGAAAATCGGCTTCTGGCCGGCGCTCATCATCGCGCCTCTGCTCGTCGGCCTGCTCGGCGCGGCCGTGGAGCGCTTCGGCCTGCGCGCGGTGCACAAGTTCGGCCACATCCCGGAATTGCTGTTTACCTTTGGCTTGTCCTTCGTCATCGTCGAAATGGTGCAGATGATCTGGGGCCGGGCAGCGGTGCCGTATCCCATTCCAGCGGTGCTGGACGGCCCGCTGTTTACGCTGTTCACCACCCACTTCCCGATGTACCGCGGTTTCATGATGCTGATCGCCGTGCTGATGCTGGCGTCCATCTTCCTGGTACTGACCAGGACACGCATCGGCCTGGTGATCCAGGCGGCGCTGACCCATCCCGACATGGTAGAAGCGCTCGGCCACAACGTGCCGCGGGTGTTCATGCTGGTGTTCGGCGGCGGCTGCGCATTGGCCGGCCTGGCGGGCGTAATCGGCGGTAACGCCTTCGTCACCGAGCCCGGCATGGCAGCTACCGTCGGCAGCATCATCTTCGTGGTCGTGGTCGTCGGCGGCATGGGCTCGCTGGCTGGCGCCTTGCTGGCGTCGCTGCTGATCGGCGTACTGCAGACCTTCGCGGTAGCGCTCGACTATTCGATCGCCACCCTGTTTTCCAGCATTGGGGCCATGGTTACGCCGCAAACCTTCGGCTACCCCGTCCTGAAACTGACCATTTCCCAGATCGCACCGATCATGCCCTACCTGCTGCTGGTGCTGATCCTTATCTTCCGTCCGCGTGGCCTGATGGGCGTGCGGGAAGGATAATGACCATGACAACAACGACTGCAACCATCAAGTTCGCTCCCGTATTACCCCTCCGCTGGCTGGCCTGGTTCGGGTTTGCGCTTCTCCTGTGCATCGCGCCGCTGGTGTTCAACAAGGGCGCGTCGCTGTCGCTCCTGTCGCAGATGGGCACGGTAATGATCTTCGCGCTGTCCTACAACATGCTGCTGGGGCAGGGCGGGATGCTGTCCTTCGGCCACGCGGTGTATGCCGGCCTCGGCGGATTTTTCGCGATTCATGCGATGAACCTCGCTGCAGCCGGCAAGATCTGGCTGCCGATCACACTGGCTCCGCTCGTCGGCGGACTGGCCGGCATGCTGTTCGGCGTGCTGTTCGGCTACGTGACGACCAAGAAAGCCGGCACCCCGTTCGCCATGATCACGCTCGGCATCGGCGAGCTGGTGTTTTCCTGTTCGCTGATGTTTCCGGAATTCTTCGGCGGCGAGGGCGGCGTTTCGACCAACCGGGTGTACGGCGAGAAGTTCCTCGGCATCAGCTACGGCCCGCAGATCGAGGTGTATTACCTGATCGCGTTCTGGCTGTTCGTCAGCGCGATCGGCATGTATGCATTCACGCAGACGCCCCTGGGCCGCATCATCAACGCCGTCCGAGACAATCCCGAACGGGCGGAATTCATCGGCTACGACACGCAATGGGTGCGCTACATGACGCTGATCCTGTCTGGCTTCTTCGCCGGCATTTCTGGCGGCCTGTCTGCAATCAACTTCGAAATCGTCACCGCCGAAAACGTCGGTGCGCATGCGTCCGGCGCGATCCTCTTCTTCACCTTCATCGGCGGTGCAGGCTACTTTTTCGGGCCGATGATCGGCGCCATCATCGGCGTGTTCATGACCGTGATGCTGTCGGATTTCACCAAGGCATGGCATCTGTATCTCGGCCTGTTCTTCATCATCATCGTGATGTATGCCCCCGGCGGCGTGGCGCGGGTCATCATGCAAAACCTGCGGGTGGTGGAATACGGCAAGTTCGGCCGGGTGTGGCGGAGCATGACAGCCGTGTCCGCGTCGACGCTGCTGGCCTTCTTCGGTGCCGTCATCGGCATCGAGATGTTGTACCACCTGACGCTGGAGTCGGCCAACGGCACGACGAGAAAGTTGTTCGGCATCATGGTGGATACGGCTGCTGCGCCTGGATGGCTGGTGGCAGGGACATTGCTGGCAATTGGTGCAATCGGATTCCGGCTTGCATTGCCAGGCTTCAGGCGTGCGTGGGGTGAAGTGAACGCCGAAATCGAAGAACAGATCCGGAGGGCAGCGTGAGCAATTTATCCGTCGAACTGCAAGACGTACGCAAGAGCTTCGGCAAGTCCGAGATCATCCGCGGCGCCAACCTGAAGGTGCCGAAGGGCGAACGCTTTGCGATCATCGGCCCGAACGGCGCCGGCAAGTCGACGCTGTTCAACCTGATCTCCGGGCGTTTCCCGGTGTCGTCGGGCGACATCAAGCTCAACGGTAAGAGCATCCTCGGCCTGAAGCCCTTCGAGATCAACCGCCGTGGCCTGTCGCGCAGCTTCCAGATCACCAACATCTTCCACCGGCTGTCGGTGTACGAAAACCTCCGCTGCGCGGTGCTGTGGTCGCTCGGCTACAAGTATTCCTTCTGGCATCGCCTGAACGGCCTGAAGGATACGCACGAGCGCGCCGAGCAGGTGCTGGAGCAGATCGGCCTGCGCCGCCGGCGCGACACGCTGGCCGGCTTGCTGACCTATGCGGAGCAACGTGCGCTGGAAATCGGCATCACCATCGCCGGCGGCGCCGACGTAATCCTGCTGGACGAACCGACTGCGGGCATGAGCCGTTCGGAATCGGATGCGGCGGTCGAACTGATCCGCAAGGTGACGGTCGGCAAGACGCTCTTGATGGTGGAGCACGACATGAGCGTGGTGTTTGGTCTCGCCGACAAGATCGCGGTGGTGGTGTACGGCGAAGTGATCGCCTGCGATACGCCGGCCAATATCCGCAATAACGCAAAGGTGCAGGAAGCCTACCTCGGCGGCCATGCACCGGTGGCTGAAGCGGGGGGGTAGCAAGGCTTGCCTTGCTCCCGCGGAAGCGGTCCGGCCTGCCAGCCGGACCGTGGAGGCAGCATCACTATTTGAGAGGCATAAATGGCATTACTGGAAATCAAGAACCTGCACGCCTTCTACGGCAAAAGCCACGTGCTGCACGGCGTGGACCTGAACGTAGGCGAGGGCGAGATCGTCAGCCTGCTGGGCCGTAACGGCGTGGGGCGCTCCACGACTGTGAAAGCAACGATGGGCCAGGTCGACGTGGAAGGCTCGATCAAGTTCAAGGGTGAGGAAATCACCGGCCTGAAGGCGTTCGAGATCGCCTACAAGGGGCTGGGCTACGTACCGGAAAACCGCGACGTGTTCCCGACCCTGACGGTAGAGCAGAACCTGATCCTGGGCGAGAAGAAGGGCAAAGAATCAAGGAAAAACGTGCGCTGGGGACTGGAGGACATGTACAAGATGTTCCCGCGCCTGAAGGAGCGCCAGCATACGCCGGCCGGCGTGCTGTCGGGCGGCGAGCAGCAGATGCTGACCCTGTGCCGTACTCTGATGGGCGACCCCGACCTGATCATGATCGACGAGCCGACCGAAGGCTTGGCGCCGAAGATCGTGGACCTGGTGGCGGAGTACCTGAAGGAGCTCAAGAACCGTGGCATCTCGGTGCTGCTGGTGGAGCAGAAGCTGGCGATCGCACTGGAGATCTCGCAGCGGGTGTACGTGATGGGGCATGGCTCCATCGTGTTCGAAGGCACGCCCGCGGACCTGCGAGTCAATGCCAGCATCCGCAAGGAATGGCTGGAGGTGTGATCACAGCTGCGTCCGGTTTGGGTAGTTTGTCCGCGCATGAATTGGTTCCCGATAATTGCCCCTGAAAATTATTGGGATCCGTTCCAAGGCGGAAAACATCGACAGTGTTTCATGGATGACGCACACTTGGCCTTTGTACTGTCGCTTCTCCAGGTGTGCGCACGTTACAAAGCGTGTCCCCTACGTCAGCACTCAGGACATGCTGACAAGGAGAGGAAGGGATTCGCCAACTCACCATATCGCCCGCCCGGGCGGACTTCTCTCCACCCGGGTGGTGCCCCTCATCCGCTTACTTCACGTAAACCAGGTCCCGCAGGAACAGAGTCAGCGGCGGGAAGTAGGTAATGATCATCAAGCATGCGAGGATCACGGCCACAAAGGGCAGCAGCTTGGAAATGATGCGATCAAGGGAAATCTTCGCGACCGTGCAAGCAGCAAACAGGTTGACGCCAAACGGCGGCGTTATCATGCCCAGCGCGAGATTGACGATCATGACCATCCCGAAGTGCACGGGATCGATGCCGAACTTGACTGCAACGGGCACGAGGATCGGGGCCAGCACGATGATGGCTGCCGATGTCTCGATGAACATACCAATGATGAACAGCGCAGTATTGACGCCCAGCAGGAAGAAAGCAGGGCTTTGCAGTGTCTCGGCGAGGAAGGCTCCAATCGCTTCCGGCACCCCTGCGCGGGTAATGATGAAGCTGAACAGGCCGGCGTTCGCGATGATGAACATGATCACAGCGGAAGACAGCACCGACTTCTTCAGGATCACGGCAAGGTCGGCCCAACGAGTCTCGCGGTAGATGAACACGCCAAGGATGAAGGCGTAGAACACGGCTACCACGGAAGCCTCCGTAGGCGTGAATACGCCGCCATAAATGCCGCCGAGGATGATGACCGGCATCAGAAGCGCCAGCCACGCCTGCTTGGCTGCCGCCGCGACAGTCATCTTTCCTACGTGGTCATCCTTGCCGTAGCCCTTGATACGCGCATTGATGATCACGAATACCATCAGTGCGATGCCGATCAGCACGCCCGGACCAAAACCGGCGATAAAGAGTTCGCCGATGGACACCTCTGCCGCTACGCCGTACAGAATCATCGGAATGGAGGGGGGAATGATCACACCGAGCTCAGCCGATGTCGCCTGCAGTGCCGCTGCATAGTTGACCGGATAGCCGTGCTTCACCAATGCAGGGATAAGGATCGCGCCGATGGCGAAGGTCGTGGCTACCGACGAGCCGGACACCGCGGCGAAGATCATGCAGGTCAGCACGCAGGTCGCCGCGAGTCCGCCCTGGACGCCACCGACGAGCGATTTCGCAAACTCCACGAGGCGGTGGGAAATGCCGCCTGTTTCCATCAGGTTGCCGGCGAGGATGAAAAATGGAATTGCCGCGAGGGGGAATTTGTTGATCGCGGTGAACATTTCTTTTGCTGCGAGCAGCATGTTCGCATTCGACGCCGAGATGCCGAGTACGCTGGCCAGGCCGATCGATACAGCGATCGACACCGACAGCGCGAAGCACACGATCATCGTGATGAGCATGGTGAGAGACATGATGGGGACTCTTCTAGTTGTTACTGTGCAGTGTCGAGCTCGTGGTGCTGGGGCTCAATGAAATTGGCGATCACGCCGAAAATCGCGCAGGCCGCGCCGACAGGCAATGCCAGGTAGGCCCAGAACATCGAAAGGCTCTCCAGGCCGGACATCGTCTGGACCTTCCCGCGTTGCGCGTAATCCCAGCCATACCAGATGATGACTGCAAGCAGTGCCAGCGAGGCAAGGGCGACGACCACGTCAAGGACGCGCTGCAGGACGCGTGGTGCCAGGCGGTGCAGCAGGTCGATGGACACCATGGAGCCGAGCCTGAAGGCTTCTGGCAATCCCATGAATACCATCCAGATCAGGAAGAAACGGATGAGTACTTCGGTCCACTCCGCAGGTTGCTCGAACAGGAAGCGCGTCAGGATCTGGTACATGCCGAGGCAAGCCGACAGCACGAGCATCAGGCACGCAAAGCCGAGCGAAAGGGACGTCAAGCGTCGGCCAAAGGTTAAGAAAGCGGATTTCATCGGGCTCTCCATCGCTCAATTCTTGCTGCTGCCATAGGCAGCAGTCGTGGGGTAATCATCAGAGGGAGAATGCCCCGCACGGAGCGGGGCGTTCTTGCGGGCCTTACTTGTAGTTGCGGATCTTGTCGATGTTGGCCTTGCCGAACTGCTTTTCAAAGTCGGTGAACACCGGTCCCAGGGCTGTCTGGTACTTCGTCTTGTCGACGCTTTCGACAACCTGCATGCCCTTGGAACGGAGGTCCTTGACGGCGGTCTTTTCGTCCGCATCGACGCGGTCACGGTTTGCCTTCGCAGCCACTTTCGCAGCCTCGAGGAAGGCTTGCTGGTCCGCCGGGGAGAGCTTGTCGAATGCATCCTTGTTCATGAGGAACACGCCCGGGGAGTACACGTGGCCCGTCAGGGTCAGGTGCTTCTGGACTTGTTCGAACTTGTTTGCAGTGATGACGGACAAGGGATTTTCCTGGCCGTCGACCGTCCCTTGCTGCAATGCCGTGAATACCTCGGTGAAGGCCATCGGCGTCGGGATGATGCCGAAGCCTTTGTACGCCTGGATATGCACCGGGTTTTCCATGGTGCGCATCTTCAGGCCCTTCATGTCTTCCGGATTGTTGATCGCACGCTTGTTGTTGGTCATGTGGCGGAAACCGTTCTCACCCCATGCCAGGGCTTTGATCCCCTTGGACTCGAACTTCTTCAGCATGTCCTGTCCGATCGGGCCGTCAAGCACCGCGCGCGCGTGCGCGTAGTCGCGGAACAGGAAGGGAATGTCGAGAATTTTTACTTCCGGCACGAAATTCGGAATCGGACCGGTCGAGGTCCAGGTCAGCTCCTGCGTGCCCAACTGCACTGCTTCCACCGCTTCACGCTCTGCGCCGAGCGAGCCGCCGTAGAACGTCTGGATCTTGTAACGGCCATTGGTGCGTTTTTCGACCTCCTTCGCGAGGGTGTCGATGGCAACGCCCTGGTGCGAGTTCTGTGCGGTCGAGACGCTGATGCGCATCACGGTTTGTGCGGCGGCGGCCTGAACGAAGCCTGCGGCGATGCCGGAAATGGCGAGTGCAATGATGCTGGTACGGATCGTTTTCATGGGTTTGTCTCCTGGGTCTGTTTATTGACAGATGAATCGAAGCGGTTTGCTGGGGTGCCCGGTCCGGGCGCAATGCTTTGTAACAGTCTTGAAAATAGTCGATCTCCCTCTTCTTGGTAATGTCCTGATCACTGGAAGTTTTTCATCCAACCCAGTCCTTCCACCGTTCCTTTCGCTGGACGGTACTCGCAACCTATCCATCCGTCATAGCCGACTTCGTCCAGCATGCGGAACAGATAGGCATAGTTCACTTCGCCGGTATCCGGTTCATTGCGCTTCGGGACGCTGGCGATCTGGATGTGACCGATGTGCGAGAGGTAGCGACGTACTTTCATTTCGATGTCGCCCTCGACGATCTGCACATGATAGAAATCCATCTGCACTTTCAGATTCGGCGCACCGATTTCTTCGCGGATTGCGTGGGCGTCGGCCTGGGTGTTCAGGAAGTAGCCGGGAATGTCGCGGGTATTGATCGGTTCGATGAGAACCGTCTTGCCGGCCTTCGCCGCCTCGGTGCATGCGAAACGGAGGTTTTCGACATAGGTCTTGCGGCGCTCGGCGCGATCGGCGTCTACAGGCACAAGTCCGGCCATCATGTGCAGGCGCGGCGTGCCCAGCGCCTTTGCATAGGAGATCGCCTTGGCGACTCCCTCGCGGAATTCCGCTTCGCGGCCCGGTAGCGAAGCAATGCCTCGCTCGCCGGCATTCCAGTCGCCCGGCGGCATATTGAAGAGGACATTCTCAAGCCGGCTCGTCTTCAGTTGCTGCGCGATGTCTTCAGCCGGGTGGTCATAGGGGAACAGGAATTCCACTGCCCTGAATCCCGCCTGCGCTGCAGCGGCGAAGCGTTCCATGAAGGGCACTTCGTTGAACATCATCGTCAGGTTGGCTGCAAATTTCGGCACGGTCTTTCCTTTGGAGAGTCGTTACAGGTCGAGTTGGAATACGCGATTGAGTTCGGCAATCTGTTCCTCGTTCAGCACGCGCGGGTTATGTCCGCGCAGCAGGAGGAAGAGCTTTGCCGTTTCCTCCAGCTCCTCGGTCGCGTAAAGCGCGGCCTCGAGGTTCTTGCCCGAGACCACCGGACCGTGATTGGCCAGCAGGACGGCGCTGTGTTTTCCGGCCAGACCACGGATCGCATCGGCCAAATGCGGGTCGCCGGGGCGGTGGTAGGGTATGAGAGGCAGCTTGCCTATCTTCATGACGAAGTAAGCGGTAAGCGGCGGGATGCAATCACAGGGATCGAGACCCGACATGCAGGAGACGGCTGCGGAATGCGTCGAATGCAAGTGCACGATAGCGCCTGCACCGCCGCGTTCCTCGTACACCGCCCGGTGCAGGAAGGCTTCCTTCGAGGCAGGATCGCCGGAGACAAGCCTGCCTTGCCAATCCAGCTTTGACAGTCGTGCCGGATCGAGTTTGCCGAGGCAGGCATTGGTGGGTGTGAGGAGCCATCCATCGTCAAGGCGCACGCTGATGTTGCCGCTGCTGCCTGTGGCGAGACCGCGGTCGTAGAGCGACTTGCCGCATTCACAGATGTGTTCGCGCAGGGCCGATTCATTCATCGCAGCACGCTCCATGCCTTGGTGAAGAAATCGACTGTCCCGAAATTGCCTGACTTGAGGGCAAGGGCCAGTGGTGTCGAACCGATCGTTGTTGTCCATGGCACGCCGGGATCGATTTGCGGGCCGATGTGCAAGCCTTTGACCCCGAGCGCCGTCACGACGGCGCCGGACGTCTCACCGCCCGCGACCAGCAATTGGCGGACGCCGCGCTCCACGAGGCCCTTCGCGATTGCTGCCAGAGCGTGTTCTACCAGCGCACCGGCGCGTTCTGCGCCGAGCTTCGCCTGTGCGGCCTTTACGTTCTCGGGAGATGCCGTCGCATAAATAAGCGGCGGTCCTTCAGCCAGATGCGGCGTTGCCCATGCCAGCGCTTCGGTGACGAGGTCGTCGCCGCGCGCAAGCCTGAGGGGATCGATCGAGAAAGCGGGCCGGCCCGATTGAATAAAATCGGCGACCTGAGCATTCGTCGCGACGGAGCAGCTTCCGGAAAGGACGGCCCGCAAGCCTTGCGGCACATCCAGTTTATCGGCGGAGGCTTCTCCATCCAGCAAACCCGACTTGCGGAAATTCTGTGGCAAGCCCAACGCAATACCGGAACCAGCGGTGACCAGCGGCATGTCGGCGCACGCTGCGCCGATTCGCATCAGGTCATCGTTCGATACGGCGTCGACGATGGCGATCTCGACGCCTTCACTCTTCAGTTGCTCGATACGCTGTGAAATGTTTGCCGGTCCCCCCGACACGACGTCCTGCGTGATCAGGCCGACCTTGCGCTTTGTCTGCCGTTGCAGGACACGAACAAGGTTCGCGTCCGTCATCGGGGTTAGGGGATGGTCACGCATCCCGCTTTCATTCAGCAGGACATCGCCGACGAACAGATAGCCCTTGAAAATGGTGCGCTTGTTCTCGGGAAAGGCTGGGCAGGCAATGGTGAAGTTGCTGCCGAGCGCATCCATCAGTGCATCGGTGACCGGGCCGATATTGCCCTCGTCCGTGGAGTCGAAGGTGGAGCAGTATTTGAAATAGAACTGGCGGGCGCCTGCCTTCTTCAGCCATTGCAAAGCAGCGAGCGATTGCGCGGTGGCTTCGCCAGGCGGGATCGTGCGCGACTTCAGGGCAATCACGACTGCATCGACATCTGCCGGCAAGGGAGAGTCAGGCACGCCGATCATTTGCACGGTGCGCATGCCTGCGCGGACGAGCATGCCCGCAAGGTCGGTAGCTCCGGTGAAATCGTCAGCAATACAGCCAAGTAATAGAGTCATGGAGGTCTTTACGCTTTGGACGACGACTTCTTTTTCGGCGATTTACGGCTAGAAGTCGGTTTGGTGTTCGACGTGAGGAATTGCGGATCAGCGTGGAGGATGCGGTGTGAAGACATCTCCATGTGCTTGCGCGCCGCCAGCCGCGCCGCATCAGGGTCTTTTTTCACAATCGCGTCGTACATGGCGCGATGCTCTTCCAAAACCTGCTGGCGTGATTCTTCTTTCTGCGCTTCCCATGCCCGGGTCAGCTTGATCGTTCCCTTCAGGAACTGACCAAGATAGTCCCATAGCGCGAGGAAGTGCGGGTTGTCCGTCGCACGGGCGATGCTGCGGTGGAATTCGATGTCAGGCGCAACGCCATCACCGCCGGCTGCAACGTCAGCGTCGATTGCTTTCAGGCAGGCACCGATTTCCTTTACCTGTTCCGTCGTGGCGCGTTCCGCGGCCAGAGCGGATATTTCCGCTTCGAGCCCGCGGCGCAGTTCGGCGATCTGCAGTACCTGTTGAATGGAATCGACCGCCGTCGGATCTATCCGGAACGGGGAGTCGAGGCTCGCTTCGCGTACGAATACGCCGCTTCCCTGGCGTGACTCGACCAGTCCCTCCGACTTGAGGCGGCTGACCGCCTCCCGGACGACGGTGCGGCTGACTCCGAAGCGCTGTGCCATTTCCGCTTCCGAGGGAAGGCGTGATTTGGGCGGATAGGCGCCGTTGCGAATGAGATCGAGCAACGTCTGGGTGACGCGGTCCGACATGGTTGCCGAGGCAACGATCGGTCCTAGCTGTGACAGCGGGGCAGTGGCCATGCTGAAAGTCTTCTCCGGTCGAATAGTTATGCTGTATGCTTATCAGCTTATCATACAACTTGATTCGGCGTCGGACAACCCGCTTTTCAGGTCCGGCGAATGACAGGATCAAGGTAATTTCCCCGGCGCAAAGCGCGGGCCCTTTTTGAGAGGAGAAGAGATGCAGGTATTGATTACTGGAGGCGCAGGATTACTCGGCGCGCGTTTGGCCAAGCAGTTGCTGGAGCGTGGCACCCTGGCGAATGCGGAAGGCGTGCAAACCGCGATTACCGGGATCACCTTGCTCGACGTGGTTCCGGCGCAAGGATTTGCGGATCCGCGCATTACGGTCGTCACCGGTGACATCGCAGACGCAGCGACCATCGAATCCGTTCTGACGCCGGAAGTGAAGTCTGTCTTCCACCTCGCCGCCATTGTGAGCGGACATGCAGAAGCGGACTTTGACCTCGGCATGCGCATCAACTTCGATGCGACACGCCTCATCCTCGAACGCGCGCGCAAGAACGGTAATTGCCCCCGCGTCGTGTTCACCAGTTCGGTCGCGGTCTTCGGCGGCGATCTGCCGGCGATCGTTCCCGACAACCAGGTGCTGACGCCGCAGAGCTCGTATGGCGCCCAGAAGGTCATGGGGGAACTGCTGGTTAACGACTACAGCCGCAAGGGTTTCATCGACGGCCGGGCGCTGCGCATGCCGACTGTATGCGTGCGTCCGGGGGCGCCGAACAAGGCAGCATCGAGCTTCGCCAGCGGCATCATCCGCGAGCCGCTGAACGGGATCGAAGCGAATTGCCCCGTTGCGCCCGAAACGCCGATGTGGCTGCTCTCTCCACGCTATGCAATCGAGAGCCTGATCCATGGCCACGACATTGACGGAAGCCTGTTTGGCAGCAGTCGCGCGCTCAGCCTGCCCGGACTGGCGACTACCGTGAAGGAAATGGTTTCGGCCCTTGAGCGCGTTGCCGGTGGCGACATCGTCAAGCGAATCAGTTGGCAGCAGGACCCGGCCATTATCCGCATTGTGAATTCGTGGCCTGGCAATTTCGCTGCCAAGCGCGGCGAGGCAATGGGTTTCCGGCGCGACGCCGATTTCGACAGCATCGTGCGCGCCTATATCGAAGACGAACTGAACGGAAAGATTGTTCGCTGAGCCTCTGGTTCAAGCGAACGGCGTAGGCCCATGCATGCTTCTGCAAACAAGATGATGGCTGTCGGATTCCTTGGCCTGGGACTCATGGGGCACGGGTTGGCCAGGAACGTACAACGGGCCGGTCATCCGGTCAGCCTGCTTGTCAGGAGTGACGAGGCGCGAAAGCGCGTTGCCGATCTTCTGGATGCGGGAGCAACATCGGCCAGCACGGCGCATGAAGTTGCTGCCAGCGCCAACGTGATCGTGATATGTGTGACCGGAGCACCGGACGTGGAAGAGTTGGTCCTGGGCGAGAAAGGTCTGCTCGAATCGGTTGGGGCAGGAATGACCGTCATCGACTGCTCGACCTCTCTTCCGGAGACATCGCGGCGCATCGCCACTGCAGTTCACGCGCGGGGAGGACACTTTATCGACGCTGCATTGACCGGAACGCCGCGAGAAGCGGAAGAAGGAACGGTCAATCTGCTTGTCGGCGGTGATCCCGAAGTCATCGGACGTGTCACCCCGCTGCTGCACAGCTTTGCACGCAACATCTACCACTGCGGGGCGGTTGGGACGGGACACACTGTCAAGCTCCTGCACCAGTTCATCGTCCTCGGCAACGCGGCCATTCTTGCCGAAGCGTTCGGCATCGCAAAGAGCGCCGGCGTCGACCTGCAAGTCCTTTGCGACGTCATTGCATCCGGCGGCGCCAACAGTACCGCCTTTCAGCGGTTTCGGCCGTATGTGCTGGAGGGCGATGACAGCCTGTTTCGGTTTTCGCTTTCCAATGCAAACAAGGACATGCGGTATTTCTTGCGTATGGTGAGCGAGTCAGGTCTGCGGTCTTCACTCGGCAAGCAGGTGGGTGTTGCATACGAAGCGGCGAAAGATGCTGGATATGGTGACAAATTCGTACCGCATCTGATCGACGTCGATTAAGACGACGTCATTTCGGCGCCGGCTTCAGATGTCCTTCTGCTCGCCGAGAATTTCCCTTAAGTTCTCCATTGCTGTCAGGATGTTGGTCAGGACGACACCGGGCACTGTGGCTTGTACGGGATACGGCATCTCTCCGGCCGTCCGCTTCTGGCGTGCGCCGTGACAAGGCGATGTAGTTCCAGCGAGTGCAAGCCCCGCCCGGCGAAGTGCTCCCGCCGGAAGCAACCGGAGCAGTCGTGGAGGTAACGAAGCGGCTGAAGCCTTCGGTGATGCGTGCCACAAATTGGTGGCAGCGCGAGTGTGCAGGCCGTAACGCGAGTGAACGTCGAGCAAACCTCGAAAAGGACGATGCACAGGCCGACCTGGCAGCCATACCGGGGAAGGCTGATACGACGGAGCGGATCGAGCAAGGTAGTACCTCCCGTCGCTGTGCCGGGGTAGTGGCGACAGCATGTACACAAGGAACACATACGCAACACGGGAAGCCCCGTGGCGTGGTCGGGGACGATCAACCGGATGCCCGTGAGGGACGGTCCGGGCGCTACGGGGTGACGGAGAGGCTTGTAGTACCGTTGAAGCCGGGTAATGCCGGTGGAGGGAAGGAGCCTTGGTTCAGTATCAACGCAGGAAGTAGCAAGGGACAGGAGATTGGGCAACCTATCAACTCCGTTAAGTGTTCAGAAGCTGCAGGTGGCGTTACACGCGAAAGCGAAGTCGTCAGACGGCTATCGTTTCTACGCGCTGTACGACAAGATCCATCGGCAAGACGTCCTGGCGCAGGCCTGGGCCCAGTGTCGCGCCAATAAGGGCGCACCGGGCGTGGACCGGCAGGACTTTGCCGACATCGAGGCGTACGGCGTAGAGCGGTGGCTGGCTGAACTGGCGCTGTCGCTCAGGAAGGAGACGTACCGACCGGCCCCTATCCGCAGGGTGTTCATTCCCAAGCCCAACGGCAAGCTAAGGCCGCTGGGCATCTCCACTGTCCGGGATCGGGTCTGCATGACGGCAGCGATGCTGGTGCTGGAACCGATCTTCGAAGCCGACCTCCCTCAGGAGCAGTTCGCGTACCGGCCGGGCCGTAATGCCCAGCAGGCGGCAACGGAGGTGCAGAAACGGCTTCACTTTGGGCACACGGACGTGGTCGATGCTGATCTGGCCGACTACTTCGGCAGTATTCCGCACCCGGAACTGATGCGCTCGCTGTCGCGTCGCATCGTGGATCGACGTGTGCTGCATCTGATTCGGATGTGGCTGGAATGCGCTGTCGAAGAGACGGACAGTAAAGGTGTCAGGACACGTACGACTGTTGCCAGGGATAGTGGACGCGGCATTCCACAAGGCTCGCCGATCTCGCCGTTGCTTTCGAATCTGTACATGCGGCGGTTCGTGCTGGCGTGGAAGAAGCTGGGGCTGGAGTATAGCCTTGGCAGCCACATCGTCACCTATGCCGACGACCTCGTGATCCTATGCAAACGTGGCAAGGCCGAAGAAGCCTTGCAGTGGATGCGCGAGATCATGGGCAAGCTGAAGCTGGCAGTGAACGAGGAGAAGACACGCATCTGCAAGGTGCCGGAAGGCGAGTTCGACTTCCTGGGTTTTACGTTTGGCAGGCGATACTCGTCCTCGACTGGCAAGGCGCGTCTTGCGCTGTGGCCGTCAAAGAAGAGCATCAGGCGCATGGTCGAGAAGGTCCATGTGCTGACGCGCCTGGATATGACGTGGCAGGACACCACGGAGTTGGTGGGCAAGTTGAACCGCACGTTGCGCGGCTGGGCGAACTACTTCAGTGTAGGGACCGTCAGCCGGGCATATCGGGCGCTCGACATGTACACGGCGACGCGGTTGCGACGGTGGCTACGCAACAAGTACAAGGTCAGACGACGCCGGGGCGGGACTTATCCACTCTCGCACCTCTACGGGTACTTCGGGCTCGTGCGTCTGACTGCGCGCGGTGGCGTAGCGTGGCGTGTGTGAAGGCGTGATGTACTGTCCGAGAGCCGGATGCGGTAAATCTGCATGTCCGGTTCGATGAGGAGGGTGTGGAAACGGGGTGATGGTAGACGCTACTAGGGCACCGCCAAGCGAAAGCGGCGGCCAACGGACAAGCCAAGCCTAAGACTACCGCGCCACATCCTTACTCTACCG
>Ga0196972_1000466_pt1 | contig 21303 bp, 22 predicted proteins | sample S1v_2013CmetaG_FD_148618 | JGI IMG/M metagenome (GOLD analysis project Ga0196972, IMG submission 148618) | Soil microbial communities from Anza Borrego desert, Southern California, United States - S1+v_20-13C | ecosystem: Environmental > Terrestrial > Soil > Desert | place: USA: California...
CCACGGCAACGAGGGCGTCGGTAACGGCGAAGACCCGGCGCCGCCCGGCCACGACACCAGCTTCAACGATGGCCCGGGCACCGGACCCGGCAACCCGGGAGCAAGGGCCCGGCAGCCGCACGTGGACCGTCCGGACAAGAAGCAGATCGAGCCCTTGGTGCTGATCGCCGATTCCGATGGCTGGTCCATCGACCAAGTCATCGGCTCTGGCCGATCCAAGCGTCGGCCGGCGGAGCACGCGGACGATCATTCGGCATCCGATGCATCCGGAGTGGAGGAAGGGGCGCGCGGCCATGGGCACGCAGTCGATACCGCGTCTGCAGTGAAGAAGACCCCGCAGGACGGGGCCGTGCATCGCGACACGGATGCAGCCCCGGCGACCGCGGCACACCCGCTCCCGGCAGCCCATCCGCAGGCGGACGGGCTGCAAGGGGTGACCACGCCGTGGAGCACGGCCGGTGCGCCGCCTGCCAGCGAAGCGTCGTACTTCGCCCGGTGGAAGCATCTCGACGAGCAGTTGGCGGCGCACTTCGCAGCGTCCGACCTCGACGACGGCGATGCACTGGAAGGCATGGGGCAAGGACCCGACACCCGCCTGGTGGGTCGCCCCTGGAGCCAGGATCCCTTGAGCGGGGCAGCAGGTGGCATGTCGAGCCTGCCCGTGTTCCAGGGGCTGAGTGAAGGCATCGCGAACCTGGGCATGCGGTGACCCGGAGCGGCGAGAGCGGCAGCCCGGCCGGTGCACTGCCGCGCGACCGGCGCTCCGAAGCCGCCGATTTCGCGCCGGATATCCTGCGGGTCCAGGCCAGTCCGCCGGGGCCGCTGCCGCGCGCCGTGCTGGGGACGACCCTGGCCTTGCTCGCGTGCGCACTCGCCTGGGCCGTGTTCGGCAAGCTGGACATCGTCGCCGTGGCGCCGGGCCGGCTGGTTCCGCAGTCGGCGCTGAAGATCGTGCAGCCGGCCGAAGCCGGCATCGTGAAGGAGATCCTGGTCGTTGAAGGCGAGCTGGTGCGTGCCGGGCAGGTGCTGATGCGCATGGACCCGACGCTGTCCGCGGCCGAACTCGACGCCTTGCGCCGGGAGCTCGCGCAGAAGGAACTGGCGCTGAGGCGCATCGATGCCCAGCTGGCCGAGGGCGCGCTCGAGCCGCGTGCGCAGGATCCCCGAGATCTGTTCGAGCAGGCCCACGCGCAGATGCAGGCCAACCGGCTCGCGCTGGAGAGTGCGCTGGCGCAGGAGCGGGCGACCGCGGAGCGTGCGCGCCAGGAGCTGGCCACGGCGCGTGCCTTGTTGTCCAAGCTCGAACAGACGCTGCCGCATTACCGGGAGCAGGACGCGGCGTACCGCAATCTCGTGCGCGAGGGATTCGCCGGACGGCTGATGGCCGAGGACAAGGCACGCGAACGGATCGAGAAGGAACAGGACCTGGACGCGCAACGCCATGCGGTCGAGCGCGAGCGCGCCAATGTGGCGGTGTCCGAGCGGCGGCTTGCTCAGATCCGCAGCGACTATGTGCGCCAGCTGCGATCCGAACGCGCCGCACTGGTCGAGCGACTGGAGAAACTGCGCCCCGAACTGGCCAAGCAGGGCCACCGTCATGCGCTGCTGGAACTCCGCGCGCCGCAGCAGGGGCGCATCAAGGACCTGGCCACCCGGACCGCCGGGACCGTGGTCCAGCCCGGCACCATCCTCATGACCCTCGTGCCCGCCAGCGATGTCCTGCAGGCCGAGGTGTGGCTGTCCAACGAGGACGTCGGCTTCGTGCGGTCGGGGCTGCCGGCGCGGCTCAAGCTCGCCGCTTTCCAGTTCCAGAAGTACGGCATGCTGGATGCCACGGTCGAGCAGGTGGCCGCGGATGCGGCTGCGCCCCAGGAGACGCCCGGCGAAGGTGCGCAGCCTGCACTACGCGCCTACCGCACGCTTCTCGGCCTGCAGCAGCAGTGGCTGGTCGCCGATGGCGTGAGCCACCGCCTCGCTTCAGGCATGCAGGTGGCTGCCGAAATCAAGCTGGGGGAGCGCACCGTGCTCGAATACCTGCTCTCGCCGGTCCGCCAGGCGTTCCACGAAGCTGGGCGTGAGCGCTAGCGCCGGCGGTGGCGCTCGGGTCGTGGTCGGCGCGGCTCGAAGCGAACCGCGCCAACGGCTGTGCTACTCGAGAACCGGAAAACCCAGCCGGGCCGTGCTGTCCGTGTGCGCCAGCTCCACGTCCTCGCTGCGCGCCATCGCCTGCACGTCCTCCCACTGCAGCGCGCGGTAGTTGAGCTGCTTCTCGTAACCCTCGCCCTCGGTGCGCTGCACGCGGAAGTCCACCGTCGCCGTCTCGTCGTTCGCCGTCGCGCTGATCGTGATTTCGGCCGGGCCTTCCAGGTTGTCGGTCAGCGCCAGCAGGCAGGCCGGCAGCAGCGTGCGGACGGCGGCGCGGCCCACGGCTTGCGGCAGTTCTCCCGCATCGGCCCGCAGCGACAAGCCGCGGAAGCTGAAGTTGCCGCGCAGCAGCATGATGCAGTCTTCCACCGCCTGCCCGATCGGCAGGGTGGCGCCGGGTTCGGGCGCCATCCAGGTGATGACGTCCAGGCAGTCCTGGGCCGCGGCCTTGGACAGGCCGTTGATCCGGGCGACGCTGTCGTGCGCCTGGTGCAGGTCGGGTGTCGGCGACCGCAGGCGGCGCTCCAGCAGCTCGGTCACCATGCCGATCGGCTGCAGGTGCGCCACCATCTGGTGGCGGATCGAGAACGCCAGCCGGCGCAACAGGGCATAGCGCGCCGCTTCCACCCGCAGCAGCTTGTCCTGCGCGGAACTCGCAACGGTAGAGGTCATGTCGTTCAAGGCGGGGACCATGGTACCGGCTTCGGCCGCCTGCGTGGGCTCGCGCACGCCGCACAATGCAACGCGGGCAAGGACATGCGCATGACACCCTGGCAAAGCGTGGCACAGCAGGCCGACCGACTCGGCGAGTCGCCGTTCTGGCACCCCGGCGAGCAGCGGCTGTACTGGATCGACATCCCCGGGCGGCAGTTGCGCCGCAGCGAACCGGGCTCCGGCCGCGTCGACAGCTGGGCCATGCCGCAGGAGCCGGGTTGCATCGCGCCGGCGCGCAGCGGCGGCTGGGTGATCGCGCTGCGCGATGGCATCTACCGGGCGCGCGAGTGGGGCGGCGCGCTGTCCCTGCTGCAGCGCTTCGGGCACGACCCGGCGACCACCCGCTTCAACGACGGCAAGGCCGACCCGCTGGGCCGCTTCTGGGCCGGCACCCTGTTCGAGCCCAAGACACGGCCGGCCGGCGAGCTGTTCAGCCTGGATTGCCGTCCGGATAACGGTGCTGGCGGCGCGCCCCGCCTCGAACGCAAGGCCGGCGAGCTGGTCACCGCCAACGGCCTGGCCTGGTCGCCGGCCGGCGATACCGTCTACTGGGCCGACACCCAGGGCCACCGCATCCGCGCCTGGGACTGGGACGCGCACAGCAATGCGATGACGAACGAGCGCGTGTTCCACGACTTCGCACCCAAGCCCGCCGGCTGGCAACCTGGGCAGCCCGGCTACGGCGGCCGCCCCGACGGCGCAGCGGTGGACGTCGAGGGCTGCTACTGGTGCGCAATGTTCGAGGGCGGGCGCATTGTGCGCCTCTCGCCCGCCGGCGACGTGCTGGCCGAGATCGCCACGCCCATGCTATGCCCCACCATGCCCTGCTTCGGCGGCCCGGACCTGCGCACGCTGTTCGTCACCAGCGCCGGCAACCGCAGCGCAGCGGAACTGGCGGCCCACCCGCAGTCGGGCCAGGTCGTCTGCACGCGGGTGGACACGCCCGGCCTGCCCGTCAATTTCTTCATCGACTGACGCCGAAAACATCAAGCGCCGGCCGCCGTGGCGAGCGCGGCCGCGGCGCTTACCATCGCAGGCTCATGGAGGAGGCCCTTTCCCGTTGCATGGCCCGCATCCGCGACGCCGCGGCGGCGGGCACGCCGCTGCGCATCCGGGGCGGCGGCAGCAAGGACTTCCATGGCGAGCCGCCCCGGGGCGAGCTGCTGGACACGCGCGGGCTGGCCGGCGTGCGCAGCTACGAGCCCAGCGAGCTGGTGGTCACGGTGGGCGCCGGCACGCCGCTGGCGCAGCTCGAGTCGCTGCTGGCCGAGCAGGGCCAGTGCCTGGCCTTCGAGCCGCCGCACTTCGGCGGTGGTGCCACCGTCGGCGGCATGGTGGCGGCCGGCTTGTCGGGGCCGGCCCGGGCCAGCGTGGGCGCGGTGCGCGACTTCGTGCTGGGCCTGTCCATCGTCAACGGCCAGGGCGAGCTGCTGAGCTTCGGCGGCCAGGTGATGAAGAACGTGGCCGGCTACGACGTGTCGCGGCTGATGGCCGGTGCGCTCGGTACCCTGGGCCTGATCGTCGAAGTGAGCCTCAAGGTGCTGCCGCGTCCGCCGGCCGAAGCCACCCTGAAGTTCGAACTTCCGCAGGCCGAGGCGCTGCGCCGGCTGAATGCCTGGGGCGGGCGGCCCTTGCCGCTGAACGCCAGCTGCTGGGTCGACGAGGGCGGCGTGCCCACGCTGTACCTGCGCCTGCGCGGGGCCCATGCGGCGGTCGAAGCGGCCTGCCGCGAACTCGGCGGCGAGCGGCAGGACGAGGCGCAGGCGGCCGTCGACTGGCTGCGTTGCCGCGACCACCAGCTGCCCTGGTTCGAGGCGCACGCCGGCCGCGACCTGTGGCGGCTGTCGGTGCCGCAGACCGCGCCGGTCCTGGACCTGCCGGAAGCGCCGCTGGTGGAATGGCACGGCGGCCAGCGCTGGGTGGCGGCGGAGCCAAGCGAGGGCGAGCGCCTGCGCCGCGTGGCCCAGGCCGCCGGCGGCCAGGCCACCCTGTTCCGTGCCAGCACGGCGAGCGAGGCCACGCCGCGCTTCCATCCGCTGGCGCCGCCGCTGGACCGCATCCACCGCGACCTGAAGCAGGCCTTCGATCCGGCCGGCATCCTCAACCCGGGCCGCCTGTACCCGGGCTTCTGATCCCGTGCAGACCCACCTGTCCCCCGAATTCGCCGGCACCCCCGAGGGCGCCGAAGCCGAAGCCATCCTGCGCAAGTGCGTGCACTGCGGCTTCTGCACCGCCACCTGCCCGACCTACCAGCTGCTGGGCGACGAGCTCGATGGGCCGCGGGGCCGCATCTACTTGATCAAGCAGGTGCTGGAAGGCGAGCAGCCGACCGAAAAGACCCAGCTGCACCTGGACCGCTGCCTCACCTGCCGCAACTGCGAGAGCACCTGCCCGAGCGGCGTGCAGTACGGCCGGCTGGTGGACATCGGCCGCCGCATCGTCGAGGAGAAGGTGCCGCGCGGCGCGGGCTCCCGGGCGCTGCGCTGGACCCTGAAGGAAGGCCTGACCTCGCCGGCGTTCGGCCCGGCGATGAAGCTGGGGCAGTCGGTGCGCGGCCTGCTGCCCGGCGTGCTGAAGGACAAGGTGCCGTCGCCGCGGCCCGGCGGCGCCTGGCCCACCCGCACCCATGCGCGCAAGGTGCTGCTGCTGGCCGGCTGCGTGCAGCCCTCGATGGCGCCCAACATCAATGCCGCCACCGCCCGCGTGCTCGATGCGGCCGGCATCCAGTCCCTGGTCGCGCCGGAAGCCGGCTGCTGCGGCGCGGTCAAGTTCCACCTGAACGACCAGGCCGGCGGGCTGGACCAGATGCGCCGCAACGTCGACGCCTGGTGGCCGTTCATCGAGCGCGGCGAGGTCGAGGCGATCGTGATGAACGCCTCGGGCTGTGGCGTGACGGTGCGTGAGTACGGCCACCACCTGCGGCTGGACCCCCAGTACGCCGACAAGGCACGGCGCGTCAGCGAACTCACGCACGACCTGAGCGAACTGCTGCCGCAGCTGGTGCCGGCATTGAAGGACCGGGTGCGCGCGCCCGAAGGCGTGCTGGCCTACCACCCGCCCTGCACGTTGCAGCACGGCCAGCAGCTGCGCGGCCATGTGGAGACCGGCCTGCGCGAACTGGGCTTCGACGTGCGCCTGCCGCTGAACGAATCCCACCTGTGCTGCGGCTCGGCCGGCACCTGGTCGGTGCTGCATCCGGACATGGCCAAGCAGTTGCGCGACCGCAAGCTCGGCCACCTCGACGCGCTGGCGCCGACCCAGGTGATCTCGGCCAACATCGGCTGCATCACCCACCTGCAAAGCGGCACCGGGCTGCCGGTGCGGCACTGGGTGGAAGTGCTGGACGCCGCGCTAGAAGCGCACTGAGGCCGCCAGCCAGAAGCCGAGGTGGGTAGCGGCGTGGGCCGCCATCGCCATCTCCAGACCGCGGCGCCAGAACCAGGCGCCATACAGCAGCCCGGCCAGTGCATTCAGCGCCAGCGTGCGGGCGACCCACTGCGGCGTGAGTTCGTGCTGCGCCGCCAGCAACGCAGGCAGGTGGCCGGCGGCAAAGGCCAGCGCGGCGAGGACGAGGGCCGTCGCCACGGCCGCCCTGCGCCCCAGCAGCCGCTGCAGTCCCCAGGCGAGCAGCGCCATCAGCCCCCAGCGCAGCAGCACCTCCTCGGTGAGGCCACCGTAGAACACGCCCAGCAGCAGCTGCGATGCGGTGGCGGCCGCCGGGCCGCCGGCCTGCACCCACTGGCCCGGCGCAGCCCGGGCCCAGATCGCATCCAGGGCTGCGATCAGCAGTCCCAACGCCACGCCGGAAGCCAGGGCTGCCAGCCACTGGCGCGCCGACGGCCAGGCCGTCGTGCCCGCCACCGCGCTGTGCAGGCCCGCGCGGTGCGCGCAGGCGGCGCCGGCCAAGCTGGCGAGCAGCAGCAGGAGCAGGGGGTTGATCAGCGACAGGGCGACGATCGCGGCCGGCGGCAGCGCAGCGAGCGAGTCCGGCAGGGCGATTGCCGCCAGCCGCGCGGGCAGGCTGGCCGCCAGCGCCGCGACGCCGATCAAGCCAAGCCCGAACACGGCGCCGAAGCGGCGGCCGAACGAGGGCAGGCTGGCGAGGGAACCGGATCCGGACGCTGGCATGTGGCTAACCCTGCGCGGCATGGGTGAGCGCGTCGCGGAAGCGCCGGCTGCACGGCACCTGGCTGCCGTCCTTCATGGTCAGCCGGGCGTCGCCAGCCTCCAGCGGCTCGATCTCGGCGATGCGGTCCAGGTTCACGGCCCAGCTGCGGTGCACGCGCGCGAAGCGGGCCGGGTCCAGCTGCTGCAGGAAATCGGCCATCGTGGAGCGCAGCAGGTAGTCGTGGCCCTTGACCCGCAGACCGAGGTAGTTGCCCTGGGCCTGCAGCCAGTCGATGTCGGCGGCGGCGACCAGGAATTCCTTGCGCAGCTTGCGCACCAGGAAGCGCTCGGGCCTCACCGGGGCCGGTGACGGCGAGTCGGCGGGCAGGTCCGCAAGCGGCGCGGGTGTTCCAGCCGGCGGCTCCGGCGGGTCGAGCACGCGCGCCTCGCCCTGGGCCCGCAGCAGCAGGAAGCGCCAGCCCAGCACGGCGAGCAGGATGGCGGCGTAGCTGCGCACGTCTTTCAGGAACTCGTAGCCGAACAGGCCGGCCCAGTCCGCGACGCGGTAGCCCAGCCCCAGGGCGCCGTAGGCGGCCCAACGCAGCGCGACCATGCCCAGCACGTGCAGCAGGGTGAAGCCGACCGCGCCAGCGAGGTGCCAACCCAGTGCGCCGGGCAGGGTGTCCAGGCGCAGCGGGTGGCGGCGCTCCCACCAGACGATGGCCGGGATCAGGGCGCCGACCACCGGCACGCTCGTCAGCTCCCACAGCAGTGGCTGCCACAACGGCTGGCCGGGATCGAAACGCCGCAGGTCCAGCCAGCTGACGGCGGTGTTGAAGACCAGTTGGGCCGCCAGCACGGCGACCCAGAAGCCGACATCGGCGATGCGCTCGTGGCGGCGGTAGCGGGTCAGCCAAGGGGTCAGCGCATCGGGCATGGGCCGCGAGTCTAGGGCCGGCCGCGCCTGTTTCGTCCCAGCCGGCCGCCGCTCGCCCCAACCCCGCCCCGGATCGTCCCAAACCCGCGTTTGCCCAGGGCCGCCGGCCCGAGCATCGCGGCCGACAAGGAGTTCGAACGATGCAACGACGACACGACATCGACGCGCTGCGGGCACTGGCCTTCGCCCTGGTGATCGTCTACCACGTGGGCATGTACTACGTCGAGGGCTGGGGCTGGCACCTCAAGAGCCCGCATGCGGCGGCCTGGGTGCAGGCGCCCATGCGCGCGCTCAACCTCTGGCGCATGGACCTGGTGTTCCTGGTCTCTGGGATCGCACTGGCGCTGATGTGGCGCGGCGGCTCGCGCTGGGCGCTGCTGCGGCAGCGCAGCGGGCGCCTGCTGCTGCCGCTGGCTTTCGGCATGGCAGTGGTGGTGCCCTGGCAGCCCTATGCCCAGGGCGTCGCCAACGGCCTGGTCGAGCCCGGCTTCGGGGCCTTCCTGCTGCGCTATTACACGGGCGGGCCCTGGCCGGCCGGCGCCTTCGACGGCGCGCACGTGGGCGTGACCTGGAACCACCTCTGGTACCTGCCCTACCTGTGGCTGTACACCGTGCTGTTCGTGCTGGCCTTGCCGGTGCTCGAGTCGGCGGCCGGGCGCCGGCTGCGCGCGGCCTTCACCGGCCTGCGCGGCGCTCGCCTGCTGCTGCCGGCGCTGCCGCTGATGGCGTATTCGCTGCTGCTGTGGCCGCATTTCCCGCCCACCCACGACCTGGTCGGCGACGCCTGGCTGCACGCGGTGTATGGCACGCTGTTCCTGTACGGCTGGTTCATCGGCCTGCACGCCGGCCTGTGGGCCGAACTGCGGCACCGGCGCTGGCCGGCGAGCGTGCTGGCGCTGGGCCTGCTGGCGCTCTACCTGCCGCTGCGCGGAGCGGCCCCGGAGGGCATCGCCGCCCTGGGCCTGCGCCTGCTGGCCGACCTGTACCTGTGGACGGCCATCCTCGCCGTCCTGGGCTGGGCGCACCACGCGCTGAACCACCCCTGGCGCTGGCTGGGCTGGGCCAACGAGTCGGTCTATCCCTGGTACCTGCTGCACCAGACGCTGATCATCGCGGCGGCGGTGGCGCTGGCGCCGCTGGCACTGGGCCCGGTGCTGGAGCCGCTGGCCCTGTTGCTGGCGACGGTCGGCGGCTGCTGGATCCTCACCGCCGGGGTGCGTCGCAGCAACGTGCTGCGGCCACTGTTCGGCCTCAAGCGGCGAGCGCCGCTTCCACGTCCTTCGCCAGCGACTCCGGCGGATCCTGCGGCGAGTAGCGCTTGATCACCTGCCCGTCCTTGCCGACCAGGAACTTGGTGAAGTTCCACTTGATCGCCCGGCTGCCCAGCAGGCCGGGCGCCTGCTCCGTGAGCCACTGGTACAGCGGGTCCGCGCCGGCGCCGTTGACCTCGATCTTGGCCATCATGGGGAAGTCGACGCCGAAGTTGCGCTGGCAGAACTGCGCGATCTCGTCGTTGCTGCCCGGGTCCTGGTTGCCGAACTGGTTGCAGGGGAAACCCAGCACCGCCAGCCCTTTCGGCCCGTATTGCTGGTGCAGCTCCTGCAGCCCGCCGAACTGCGGCGTGAAGCCGCAGGCGCTGGCGGTGTTGACGATCAGCAGCGGCCGGCCCCGGAACTGCGAGAGCGGGACCGTGGTGCCGTCGATGGCCGTGGCCTGGAAGTCGTAGGCAGTCGTCATGCCGCCGATTGTGCGGCGCCGGCGCGATCCTCGCCGGGCGCGGCCCAGGCCGACCATGCGGCCGCCGCGACCACCAGCGCGCCGCCCACCCAGGTGCGCCCGCTCATCTGGGCGGCGCCGGCCAGCACCGCGGATAGGCTGGCGAACAGCACCTCCGACAGCATCACCAGCGCGGTGGTCTGGGCGGCCAGGCGGGCGGCCCCGTACTGCAGGGCCGAGTTGCCCAGCAGGAAGGCCAGGCCCAGCAGGCCGGCGACCAGCAGCGCACCCGGCGGCAGTGCGACCGGTGCCGGCACCAGGCCCTGCACCACGCCCAGCAGGCCCACGGCGGTGGCCGCGAGGGCGCCGCCGATGAACATGGCGATGACGCGCGTGGACGACGGCGTGCGGTGCAGCCGGCGCAGCAGGATGTTGGTCAGCGCGAAGCTGAAGCCACCCAGCAGCGCGAGCCCGTCGGCCAGGGATTCCGGCAGCGGCCAGGGCGTGTCGGGGGTCTTGAGGATCACCAGCACCCCGGCCAGCGCCAGCGCCAGCCGCAGCAGCGCGGCCGGCGTCGGGCGCTCGCCCAGCAGCGGCCAGGCCAGCAGCACGCTCCAGGCCGGCATCAGATAGAACAGCAGCACCACGCGGACCACGTCGCCCACGGTCACCGCCCAGTTGAAGCCGACGTTGGTCAGCCCGGCGGCAGCCATCAGCCACAGGAGCTCCGGGTGCCCGGCCAAGCCGCGCCAGGCCCTGGGCTGCAGCAGCGCGAGCGTGGCCAGCACGGCGAGGTAGACCCCGGCGGTGGCCCACAGCGGGTGCAGGCCGTGCGACTGCAGCTCGCGCAGCGGCCACCAGGACACGCCCCAGACGAAGGCATTGGCCACCAGGGCCAGCACCGGCGCCGCCGCTCGGCCGCGCTCAGGGGTGGCCATCGGGGTTGTCGTGCCGCGCGATCGCCAGCAGGTGGTCGAGTTCTTCCTTGTGGTGCTTCTGGTTCCAGGCGTGCCAGCGCTGGATCAGCCACATGATGCCGGCCACCACCACGCCGAACACGGTGATGGCGCCGAAGGCTGACAGTCCCAGCCCGGCCGACAGGCTGTAGAACGCGCCCAGCCCCAGGATGCAGGCCTGCTCGTTGAAGTTCTGCACCGCGATCGAGCGGCCCGCGCCCATCAGGTTGTGGCCGCGGTGCTGCAGCAGCGCGTTCATGGGCACCACCAGGAAGCCGCCCAGCCCGCCCAGCAGGATCAGGAAGGGCGCGGCCACCCAGACGTTGCCGATGTAGTTCATCAGGATCACCAGCACGCCCATGGCGATGCCCAGCGGCATCACGCTGGTGGCCGACTCCAGCCGCATCCGCATCGACGCCACCACGGCGCCGACGGCGGTGCCCAGTGCCACCACGCCGCTCAGGGTGGACGCCTGCGTCGTGCTGTAGCCCAGGGCCGCGGCGCTCCAGGCCAGGATGATGTAGCGCAGATTGCCCGACACGCCCCAGAACAGCGTGGTGGTGGCCAGCGAGATCTGCCCCAGCTTGTCGCGCCACAGGCGCGAGTTGCAGTTCCAGAAGTCGGGCACCAGTTCCAGCGGGTTGCGCGGCATGGCGCGCATCTCCACCCCGGTGTGCGGGATGCGCAGGTTGAACCAGGCGGCGATCGCGTAGACGAAGATCAGGACGAAGATCGCCGCTTCCGGGCCGGTGTCGATGCCGGTGTCGATCAGGGGCAGGTCGAACGACAGCAGGCGGCTCGCGATCGCGTGGCCCACCAGCTGGCCGCCCAGCAGGATGCCCAGGATGATGGAGGCGATGGTCAGGCCCTCGATCCAGCCATTGGCCTTGACCAGCTGCGAGGGCGGCAGCAGCTCGGTGAGGATGCCGTACTTGGCCGGCGAGTAGGCGGCGGCGCCCAGCCCGACGATCGCGTACGACAGCAGCGGGTGGGTTCCGAACAGCATCATCAGGCAGCCGACGACCTTGATCGCGTTGCTGATGAACATGACCCAGCCCTTGGGCAGCGCGTCGGCGAAGGCGCCCACGAACGGCGCCAGCACCACGTAGAACAGCGCGAACATCGGCACCAGCGCGGCGCGCTGCCATTCGGCGGCACCGGAGGTGATGAGGAGTTCCACCGCGGCCACGAACAACGCGTTGTCCGCCAGCGACGAGAAGAACTGCGCCGCCATGATGGTGTAGAAGCCGCGCTTCATTCGACTGGGCTGGTGGGCCTTTCGCGGGCCTCTTGCGTGGACGGGACTGCGGTCTTTCGGGGACGGAAGGTTATATCACGGGGGGTAATGACAAAATCCTCGCTTCCGTTGCTGCGCCGTCGCGAATGCCCCGTCCCATCCACGCCACCGTCCATGCCGAAGCCCTGCGCCACAACCTCGCGCGCATGCGCCAGGCCGCGCCCGATGCACGGGTGTGGGCAGTGGTCAAGGCCAACGCCTACGGGCACGGCATCGAGCGGGTGTTCGACGCGCTGCGCGGCGCCGACGGCTTCGCGCTGCTGGACCTGCAGGAGGCCGAGCGCGTGCGCGCCCTTGGCTGGCGCGGGCCCATCCTGTTGCTGGAAGGCGTGTTCGAGCCGCGCGACCTGGAGCTGTGCTCGCGCCTGTCGCTGTGGCACGTGGTGCACTGCGAGCAGCAGATCGACTGGCTGGCCGCGCACAAGACCCAGCAGCCGCACCGCGTGTTCCTCAAGCTCAATTCGGGCATGAACCGGCTGGGCTTCGTGCCGGCGTCCTTCCGCGCCGCCTACGTGCGCCTGCAGGCGCTGCCGCAGGTCGACGAGATCTCCTTCGTCACCCACTTCTCCGACGCCGACGCCGAGCGCGGCATCGCCCACCAGGCGCGCGTCTTCGAGGCGGCGACGCGCGACCTGCCGGGCGAGCGCTCGCTGGCCAACAGCGCCGCCACCCTGCGCCATGGGCAGGACCCGGCCGTGCGCGCCGACTGGATCCGCCCCGGCATCGCCGTCTACGGCAGTTCGCCGGACTTCCCGCAGCACGGCATCGCGCACTGGGACCTGCAGCCGACCCTGACGCTGGCCAGCCGGCTGATCGGCGTGCAGCAGCTGCAGCCCGGCGACACCGTGGGCTATGGCTCGCGCTTCGTGGCCGATGCGCCCATGCGGGTGGGCGTGGTGGCCTGCGGCTATGCCGACGGCTATCCGCGCCACTGCGGCACCGGCACGCCGGTGCTGGTGGACGGCGTGCGCACGCGGCTGGTGGGCCGCGTCAGCATGGACATGCTGGCGGTGGACCTGGCGCCGGTGCCGCAGGCGAGCCTGGGCAGCGAGGTGACGTTGTGGGGCCGTGCCTCGAACGACGCCGTGCTGCCGATCGACGAGGTGGCGCAGGCGGCCGGCACCCTGGGCTACGAGCTGATGTGCGCCGTCGCGCCGCGGGTGCCGGTGGCGGTGGACTGACCGTTCGCGGTCAGCGCTTGCGCATCCCCAGCGCCATCACCGCCCCGACCACCACCAGCGCGCCCACCAGCTGCACCGGCGCGATCGCCTGGCCCAGGATCAGCCAGCCGAGTACCAGCGCGAACACCGGCTCCACGTTCATGATCGCGGAGTTGCCCACCACCCCCAGCCGCGGCAACACCGTGAACAGGATGGTGATGCCGGTGCCATAGAGCAGGGTGAGCGTCACCAGGCCGCCCCAGCCGGTGGAGGATTGGGGCAGGTGGAAGCCGCCCTGCACGCCGACCGAGGCCAGCGCCACGAGCGCGGCCATCGCCATGGTGGTGGCGGTGCGCACCCGGCCGTCGACGTCGCCGGCCTCGTGCTGGGTGAGCACCAGCGCCATGCCGAACACGGCGGCCGCCGCCAGCGCGAAGGCCACGCCGGCGCCGATGCGGCTCCACTGGCCGGCCGCACCCAGCCCGGAGGCGGCACCCAGCACGTCCAGCGCCAGCGCCAGCCCGAACAGGATCACCGGCATGGCGATCACCATGGCGCGCTCGGGCTTCTGGCGGTACACGACGCCGGCCCACAGCGCGGTCCAGATCGGGTAGGTGTTGAAGGCCAGCAGCGCCAGGGCCACCGGCAGCCGCGCCACCGAGGCGTACAGGCACAGGCTCTGCACCCCGACCAGCAGCCCGATGAGCGGCAGGAAGCGCTTGTGCCGCGCCGTGAAGCGCACCGGCACCCGCTGCCAGGCCAGCAGCGCCACGATCACCAGCGCGGTGCTGGCGCTGCGGAACAGCACGGCGGTGGCCACGCTGGTGCCGTCGTCGAAGGCGATGCGCGCCGCCACGTGGTTGGCGCCCATCACAAGGGCGATCAGCAGCAGGCTGGCGAAGGCGGCGCCGGTGAGGGCGCGCGGGGCGGGGAGGGCGCTCATGGAGTGGGGCGATGTGTTCAGGCCAAGCTGGCCAAATGGGCCCGGGCAGCCTCGCCGAGCTTGCGGTCGAAGGTCGCCAAGGGGCACTTCAGGTGGCCGGCCAGCCACAGATAGCAGGCGTCGTAAGCCGACAGCTCATAGCGGCGCGCGAGCGCGAACACCGGCTCGGGTTGCACCTCGTGCAGGGCCATCTCGACGAGCATGAAACGCGCCAGCCCCTGTGCGGCCACCTCGGTGAACCCCCCGCGCTGCTTCTTCAAGGCGACGTGCGCCATTTCCACCTGCATCAGGAACGGCGCCTGCAGGTCGCGCCCGAGCATGGTGGCTTCCGCCTGTGACATCCAGGGCTCTTCGAAGAGGAGCCCTGCCAGAACGCTGCAGTCGATCACCAGCGGGGGCCGGGCCTGCAGCGCTCCGGTGGGCTCTGCCAGATGAATCAGGCCGATCGGCTCCGTCATCGGGCGTCCCGCTCGGCGCGCAGGATATCCACTGCGAGGGGTTGCCCCTGTACCGGTCGGACCCCGGCGGCGCGCATGTCGGCGGCGATCTGATCGATGCTGCGGTGGCCGCGCCGAACCGGTTCGGGGCGAGCCGTCTGGTTGATCAGTCTTGCGGGAGTGGGCGCGCTGGTTTCGCTGACCGCCGCCTCGATGATGAACATGAGCTCGCCCTGTAGCGAGCGATGGTGCCGGACCGCGCGTTCGCGCAATGCCTGAGCCAACGGCTCAGGCACATCCTTGATCGTCAGGGTCGGCATGGCGCTGGTTCCAAAATGGAGGTGAGATCCATTTTGGAACCAATTTTGCCGGTTCGTCAATACAAGCCGTGCACGCGCCCGTGCAGCCGCGCCAGCCCCAGCAGCACGTCGGTGTAGGGCGTGGGCACGCCGGTCAGCTGGCCCAGTTCCCGCACCACCGTGACCAGCGCATCGAGTTCCACCGGCTTGCCGGCTTCCACGTCCTGCAGCATCGAGGGCTTGAACCGGCCCAGCTTGCGCGTGACCTGGTGGCGGTCCTCCGGCATCTGGGCGATCGGGATGCCGATGCGGGCGCCGATCTCGCGCGTCTCCAGCATCACCTGCGAGATGAAGCCGCGGGTGAGCTCGTCGTCCAGCACCAGGTCGGTGGTGGCGCCGGTGAACGCGCACACCGGGTTGATGGTCATGTTGCCCCACAGCTTGTACCAGGCGTCCTTCTGGATCTGCTGCGAGACCTCGACCTCGAAACCAGCGCCGGACAGCAGCGCGGCCAGCCGCTCCAGCCGCGGCGTCGTGCCGCCGGCCGGCTCGCCGACGATCAGCCGCTCGCCCGAGTGGTGCTGCACCAGGCCGGGCTCCGGCAGCGAGCAGCTGGCGTGCACCACGCAGCCGATCACGTGGCGCGCCGGGATGGCCGCAGCGATGAGGCCGTCCGGGTCGATCGCCTTCAGCCGCAGGCCGGCGTAGTCGCCGCCGAAGCCTTCGAAGAACCACCAGGGCACGCCGTTCATCGCCGTCAGCACGAGGGTGTCCGGGCCGATCAGCGGGCCTATGGCTTCCGCCACCGCGGCCATGGCCGGCGCCTTGACGGCGACCACGACCAGGTCCTGCGCGCCCAGTTCGGCCGGGTTGGCGCTGGCGCGCACCGGGGCCGACACCGACTCGCCTTTTTCCTGCAGCCGCAGCCCGTGCCGCTGCAAGGCGGCCAGGGTGGCGCCGCGCGCCACCACGCTCACCTCGCAGCCGGCCCGGGCCAGCCGGGTGCCGATCCAGCCGCCGATGGCGCCGGCGCCGTAGATGCAGACCTTCATCGCCCGTGCGCCCTCACTGCTTGTAGGAATCGTCGATGCGGTCCACGCGCCGCACCAGCGCGTCGAACACGTCCTGGCCGGCGCCGAACTTCTGGTCCCACTGGAAGGAATCGGCCGCCGTCTGCGCCGCGACGTGCTCGGGCACCGTGAGGGCCGGGCCCAGCGCGGCCTGCGCCATCTGCACCTCGCAGGCGCGCTGCAGCGTCCACAGTCGCACGAAGGCCAGCGGCAGGGTGCGGCCCCAGGACAGCAGGCCGTGGTTGCGCAGGATCACCGCCGGCTTGTCGCCGATGTTCTTCAGCAGGCGCGGCGTCTCCTCGGCACGGATGGTGATGCCCTCGAAGTCGTGGTACGCGACCAGGTTGTGCAGCTGAGAGGAATAGAAGTTGTTCTGCGCCAGGCCGCTCGCGGTGCAGGCCACCGCCAGGCCGGCGGTGGTGTGGGTGTGCATCACGCAGTGGGCCTGCTCGATGCCCTCGTGGATGGCCGAGTGCACCGTGAAGCCGGCCGGGTTGACCGGCCAGGGGTTGTCGTCCAGCTTGTTGCCCTGCACGTCGATCTTGAGCAGGTTGCTGGCCGTCACCTCGCTGTAGTGCAGGCCGAAGGGGTTGATCAGGAACTGCTTCTTGCCGCCGGTCACGCTGTCGGGCAGGCGGACCGTGATGTGGTTGTAGATCATCTCGGTCCAGCCGAGCAGGTCGAACACCCGGTAGCACGCGGCCAGCTGCAGGCGGGCGGCCCATTCGTCGGGGTGCATGGTGGCGGAAGGCTTGAGGACGGCGTTCATGATCGTGTCTCCTTGGCTCAATAGGTGGTTCCGCGCCGGGGCTCGGCCGGCGCCGGCGTGCCTGCCTTGAACTTGGCGGCCAGCGCCGAGGTGCTGCGCGCCAGCAGGCTGGTGTCCAGGCCCACCGCGACGAAGGTGGCGCCCAGCTCCAGGTAGTGGCGGGCCAGCGCCTCGTCGGCGGTCAGGATGCCGGCGGCCTTGCCGGCACGCACGATGCGCACGATGGCGTCGTCGATCGCGGCCTGCACCTCCGGGTGGCCGGGGTTGCCGACGTGGCCCAGGGCGGCCGACAGGTCGGCCGGGCCGATGAAGACGCCATCAACGCCTTCGGTGGCGGCGATCGCGTCCAGGTTGTCCAGCGCCGCGCGAGTCTCGGCCTGCAGCAGCAGGCAGACCTGTTCGTTGGCCTCCTGCGCGTACTGGGTGCAGCGGCCCCAGCGCGAGGCGCGGGCACCGGCCATGCCGCGGATGCCATAGGGCGGGTAGCGCACCGCGCGCACGATGGCGGCGGCCTGCTCGGCGGTGTCCACCATGGGCACCAGCAGGGTCTGCAGGCCCAGGTCCAGGTACTGCTTGATCAGCGCGGTGCCGACATCGCCATGGCCGACCGGCACCCGCGCGATGGCGTGCGAGTCGGGATAGGCGGCGATCACCTGCGCCTGCTGCAGGATGCTGCGCAGGTCGTTGGGCGAGTGCTCGCCGTCGATCAGCAGCCAGTCGAAGCCGGCGCCGGCGCAGATCTCAGTCGAGTAGGGATCGGCCAGGCCCAGCCACAGGCCGATCTGCGGGCGCTTCTCGGCCAGGGCCTTCTTGAAGGGATTGAGGGGCGTTTGCATGGCGTTCGGATTCAGGTGAAGCGGAACTGGAAACGGCCGAGCTTGCCGTAGTCGGCATCGAAGGTGTCGCCCCGGCGGGCCAAAACCGGCCGCGTGAAGGAGCCGGCCAGCACGATCTCGCCGGCCTCCAGCCGCTCGCCCCAGGGCGCCAGCTTGCGGGCCAGCCAGGCCACGCCGATGGCCGGGTCGCCCTGCACGCCGGCGGCCAGGCCGGTTTCCTCCACCGTGCCGTTCTGGCGCAGGATGGCGCCGCACCAGGGCAGGTCGACTTCGCGCGGATGCACGCGCCGGCCGCCCAGCACGATGGCGGCATTGGCGGCGTTGTCGCTGATGGTGTCCTGCACCTTGCGCGGCGCCTTGGTGTGGCGGTCGAACTGCTCGATGCGGGCGTCGATGATCTCGATGGCCGGGGTCACGTACTCGGTGGCTTCGAGCACGTCGTCGACCGTGACCTGGTCGCCTTCCAGCGTGCGCTTGAGGATGAACGCCAACTCCACTTCCACGCGCGGGGCGATGAAGCGGTCGGTGGGGATGTCGCCGGGCTGGAACAGCATGTCGTCCAGCAGGGTGCCGTAGTCCGGCTCGTCGATCTGGCTGGACTGCTGCATGGCGCGCGAGGTCAGCCCGATCTTGTGGCCGATCACCTTGCGGCCCTCGGCGGCCTTCACGGCCATCCAGGCGCGCGAGACGGCGTAGCCGTCCTCGATGGTCATGGCCGGGAAGCGCTTGGAGAAGTGCTCGACCTGCGAGCGGGCCTTTTCGCTCTGGTGCAGTTCGGCGGCGAGTTGCTGGATCAGGTCGGGTTCAAGCATCGTTCATGAAGTCTTGTTGAAGTACGGGTGCAGCGTGCTGTGCTTGCCGTCGTACACCTGCCCCGGGCTCTCGTCGACCTGCACGGTCAGGCCGATCAGGCGTTGCTCGAACACCGGCGCGAGATGGGCCCTGGCCGTCGCGAGCAGGGTGTCGCCGGCCTGCTTCTGCACGGCGGCGCTGCGCCCCGCGCCCATGCGCAGGTTCAGGTAGATGAAGGCATAGTCGCCGCGGCCGTCGGCCACCGCGTGGTGCGCCGCCGGGTAAGCCAGCACCCGGGTGCCGCCGATCGGGAAGACCGCCTTGCCGGCTTCGTCCTTCACCTGCAGCATCGCCTCGGCCAGGGCGCGGCACAGCCCGCCCATGTCGGTCTCGGATTCGAGGTTCGGCGTGTAGAGGATGACGAGGTGCGGCATTGGCGGTCTCGCGGCTCACAACCGGCTGCTGATCGCGCTGTAGCCGTCGGCCGCCGAGGCCTGCGCCTTCGGGATGGCCGCGCCGGTCTGCGGCGTGACCGGGAAGATGGCGTTGATCTGCCCGGTGCCCGAGGCGCCGAAGTAGGGTGTCACCACCTCCACCTGGCCGTCGTAGTCGGACCAGCCGAGCGCACCCAGCAGCATGGCGGTGTCGTGCATGAAGCCTTCGCCATGGCCCTTGGCCGCGTACTCGGGCAGCATGCCGCAGAAGGCCTTCCACTCGCCGGCCTGCCACATGCGGATCACCTCGCGGTCCAGCTGCTCCAGGAAGGGGCTCCAGATCCGGAAGCCGTATTCCGGCGCCAGCCCGTTCTGGGCGAAGCGGTGCGACAGCGAGCCGCTGGCGAAGATGGCCACCGTGCCGTCGTATTCGTCCTCGATCGCGCGACGGATCCCCCAGCCCAGCCGGGCACTGTCGTTCAGGTAGTGCGCCATGCACATGGCCGACACCGAGATCACCTTGAAGTGCTGGTCGGTGTTCATGTAGCGCATGGGCACCAGCGTCCCGTACTCGGGGTCCAGCGTGGTGTCGTGGTGGGCCAGCGTCTCCACGCCCCACTCGTTGCACACCTTCGCCAGCAGCTGGCCGAGCGCCGGGTTGCCGGGGAACTCGAAGGCCATGTTGCTGATGAAGTGCGGCAGCTCGTTGCTGGTGTACAGGCCCTTGAAGTGGGCTCCGCAGTTGATGTGGTAGTTGGCGTTGACCAGCCAGTGGGTGTCGAACACCACGATGGTGTCCACCCCCAGCTCGCGGCAGCGGCGGCCGATCTCGATGTGGCCGTCGATGGCGTCCTGGCGCGTGCCCTGGCGCGGGCCGGGCAGCTCGCTCAGGTACATCGAGGGGACGTGCGTGATCTTGGCGGCGAGCGCGAGCTTACCCATCGTTCCTGTCTCCGAGGCGCACCGCATCCTGCGGCGCCGTGTTGACGCGCAACGAGAAGACATCGGGCCGCGCGTAGTGGCCCACGGGGTCGAAATCCATCTGCGCCTGCGGGACCAGCGACAGGTCCAGCTCGGCGACCAGCAGGTCGTCCTGCTCGTACACCGGCCCGGCCAGCAGCCGGCCGAGCGGGTCGGCGATCAGGCTGCCGCCGCGCATCAGCACGGTGTCCGGCGCCTCCGGAAGGCGGTTGTTCATCCGGTCGGCCGGGAACTGCGAGCGCCGCAGGTGCTGGCAGGCCGACAGCACGAAGCAGCGGCCCTCCATGGCGACGTGGCGCATGGTCGACACCCAGCTCTCGCGGTCGTCGGCGGTCGGCGCGCAGTAGATCGCGACGCGCTGCTGGTACATCGCCATGCGCAGCATGGGCATGTAGTTCTCCCAGCAGATCACGGCGCCCAGCTTGCCCCAGGGCGTGTCCACCGCCTTCAGCGTGGAGCCGTCGCCGAAGCCCCAGACCAGGCGCTCCAGCGCCGTGGGCATCAGCTTGCGGTGCTTGCCGAGCACGCCCTGCGGGCCCAGGTAGACGACCGTGCAGTACAGGGTGCCGCCCTCGCGCTCGATGATGCCGACCACGCAGTGCATGGCGTGGCGGGCGCAGGCCTTGGCGAGCTGCGCGATCTCCGGCCCGTCGACCGTGATCGCCGCGTCGTGGTAGCGCTTGAATTCGGCCCGGCCCTCGGGCGTGCGCGCGCCGATGTAGATGTGGAAGTCGGCCCCCTTGGGATAGCCGCCGAGGTAGGCCTCGGGGAACACCAGCAGCTGCACGCCGCGCGCGGCGGCCTCCTCGATCAGCGACAGCGCGCGGTCCAGCGTCGCCGGCGTGTCGAGCAGCACGGAAGCGGTCTGCGCGACCGCGGCGGTGAGCCGGGTGTGGTCCATGGTCAAGTCCCCCAGTGTGGAATATGGTGCGATCCCAGCGAGACCGCGACGTTCTTCGGCTCCAGGAACACCTCGTAGCTCCAGGTGCCGCCCTCGCGCCCGGTGCCCGAGGCCTTGGTGCCGCCGAAGGGCTGGCGCAGGTCGCGCACGTTCTGGCTGTTGACGAAACACATGCCGGCCTCGACGGCGGCGGCCACCCGGTGGGCGCGGCCGATGTTCTCGGTCCAGACGTAGCTGGACAGGCCGTAGGCGATGTCGTTGGCGATGCGGATCGCATCGGCCTCGTCTTCGAACGGGATCAGGCAGGCGACCGGGCCGAAGATCTCGTCCTGCGCGATCTTCATGCGGTTGTCGACGTCGGCGAACACGGTGGGCGCGACATAGTTGCCCTTCTTCACCCGGTCCGGCAGCAGCGGCGTGTCCAGCCCGCCGCACAGCAGGGTGGCGCCTTCCTTCGGTCCCAGCTCGATGTAGCTGCGCACCTTGGCCAGGTGGGCCTGCGAGATCATGGGGCCGATGATGGTCTTGTCGTCCAGCGGGTCGCCGACGCTGATCTTCTTCGCGCGGGCGACGAACTTCTGCACGAAGTCGGCGTAGATCGACTTCTGCACCAGGATGCGGCTGCCGGCGGTGCAGCGCTCGCCGTTGTTGGAGAAGATCATGAACACCGCGGCGTCCAGCGCGCGCGCAAGGTCGGCGTCCTCGAAGACCACGAACGGCGACTTGCCACCCAGCTCCATGCTGAACTTCTTCAGGCCCGCTTCCTTGACGATGCGGTTGCCGGTGGCGGTGGAGCCGGTGAAGGAGAT
>Ga0196972_1000467_pt1 | contig 21177 bp, 17 predicted proteins | sample S1v_2013CmetaG_FD_148618 | JGI IMG/M metagenome (GOLD analysis project Ga0196972, IMG submission 148618) | Soil microbial communities from Anza Borrego desert, Southern California, United States - S1+v_20-13C | ecosystem: Environmental > Terrestrial > Soil > Desert | place: USA: California...
TCCTTCTTCGCCGGCACCGTCGCGACCGTGCTGCTGGCGCTGTTCGCGCCGCCGCTGGCGGAACTGGCGCTGAACTTCGGTCCGGCCGAATACTTCTCGCTGATGGTGCTGGGCCTGGTCGCGTCGGTGGTGCTCGCGCACGGCTCGCTGCTGCGCGCCATCGGCATGATCGTGCTGGGCCTGCTGCTGGGCCTGGTCGGCACCGACGTCAACTCCGGCACCCCGCGCTACACCTTCGACCTGCCGCAACTGGCCGACGGCATCAACTTCGTGATCGTCGCCATGGGCATGTTCGGCCTCGGCGAGATCATTTCCAACCTCGAGCATGAAGAATCCCGCTCGCTGGTGATGAAGAAGGTGACCGGCCTGATGCCGACCAAGGATGACTTGAAGCGCATCGTCGCGCCGATCCTGCGCGGCACCAGTCTCGGTTCGGTGCTCGGTATCCTGCCGGGCGGTGGCGCGATGCTGGCGTCCTTCGTGTCGTACTCGATCGAGAAGAAGGTATCGAAGAATTCGGCCAATTTCGGCAAGGGCGCGATCGAAGGCGTGGCCGCGCCGGAATCGGCCAACAATGCCGGTGCGCAGACTTCGTTCATCCCGATGCTGACCCTGGGCATTCCGTCCAACCCGGTGATGGCGCTGATGATCGGTGCGATGATCATCCAGGGCATCCAGCCCGGTCCGGCCGTAGTGCAGGAACAGCCGGCCCTGTTCTGGGGCATCATCGCCTCGATGTGGATCGGCAACTTCTTCCTGATCGTGCTGAACCTGCCGATGATCGGGCTGTGGGTGCGCATGATCCTGGTGCCGTACCATTTCCTGTTCCCGGGCATCCTGGTGTTCTGCGCGATCGGCGTGTTCAGCCTGAACAACAGCGACTTTGACGTGTTCCTGATGGCGGGCTTCGGGTTGTTCGGCTACATCTGCTCCAAGCTGGAAATGGAGCCGGCGCCGATGCTCTTGGGCTTCATCATCGGGCCGATGATGGAAGAGTACCTGCGCCGCGCGCTGCTCTTGTCGCGCTCCGATCCGATGGTCTTCCTGCAGCGGCCGATCAGTGCCACCATGCTGGTGCTGGCCGCAATAGCGATCACCGTCGTGCTCTTGCCGTCATTGCGCAAGAAGCGGGAAGAGGCATTTGTCGAATGATGCCGGCTTCGCATGATCTTTGACCGTTGAAGGCCGGCCATGCTGGCGGATAGCCGGCCTTCAATCCACCACGAATAGCTTCGCCCCTGTCACGGTCGACGACCGGTGCGGTTCGGCGTCGTCCGCCACCTGGTAGCTCATCCCCGGTTTCAGCACGAAGACACGCCCGTCCTCGAGCTCCGTGTGCAGTTCCCCTTCCAGGCAGAACAAGATGTGTCCCTTGCTGCACCAGTGGTCGGCCAGGTAACCCGGCGTATATTCGACCACCCGCACACGGATGTCGCCGAACTGGCGGGTTCGCCAATAGGCCATGCCACGCTCCCCGCGGTGCTCTGTGCGTTCGATGCACGACCAGTCGGTCGTACCGAACGGAATGCCTGACATTTTCAATTCTGTTCCCCTTTGGCTAAGAAATAGACGCGCTCCCTGGCTGCTCGAACATTCTACGCGAGCAGCATCCCAAGCTTTCTTTATCGGAGGAACCGGCCCGGATAATCGTTCTTGTGCACCGGCAATTCACATGCCGTCACGGGGCCGTCATGTTCTAGTACAGGGTATAAAACACCAACCTTCCCTGAGCCGCATCGAAGTACAACGCATGCCAGGGAATCGACACCATCGCCTCTCCTCGCTTGCGCGCCAGCACCACATACCGCAGCTGGTGCGTGAGGATATCCACCATCAGGTGGTCGACCGTCCCTATCCTTTCCCCGTGTGCGGTAACGACCGGACAGCCGAACAGCAGGTCGGCCGTACTGGAGTCCTCCGCGGAAAGACGCGCGAAGCGCGGCGGACCGGCGTTGAACCGGCCGGCGCGTGTGCGGCTTCCGCCCAAAATGCGTTGCATGCTTGCCCTCCCTCTTCGTTCAGGGCTGCGGCGCCGACCAGCTCACCCGGCGCGATCCTGCGGCGCCGAGCGCTCCGCCGCCGATACCGATGGCGAGCGCCAGCGCAACCGCGAGGAACACCACCCATGCCGCTGTCCCGGCGCGCTGCACGACGTTCTCGGCGCTCTGCCGTCCCTGCTGGGATGCGGCCTGCGGCGAACCGGTCATGATCAGGGCCTGATCGACGATGGCGGCGGCACGGTTCTGGTCCATCCCCATCCTGGAAGTCAGCAACTGGATGGCCTGTTCACGTTGCCCGGCCTGTACATGCTGCTGGAGCTGCTGCATGGACGCCGCGTCCAGGCGCATGCCCTGCGATTGCAGCACGACGCTCAGCGGCGAATTGTTGCCGCCCTGCACACCGGCCTGGGCCAGCTGGCTCATGTTGTTGAACACGCCGCTCATCATCGTGCCGCCGACCGAAGTCGCAAGCACGGCGAAGATAATGGTGGTCACTGCCCATGAAACGGCGCCGTGCAGGATTCCATCCGCCTTGCGCTTGAGTCCCGACATGCGCGCCGCGACGTAGCCGCCGACAAAGGCGGCAACCAGCATGCTGAAACCGGCCCATAGCAGCGGCCCGGCACCCACGCCCTCGCCTTGGGAGACATTCGCGGTCGACAAGCCGGTAGCGATACCGAGCAGTGTCAGCACCAGTTGCACGGAAATCCCCACCGCTACGCCGGCCAGGATGGCGCCCCAGCGGATCGCCGGGAACATCGGGCGACGGAGGGTGTAATTGGCGGTTTCTGCTTGACGGATGGCATCGCTGCTTGCAACTTGAGGATCATTGATCGCCATGTTCCTTTCTCCTGTCACACTTAATCCGGCGGTACGAGCGGATCGCGGCACACGCATTTTTCCGTCCGAAACGCAACATCCGTGCCCGGCATTTCGGCATGGATGGCGTCGAGTGCGTCGCAGGCAGAGCGGAAAACAATGCGTAAAGATTGCAAGCTGCACGGTAAAAACGCAGCCTGTCCGGTGCTATGCCGCTGGCTTGATCTCTTCGAGGCTGTCGATCTTCATCTTCATGCGCCGCAGGAACTCGCGCCGCACGCGCCATTGCTTCGAGGGCATGGCCTTGATACGGCAACGCAAGGAGATGACGGCATCCTCGACCTTTTCCACGCCCGCCATGTCGATGTCGTCCAGGATCAATGGACCGACGGCGGGATCCGTACGCATTTCCCGGCCGGCCTCTTCCATGAGGCGAATTACGCGGTCGAGGTCTTCCCTTCTGGGCACATTGAAATCGATCACCGCATACGCATACTCGCGGCTGCGGTTGGTCACCGTCGTGATCATGCCGTTCGGAATGAAGTGCACACTGCCGTCGTAATCTCGGATCCTGATATGGCGCAAGGTCACGCGCTCCACATAGCCGCTCTTGCCGGCTGCTTCGATGATGTCGCCCTCGCTCACCTGCCCCTCGATCAGTAGGAACAATCCCGTGAAGAAATCCTTGACCAGGCTCTGCGCCCCAAAGCCAATTGCAATGCCCGCCACGCCGGCAGTGGCGAGGATGGGTGCGATGGAAATGCCGATGGTGCCGAGGGTGGCCATAATGCCGACGCCGACGATCACGATGTTCGCTGTGTAGCGAAACACATTCATCAGGGTCTCGATGCGGCGCGAGTCGCGAAGCTCGTCGACGCGTCCGACGATGTGCGTTTTCAATACCCGCAGCACCCGCCGTATCATCCGCAGGACAACCCAGGCCAGCACCCAGATCATCAGGATGCGCAGCCACGGCCAGGCGGCATCCAGCATTTGTCTTAGTTCGTTCGACTCCAAAATTCTTCTCCCTGAAATGCAAAGTGCAGGCACGCGGGCCTGCACTTTGCCAACCGATATTGCTATTTAACGGAAGCGCTCGACAATTACACCGTTGTCCAACCTGACACGATCGCCGACCTGCACGCCGGGCGGCACTTCCTGCGCGAGCGTCTGCATTGAGCCGTTATCCATGCGCACCGCGACGCGATACACCTGGCCGGAAGCCGCATTGGAATTCTTTTCCATCTGGTGTCCAACCATGCCGCCACCCACTGCGCCCGCCACGGTGGCTGCCGTACGTCCGGAACCGCTGCCGACCTGGTTGCCAATTGCGCCGCCGACCACCGCGCCGGCCACCGTACCCAGCCCGATACCCGCGGACTGTTCGCGCGGGACGACGTCGATCGCCTGTACGATGCCGTAGCCGGTTGCACTGCTGGTCGTCGTGGTCGGTATCGTGCTTCCGGTCGTCGTCGCCGGGTAGGAAACGGAGGACGAACTTGTGTTGGGCGAGCTGCCGCATGCCGTCAGCATCATCACAAAGGCGCCGATAATCGAAAGTTTCATTCCTTCAGTCCACATATTCATCTCCTTATTCAATGGCCTGTGTTATCCAGCGTGCCTGCACCGGACGGGATTCTCCGCAGGAAAAGTTGCCGGCAAGCGCTGGCTCCGTGCAGGAAAGAGATGCAGTTCTTGTGCCAGACCTCGCGACATTTCCATATGGAAGCGCAGGCCCCGCTACCACCGGAATGCACGTGCTGAATGCATTCACGCGGCGAAGTTTTTACATCTGCCTGTATTTGTTACTTGCGCCCAGTACAGCACGAGCCGCGCAATTCATCGATTCAATCGCGGCAAAGCACTGGCGATGCAAATAAATCAACGACTAGGTACATGGTTTGCTTAGGCGATGTTGCGAATTGGATTGGAGACGTTCGTCTCCGGAGGGCTCGTGCGGGAGCGGATGCATTGCGCTGCAGGAAAATTCCTGACAAGCACAGTCCGGCGATGCGCCCTTGACCGGACGTGCCTCCAATCAGCTTGCAGTTCCCAGCGGCCAAGCAACATCCCGACACTACGAAGAAACCACACAATATGCGAAAAATTGCCCTTATCAGCGAACACGCATCGCCCCTGGCCTTGATAGGCAGCACCGACAGCGGCGGACAGAATGTGTATGTCGCCCAGATCGCCAAGCAGCTGGCGCGGCTCGGCTACCTGGTCGACATTTTTACGCGCCGCGACTCGGAATTCCAGGAGCAGGTGATCGACTGGCTGCCGGGCGTGCGCGTCATCCATGTGCCGGCCGGCCCCGCGCATTTCGTCCCGAAGGAAACGATGCTTCCCTACATGGAGCAGTTCGGGCGATTCGTGATCCGGTTTGCGCGGCGGCAAAAACTGCCGTATGACCTGATGCATGCGAACTTCTTCATGTCGGGCATGGTGGCACGGCAAGTGCGCAAGTCGCTGGGCATTCCCTTCGTCATGACCTTCCACGCGCTGGGGCGCGTGCGCCGGCTCAACCAGAAGGAGGCGGATGCCTTCCCGGACATCCGCTTCGCGATCGAAGAAAGGCTGATGCAGGAAGCCGACCGCATCATCGCCGAGTGCCCGCAGGACCAGGCGGACATGGAACAGCTGTACGGTGCGCCGACCGAGCGCATCGACATCGTGCCCTGCGGTTTCGATCCGGATGAGTTCTGGCCGGTCACGCTCGATGCACGCCAGCAGCTCGGCCTCGGGCAGGATGAATTCATCGTGCTGCAGCTCGGGCGCATGGTGCCTCGCAAGGGTGTCGACAACGTGATCCGCGCGATCGCCATCCTCAAGCATCAGTACCAGGTACGCGCGCGCCTGCTGGTCGTGGGTGGCAATGCCGAGGTACCGGACCCGGTCGCCACGCCGGAACTGGGCCGTCTGATGGCGCTGACCCAGTCGCTGGATGTGGAAGATTCGGTGACCTTCACCGGCCAGCGCCGGCGCGAACAGCTGCGCTATTACTACAGCGCCGCCAATGTCTTCGTCACCACGCCGTGGTACGAGCCCTTCGGCATCACTCCGGTCGAGGCGATGGCCTGCGGTACGCCTGTCGTAGGCACCGCGGTGGGAGGAATCAAGACGACGGTGGTCGATGGCGAGACCGGTTGCCTGGTGCCGACGAACGATCCCGAAGCGTTGGCCGATCGCCTCGCGTGGCTGCACCGGCATCCGCACATCGCCCAGCGCATGGGCTGGGCCGGCATGCGCCGTGCCTACCAGCACTTCACCTGGCGCAACGTCGCCTCGCACATTGCCAGCGTCTATGAAAGCGTGCTCGAACCGGCGCCCGGTTATGCGATGCAGCCGCTCGCTGCTTCCGGCGAGATGAGCTTGCGTAGTTGATGTCGCAGTTGATGTATATGCGACCTTGATTTTCGAGCGCGAATCTCGCTTGCGTCAATGAAGCGCATGCAGCACGCGCATACGCTGAATACATCGAATTTTTCATTCAAGCGGAGAGGAAATTGAACAAGACCAGCGTATCCAGTTATGTTCCAAATCCGGCGGAAGCCGAGCTGTTTTCCGGCAAGACCATGCTCGTTACCGGCGGCGCCAGCGGACTCGGCGCGGCGCTCTGCCATGTGCTGTCAAGCTGCGGCGCGAACGTCGTCGTCGGCGACCTGAACCTGGACAGGGCACAGACGGTCGCTTCGCTGCTCGAGGCATCGCCCGGCAAGACGCATGCGATCGGTTTCAATGTCGGCGATCCCGTTGCCGCCGAGCGCGCGGTCGACGAGACTGTCGGCCGTTTCGGCAAGATCGACGTGCTGATCAACAATGCAGGCACCGACGTCACCTGTTCCATCGACGAACTGTCCTACACCGACTGGGATCGTGTGATCCGCACCAATCTCTACGGCCCCTTCCTGCTGTCGAAGTACGCGGCGCGCCACATGAAGGATGGCGGCCACATCGTCAACATCGCCTCCACCGCTGCCAAGCGCACCTGGCCCAACGCCTCGGCTTACCATGCCAGCAAGTGGGGTCTGCTCGGCCTGTCGCATGCGCTGCATGCGGAACTGCGCCTGAAGAAGATCAAGGTCACGGCGGTGATCGCCGGCGGCATGCGTACGCCTTTCCTGCTCGACCGTTTCCCCGACATCGATACTGCTACGCTACAGGATCCTGCCAATGTGGCGGCAGCCGTGAAGTCGGTGCTGCTGCTGCCCGAGCAGACGGTGATCCCGGAGGTCATGGTGCTGCCGATGCAGGAAACGTCCTGGCCCTGACCATGCGCGCAATCTTCCTCGACAAGGACGGCACGCTCGTAGAGAACGTGCCCTACAACGTCAATCCGGAACTGATCGAGCTGACCTGGCATGCAGGGCCGGGACTGCAACTGCTCAGGCAGCTCGGCTACGCGCTGTTCGTCGTGACCAACCAGTCCGGCGTGGCCAGGGGCCTCTTCACCGAAGCCGCGCTCGGCTCGGTCGAGCATCGCCTGGCGGAACGGCTTGCGCAGTACGGGGTAACGCTGGACGGCTTCTATTACTGTCCCCACAGCCCCGATGGCGTCGTCAGCCGGTACACCATCTCCTGCACCTGCCGCAAGCCGATGCCCGGCATGCTGCTGCGCGCCGCCACCGAGCACGACATCGATCTTGCCGCATCATGGATGATCGGCGACATCCTGCATGATGTCGAAGCGGGCAGGCGCGCCGGCTGCCGCACCGTCCTGATCGACAACGGCAATGAAACCGAGTGGAAGCTCTCGCCCTTGCGCACACCGCACCTCACTGCGCCCGACCTGTATGTCGCGGCCACCATGATCGCCGCCGTGGATGATGCGCACTCCGCTGAAATCGGCGGCATCGGCGGTGCCGCCGGATCATGACGTCCGGCGGCTGGACGCAGGCGAAGCGCATCCTGTGCATTCGCCTCGATTACATGGGCGACGTGCTGATGAGCACGCCGGCGATACGCGCCCTGAAACAATCGAACCCCGGGAGCGAGATCACCCTGCTGACCTCTGGCAGCGGCGCGGCGATTGCCCGCTTCATTCCGGAAATTGACGATGCCATGGTGTATGCGGCGCCGTGGATGAAGAGCAGCGCGGCACACGAGCCGTGTGCCGACATGGAAATGATCGCGACGCTGGCCAAGCGCCGCTTCGACGCCGCGGTGATCTTCACCGTGTACAGCCAGAATCCCTTGCCCGCGGCCATGCTGTGCTACCTCGCGGGCATCCCCCTGCGGCTGGCGCATTGCCGCGAAAACCCGTACCAGCTGCTGACTGACTGGGTGCGTGAAACCGAACCCGCCGACCGGCTGCGTCATGAAGCGCGCCGCCAGCTCGATCTCGTCGCCGCCGTCGGCGCACGTGCGGACGACGAGCGGCTGTCGCTGAGAATTCCCTCGGCATATACCGCCGGGGTCATCGACCGCTTGCAATCGATGGGCATCGATCCGCATGCGACGTGGGTCGCGATGCACCCCGGCGCGACCGCCGCATCGCGGCGCTATCCCCCGCAGCACTGGCGGGAGGTGGCGCGGACATTGTCCGCTACGCTGCACTGCCCGCTGGTCTTTACCGGCAGCGAGGATGAAACATCCCTGGTCGAGGAGATCCGCCACGGTCTGCCGGACGCGCACTCGCTTGCGGGGCAGCTCGACCTCGGCCAGCTCTCGGCGCTTATCGCACTTGCGCCGGTCCTGGTCTCGAACAATACCGGCCCGGCCCATATCGCGGCGGCCGTGGGCACGCCGGTCGTTGACCTGTACGCGCTGACCAATCCGCAGCATACGCCCTGGCAAGTGCCGAGCCGGGTGTTGTACAAGGACGTGCCCTGCCGCTACTGCTACAAGAGCCTCTGTCCCGAAGGCCACAACCTCTGCCTGACCGGCGTCGCGCCGCTGCAGGTTGTCCGGGCCGTGAACGAACTGCTGGGCGGACAGGGCGCCGTGCATGACACGCTCTCCATGCCGCCGATGCGCGGATGAGGCGAATTCGAAAATTTCCCGCTGCAATTTTTACATCTGCGTGAAAAATCGGAAGCAACCAGGAACAGCGACATTCGTCGAGGCGACAGTGCCGGGACGGCATTTCCGCCTGCAGAGGTCGTCTCCCGGCACAAATGGCGGTTTTACGGCGCCGTGCCAACCGCGCGCCTCGTTGGCACAGAGCTTGCGAACCTGCGGCGTACGCGACACGCCGCGTATGCAGCCAAATACGCAGCCTAACCAAAGGAGTCAACCATGCCACGCAACGCGCCTTCCAAGAGCAGCAGCAAAACAGCATCCCGCCGTGCCTCGAAGGGGTCAGAGGACGATGCATTGCATATCCTTGCCGACGATCACAAAAAAGTCATCGAACTGTTCGATGAATTCGAAAGGATGAAGGAAGACGAAGATACCGACGACGACGCCAAGCAGATTCTGGTGGAAACAGCCTGCGCCGAACTGACTCTCCACGCACAGGTGGAAGAGGAGATTTTCTATCCGGCAGCAAGGGACGCGATCGACGACATGGACTTGCTGGACGAAGCGGAAGTCGAGCACGCATCGGCCAAGCAACTGATCACGGAACTGGCAGCCATGCAGCCCGGCGACGACCTGTACGACGCCAAGTTCACCGTACTGGGCGAATACGTCAAGCACCATATCCAGGAAGAAGAAAAGCAGCTCTTCCCGAAGATCAAGAAGGCCGACATCGACCTGGAGGAACTGGGCCACGAGATCACCGAGCGCAAAATGGAGTTGCGCGATGAGCTCGGCGTGCCCATGGAAGACGAAGACGAGTACGAGGACGAGCCTACCGGCGGCTCCGGGTCCAAGCGCAAGGTGCACTGAACGCGCAGCGTCTTCTGTGCCTTATGTCTGCCTGACTTAGTGTTTCAACCAGGGCCGGGGCTGCCGCTGATGGCCCCGGTCACCGTTTCCCATCGAGCACGGCACGCCATGTACTGGTGCCAGCATTACTTGAAGAAAGGCCATTCGTGAACTTGCCCGAAGAGAAACTGCATCATCCGCACGCGCGGCCGACGCATGCTGTCGACATCCTGGCATTCGTCGAAGCACAGGAAATTCCGCCGGACTGTTATGAAACCCCATACACGCTTGCGCCCGCACCCGGCGGGGAAAAAGTGTACGCACTCCTGTGCGAGACGCTGCGCAATTCGGGAAAGGTCGGTATCGCCTTTGTCGTCATCCAGTCGCGCCAGCATCTCGCCGCGGTCGTCCCGCAGGGACAATCGCTGGTCCTCAATACCCTGCGCTGGACCAGGGAGCGCGATGTGCCGGCGGACGCCGACCCATCGGGGGACGATGCGATCGACCTTGCTGCCGCACGTGAAATGTCCTTGATGGCGCCGCTGCCGGCCGGAAGCCGCACCGGCGCCATGCTTAACCGGAGCCTATTCCAGACCGCTGGCGCGGCGCTGGAGGAGAACAAGATGAAAGCCAAGAAAAGCGATCGCATCATCGTCGAAGAGCTGGAAGGCCTGCTCGACGACGACGAGCTGATCGACGACGATTACCTCGCTTCCATCCTCGGCAGGCGCATGCATCCGCCCGATGGCCACGCGATGCGCAGGGCGCAAACGCCGCGCCGCTTCCATCGCCTGCATGCCCCGCGCAAGCGCGGCTGATGGCGTAAGGATGCGACGCAAGCTCGCCTACCTATGACGCGGCAGGTTCCGTATCATCTGCCGCAAGCCCGGCGGCAAGGCTTCCTCCTTCACATGCTCGTGCCGATGCCGGTCGCTCATCGCGTTGATGCGCGGGGCCGCTGCCCTCCTCTCCAGCGACAGGCCTGAACTGCTGCCGGAAAAGCCGCGTGCAAAGGAAATCTGCAAGTTGCCCCACTCGTCGTAATCCCTGAGCACTGTCCTGCCGTAACCGTCCAGCGGGTTGATGTTGCGCCCGAAGACGCTGGCGGTGGCCACCCCGTTGTTATCCCAGTCGGCATAAGCGCCGCCCGTGCTGCCGCGCCCGATGTTGACCGATTCCGACAGGCGCGCCTCGTCGAGAAGCGCACCGCTGCCGTCCGAATAGCTCATGAGGAACTGGTCGCTGCACGGATTGTTTTCGACCAGGCCGCAGTAAGTCAGGCCCTTGTAGCCGTTGGCGAGATAGTAGCGGTCCGCCGCACGCGCGCTGTCGGGCGTCGCGCTCAGGCCGGCGAACTGGTACATGTAGTTCATTACGCTGTAGTGGTTGGGCTTGTAGTTGACGTCCTCGTTGCCGCCATGCCGCAGGCCGAGGTTGTGGCCGAGCTCATGCATCAGCGTGCTGGCCTGCATGTTGATCAGCATGTTCTTTCCGGTGGCGGTGCTGGTCTCGAATCCATACCCGCCGAGCGAGACAATGATGTCGTTACCGGACATCTCCGATATCCCCGAGGGACCGCCGCTGCCGTCCAGGTTGAGGGAGTTGGCAAACAGCGCGTAGTGGAACAGGAGCCTGCGGCGCACATCCATGTTGGCATTCTTGTAGGCCTGGAAGGAGGCGCATCCCGCGCGTGCGCCGGCGCCATATTCCGAGGTATCGAGCTCGATGCAGGGCGACAGCGGTACGGCGTTGCCGCCGCCGAGATGGAAGGCAGCGGGGTCGAATTGCCGGGCGTAGAGATTGCCGGCATCGATGTGCATGCCGATACCCTTCGCCGCGAAGGCCTGTTCCAGCTTCTGCAATGCCTCCCGGCGCGGCGTGGTCGCCTCGTCACTGCCCGCCATGTAATCGATCTCGAGGAAGAGGTCGCGGCGGCCACGGCGGGCGCCCATCGCATACAGGTCCAGACCGGCATAGGTGCCGCCCGGAAGCTTCGCACTGTCCGGTATGCCATCCCTGTCGGAATCGACCACTCCCGGGGCGACATCGTTGCGCCCGGCTGGCGTGGCGAAATTGACCAGCACCCAGTCTGCCGCGGCATTGTTGTCAGCCATGCTGCCCGACGCCAGGCGGACGATGGACTTGCCGTGCTCATTGGTGCCGGAGGGTATGGCCGGCACGCTGGCGCTATTCCACTCGCCCGCTGTCAGCGGCGCAACCGTGGAATTGCCGAACCGCACGAAATCGACAGTAGCGTCGTCACGCACCAGCTCCAGCGAACCGCTGGCATTCCAGAACGGACGCGCGTTGTCGTTCTTCACATAGACCATTTGGGGACTGTCGACCAGCGCATTCGAGGTCTTGCTGGCGATCACAAGATATCCCCCTGAAGGAACGACAACGACCGGCAGCGGGAACGATGCCGGCTCGTACGAACTGATGCCGGACACCGAATCGATATGCGAGCTGCGCAGCGTGTAGCGCGACAGGTCGACCGGTTGGCTGGTGGCGTTGTAGACCTCGAACCAGGCAACATCGTTGCTGTGATAATTGGTCGCCACTTCCGAAATGATCAGCTTGCCAGCGTCGCCAAGGACCGGATCGGACAAAGGGGTGACAACGGGCGTGACCGGCGCGCTGGACGCCACGACCGGCGGCGTCGTTCCTCCATCTGGGGTGCTGCCCGTGGTGTCGGGTTGGCTCGCGCCACCGCCACCACCGCATGAAGAAATACCAACAGCAATCGCGAGGGTGATTGCCGCCTTGGTAAATGGTGCCGCGAAGCGCGCACTTTCTTGCCCATTCATGTTGTCTTCCGGAATTACTGGTAATTCCCAGAGACAACTTATGGGTCAGAAAGTTTTCTGCGAAGAAAATTAAAGCAGCCTGGTCAAGGCTGCTTGTCCAATTGATTACATGTGATTACATGTCCTTGCTACGATCCGGCTCAGCCGTTCTTGATGATGCTGATTTGTCCATCCGATTCGATGTAGGCCTCCTTCACCTCATCGAGATTCTCGACGCCGGCCTGGCGCAGCTTGCTCCACAACTCATCGTCGGTGATCAGTTCGCGCCGCATGTTGCGATACAGCATGCGGCCTTTCCAGATCAGGCGGATCGGGTCGGGCTCGGCTAAACGGCGAAACCAGGGGAACGTATAGCTTATCCAGTCGAAGAAGACATTCCATCCTATCAAGGTACCGACGAGCACCATGCCATCGGTGACGCTCCTGTATTCCCCGGCCATGGCGTTCTGGGCGGCATCCGCCACGATGACCAGCACCAGCAGGTCGGCAATGCCGACCGCACCGACGTCGCGCCGGACGACAAATCGGAATATGAGGAAAAGGAACCAGTACATCGCCGTGCCGCGCACGATGAGTTCCCCCAGCGGTACGCTGAGACTAAACAAGTCTTCCCAATCGATGGAGAATAGTTGATCCATTGCACCTCCTGATCCTGCGATTGATGCCGCGGCCGGCCACGCTACGAATCCGGCCCTTGGCCGAACAACACAATTCCGCTTGCGCCGCGCGGCCGCGCGCTGCCATGGTGAGCTCTATTTGTCGAAGCCCGGGGTGGACGTGGAAGCGTTTTCCTTGTCCATCCTTCTGCCTGCTTACTTGCCGCTGCCGCCCTGCCCGGCGGGCGGACTCGCGGCCGGACTGCCGGAGGAGATGCTGTTGCCGGCAGGTCCCCGCCCGACCATGCGGCTCCAGTAGCGGTCGATTTCGGCATGCCATTTCTGGTCGGTCATGTCCGGCCACCTGGCCTTGTCGAAGCCTGGCGCCTGGCTGATGGTTTCCCGGTCCGCATGCAGTATGTAATAGTTACCATCGTCGCTCGGTTCCAGCGCCTGCCAGGGAATCGCATGGAGTTTGCTACCGACGCCGAGCACCCCGCCGAAGCTCACCACTGCATACGCAATTTCACCGCGGCCGCCGTCGAGGATCAGGTCCTTGATCTGGCCGATCTTCTTGTCCTTGGGGTCACGCACATTGCTGTTGATGATCCGGCTTCCGCGGTAAAGCTTGTGCTGCAGCGGGCTGGCGATGGGTGCCGTTGCGGTGGCGCCGGTCGGCGGCGCGGTCTGCGCAGCAGCAGGTCCGGCAGGGATGGCAGGGATGGCAGGGATGGCGGCGGCCATGCAGGCGGCCGCTGCCCATGCGAGGGCGGCTGGCTTGTTCATCGAATCCCCCGTAATCGCTTGGAATTGTCGTTACCAGGAAACGAGCAAGCGGTATGCCATCGTAGGATTACTCCGCCGCAACCGCGCGCTTTTTATCCATCCACTTCACCGCTTCCGCCGCCTTCTTGCCCGCGATAAACGCATGGTCGGAGTTGTAGTACTCCCATTCGCTGTAGCGGCCGGCGAGGAGGACGTCGTGCATGGCTAGCCAGGACTTGATGGTTTCCACGTTCTTCGCGCGCGCATGGTCATACACGACGTAGGCATACGGCATGTCGATCTCGTTGGCGGCGATGATCCGGTCATTCTCGCGTAGGATGCCGACCTTGATGCAGTCGCGGACGCAGCGCTCGATCAATGCCTGTCCGCTTGCAGGCAGGGGCTTCCATGCCGACGAATAGCTGATCTCGCAGGTGATGCCGAATCCGCCCGGCGGATTGCAATCGGGGCTGGCATTCCCTTGCGCGAAAATGCGATGGAAGATGACGCTGTCTTCCGGGTAGTAGATCCAGTGCTTGTCGGTGATGCGCTCGCGCGCCACACCCAAGTTCACGCAGCGCACCGAGATATGCTTCAGCCCGTTCGCCGCCTGCCTCACCTCTTCCGGCGCCTCATCGCCGATGCTCTTCACCAGCTCCGGCAGAGGCATAGTGCTGATCAGTGTGTCGTACTGGTAGCGTCGTCCGTCGCGCAGCGTGATGATGCGCTGCCTGGGCGAGAGTTGCGCGACGTCCGCATTCAGTTCGATGGTGCCCTTGATGTGCGGTACGAAAGCGGAAACCAGCGCCTGGAAACCGCCGCGCAACGGATAGCCGAAACGCGCATTCGGCCCCATCGGTGTGGCGGAGGGTTTGAGTGCACCATCGATGATTTCCTCGAGATCAGGCAGGGGGACGCGTCCGTCCAGCCATGCGGTGTCCATCTCGGTCAGCGGGACCGCCCATAGTTTGCGGTTGTACGGTATCGCAAAATGTTTCGCGATGCCGGCACCCCAGGCCTGGTGGATGAATTCCTCGAAGTTGGCCGGCCCGCGCTTTTCCAGTGCCGTCACATTCGTCCCCGGCAAAACCACGCCATCGGCACAGCAGTCGCCGGTGCCGGCGGCTGCGGGAACGATTCTTCCCCCGCATGCCGCGTTGCCGTAGCGCGCCTCGATTGCGCCCAGGATGCATTCCTTGATCACGTCGGGTGGCAGCCCGTGCAGGGCGCCCTGGAACGGGTAGCGGGTGTAGACGCCCTTGCTGTACACCCAGGCTTCCCGGTCCTGCCAATGCAGGTTGGAGCCGAGCAGGAGTTCATACAGCTCACGCACATACGGATCGCCGGAAAACATGATGTGGCCCGCATGGTCGAAGGTAAAGCCGTTGTCCTTGATGGAGCGGCACCATCCGCCGACCATGGAATTCCTTTCCAGCAGGACGGCATCGTGGCCAAGGTGGTAAGCCGCCGACAATCCTGTCGGGCCGGCGCCTATGATGGCTGTCGTGACGAAACGGGGCGTCTCGTGCTGCCGCAGGCGGTTGATTACCGCGGCGGTTTCCGCCCTCTCATCCGCCGATCCTGCGATGACCAGGGTGCTGTCGGTACGGCGCGGCGTATTCTCGATCAGCGCGCACACCTTCTCGACCGTCGCTTCCCAGGACGTGCCTGCAATCACCTTGCGCATCTTCTCGATGCGTGCTTCATTCTCCTCCGGCGACGCCAGCAGCGCCGCTTCGCAGGCTGCGACGAAAGCCGGCGCATCCTGCGCAATGGCGACGATATCGCCGTAAGCCTCCATCACATCAGGTACCGGCGTGCTGACGATGGGCAGTTCCGCAGCCACGTACTCCAGCGTCTCGGTCGGACTGATGAAACGTGTCACCTCGTTGCGCACGAACGGCAGCAGGCAGACATCCCAGCCGGCAAGGAACTGGGGCAGCGCCTCATACGGGTACGCTCCGAGGTAGTGGATGTTTTCGCGTTGCGGCAGTTCGGCCGGATCGATGTTCACGACTGGCCCCACCATCACGATCTGCCATTGGGCGTGCGCATCGGCGACCTTGGCGATCAGGTCCATGTCGAGCCGTTCGTCGAGCATGCCGTAGAACCCGAGCCGCGGCCCGGGAATGTCCTTGTGGGCGGGATGCGAATTGACACGGTCGAGCGATGGCAGGAAATGCGCGGCGTCGACACTGCCCGGAATGCAGTGCACGTTCGGATGGCGCTCGCTCTTGATGCGATACAAACCCCGGCAGCTGGTGAAAACGAGGTCGGCCGCTTTCAGCAACGCATTCTCGCGTTGCGGCAACTGCTTTGGCGCATTCCTGAATGCAGCCAGTTCATCCATGCAGTCGTACACCACGCGGCGCGGCTGCAATTCCTGCAGCAGCGGCAGCGCCATCGGCGTCGTCAACCAGGCGATGTGGTCCGGGTAGTCGCGCACGAGCTGACGCATCAGCTTTTGCAGGTACGGCAGGTGGTCGTCGTGGAATCCGCCCTGGCTGACTGGCGTATGCGGCTGGCATACCAGGATGTTGTGTGCAGGAGAACAGGTTTTGAGGAAGGTCCGTTCCTCGTCGCCTCCATTGTATTGCGGCTCTTCGACAAATACGATGGGATAGCGGGCGGCCATGCGCGACAACAGTTGCTGCGGCCGCTGAAAGAAAAAATCCCAGCGCAGATGCGAAAACACAATGATTGCTGAAGTCATGCTCTCTCCTTGCCTTTGAACTGCATTCATCGGATGAACAAGGGAGTCTGCCGGGACGCTCGGGCTTCTTCGTCCCAAGCGCGTATTGCGGAGCATCGCATGCTGCCTCGCGCACTGCCTGCCGGCCTCCCGTCTTGCAAGCGGTCAATGTATTTGGGGGATGCAGACGCAAGAGCTGTGCCGAGGGCAAGACGCGGCAGCAACGCCGCCTCGGTACGCTTCCTGCTTGTACGACGTTCTGCCGCGGGGTAGCCGCCCGCAACACGCAGGGCTTGCCGTTCACTTCCGGAAAGCAGACATATTGTCATGCCCGGCATACATGTAAAAACGGCACACCGGTGTAAGCCTTACCCGCCCGCGGCATCCGGACTGTACAACCATGGACGAAGAGAGACGACAATGACCAAGATCCGTAAAGCAGTATTTCCCGTTGCCGGTTTGGGCACGCGGTTTCTACCCGTAACGAAAGCATCGCCGAAAGAAATGCTGCCGATTGTGGACAAGCCGTTGATCCAGTACGCCGTCGAAGAAGCGGCTGCAGCAGGGATTACCGAAATGATTTTCGTCACGGGACGCGGCAAGCGTTCCATTGAGGACCATTTCGACAAGGCCTACGAACTCGAGTCGGAGCTCGCATCGCACGGCAAGGTAAAGCTCCTGAAGGAGATCCAGAGCCTGCTCCCCGAGAACCTGCATTACTCCTACGTGCGTCAGAGCGAAGCCCTCGGCCTCGGACATGCCGTGCTGTGCGCCCGCCCCCTCGTCGGAAACGAACCCTTTGCCGTCGTGCTGGCCGACGACCTGATCGACGCCGACGTGCCTGTGCTCAGGCAGATGATCGACCTGCACAACCAGCACGGCAGCTCGGTGGTCGGCGTGCAGAACGTTCCGCTCGAGCAGACGCAGCAGTACGGCATCGTGCGTCCCCAATCGATGGGCGTGCGTATCCACCGCGTGGCCGACATCGTCGAGAAACCGCAGCCGGAGAATGCGCCGTCGACGCTGGGTGTCGTCGGCCGCTATGTGTTCACGCCGGAGATCTTCGATCACCTGGAACGCGTCACGCCCGGCACAGGAGGGGAAATCCAGCTCACCGACGCAATCGCCGCGATGCTGGCACAGCATCCCGTCCTCGCCTACGAGTTCAAGGGACGCCGCTACGACTGCGGGTCCAAGATCGGCTACCTGGAAGCCGTGGTCGTGTACGCGCTGCGGCATCCTGCGGTGGCCGAGGAGTTCGGCAGCTTCCTGAGCACGCTCAAACTCGACGGTTTCGAGCAGAACGTCGGCAGCAAGAGTGCATAAGGAAGCGGAGCACGTCCCGTCAGTCAAACACTTTACATCGATGTCATACGGCAGAGATCAGACCAACAACAGCATGCCAGCTTGCCAGGGCCGGGCCGCTTTGCGGCTCGCGCCACCGCAGGCGGCCGGAGCACGGGAAACTGCGCTGCGCCCTTTGTCGCACATCAAAACCTGCCATCACGAATCCTGCGCTTGCCGAAATGAAAGCATGGGAAGGAAGGATACGATGGGCGCGGGTTCAAGAACCGCCGTGGAGCGCTCCAGCCGCTCCGCAGGCGCAACGGACATGAAATCCGGTAAGAGGAGTCGGTTTCATCATGGCAGCATCGGAACAGCAGGTTTTTCCCATCCGGGGATATGACGGCCCAACATCAACGAAGTCCGGCGGCATGCGCCGGGAATTCATGCGAACTTTTCCGATAGACGATCCCCTGGCTCGCAGCGAGGAACGCTACCTGCAACTCGTGGAACGCTGCAGCGACGGCATCCTGCTGGTACGCGGCGCCAAGGTGGCAGGAGCCAACCGGGCGGCGGCGAGGTTGCTGGGCCATGCGAGTGCCGACAAGCTGACCGGCAAGGCAATCGTCGAAGTGCTCCAGTCCGGCGAAACGGACATGTCCTGCCCGACCACCTATGAAAAGACGCTGGCCCTTCCCGACGGCAGCGTCTTGAATGCGGAAATTACCGTCTCCCCTTACCTCGATCCGGGCACGCCGGACGGTATCCTGGTCATCGTGCGCGATGCGGGCGCACGCAAAAGCATCGCCGCCGCCCTGCACCAACAGGATCACTACCTCCAGCTGATCACGGACAACGTGCCGCTGCTGATTTCCTATGTCGACAGGAACGAGCGTTACCGCTTCGTCAATGCGACCTACGAGCGCTGGTTCGGGCTTTCCCGCAGCGAGATCGTCGGCCGCCGTGTCGGGGACATCCTGGGAGCGGATTACAAAAACATCCAGCCGCATGTCCGGCGCGCACTGAACGGCGAATCGGTGCGTTACGAGGTCACGCTGAAAACCACCGGCGGCACACGGCACGTCATGGTCACCTACACCCCGGACGTAGGGGCCAACGCTGCCGTGCATGGCTTCTCGGCGATGATCATGGACATCACGGAGCGCCGGCACGCCGAGCAAGAGCTGGGGGAACAGGAGCGTCAGTTGCGCCTGCTGGCGGACGCCCTGCCCGTGATGATCGCCAAGTGCGATACCGGGTACCGCCTGATCTTCGTCAACAAAACCTTCGCGGATCGCCACGGTTGTGCTCCGGCCGATGCAATCGGCAAGCGCATTGCCGACATCATGGGTGAAGAAACCTTTGCCGCCGCCCGCCAATACATCGACGCCGCCCTGCGCGGCCAGCCGCAGGAACACGAGATCAGCAAGCCCGAGCCGGGCAAGTCCGACCGAACCCTGCACATGATGTATGTGCCTGAAACGGATGAACACAGCAAGGTGCAAGGCCTCGTGATTGCCATCAGCGACACGACCAGGCTGCGCATCACCGAAGAAAAACTGCAGCGGCGCGACCGGGAGTTCCAGACGCTGGTGGAGAATTCCCCCGACATCATTTCGCGCATCGACCGCAGCATGCGCCACGTGTACGCCAATCCGGCCATCGAGCGCCTCACCGGCCTGAAGGCGCCGGCGGTGCTCGGCAAGACCAAGGCGGAACTCGGCATGCCGCGCAGCGTGGTGCGCGCATGGGACGATGCGGCGCACGCGGCCTTCGCCACCGGCATCGAGCAGCGGCTCGACTTCGACCATATCATCGACGGGCAGATGCGCTATTTTTCCGGCCGCATCATTCCCGAGATCGACCGCTACGGCAACATCGAGTCGGTGGTCGGCATCGCCTACGACGTCACCGAACGCGCCCGCATGGAAAAGGAACGTGACGAACTCCTGGCGCGCGAACGCACCGCCCGCATCCAGGCGGAAACCGCGGCGCGCGCGCGCGACGAGTTCCTGGCCATCGTGTCGCATGAATTGCGCGCCCCTCTGAACGGCATCCAGAGCTGGGCGCACGTGCTGGAAAACTATGTGAAGGACGCCACCTCCGCCCCGCTCGCGCAACGCGCGCTGCAGGGCATCAAGACCGGCGTCGGCCAGCAGGTGCGCCTGATCGAAGACCTGCTCGATGTCACGCGCATGATGAGCGGCAAGCTGCGCCTGGTGAAGCAGCCGCTGGCGCTGCTGCCGGCCCTGCAGGCCGCCGTCGAGAGCGTGCGCGCGCTGGCCGCGGCCAAGCGCATCGGCATCACCTGCACGTACCGCATCACCAGCGAACAGGTCGAAGGCGATGCCGATCGTGTACAGCAGATCTTCTGGAACCTGCTGTCGAACGCGGTCAAGTTCACGCCGGAAGGCGGCAACGTCTGGCTGAACGCCTCGCATACCGAGGAGGAAATTACCGTGACGATCCGGGACGACGGTGTCGGTATCTCTCCGGATTTCGTGCCTCACCTGTTCAACCGCTTCAGCCAGGAAGACACCTCGAGCACACGCGACCACAGCGGCCTCGGCCTGGGCCTGTTCCTGGTGCGGCACCTGATCGAACTGCACGGCGGGCGCGTCAAGGCCGAGAGCGAAGGCGAAGGCAAGGGCTCGACCTTCTCGGTCACCTTCCCGTTGCGCGCCCGTTCGGACAAGTACCTGACCATCGGGCCATCCGACGCGGGAACCGGCATGCCGCTGCCATCGCTGGGCAGCCTGCGCATCCTGCTTGTCGACGACCAGGAAGAAGCGCGCGAATCGCTTTCCGTGGTCCTCACGGGCGCGGGGGCGCGGGTGTTTTCTGCAAGCTCCTCCGCCATGGCACTGGCGATGCTGGATGCCTGTCCGCGCGAGGAACTGCCCGACGTACTGGTCTGCGACATCGCGATGCCCGGCGAGGACGGCTACACTGCCTTGCGACGCTTGCGCGGCTGGAAGTCCAGAGATGGCAGCACGCCCCTGCAACGCATGCCGGCGCTGGCGCTGACCGCCTTTGCACAACGCGAGGACCGCATCCGCGCACTGACGGCCGGCTTCCAGATGCATGTGACCAAGCCGGTCGCGCCGGAGGAATTGATTGTCGTGATCGATACGATGGCGACCAGGGAATAGCGGCTTTGCCGCCACTCTCTGCGTGAGAACCTAGTACTACTGCGTCATTAGTCTTGAAAGCGAATAGGGGCGCGGGCGTGCACGGGTTGCACGAATGCATTGCTGTACATCCAGTTGGGCAGGGTGTGGATTTGTCGTCAAGGTTAGGCGTCTTATTGCGCATTGGAGTATGGGAGCAATGGGATGAAGGCGGATGATTTTGAGGAATATTTGGATCACTTGGCGCCGGCCCTGGCGCATGCGGACCGGGTA
>Ga0196972_1000468_pt1 | contig 21148 bp, 20 predicted proteins | sample S1v_2013CmetaG_FD_148618 | JGI IMG/M metagenome (GOLD analysis project Ga0196972, IMG submission 148618) | Soil microbial communities from Anza Borrego desert, Southern California, United States - S1+v_20-13C | ecosystem: Environmental > Terrestrial > Soil > Desert | place: USA: California...
CTTTTACTATGACAATAGGTTCATTTGGAAATATAGGTGTCCCTTCCGGTATAGCCCAAACATCGCAGCTGAACCTAAACTCTTTTAAATACTGTAGAAAGGCTTCATCAAATCTTTTTGTTCTTAGATATTCTATATCCTTATCATCGAATTTCAGATTCCTCAGATATTCAATCAGCTGCTGCACGCCTGCCATGATAGCAAAACCGCCGTCATCGGGTACCCTGCGGAAAAACATATCAAAATACGCGATTTGATCCTTATAGTCATGTACGAAATATCCGTTTGCCATGGTCATTTCATAAAAATCCGTGAGCATCGTCAGATTGGTCACTTTATTCCAGCCCAATAAATCATCTCCTCAAGTGCTTGATTCAGGCATAAGCCTGCCTTTTACATTATAAAAATCCCCTGTATACCTAACATTATACCTCTTATTATACAGGAATAGCTATATTTTATGTCTCAGTACGATGCAGCTGACTATAGTACATCTTTGCATATACGCCGTCGCTGCCAATGAGCTCCTCATGACTGCCCTTTTCCACGATTTCTCCATGGTCTATTACCATAATCATATCCGCATCTCTTATGGTACTCAATCTATGGGCAATAATAAAGCTGGTTCGGTTTTTCATCAGCTTCAGCATAGCCTCCTGAATATGCAGCTCAGTGCGAGTATCCACACTGCTGGTAGCTTCATCCAAAATCAATATGGAGGGATTAGCCAGAATCGCTCTTGCAATGGCCAGCAGCTGTCTTTGTCCCTGACTCAGATTGCTGCCGCTTTCAGTCAGTATTGTATCGTAGCCTTTGGGCAGCCTTCTGATAAATACATCGGCATTTGCCATGACAGCTGCCTCCTCAACTTCACAATCCGACGCATCAAGCTTTCCGTATCTGATATTTTCGCGAATGCTGCCTGAAAAAAGATAGGTATCCTGCAGTACGATTCCGAAACAGCCTCTCAAGCTATCCCTGGAATATTCCCTAATATCCCAGCCATCTATCAATATGCTGCCAGAAGTTACATCATAAAACCTCGCCAGCAGATTCACTACAGTGGTTTTTCCTGCTCCCGTAGGTCCTACCAATGCTATGGTGCTGCCTGCCTCCGCTTCAAAGCTGATGCCCTTCAGCACTGCAACATCCGCTCTGTAGCCAAAATATACGTCCCGGAATACCACATGCCCCTCAGGGGACTTCAATTCAGCAGCATCCTTGACATCGGACTGCTCCTCCTGCTCATCGATGATTTCAAAAACCCTCTCTGCTCCTGCCACAGCTGACTGCAAAATGTTGAATATATTTGCGATCTCATTTAAAGGTCTTGCAAACTGACGGGAATAGCTCAAAAAGCTGGCAATAACACCAATGGTTATTATATCCCTAACGGCCAGCACCCCTCCGGCGCCTGCTATAACTGCAAACCCAATATTATTGATTACATTCATCAATGGCATGATAAAGCCTGACCAAATCTGCGCTTTGATGCCCACTGCATTCAGCTTTCTATTTAGCTCTTCATAATCTCTAATGGATTTTTCTTCATGATTGAAGGCTTTTATAATCTGCAGGCCTGATATGGTTTCTTCAATATGCCCGTTCAGCTTGCCCAATATCACCTGCTGCTCTTTAAATAGCAGTCTTGTCCTTTTTGCCACTGCTCTGGTAACAAGAAATACCAGAGGAATCGTTATGACGCTTGCTATTGTAAGCAAAGGACTAAGAATCAGCATCATCACAAAAGCGCCGATTACTGTTATTACGCTTGACAAAAGCTGTATCGTCGCTTGTGATATGGTGCTGCTGATATTCTCCATATCATTGGACAATCTGCTCATGATTTCCCCGTGGGTATGAGTATCAAAGAAAGCTACGGTGAGCTTTTGCAGCTTTGCAAAAACCGTGCTGCGAAGGTTCTGTACAATTCTTTGGGAAACCCCTGCCATCAGCCAGCCCTGCATGAGGGATAGGAGGGCATCCGATATATAAGCGGCAATCAATGCTGCAGCAATGGTTTGCAGTAAACCAAAATTTACTTTTTCCCAGGCAGATGACATGGAGTCAATGGCTCTTCCAATCAGAAAAGGTGTTAGAAGCGCTACCGCTGCACTGCATATGACCAATAGGAATACTACTGCCAGCAGTTTTCTCTCTTTGCCGAAATAATACCATAGTCTTTTTATGGTTTTTTTGAAGTCCTTTGCCTTCACCACCGGCATCACGCTCCGAGGCCCGCCAAAGCCTCTCCCCGGACCGCCCAGCCCCCGGCCTGACATACCCTGCATATCAGTATTTCTTTGCATTTATATTCCCTCCTTTCCGATTTGGGAGTGGAATATATCTTGATAAACCTTACAGCTTACCAGCAGCTCATCATGATTGCCTATACCCGCTATCTCACCGTTATCCAATACCAATATACGGTCTGCATCCATAATTGAAGTGATTCTCTGTGCTATGATAATACAAGTCAAATCCTTTGAGTAACCCCTTAAGGCCTTTTTAAGCCTGGCTTCCGTAGCTGTATCCACTGCACTGGTGCAATCATCCAAAATCAAGATCTCAGGCATCCTGATCAAAGCCCGTGCAATGGAAACCCTCTGCTTTTGTCCGCCTGAAAGATTCACACCGCCTTGACCCAGAAAAGTATCATACCCCTCCGGGAAAGCCTCTATAAAGTCACGAGCTTGCGCAATCTCGGCCGCTTGCCTGATTTCACTGATGTCAGCGCCTTCCTTGCCCCACCGGATGTTCTCTGCTATTGTGCCTGTAAAAAGCACATTCTTCTGAGGTACGATTGCCAGCAGTTCTCTTAACTTCTTTGCATCTACATTCCTAACATCTTTGCCATTTACCTTTATGCATCCTTTTGTTATATCGTAGAAGCGGGGAATCAGGTTGACCAAGGTGCTTTTTCCTGAGCCCGTAGACCCAATAATACCCAAAGTCTCACCAGCCTGAACAGTAAAACCGATATCCTTTAACACCGGCTCCCCTGAAGAGTTCCCATAGCTGAAGCTTACATGGTCAAATTCCACTTTTCCTTTTTCACCATTCAAGTCTTCAGGTTCTGCAGCCTCTGCCATGGTATTGCTCTGAGAAAACACCTCAGCGATACGGGACCAGGAGGCCTTCGCTCTGACAAAGTGCGTAAAAACAAATGAAATCATCATCAAGGAAAAAAGAATTTGTGTCATGTAGTTGATAAATGCAATAATCTGTCCTACCTGCATAGAGCCATTACTGATTCTATAGCCCCCAAACCATAGTACAGCCACTATGCTGAGGTTTACCGTCAAATGAATAAAGGGCGTAAAGACCGCCATGACCCTCATTGCAGAAGTAGTTGTATCCGCCAGTTCGGCATTTAGCTTATCAAACCTTTTCATCTCATAATCAAATCTATTAAATGCCTTTACCACCCGGACCCCGGAAAGGTATTCGCGCATAACACCATTTACACTGTCCAGCGCCTTTTGCACCTTTGCAAAGCGCGGATATCCGGTTTTCACGCTGGCATAAATGATAATCCCCACCACAAACACAACCAGCATTAATACCCAAGACATTCCCGGGTTCAACATGGTGGCCATTGCCAAGCCCCCAATACACAGCAAGGGTGCTTTGACAAATATTCTCATCAGTCCGTGGACAAAGCCCTGTACTTGCGTAATATCATTGGTCAATCTTGTAATCAATGATGCTGCATCGAATCTGTCTATATTCTCAAAGGAAAAAAAGTGTATTTTCCGATACAGATCATTTCGCAAATCCATGCCAAAATTTTGAGAAACATTACTGGAAATAATATTGCGCGTTATTGCAAAAGATGCACCTGCCGCGGTAACGCCAAACATCACGGCTCCCATTCGCAGCACATAGTCCAGGTTGCCGCCTGCTACCCCTATATCCACTATTCTTGACATAATAGTCGGCTGCAGCAGGTCACATATAGCTTCCAGCATAAGAAAAGCAACAGCCGAAGTAAACGGTCTGTTGTATTTCCTCCAGTACCTGCTTAAATAACCCAAGCTCCCACCCCTCAAACAAAAACTAAAAAATGCCGCATACCAATACACGATATAATTCTATTATAGCAAAATTTGCTAGCCTGCCTTGTTATATACCAGATAATTTTTGGAATAATATCATAGAGTCCAATCAGAAAGGAATGTTTTGAATGAGAATAGATAAGTCCCTGACCTGTCCAAAATGCAATGGCAGCCATTTTACTATGAAGCGAGAGGCAGCCTATTTATATACATACAAAATCGATACTCCTGCTACAGAGCAGCGCAGCAAGGAGAGCGAGGGTCTCTCCTTCTTGTTTGATTATCGGGAGCAGTTAAGCGACAAAGAATATCTTGAATGTGAGAGCTGCAATGCAAAATTTCCTTGCGAGTTAAAGCTTGCCGATGAACATATTGACTTTACAATTCTGCAAAAGGCCATACGCTCAGAATTTGTAGAAAATGCAGATTTTCTCGGATAAAATAAAACATGCAAACATATGCTTGATATTCATATAATATAATGATATTATAGTTAAAATACATTCTAAGGAGTACTGGCCATGTTATTATTATTGAATTTACAATTCAATATCGCAATGCATCATCATAGGCGGAGTGCTTGCAACTAAGATTTCAATCTAGGCGCAAGCACTCTATGTGCTGCGCCTACGATGGTAATAAATTTAGAGCCATGTAGGTAAAAATCTACATGGCTCTTTTATTTTATTTCCATTTGTAAAGCAAATTTAGGCAAAAGTCGAAGGCGCTCAATGCGTTGAGACTTTTTAAAAAAAGGAGGATAGGATTATGGATTTGAAATTGAAATTCACAGACAAAGAAAACACTGCCTTTGAACTGACTTTGGGTGAAAGCAGCTTTCGCACAGGCCTTGCCAAACTGAAAAACCTGCTTACAGGGGAAGAGAAATCCGTTGAGCTTAGTGCTGTTTCTGAAACCCTGAATATCAAGCTTGATTCCAGGTTGCTGGAAGCATCTTGCAGCATACACTGAGCCCATGAAAACCTGACCACTCTGCCTGTCAGGTTTTCTTTTCTTTTTGCCCCTTATCCTATCAGACAAACTCCAAACCAAGACTGGTGAATATACTATATATAAAAGAAACTTTTCAATAGCATCAATCTCCAAGGGAGGTAAATATATGGATAAGGTTGAACTTTACACCACAGAAAGCTGTATTTATTGTCATGCTGCAAAGGATTTTTTTGAGGAGCACAATATCAGCTATACAGAGCACAATATCACCAAAGACAGCGAGGCACGGAAGAATCTGATGAAGAAGGGTTATAGGTCCGTCCCTCTTATTATAGTTGGAGATCAGGAAATTCTAGGCTTTGATGAAGAAGAGCTTGCACAAGCATTAAAGCTGTCATAAATAATAAACCTCGAGCCTGTGCTCGAGGTTTATTATTTTATTGGTCTCGCTTTTCCTTCATGCGTTCTCTGACAAGCTCCATAAGTCTTCGAGAAGCCGGGGAGCGATGACGTTCTTTGTTATATATCAAATTATATGGGTAGAACCAGCTTTTGTCTTTTATCCGGAACTGACACAGCGTCCCGGCCTTCAATTCATCCTCAACAGTGGATAAAGGCACCGCAGCTACACCCAGTTCCTGTCTTACTGCCTGCTTGATTGCGTCAACATGCCCAACCGTCATCGTAATATTATCCAGCAGGCCTAAATCCTCAAGTATCTGCTGAACCATATTATGCAGTCTTGTGTTTTTTTCATGAAGGATGAATTTGACATGAGAAAGCTCCCTGCTTTCTACATATTCAAATCCGCTCAAGCAGCTGTCCGGAGAAGCGATAAATACAATCTCATCTTCAGCCAGCCATTCCACATAAAGCTTGCTGTTATAGATGACATCTCCACCCTTAATGGCAAAATCCACTCGGTTTTCCAACACCATCTTCTCTACCTCAACGGTATTTCCTATATGCAGGTTTGTTATGACTTCCGGGAAGGTTTCACTGTATTCGCTTAGTACCCTTGGCAATATATATGTTCCGGGAGTATTGCTGGCACCAACCTCCACCATGCCCTTCAGATTGGTATACTTGTTGGTTAGAACCGCATCTGCTTCATCCACCAAATCAAATATTTTCTTTGTATACTGATAAAGTATTTCTCCATTTTCAGTCATTTTAAGCTGCTTGCCCACTCTGTCAAATAGCTTGAAACCTACTTCCTCCTCCAGTTTCTTAATCTGAATCGATACTGCAGGCTGGCTTATATACAGCAGACTGGCGGCCTTTGAAAAGCTCAGCTCTGTTGCCAATGTATTGAATAGCTTGAGATAGCCTAAATTCATATATATCACTTCCTCCTAAGAAGTTTCCAAAAATGAACATATCTTCATTATACTCCTCTAATGCAAAACTTCAATTTCAGCTAAATGCTTAATTCTCTTGAGGTTTATCGAATTATGTATTTTATACTCGTTTCCTCGCTCTACCTATGTATAACTTTAATTTATAGTTTGTATTAGTTTTTTAAATTTGATTTAAATATGTTTGGACACTATACTTGATAAAGTGAGGAAAAAGCTGATTGTATTTTAATTGCAGTTCTTATGTTATAAAGGGAGGTTTTACAATGGAGGAATTTTTTAATTCAATCGCACCATATATCATGCCTGTACTGCAAATTGCCCTGCTGAATATTGTTTTATCCGGTGATAATGTCGGCGTTATCGCTTTAGCCATAAGAAATCTCGATCCAAAACAAGCGAAAAAAATAAGTATGATTGGTATAACAGGTGCCATCGTTCTTCGTATATTCTTTGCATCCATATTAACTATTATCATGGGTGTGGAATGGCTTCCAATCAAATTGGCAGGCGGAATCCTGCTTCTTAAGATCACATGGGATTTGATCAATGAAGATGATGGCATTGAAGAAGAAGGTGCCGTCAAGGCGGAAGGAAGCTTCTGGAAGGCAGTTACAAGCATTGTATTGGCTGATCTGAGCATGAGCCTGGACAATGTATTGGCAATAGCCGGTGCAGCCAACGGAAGCATTGGTCTTATAACCTTTGGTATTATATTAAATATTCCGATTATATTCTTCGGCAGCCAATTTGTTGCAGACTTAATGAAAAAATACAAAATAACCATTTATATAGGTGGAGCCATCTTGATGCATACAGCACTTTCAATGATATTGGAAGACCGATTGCTGGTTCCCTATGTGAGCCATCTCATCGCAGTCATACTTTCATGGCTTTTGGCTGCAGCAGTTCTCGGATATGGCTTTTACAAGGTCAAACAAGTCAAGGTTTCCAATGTTGGTTTAGATACTGAGAATTAGACATTTTTCCCATTTACCTTTTGCAGTCCCATACGCCGGTATGGGACTCTTTCTTTTTGAGTCGTAATAATATATGAATTGCTTTAATATGATGATAATAAATCATTATGTTGAGGTGATACTGTGGAAGTATTAAGATTAGGCTCAAGAGGCACCGAGGTCAAGCTTTTGCAAAGCATCCTTGGCAAGATTGGGTATGATGCCGGAGCCATAGATGGAGTTTTTGGCGAACAGACCAGGCAGGCAGTATTAGAATTTCAAAGGGATAACGGCATCACCCCAGATGGAGTTGTAGGCCCTGCTACAAGCAGAATCTTAGAAAGATTCATAGTAGGCTATGATACTTATACGATACAACCTACTGATACCTTTTATAAGATTGCCGCACGATACTATACAAGCCTGAATGGAATCCTCACTGCAAACCCCGGATTAAATCCCACAAATTTGCAAGTCGGACAGCAAATCACTGTTCCCTACGGAATAGATGTGGTATTGACAGATGTGGATTATACTTACGAAATTATGGAAAGAGCCATCAGAGGCTTAAAGGCGCGCTACCCATTCCTTGAGGTAGGTGTGATTGGCAAAAGTGTACTAGGCAGAAATCTCTATTCCATCCGTTTGGGAACCGGACCCACTGAGGTTTCCTATAACGGCTCCCACCACGGCATAGAGTGGATCACCACACCGCTATTAATGAAATTCATTGAGAACTATTCTAAGGCTTATGCTACAGGCAGCAAGATACGCGGCTACGATATCAGAGATTTATTCAGACGAAGCAGTATTTATATCGTACCCATGGTGAATCCAGATGGGGTCAATATCGCTTTGGACGGCCCGCAGCCCAGCAACCCTTACTTCAATCAACTACTGCGCTGGAATAATACGGGTCTGCCCTTCTCACAGGTTTGGAAAGCAAATACAAGAGGCGTTGACTTGAACAGAAACTATCCTGCCAGCTGGCAGCAGGCAAAAAACCAAGAACCCTCCCTGGGGGTATTTGGTCCTGCGCCTACAAGATACGGCGGACCGGCTCCTCTCTCCGAACCCGAAACCCAAGCCATGGTCAACTTTACCCGTCAGCATAACTTCAAGCTGGTCATCGCTTATCATACCCAGGGCAGGGTCATTTATTGGCTATATAGAGGCATTCAGCCTCCCAGAGCTTTGCAAATTGCACAAATCTTCTCCCGCATTACGGGATATACCGTTGCCAATGTACCTTATGAAGCAGCTTATGCGGGCTATAAGGATTGGTTTGTGGAGGCTTACAGGAGACCCGGCTATACCATCGAAGCCGGCATTGGACGAAATCCTGTACCAATCACCCAATTTGATACCATCTATAATGAAAACGAGGAAGTCATGTTGATTTCACCTATCGTATAAAAAAGCCTTCTATGGAAGCATTTTTGAATTAAGGAAGCCTTTTATGATACTCGTTGACGGAACATGCAAATTAAGGTGGATCAGATGTTCCTACTCGTATTAAAAAAGCCTTCTATGGAGGCATTTTTGAATTAAGGAAGCCTTTTATGATACTCGTTGACGGAACATGCAAATTAAGGTGGATCAGATGTTCCTACTCGTATTAAAAAAGGCTTCTATGGAAGCATTCTTGAATTAAGGAAGCCTTTTATGAAATGCATGGCCGGAACATTTGTTTAAGGAAGATTTAGATGTTCCTATGCATTATAAATATAAGACCACTATCAGCTAAAGCTGATAGTGGTCTTGTTACTAATCCTTTATTGGCATTCTTCGTATCAATATATAACATAGTCCAAAGGCAACGACGGAGCAAAGCAGGTAATATACGATCGAAAGATATGGGCTCCCCAGCACCACGGCAAGGAAAAGTTTTACAACCCTTTGTACAATACCCATTGATAATCGGTCGATGATTCCAAGTAGTATAAATGTAAATACGGGAGCGAAGGAAACGACCAGCTTCATAACCTTATTGCATCTATAGTACAGCATTGTAATGAACCAGCCGGAACTGACGGCAAATGCCATCAGTGAAAAGGACCACAGAATATCTGTAAAGAAGCTCTGCATCTTAAATACTTGGGTAAATAGACCTTCATAAGGTATGAGCTGTTTGAAAACCACATTGCATACTGCATCGACAGAAGCCATAAGGGCAGCCATAAGTATCAGAATTACCATTGTACCCAAGAAGAATCTTTTTCGTGATACATTGTTTGCCTGCATGAACTTAAAATATGCCTTGAAGCTGTTCAAACCGGATATGAATAGAAAAACCACAGCTGAAAATCCAAATCCGCTAAACTCAATCCGGCTATTCGGCTCTGCTGATATCTTTAGGTAAGCTGCTGTCATCAAGATGAATATACCGAGTATTACCCCATAATAAACCAGCATGCTTTTTTTATAATCGTGGAATACATATTTTGAAACCTTCCATGTATTATTCATAAATTCTCCCTCCTACGAATTGGTCAAGCTGATGAATAGTTTTTGAAGCTCAGCTTTTGCAAAATCCAAGTTCAATTCCTTTGCCAGTGCCTCGTCCTTAAGACTGCTATCTTCTATGACGGTGGCAGACTTAAATTTGCCTAAGCCCTCTTCTCCGATATACCTTCTACCCTTCAAATACACATCCGCCTTATCTGCCTCCCCGGAAATAACATAAGCAGAATTCAGCAGCTCCTCCACGGACCTTTTTTCAATCAGCTTGCCCTCTTTGATGATGATCACTTCCTCCAACACATTTTCCACCTCTTCAATCAAATGTGTTGAGATGATAATTGTTTTGGGATTTTCACTATAATTGGCAATCAGTTCTTTATAGAACATATTTCTATGGTTTGCGTCCAACCCTAATACCGGTTCATCAAGGAGGATAATTTCTGCATTGGATGCCAAGGCTGCAATAGCTTTAAAAATAGAAGTATAACCCGTGGAAAGGCTCTTGATTTTCTTATTCACATTTAGACCAAACTTCTCAGATAATGCCATCGCATATTCTATATCAAACAAGGAATAATACTCCCTCGTCCACTTATAGATTTCCTTTACCTTCATGCCCTCAGGATAAAGGTTTTTCTCCATCATATAAAAAATCTTATTAAGCGCCCTGTCATTTTCAAATGCACCTTCTCCATCTATCAATACATTACCCTGCGTAGGAAATATTTTATTTGTAATCAGGTTCAGCAATGTTGTCTTACCGGCTCCGTTCCTCCCCAGCAAGCCGTAGATCTTGTTTGGTTCTATAATTAGGCTCACATCATCCAGTGCTTTTACAGGCCCATAATTCATTGTAATGTTTTTTACTTCTATTGTGCTCATCTGCCCTGACCCCTTTCTACCATGCTAATAATTTCTTCCTTCGAAATCTGCAATTTCGAAGCCTCTTCCAGCAAGGACAAAACAAAATTATTATAAAAAGCTTCTTTCCGTTTCTTTAGAATTGTTTCTTTTGCTCCATTGCATACAAACATACCCACACCCCGTTTTTTATACAGAATTCCCTCATCCACCAGGAGGTTTATTCCTTTTCCTGCCGTTGCAGGGTTGATCTTTAAATTGATTGATATTTCTGTTGTAGAAGGCACTTGAGTATCTTCTTCAAATATACCCTTCAAAATATCATCTTCTATTGCTTCAGCCAGCTGTAAATAGATAGGCTTTTCGCTGTTAAAATCGAGAAGCATATTCGCATCTCCTTCCTCCGATTCACCACTTAATTGGTTAGTTACTTATGTAATTAACTATACTACCTTTAAATTTGCATGTCAATAGACCAATACAAATTTTACAAATAAAAAAGATTGACATCAATCATGCATATTTCATGCTTGATGCAATCCTTTTAGGTGAAGTAATTATTCTACATGCTGCGGTTCATTTCCAACAATCTTATATTTGACTTCCGTAACGACATTTCCCTTAGTATCTTTTTTGCTGAATACAATAAGGTCATATCCATCGCTGGTTTTTCCTTGCGTTGTCTCGTAAACATATCTATTGCCGGCTTCTAATCGTTCCATACTGCCAATCCAGTATGGACAGCTATTTATAAATGCGTCATATTTGGCAGCCTCAGCGAAAAGCTTGTTAGAAGCCTCAACATTTATCTTAACAGGAGCTTTTTCTACATATGCAGCTTGAACCTTGGCATCCCGGCCGATGCTTTCTAAATATTCGGCAGCCTGGGCTTCCTGCTGCTTAATTAGCGTTTCTCCATATACACTATTTCTAAGCACCTTATACTGCAGCGAATTTGGGAAAAGCTTTTTGACGGATTCAACATAACCCGCGCCATCCTGTGGTTGTTGGTAGTCTACCAAGCTGTACTTGTTGGCAGTCTCATTAGAAAGTGTGATAACGGTAGGTATAGCACCACTTCCGCTTATCTTTGTAAATACGCCATTCTCGAAACCGAAGTTTCCAATGCCCACTATGGCATATACCTTGATAATAGGACCTTCTTCTTTTGCTTCCAGGATAATATGTCCTTCTGTTGCCACCTCTCCCTCTTTATAGGAGTCAGCCTTTGACTTTATTACTAAGCTTACCGCTTCTTCTATGTTTTTGGGTCTCCGCATCCCAACCTTGGCCTCTGTAACTACGCCTAGGGAAGGAACTACATCGTAATATAATGGCTCGGTGTTACTGATGGTAACTTGCTCTACTGCAATGACCTTATCCTGCTTATCCAGCAGCTCTACCGTTACTATATTTTCTTGGCCAACATCCAGCATGCTGTCATCGCCATAAGGAGACCAAAACACGCCAATTCCTACTGGCATCTCAATTTGCTTTGTGCCCTCCGGAATCTTTCCGGACGGCGCTTCCCAAGTAGACATTATACCCTTTTGGGTAGTGTACCGAACTTTCTCAATCTTGATATCACCTTGATACTCTACGGACAAGTTGATTCCAGGGGTACTGGACATCGCAGGAGAATATCTGTCCGGCGATGCATGAACCTTAAAAAATAAACTTTGTACAAAAAAGTAAAACTGGCTTTCATCCTTTGCATAATTGCGCAAATCTTCCCCAAAGCTTCTTTGCACGGCGCTTCTCTTATATCCATAGGTTAAAGTCTTTCCCCCATTGACTGTCTGAAATACCAGCTCCTCTACATTATCCACCAAAGCAAATAGGACTGCTGCATTATTTTTCAAGATGTAATCACTATCTCTTATGAATGATGTCTGAACATCAGCATCGTTGAAGCTATATTCAACTGTGATGCCATAAGGCTCTGCTTTTGTCTGTAAAGAAATTGACTTGATATCCCTCCCGTAGGGCAGATTATAGAGAATACTGGCAACCTTGGAATTATCCCCCACATAAGCTGTTTTATATTTCAGCAGCTTTTCTGCGGAATATGCTGTTTCTGTTTCTGTTCTTGTTGTCATACCACGCTTCGTTATACCATCCGTAAGAAGCACAGAACTCAACAATGCAATACACAGAATGCCCAAAACAATGATGTATTTTCTTCTGCCTTTAAAAAGGTGTGATACCTTCATCATTTTTATCCTTCTTTCTATACTCCTTTTGTTGTCTGCCATAGCCAACAGCTTAGGGGCAAGAGCTGGTGTAGTGAACTTCTCCAGCATCTCCAGCAGTACCTTGCCATAGTCTTTATGCTCGTTGTACTGCAGCAGGAGAAGCACTTGCTCATCAGCTGCCAATTCCATATCCTGCCTCAACCTTTTAAAACAATACCACATTACAGGGTTAAACCAGTGTACTGACTGGAATGCCAGCAGCAGATAATTCATATAAATATCTTTGCGTTTATAATGGGCAAGCTCATGGAGAAGGATATATTCAAGCTCTTTATCACTTAATTTTAATACTTGCGGAGACAGCAATATCCTTGGCCGAAAAGCTCCAAACAGAGAAGGCATGCTCACTGTTTGCTGCATCACGATTGGTATATCTTTTTTTATTCCCATTCTGTTCATACATTTAAGAAGGATTTCCCGCAGCCTATAATCCGGCTGCTCTGCCTCCTTTTGCAGTTTATTAAATAGCAGCCAATAAGAAAATACTAGCCACAGTAGCATAAGCCCTAGTCCTCCAAACCAGATATAAGGAAGCAAGCTGCCCCTTCCGGAAGTCTTACTCTGAATTGAAATACCCGGAGTTTTTGCTGCAGTTCCCTGATTTGAGGCGGCTTCGAAATATGTTTCATATTGATTTCCTATTGCATTGCTTACACTTTGCACATTTGCAACCGAGACCTTCGGCACCGCATTGAATAAACTGAAAGGGCTCTGGGGTCCAAAGGGTATAAGCAGCTTCAAGATAAGCACAATCCATATTATATAGTGCCATTTTGCATTCAGCTTGTTCTTTAATACACCCTTCGCCAATAGAATGGCCAACCCTACTATAGCAGCATAGATGGAGGTTGCTAATACAGTATTAAAAATTTGCTCCATGCTACATATCCTCCTCTAGCAGCTTTTTCAGATCTCTTATTTCATCCTTTGAAAGTTTCTTCTCTTTAATAAAGCTGGCCAGCATAAGATTGACAGAACCATTATACATTTTCTGCAAAAATGAATGATTGGCATAGGACTTGTAATCTACCTCATTGACCAAGGGTTTATATAAGAAAGCTTTACTTCCTGTATTTTCAGCAGCGATTGCGCCTTTTGCCACCAAACGTGTTATAAGGGTCTGTATCGTCTTTGGCTTCCACGCAGTGTTCTTAGTCAACTCATCTATGATCTGAGCACTGGTTGCCCCTTGGCACTGCCATAATATTTTCATGACTTCCAACTCTGCTTCCGATATTTGCGGCATCGTTTTCATAATTTCACTCCTTTGGATTACGCTTGTAAGTATAATTTAATATTACAACTGTAATCCATCATTGTCAATGTGATTTCGCAAATTAAATCCAGGAATGAATAATTAAGTTATCAGTCATAATATATATGACTATAAGACAATAAAGGAGATGATGATTGTGGCGGTTAACAATGCAATGACTGCTGATTTTCTACGTTCAGCTTACGGCGGAGAAAGTATGGCTCATATGAGATATTTGATTTGGGGAGATTCCGCAGAAAAAGACGGCTTCCCTAATATAGGTAGGCTCTTTAGAGGGGTTGCTTATGCAGAGTGGGCTCATGCAAAGAACCACTTCAATGTACTTAAGGACCAGCTTGGAGACAGCTCAGTAACTGCAGGTGCCGTGTTCGGACATACAAATATTGTGGAAAATCTGCAAGGAGCCATCAACGGAGAACTGCATGAAATAGATCAAATGTATCCTGTATATCTTGAGACTGCAAAATTTCAGGCTGAAAAGGATGCCCAAAAATCCTTCCACTATGCTTTAGAAGCTGAAAAGATCCATGCAAAGCTTTTCCATGATGCGCAAAATGCAGCAAAGGATGGCAAAGACATAGGCGCCGAAACCATTTACGTCTGCCCTATATGCGGTTTTACCGAAATTGGAGATCACGTTGACACTTGTCCTGTATGCGGTGCAAAAAAAGAGATTTTCAGATCCTTCTAACAGAAATTAAAGCCAAGAGCGCATCGAACGACTTCGACTTTTGCCTAGATTGCCTTACAAATGCCCATAGAATAAAAAGCTATGAATCAAAAATGATTCATAGCTTTTTGGTTATTTGTCATATTTAAAGCCTTTATAAACGTTTGTTGCCACTTCCACCAATGTAGCAATTATAATTACGGCTGCCAATCCGGTGCTCAGACTGCTCCATAAATTCACACCTGCAATATCAATCTCCATGTATTTTGTCATTATCACAGCAAAATTGGGATTCCAGATGCTTGGGTTTGTAAATATGAGCACCGAAATGATACCCAAAGCTACGCTTAATAGCGCCACGGGAATGGAAAGCTTCAATGTCCACCTTCTATAATAAAGCTTAAGCAGTTCCTTTATGATACCTAAGACAAATACTACAATCAATAACGCCTTATATTGGCTTATGACAGGTATATTGAAAAGGGGTATCATTATGAATGAGCCGGAACCGTTATTGATATATGCAGCAAATATCTGCGGTGCAAAGAGAAGGATACTGGTAAAGAGTGTAGAGAATACGATGGAAACGATAGATTCGCTTCTAGGTATCACCGCTTCCTTCTGTGGCAGCTCAGGCAAATCCTTAATGCTCCAGTCTTCCTCCTTCTTATCCAGCAGATCGACCCCATTATATTCGGCAATTGCAAAGGCTGCGGTGACCCATGCGAAAGCTTGCAGCAGTGCCGAAATCATCACGGCAAAATAGTTTGCCACAAAACCAATGATGCCTTTGCTGGAGTCTGCAAAAGCGCCCACAACAGTCGCAACAGTGATACCTAAAAACACAGCACCTAATACAATTCTCAAGATGAAAATATAGTTATCAAAGTTTTGAGGCCCAATCAAATACCGCTTTGTTCCTCTGTAACTGTCTGCTAGCAATGTTGGATCTCCCAACTCAAGAAGCACCTTTTCCACCTTTTTCTCATATGAAATGTTTTCCTGGTTCTCCTCCAGCATGTCATCAATCAGGGTGCGAAGCTCCCTCTCAATGTCAGCTTTCTGCTTTTCAGGCAAATACCTGGTGACAGCATATACATATCTGTCTATCAGCTTCATTTAATTCACATCCTTTTCATTAATCAATCGGTCCATGGTCTCCACCATTTCTGTCCAGTGACGGCACAGCTTCTCATATATTGCACTTCCATAAGCACTTAGTTTATAATACTTCCTTGGTTTCGCGCTTTCCACATCCCAGCTGCTTTCCAGCAGCTCCTGCTTTTCCAACCGTCTCAGCAGGGGATATAAGGTGCCGGCATCTATTTCTATCCCTTTTTCTTGAAGCAGCACTATCAATGAGTACCCATACTGCTGCTCTTTTAGCTGACTCAGCACGCTTAGGATAATCGTCCCTCTTCGCAACTCCAATACAAGACTGTCAAACACAGCTTCTGTACTCTTATTTTCCAATCTAACAACTCCAATCTTTTCCATCTATCACCATTATACTGTATGCCGCACACTATTGTAAATACCTTATTACTACTATTTTATTAATATTTATATTTTTATGCCATAATAAATATGTTGTACCGAGGTGATAATAAAATCAATACGCTAAGAAAGGAAAATATTATGGATAGCTGCCTAATATGCAATTCTGAGAATATCAGCCAAGATGTAAAACTAGTAGATCTCCGCGGACTAGACATCGGATTAAAAGTAAAAAGTCTCGTGCTGCCTGATTGTGAATTTCTTTATGCCAGCGTCTGCAGGGAATGCGGAAATGTTCAATTGTATGTGAAAGATCCTAGTCGGGCATGGGCACAATCAAGCTAGCTCAACTCCTAATGTCAAGCAAAATTTTAAACCCCAAAGATTTTCGTTCAATTCTTGGGGTTTAAAATTTTGCAGCATAGGAAGCTGCTCAACCGTATATTCAACATATTTTTGTATACAAACTCTATTTTTTTATATAGGGGAATGTTAAAATGTTAATGCTATTTATGTTGCTATCAATTATTGAAGGGAGCTATCACCTTGAAATTTAATAAGATTGTTTCTGTAGATAACACCGGCTTAGTAAAGTCCGTAAGAGAGAAACTAAAGGAATTGGCCGAGGAAGTTGTATTTTACGAGGATTTCCCTTCTTCCGCCGCAGAAGTTATTCATCGCATAGGGGATGCCCAGTGTGTTCTGGTTTCATGGAATACGAGAATCCCTCGACAGGTAATTGAAAAATGCTCGAATATTCGATATATAGGCATGTGCTGCAGTTTAATCGACGAAAGCAGTGCCAATGTGGATATTGCAGCTGCTCGAGAAAAAGACATTGTGGTATTTGGTGTAAGAGATTATGGTGATGAGGGCGTAGCTGAGTTCACTATATCTGAGCTTATAAGACTGCTGCACGGCTATGGAGATTTGCAATGGAAAGAGGATGTAATGGAGCTGACGCATCAAAAGTTGGGCATCATAGGCATGGGTGCTGTAGGAAGCATGCTGGCGGATAGAGCCCTGGCTTTTGGGATGAAGGTCTACTATTACAATCGCTCCCGCAAGCCGGATATGGAAGCAAAAGGCGTTCAGTATCTTGAACTGAATGAGCTGCTGAAGGAAGTGGATATTCTTTCGACCAACCTGCCCAGAAACAATGTCGTGCTTTATGATGAGCATTTCAAGCGTTTCGGAAATGGCAAAATCTTTATCAACACCTCCTTAGGCTCCACCTTTGATTTGTCGGCCTTTATGAAGTGGATATCCCTATCCGGAAATTATGCCATTTTTGATAAAGCCGCCATGGAGACGCATATGGAGGAATTTCTAAAGCATCCAAATATCATATACTCCAAAAAGACCTCAGGCTGGACCTCTCAAGCAAAGGAGAGATTATCTTACAAAGTATTGGAAAACATCCATAAATATTTCGAGATCTGTAAATAAAAAAGACACCTGTTGAACATTTTCAACAGGTGTCTTTTTATAATCTAGCTTAGCCTCTATGCAATGGTGTGACTGGTCTTGCTTCTATATAGCCTCTATAACCGACAGGCTCTAACTGAATTCTCGGAGCATCGTCGTCCGCCCATTCAAAGCCATAAATTCTAGGATCATAGCTTTTCATAGCTTCCCATACTTCAGCAATAGCCTCTTCAAACTTTTCATCCTCAAAGGGCTGCCCCTGAAACACCATCATTTTACATGCAGCTAAATCAATCATTTCAAAGCCTTCTGGCACTATTCCTGTGTAATCTGCAGGTAATTCCACCCCTTGTGCGTAAGTGGATGTATTATTCACCTTCAGTGAGTCCGGGAGCCATAATCCAACAGGCTCATAAATAGCCTCCTTAATGCTGGATAATATTCCCCAAACATCGCATCCAACCTCTTCACAGTAATCAAAATAATGAGTTGCTTTGATGCCTCTTCTTAGAATAAGTTTTCTATCTGGTCGATCCACAACCTGTACGAAAACAGTATTGCTATTGGTTTTTTGTTTCATATCCACCTCTCCTTTTTGCAGTCTTAGGTAATAATCTCGGATCCGATTGGGCATAAACAATTTGATGGGTGGTGCATTTTTCATATAATTTTTTGGTGATATGCCGAATTGCTTTGTGAAAGCCCTTGTAAAGCCCTCATGAGAATCAAATATGAAGTCAAAGGCTACATCTACGATTTTAATATTATTGTTGTCCCGAAGCAGTACTGCTGCACGAGATAACCTCAGAGCACGGATATAATCAAACAGCGTTTTGCCCATCAGTTCCTTAAACATCCGAGATGCATGAAAGGGTGAATAGCCCGCTGCCTGCGCAACCATGTGCAAAGTAATCGCCTCTTCAATATGCTGTTCAATGTAGTTTTGCATTCTATGCACCGCATCGATTTTTTCCCAACGTTCCACGATTTCACCTCCTACACTAAGGATAATTTAAACTTTAGGTGATTTCTTGACTTTAATTGCTATTCTTCTTTCCACAAAGGGAGTTCCACTATTACCTTGAACAAGTCCCCGTCAATCTCCACCTTGAACCTGCCGCCTTGCAGGTGAGTCAAGCTCTGTGCAATGGACAGCCCTAAGCCCGAACCTTCTGTTGTTCTCGATGCATCGCCTCGTACAAAGCGTTCTGTCAATTGCTCCGGTGTAATATCCAAGGGAAACGCCGATATGTTTTTTATTGTTAATAATCCATATTGATCGTTCTTATCCAAGTTGATATATACTCTCGAATTCATCATAGAATATTTCAAGGTATTGGACAGCAGATTTTCAACGATACGCCACAAATGCTTACCGTCAGCCTTTACTAAAATATCCTGCTCTGCAATATTGGTTCGTATCTCAAGTCCAGCCTTTTCAATCTTTTCCTCATACTCGCCATAAGCCTGCATGACAAGCTGGTGTAAATCCACCTTCTCTGTTGTTACAACAAGATTGCCGCTGGAAGCTTTGCTTGCCTCAATCAAATCCTCTATCAACTGTTTCAATCGAGCAGACTTTTCTTCCAATATCAACAAATACTCTTGTGCCTTTACATTATCCAATTCTTCCTTTTTCAACAAATCCACATAATTGATGATGGAGGTCAATGGAGTTTTTAAGTCATGAGACACGTTTGTGATCAGCTCTGTCTTCATTCTTTCCCCTTTGACCGCTTCTGCAACTGCCTTTTGCAGTCCTTTTTGTATGCCCTGCAGATTTCCTGCGAAACCTGCAAAAGCTGCAGACATCTCCTTGCTGTTTATGGGATAATCTAAGTTTCCACTTGAAATTTCTTTGGCGGCTTCCATAATTTCCATCAAATTTTTCAATGACTTTGCAGCAAAGTATAAGATCGTAAAATTGAAGCCAAGCAATAAAGCGCTGGAAACCAAGAAATCAAATGAACCTCCATATCTGAACGCAGAGTAAAATGCCGCAAACAATACCGAATTCACAACGCCATAGCCCAGAAGCACTAACAAAATCCAAGCCTTAAACAGTTTGCCATTAAACGCATATACAGCATAATTTCTTATAACTGCAAAAGCCTTATAGGTTAAGGAATTACGGAGAATCTGTCTGCTTTTTATCTGACGTACCATAGACAGCACATAGGATAAGCCAATGCATACATCTATGTTTAAGATGATGCCCCCTGCTATGAACAAGGCTGAATCGCCGCCATTGGAAACCTCAGCTACCGCTGCAACTGATATGAATGCTGCAATAAGGACCAAGAATGTATGAACATCTGTGTATATCCTATCTATAGCAGCAACTACTATTTCGCTATTTTCATCTTTGCGGCCTGCCACATAAAGTAGATAAATGAATGCAGCCAGCATTATGGTAAGGGAGATAACCAGCAATACAATAGCATAAGATGCCATAGACTTTATCTTAGTGTAATTCGTGTAAGTATTATAAAAAACATCTCCTTCCCTGAGGGGTTCTACAATTGCAGCATGAACTTCGAATTTGGTTCCGGACAGTGTGTTCCGAATTTCTTCTACATACCAGAGCTGGTAGTCTCTGCTCATTTTGCTGTCCATATAAGTATAGGAAGGTTGTTTTTTCAGTATTTCCAACCCTTCCCCATCTTTAAGATTACTAAAGGCTTTTTCTGACTCAGTATCACTAATAAAATACACAAAGTTCACCATGTTGCCCAAGCTGCTCTTTATCTGTTGAAAACGCTGCTCATCCTCAGCCGCTTCAGAATTCAGCTTTACATGATAGTCCACTGTATCATAAAGAACTCGAGAAAATTCTTGCTTGAACTCCCATGTTTGATAATAATTGCTGCTGCTTAAAATCTCTTGATTATATAATAGGAAAATCCCGCTGGCCGCTGCACTCATAAAGCATAGCCAGACTAAAAAAACGGCAATTCCCTTTGTTACACTTGAATATCTAATACTTTTCAATTTTGTATCCAATTCCCCACACCACCTTCAAATATTTTGGCTCCTTCGGGTTGATTTCAATTTTTTCTCTGATTCGCCTAATATGAACCGAAACAGTATTTTCCACCGAATAGGAAAGCTCTCCCCATACATGCTCATAAATCTGCTCAATAGAAAAAACACGGCCTAGGTTCTTCATGAGGAAAAGCACGATTCCATATTCAGTAGCAGTCAGCTTTACCACTTCCCCATCCAGTCTGAGCTCCTTGGCTTCGGTGTCTAGCTCCAGTCCGCTTGTTTTTATTACATTGTTCTGATTTGCCATGCTGCCAAGGGAAGTATAGCGTCTCATCTGTGATTTGACTCTAGCCATCAGTTCTAGAGGATTAAAAGGCTTTG
>Ga0196972_1000469_pt1 | contig 21140 bp, 18 predicted proteins | sample S1v_2013CmetaG_FD_148618 | JGI IMG/M metagenome (GOLD analysis project Ga0196972, IMG submission 148618) | Soil microbial communities from Anza Borrego desert, Southern California, United States - S1+v_20-13C | ecosystem: Environmental > Terrestrial > Soil > Desert | place: USA: California...
CGAACAGGTGCTCTGCTTCACCAACAACATCCCGCAGCGCGACGGCGGCACCCACCTCACCGGCCTGCGCGCGGCGATGACCCGCGTCATCAACAAATACATCGAAGAAAACGAGTTCGCCAAGAAGGCGAAAGTCGAAGTCTCCGGTGACGACATGCGCGAAGGCCTCACCTGCGTGCTCTCCGTGAAAGTCCCCGAGCCCAAGTTCAGCTCGCAGACCAAGGACAAACTCGTATCGAGCGAAGTGCGCGGCCCCGTCGAGGAAATCGTCGCCAAGACGCTCACCGACTTCCTGATGGAAAAGCCCAACGACGCCAAGATCATCTGCGGCAAGATCGTCGAAGCAGCACGCGCACGCGAAGCCGCGCGCAAGGCACGCGAACTCACACGCCGCAAGGGCGTGATGGACGGCCTCGGCCTCTCCTCCAAGCTCGCCGACTGCCAGGAACGCGACCCCGCCCTGTGCGAGCTCTACATCGTCGAGGGTGACTCCGCAGGCGGCTCCGCCAAGCAAGGCCGCGACCGCAAGTTCCAGGCCATCCTCCCGCTGCGCGGCAAGGTGCTCAACGTCGAAAAGGCCCGCTTCGAAAAGATGCTCTCCTCCGAGCAGATCACGACGCTCATCGCCACCCTCGGCACCAGCATCGGCCCGGACGAATTCAACGTCGAGAAGCTGCGCTACCACCGCATCATCATCATGACCGACGCGGACGTCGACGGCGCCCACATCCGCACCCTTCTGCTCACGCTGCTGTACCGCCAGATGCCTGCCCTCGTCGAGCGCGGCCACGTCTACATCGCCCAGCCGCCGCTCTACAAGGTCAAGCACGGCAAGGACGAGCGCTACCTCAAGGACGACGTCGAAGAAGCGCAATACATGATGAAGGTCGCGCTCAACGACGCCGCCATCATCCCGGCCGAAAACGCGCAACCCATCGTCGGCGACGCCCTGTCCGAACTGGTCCGCCAGTACAACACCGCCAACGCCATCATCATGCGCCTCTCGCGCGCGATGGACGAAGCCGCGCTCTCGGCCATCATGACCGGCGTCACGCTCAACCTCGACAACGCCGAAAACGCCGACGCCTCAGCCCAGGCGCTCGCCAAGGCCATCAACGACCCGAGCGTGCAGGTCCTCGTGAAGTCGGACGAACTCTCTGCCAAGCACATGCTGCGCATCGAGCGCCGTCACTTCGGCAACATGAAGATCAGCACCATCGACGCCGACTTCATCCACAGTCCCGACTACCAGGTGCTCTCGGCCGCCGCCGCCACCTTCAAGGGCCTGATCGGCCCGGGCGCACTGGTCCGCCGCGGCCAGGGCGACAAGGCCAAGGAAATCGCGATCAAGGACTTCCACGAAGCGATGAACTGGCTGCGCGACGAAGCCGAGCGCGGCGTCTCCAAGCAGCGCTACAAGGGTCTGGGTGAAATGAATCCGGAGCAGCTGTGGGAGACCACGATGGATCCGAGCGTGCGCCGGCTGTTGAAGGTGCAGATTGAGGATGCGATCGCGGCGGATCAGATTTTCACGACGCTGATGGGGGACGATGTGGAGCCGCGTCGGGCGTTTATTGAGACTAATGCGCTGCAGGCGGGGAATATTGACGTCTAACCTCGGTGTTTTCAGGTACATCGAGATGTAATTCCGTTTCACAAAAGCAGTCAGAGCAGGGCTCCATAAGGAGCCCTGTTTTTTTTCTGAGATATCCCATATCCATGGGATATCTCGCACCGCAGTAAACGCTGGATCATTGATTCTTTAATGCAACAAGGATCCTGCGTTTATGTTCAAGAAGTCCCCTTTCTCGTCGTTGCTGGCAGGCGGTGTTGTCCTGTGGGTGATTTCCATTCCGTTGGTTCTCCTGTTCTTCCCGCCCCCTGACAATGTGGCAGACTTTGGCGACATGTTCGGGGCGGTCAATGCACTTTTCTCCGGTCTCGCACTTGCTGGGGTGACTTACGCGGTGGTGATACAGCGGGACGAGCTAAGCCTGACGCGAGACGAACTGGCAAAAACCGCAGCAGCACAGATTGAGGCTGCACAGGCGCTGCAGCGGCAAATCGGACTACAGCAAAAGGCCTCCAGGCTGACGGCCTTGAGCGCGCTGGTCGCATCATCCAACGAACAGATCAACCAACACGATCGATGGAATGAGGTCAGAAGGCAGCAAGGCCAGGACCGAAAATTCGATAACGCTGAAGTGCTTGAGAAGCGTAGAAGATGCGAAAGCGAAATCTGGACCATTCTGGAAGAAATGAAGGTGTCCGCTGCGGCCGACAGTTATGCCGCGCACACCGTACAGCCCGCACATGTATCGCCGGCCCCATCGAGACAGGCGGCATCCCGGACAACGACAGCAATCTGACGTGAGGCCATGATGAGTTCCCTGCAACCGAAAGAAGCAGCAACAGCACCTTCCCTATGGATTACTGTAGCGCGTACACCGCTATTGCTTCTGGCGGTTGGACTCGTCATCTATGGCGCGTTGCGCTGGATTGCGCCAGACGTCAATCCTGCGGATTTCGTGAATGTCATCGGACTGGGTGCGGTGCTAGGCGCCGCGATGATCGAGCTCGCATTGCGGAAATGGAGAAAAAAGGGAGGGAGCAATGGCGCTTAACCTGGCAAGTATCATGACTCGTGTCGGAATACTTGCGCTGACCGTCCTGGTCGCATCGTGTGCGAGCGTCACCAAGCACGAAACGAGGCACGTGGCGACTCCACAACCCGTAGCGGCCCCAGTTGACGCGCCGCGCCCGCAAACTGCCACATCGCTTCCTGACGCGACGCCAATCGATCGTCACATATGGGCGGCACTGAATGAAGGCCCCGCAGTCCCATGGAAAGGGCCGGCATTCGGGATGTACACGTATGTCCTGTTCACCGGTTCGGTGACAACCCCGATGACGTATCGCGAGCAGCTCGCGTACAACCGCCTGAAAACCCTGCTGGCGACGATCGCCAAGCCGGACAACGTCATGAACGCGCTCGGAAATGAAGCTCGCGAGTCGACAAATCTTTTCCTCATCCCGGGCAGCAGATTGAACACAAAGACTGCGGAGATCGTCTACTACCCCAGCCTGTCCCATATGTACCGGATCTACTTCATGGCGGCGCTGTCCAGGAACACGGAACTCAGCCAGCGGCTGCGGAAAGGCCAGGGACCTTTCCTGCTCGCGACCCTTCAGCCGATCAACGAAACCGTGAAGCCGAAGGCAGGGCAAAAGGGCTACGTTGTGGACGACAAGCAGCCCATTCTGCTGGTCGATCTGACAGGTGCGAATGAAAAATCGGTTGCAGAAGTCGTTCGGACGTTCAAAACCCATGTTGCCAACGTGCCCCTCACCAGGACCGATTCCCTGGAACCCTTGCGCCTCAAGCTGGTATCTCTTCTTCTGGATGTCAACGATGCGATTCCCTTAGTACGCAACGCGGTTGCCGGAACATGCAAGACGATTGGGATCGAGAAGAGTTGCGCGCAGTAACGGCGAGCTGAAAGTCAGGGTGATCGACACCGACTTCGTCGCCAGCCCCGACGACCAGGTGCTGTCATCCGCCGCCACCACCTCCAAGGGCCTGATTGGTGCCGGCGCGCTGGTACGCCGCGGTTAAGGCGATAAGGCCAAGCAAAAAATCGCCCAAAGCTTATAATTAGAAAATACTTGCTTTGACCTATAAAGCGAATTTATCTGCTAAAGCCATTATTTCTTTCAATAAGCCATGGCTTATAAGTTGACTTTATAATCCATGGCTTATACGATGCTTTTGCCATGCCTCTCACCTACCCGATACGCATCTCCGCCCAACTGCGCCCGCATCTCCGCGCGCTGAGGAAGAAGCGCGGCCTTACGCAAGCACAGGTGGGTGAGCTTCTCGGGGTCAGCCAGGCACGGGTTGCCGAAATTGAAGCGAACCCCGGCTTGGTGAGCTTCGAGCAGATGCTGCAACTGCTTTCGGTGCTGGATGCTGCATTGGCCCTGCAAGAGGAGGGGCCTGCGGTTCCTGGAACAGGCGAACTCGTTCCGAGCAGGCAAGACACAAAGGCAGAAAAGGGCGGCCACCACGCGCATGAGATGGATACAGCCCCGAAAGAACCGCGCAAGCCCGACCCGCACAAGGATGCACCGCCAACCTCACGGCGAAATACCGTCATCCTCCGGAAGAAAGGTTTCTGGTAATGCAGGCGCTGAATGCATGGATGAATGGCGAACTCGTCGGGACATGGCGCGTCGACCGCCACTCCCACACCTTCTCCTACGCGCCCTCGTGGCTGGAATCTACCCACCGGCGCTCGCTGTCGCTCTCCCTCCCCATCAGCAGCTCTCTCGAGATCAAGGGAGAGGTGGTAAAGCACTACTTCGACAATCTGCTGCCGGATAACGAAAGAATACGGGAGCGCCTGGGCAGGCGATTCAAGCTCAAATCGAAGGAAACATTCGACCTGCTGGAAGCGATCGGCAGGGACTGTGTCGGCGCGGTGCAACTGCTTCCGGAAAACGAAACGCCTGACGGATGGGATCGCATCGAATGCGAAGCGCTGACCGAGGAAGAGATCGTCGGCATCCTGCACGCCGTCCCTTCCGAGGACACGTGGGAACTGGATGATGACGACCTCTTTCGCATTTCGATTGCAGGGGCGCAGGAAAAGACTGCGCTCATGCGCTACCACAACAAGTGGTGCCGCCCCCACGGCGCCACGCCTACCACGCACATCCTCAAACTTCCGCTCGGCCTCATCGGAGGAATGAAGCGAGTCGACGCGTGGGACTCCGTCCAGAACGAATGGCTATGCGCAAGGATCATCAGCGCTTTGAAGCTCCCGGTGGCCCCGACATCCATCGCCGGCTTCGGCGATCAGACGGTCCTCGTGGTCGAGCGCTTCGATCGCGAATGGATGGACAACGGCACATGGATTGCCCGCCTGCCCCAGGAAGACCTCTGCCAGGCACTCGGCGTTCCACCCGACAGGAAGTATGAGCAGCACGGCGGCCCGGGTATGCAGGACTGCCTGCAGCTCATGGCGGGAAGCCGCGACAAAGGCGACCGCGCCTTCTTCCTCCTGACGCAACTCGCCTTCTTCCTGCTTGCCGCCCCGGATGGACATGCAAAGAATTTCTCCATCCATCTGCAGCGCGGCGACGAATACGAAATGACGCCGCTCTACGACGTGCTGTCGATGTGGCCCTATTTCGGAGACGGCAATAACCAGTTCAAGCAGCGCAAGGCCGGCCTCGCCATGGCGATTCGCTCAAGGAATGCCCACTACCACTTTCATACGATCCAAGCGCGGCATTGGAAGCAGCTTGCGATGAAGAACGGCGGTCAGGCCGTGTGGGAGGACATGGTCGCACTCGTGGAAAGTGTCGATGAAGCACTGGCTGAAGTCGAGGGAGAGCTGCCGAAGGATTTTCCGGCGAAAACATGGGAAGCCATTTCGACGGGGATGAGAGGAGAGGCGAAGCGTTTTCTTGTCGAAGTGGAAATGCTTGCAAAATCATGAGCTGAAAACAGAGAGAGACGACCAAGGGGGAGTAGTAGAATCCGGCGAGGAAATGCTGACGGTTGGTTGGGCAACATGAAGATCAGCACCATCGACGCCGACTTCATCCACGGCCCCGACTACCAGATGCTGTCGGCCGCCGCCACCACCTTCAAGGGCCTGATCGGCCCGGGCGCACTGGTCCGCCGCGGCCAGGGCGACAAGGCCAAGGAAATCGCGATCAAGGACTTCCACGAAGCGATGAACTGGCTGCGCGACGAAGCCGAGCGCGGCGTCTCCAAGCAGCGCTACAAAGGTCTGAGTGGGATGAATCCGGAGCAGCTGTGGGAGACCACGATGGATCCGAGCGTGCGCCGGCTGTTGAAGGTGCAGATTGAGGATGCGATCGCGGCGGATCAGATTTTCACGACGCTGATGGGGGATGATGTGGAGCCGCGTCGTGCCTTCATCGAGACTAATGCGCTGCAAGCTGGGAACATCGACGTGTAATTTGCCTGTCATCCGTACTTTAAAATGGGGCTCAGTTTCGAGCCCTATTTTTTTGCTCATCGATCCGTATTCATAATGAAGACAACCCCTGATCAGTTGCAGGCATACATCGAGGCACCAGAGGGGCCGCAGATTGAGTTCAAAGAGGCGAAGCATAACTACCAATTTGAAAAGCTGGTGGACTATTGCGTTGCGCTGGCCAATGAAGGCGGAGGCAAGATAATTTTCGGTGTGACCGACCGTCGTCCACGTCAAATAGTGGGAACTGCTGCTTTTTCAGAACCTGGTCGAACCGAGGGCGGTTTGTTTGATCGCTTGCGTCATCGCGTTCCAGTCGAAGAACTTTTCACCCCTGATGGAAAGCGAGTGGTGATAGTTCATGTGCCTGCTCGTTTGCCGGGGACAGCATGGCATCACAACGGGCGTTATCTCAAGCGGGCCGGGGAAGACTTGGTGCCATTAGGCGATGCGGAGTTGAAAGCGATGTTCGCCGAGGCTGGCCTCGACTTTTCGGCCGAGACATGTCCTGGCGCCACGCTTGCAGATTTGTCGCAAACAGCTATCACTGATTTCCGTGCGCGCTGGGCAAAGAAGGCTGCAGATCCGCGCCGTTTGCAATGAACGGATGAGGAAACGCTGATCAATGCCGAGTTACTGGTAGACGGACGGCTCAATTACGCAGCGTTGATTTTATTTGGTACGCGTCCTGCACTCGGGCGGCATCTGGCGCAGGCGGAAATCGTATTCGAATATCGGTCATCGGAAGCATCCGGGCCTGCTGCAGACCGCCAGGAATATCGCGAAGGATTTTTCCTGATCCATGACGCGTTGTGGCAGCGGATCAATTTGCGCAACGACAGGCAGAGCTACCAGGAAGACTTGTTCCGGGTGGAGATTCCCACCTTCGACGAGATAGCTATTCGAGAAGGATTGCTCAACGCAGTTGCTCATCGGGATTACCGTTTGGGTGGCTCTGTGTTTGTACGTCAATTCAATCGACGACTTGAGATCGTGAGCCCGGGGGGATTCCCTCCGGGGATAACTGCCGAGAACATCCTTGATCAGCAAAACCCGCGCAATCGGCGCTTGGCCGAAGCGTTGGCCAAGTGCGGTCTCATCGAACGTTCCGGACAAGGCATGAACCTGATGGTGGAATGCGCGATTCGGCAAAGTAAGCCGTTGCCGAGCTTTGCCGGCACATCGGCGCATGAAGTCAGACTGACGCTTGAAGGGATGGTCGATAACCCTGCTTTCGTGCGTTATCTGGAGCGATTGGGAGATGCTCGCTTGCGATCATTCTCGACCTACGATTTTCTGGCACTCGACTATTTGCGGCGAGACGCTGATTTGCCAGAGGTGTTGAAAGATCGATTGCCCGGTTTGATAGAGGTCGGAGCAGTCGAGTCGGTAGGCAGAGGGCGGGGCAGGCGGTATATGTTGTCTCACAGCTTATATGCTGCGATTGGCGCGAAAGGAACATATACCAGAGTGCGTGGCCTTGATCATGAGACCAACAAATCGCTGTTGGAACAGCATTTGCGCCGGCAAGGTGAGAACGGCGCGCCTTTGGCGGAACTCCTACAGGTATTGCCCGCGTTGTCGGAAAGTGCTGTGCACCGATTGTTAAAAGAATTGCAGGATCAAGGCAGAGTCGAGCTCAAAGGACAGAGGCGTTGGGCACGCTGGTTTCTTTCTATAAAGAAAGATGAAAGTTAAGCAAACTTGACGACGTGAGTTTAGCGCTCTTAATGCTCTAAAAATGTCATTAAAAATCAATGGCTTATAAACCTCAAAAGCTGCAGATAAAACCAGGTTTTGAAGTTTAAGAAAGCTTAAGACATTAGTGGACGAGCCTCCCTGTCAGTTATTCTCACCGGCGTCACGCTCAACCTCGAGAACGCCGATCGTCTCAAGAAATACCCTGACAAAGTTCGGATTGCCATGGGATGGTTTGCAACAGTTGACCTGATTTAATATCGCGATTTGCCGTGTGCGCGGCACCGATCACGATTTGCAGAATCCCAACTATGATTCCCTCCGACGTTCGCGAAGAGATCCTGCGACGGCTTGCCGTCGTCGAAAAAAACGAAAGCGTTCGCATCCTGCTCGCGGTCGAATCGGGCAGTCGCGCTTGGGGATTTGCCTCACCCAACAGCGACTATGACGTGCGCTTCATCTATGCACGTAAGCAAGACTGGTATCTGGCTGTCGACTTGGAAGACAAGCGGGATGTAATCGAATATCCCATCGTCGACGATATCGACTTGAACGGCTGGGATATCCGCAAGGCGTTGCGGCTGTTCCTGCGCTCCAATCCTGCCTTCGTTGAATGGATCCAGTCGCCGATCCAGTACATGGTATCGGGAAATTTCGTGGAAGCGGTATGCAAGCTCTTGCCATCGGTGTACTCCTGCGAACGCGGCATCTACCACTATCGCAGCATGGCCAAGACGAACTACCGTGGTTACCTGCGGGCCGACATGGTGCCGCTGAAGAAGTACTTCTACGCCTTGCGACCGTTGCTCGCCGTTCGGTGGATCGAGACCTACCAAGCCGCGCCGCCGATCGAATTCCAACGCCTGTTACCACTTCTCGCCGGGCAGGATGAACTCTTGGCTGACATCCATAACTTGCTCGAAAAGAAAAAGCAGAGTGCCGAACGCGAATTAGCGCCGCCGGTACGGAGCCTGAATGCCTTCATCGAAGGCGAACTCGCACGGCTCGAGATGCTTTCTATAGAAAAGGCTCAGCAGGAAAGTGCTATTGCGCAGCTCAATGCGCTCTTCCGTTCGGTGCTGGACGAGCGGCCTTCGATTGAAAAATGAAGGCCGATCTCGACACTGAAAATCTTGCCTATACCGACCCATGCCCACTGTTCTGACGCACATGGCGATACCGCTGGCGATCGGCGCCGGTTTGGGAAGCCGCGCCATTCCGAAACGCTTGCTCGTGACGGGAATGCTGGGAGCAATGCTTCCCGATCTCGATGTCGTCGGATTCCGGCTTGGCATCGCATACGCGTCCGACCTCGGACACCGCGGCTTCAGTCATTCATTACTCTTTGCCGCTGTGGCAGCCCTGATTGCTGCCGCCGCATGGCGATACTTTCATGCCGGTGCCAAGACAGTCTTTGCTTTTCTGTTTCTGTCGATCGCCTCGCACGGGATACTCGATTGTCTGACGAATGGCGGGCACGGCGTGGCGTTGTTATGGCCGTTTTCATCGACCCGATTCTTTGCGCCGTTTCAGCCGATCCAGGTATCGCCCATCGGAGTGTCGCGTTTTTTCTCTTCCCGCGGGCTTGAAGTGTTGATGTCGGAGGCGATGTGGGTATGGCTGCCATGCCTGATGCTGGCGGCCGGGATCTGGATTGCAAGAAGGGCGCTGGCGACTGATTCGGGCAAGGGAGCGGCAGGCGGATGAAGAAAGTTCTGTTTCTTTGCACACACAACCGTCTGAGAAGCCCGACCGCCGAGCAGGTGTTTTCGACATGGCCTGGCGTGGAGACGGATTCGGCAGGATTGGGCGCCGATGCGGAGATTCCGCTTTCGCCGGAACAGATCAAGTGGGCAGATGTCATTTTCGTGATGGAAAAAGTGCACCGGCGGAGGCTCTCGGCGAAATTCCGGCGCTATCTGAACGGAAAGCGCGTCATTTGCCTCGATATTCCCGATGAATATGAATACATGCAGCCGGAGCTTGTGGAGCTCCTGGAGGGAAGAGTTGGGCGATTCTTAAGGTAGGCGCAGGAGTTGTCCAGGTGTCTGTCAAAGAAGGTAATGTTGCCCTGATCTACCTTTAGAGGGCTGATTGGCTCGGGCGCGCTGGTCAGGGATGAAAAGTGAGACAAAGCAGGCGCAAGCGCCTATTTTCCAAGACGACTGGTTTTCGGCCAAAGCAGACGGTACTAGGAGATACGACAGCCAGGGCGACTCAATCGACAACGGACTATTGGGTAACATGCTCCATTCCGTTATCATCCGGAAACGATTCCGCGAGAAAACAATGTCCAAGAAAAATCTCTCCGAGCGAGACATCTGCACCCAGTTCATTACCCCTGCGGTGCAGCGTGCCGGCTGGGATTTTGCGTCGCAAGTGCGCGAAGAGGTCACTTTCACGGCGGGCCGAATCATCGTCCGCGGCAAGCTGCACAGTCGGGGAACAAAAAAACGCGCCGATTATCTTCTGTACTTCAAGCCCAATCTGCCCATCGCCGTCATCGAAGCTAAGGACAACACTCACAGCCTCGGCGATGGCATGCAGCAGGGCTTGAGCTACGCCGAAACTCTCGATCTGCCGTTTGTCTTCAGCAGCAACGGCGACGGCTTCCTCTTCCACGACCGCACCGGCCAAGCGCAACAGGTTGAAACGCCCCTCACGCTCGACCAGTTCCCCTCGCCTCAAGAACTCTGGCAGCGTTACTGCGCATGGAAGGGCCTCGCTACCCCGGAGAGCCGTGAAACTGTCGAAACGCCGTATTACGACGACGGCAGCGGCAAGGTGCCACGCTATTACCAGGTCAATGCGATCAATCGCACTATCGAGGCAATAGCACGTGGCCAGCAACGCATTCTGCTGGTCATGGCCACCGGCACGGGCAAAACCTACACGGCCTTCCAGATCATCTGGCGACTGTGGAAATCCAAGACCAAGAAGCGCATTCTCTTTCTGGCCGACCGTAACATCCTCGTTGATCAGACGCGCACCAACGACTTCAAACCGTTCGGCCAGGCGATGACCAAAATCGAGAAGCGGCAGGCCAACAAGGCATTTGAAATCTACCTATCGCTCTACCAGGCCGTTACCGGCAACGAGGAAGAAAAGAACATCTACAAGCAGTTCTCCCCAGACTTCTTTGACCTCATCGTGATCGACGAATGTCACCGGGGCAGTGCCGCCGAGGATTCGGCATGGCGCGAAATCCTCGACTACTTCTCCAGCGCCACGCACATCGGCCTCACCGCCACGCCCAAGGAAACCAAGGACGTATCCAACATCCATTACTTCGGTGAGCCGGTCTATACCTATTCCCTCAAGCAGGGCATCGACGATGGCTTCCTTGCCCCGTACAAGGTTATTCGCATCGACATCGACAAGGACCTGCAAGGCTGGCGTCCCGCCAAGGGCCAGACCGACAAGCACGGAAACCCGATCGAAGACCGCATCTACAACCAGAAAGACTTCGACCGCACGCTGGTGCTGGAAAAGCGCACCGAACTGGTAGCCAGGAAGATCACCGAATTCCTCAGCGCCACTGATCCCTACGCCAAGACCATCGTCTTCTGCGAAGACATCGATCACGCCGAGCGGATGCGGCAAGCGCTGGTCAACCTCAACCCAGAGCGCGTCAAGGAAAACCGCAAATACATCATGCGGATTACCGGCGACGAGGCGGAGGGCAAGGCCGAACTGGACAACTTCATCAATCCGGAAAGCCGCTACCCGGTTATCGCGACGACCAGCAAGCTGATGACGACTGGCGTTGATGCACAAACCTGCAAACTCGTCGTGCTCGACCAGCGCATCCAGTCGATGACCGAGTTCAAGCAGATCATCGGTCGTGGCACCCGTATTAATGAGGACTTCGACAAGTTCTGGTTCACGATCATGGACTTCAAGAAGGCCACCGAACTCTTCGCCGATCCCGACTTCGATGGGCCGCCGGAACAGGTCTATGAGCCCAAAGGTGATCAGCCGCCCGTGCCGCCTGACGAAGGAGATCCTCAAGACGAAACCGGTCCGAAGGGACCGTCCGCCCAACCGGAGCCGCCCCTGCCTCCGGATAATGAGGGCGGAAAGCGCATCAAATATGTCCTCGGCGGCGAAGTCACGGTGTATGTCGTTGCCGAGCGCGTCCAGTACTACGGCCCGGACGGCAAGCTGATCACCGAATCGCTCAAGGACTACACGCGCCGGGCAGTGCGCAAGGAATATGCCTCGCTCGACGACTTCCTGCGACGCTGGACTAGCGCCGACCGCAAGAAAGCCGTCATCGAGGAACTGGAAGCCCAAGGCGTAATCCTCGATGCCCTGGCGGAGGAAGTCGCCCGGAAGCATGGACGGGAATTCGACCCCTTCGACCTCGTGTGCCATGTCGCCTTTGATCGTCCCCCGCTGACCCGGAAGGAACGGGTAGAACAGGTCAGGAAACGCGATCCCTTTGCAAAGTACGGAGACAAGGCGAGGTCAGTGCTGGAGGCCTTGGTCGAGAAATATGCAGACGCTGGTATCGAAAGCATCGAAGACATTAAAATCCTCACCCTTGATCCGTTCACCCGCTTGGGTACAGCACCAGAACTGATTCAGTCGTTCGGCGGGAAAACCGCGTACCTCTCCGCGATCCGGGAGCTAGAAGCCAACTTGTATGGCTAACTGAACAATCTGAAATAACGCTGCGACCTCGCCTTGAGGTCGACACGCCTCTCAATCATCAGTCATTAGAATTAATCTCAAGCTTTTATGTCCATCAGCACCACCATCAAATCCATCCAGGACATCATGCGCAAGGACGTTGGCGTCGACGGCGACGCGCAGCGTATCGGTCAGTTGGTCTGGATGTTCTTCCTCAAGATCTACGACGACAAGGAAACCGAGTACGAGCTGCTCGATGACGACTACAAATCGCCCATTCCCGAACACCTGCGCTGGCGCAACTGGGCGGCCAACGCCGAGGGCATGACGGGTGAAGAACTGCTCGACTTCGTCAACAACACGCTTTTCCCTCGGTTAAAAAACCTGCAACCCAAGGGCAATGACAAGCGCGGGTTCGTGATTCGTGGCGTCTTCGAGGACGCCTACAACTACATGAAGTCCGGCCACCTGATGCGGCAGGTCATCAACAAGATCCAGGAAGGCCTCGACTTCAACAAGGCGCAGGATCGTCACCTGTTCGGCGACGTCTACGAACAGATCCTGCGCGACCTGCAAAACGCCGGCAATGCGGGCGAGTACTACACCCCGCGGCCGGTCACGCAATTCATGGTCGACATGGTTGCACCACAGCTCGGCGAAAAAATCATGGACCCGGCCTGCGGCACCGGCGGCTTCCTCACCTGTGCCATCGAGTACGTGCGCAAGCACCACGTCAAGACCGTCGAGCAGGAACAAGTGCTGCAGCAATCCATTTTCGGCGTCGAGAAAAAGCCGCTGCCGCACTTGCTCTGCACTACCAACATGATCCTGCACGGCATCGACGTGCCGACCAACGTGCAACATAACAACACGCTGGCGCGCCCACTGCGCGACTATGGGCCGCGTGACCGTGTCGATGTCATCGTCACCAACCCACCATTCGGTGGCATGGAAGAAGACGGAATCGAGAACAACTTCCCGGCCAACTTCCGCACACGCGAAACAGCCGATCTGTTCCTCGTTCTCATCATGCACCTGCTCAAGGACGGGGGGCGCGCCGCCGTGGTGCTACCCGACGGGACACTGTTCGGCGAAGGCATCAAGACCCGCATCAAGGAACAACTGCTCGACACCTGCAGCCTACACACCATCGTCCGCCTGCCCAACGGCGTCTTCAACCCCTACACCGGCATCAAGACCAACCTGCTGTTCTTCACCAAGGGCTCGCCGACGCAGGAGGTCTGGTTCTACGAGCATCCCTACCCGGCGGGGTACAAGAGCTACTCCAAGACCAAGCCGATGCGCATCGAGGAATTCGCGGTGGAAAAGGCGTGGTGGAACAATCGTGTCGAAAACGAATTCGCGTGGAAGGTCAGTGCCGACGACATCAAGGCGCGGAACTACAACCTCGACATCAAGAATCCGCACAGCCCGGATCAAGTGAGTCATGACCCGGACGAACTGCTCGCCGATTACGTCCAGTTGCAGACGCGGATCAGCAAGACGCGGGATCAACTTAAGGCGGTCCTCGCCGCCGCGCTGGAGGGCAAGGCGTGAGCGTCGTGTTGTCCGAACACCTGCCGCTGCTTGCCACTGCGCCGGACGGCGTCCAGAAGTTGCGCGGCCTGATTCTGGAACTGGCGGTGCGGGGCAAGCTGGTGCCGCAAGACCTCAACGATGAACCGGCGAGTGAGCTGCTCAAGCGGATTGCCGAGGAACGGGCGCGACTGGAGGCGGAAGGAACTTGCAAGAAATCGAAGGCAAGGTTGGTTGTAGAGGAGGATGAGTGGCCATTTAGCCTTCCAGAGACATGGGCGTGGGCGCGACTGACCGATATCTACTTCTCCATCTCACCAAGCAACAACAAGCTGTTGTCATCCGAAATTCGAGAAGTTGGAGCAGTTCCTGTAGTGGATCAAGGGAAGCGCTTTATTGCGGGCTACACTGACGACGCTTCCTTAGTGATAAAGATTCCTGGGCCAGTTGTTATTTTTGGTGACCACACAACGGAACGGAAGTACGTCGATTTTGATTTTGTCGCTGGCGCCGATGGGGTGAAAATTCTTAGACCGATACTTCAGGACGAGAAGTTTTTTTTCCGGCAGCTTCAATCCTTCAATTTGGACGAGCGCGGCTACGCTCGCCATTTCAAGGTTCTTAACGAACAGCTATACGCTTTGCCCCCCCTCGCCGAACAACACCGCATCGCCGCCAAAGTCGGCGAACTGATGGCACTTTGCGACCGGCTGGAAGCGGAGCAGGCCGACGCCGAGGCGGCGCACGCCAAGCTCGTCGACACCCTGCTTGGCACGCTCATCCAAAGCACCGACGCCGCCGACTTGGCCGCCAACTGGCAACGCCTCGCCGAACACTTCGACACCCTCTTCATCACCGAGTCCAGCATTGATGCCATCAAGCAGACCATCCTGCAACTAGCCGTCATGGGCAAGCTTGTGGCGCAAGATCCCAACGATGAGCCGGCGGACGAGCTGCTTAAGCGAATTGCACAGGAGCGTGCGCGGTTAGAGGCGGAGGGCGTTTATAAGAAATCAAAGCTGATGCCCCCGGTCGGGGAGGATGAAAGGCCATTTGAGGTGCCAGAAGGCTGGGAGTGGGAACGGATCGGCAACTACGTATTCCAGACTGACTATGGACTGTCAGAAAAGACCTTTGAGCTGAACGATGGGGTACCTGTCCTCAAGATGGGCGATATACAGGGAGGTAGCGTCCTCCTTGGAGGGCAGAAAGAGGTGCCACCGACTACGGAAGGACTGCCGTACTTGCTTTTGGAGCCAGATGACCTTCTATACAACCGCACCAATAGTGCGGAGTTGGTTGGAAAAACAGGAATCTTTCGGGGGCAATCACAGCGCTTTTCATTCGCGTCGTACTTGATTCGAATTCGCTGTGCGAAAGGTATGACATCGCCCGCTTTTTTGAACATGGCAATGAATGCGCCGATGTTTCGAGAAACGGAAATCGTCCCCCATCTTAAGCAGCAGTGCGGTCAGGCGAACGTAAACGGAACCATACTTCGTAATATGCGAATTCCGGTTCCTCCTGCGGCCGAACAACACCGCATCGTCGCGAAAGTCAACGAATTGATGGCTCTCTGCGACCGCCTCAAGGCCGACCTTGCCGAATCGCGCCGCCGTCAGGAGCGGTTGGTCTCAACCTTGATTGAATCGGCACTCAAAGCCGCTTGAGGATATTGTCATGGCCATCCGCACCGCACTTTGGAAAGTTGCCGCCCAGCCTCAGGCCTTAGTCGAGGCACAGTTGCCAAGCGAGAAGCTGCTCGAAGACATGATCGTCGCCGCGCCCAAAGTGCTGTCTGACGAATGGATGCTGATCGGTCGGCAGGAGAGTACGGGCGTCGGCGGAATCATTGATCTGCTGGCCGTCGCGCCGGACGGTTCGCTGGTGCTCATCGAACTCAAGCGCGACCGCACGCCGCGTGACGTTGTCGCCCAAGCTCTCGACTACGCGGGTTGGGTGGAAAAGCTCAAGCCCGAAGACATCGACGCGATCTACAGCCGCTTCGCACCCGACAAAAGCCTCGCTGCCGAATTCCAAAAGACGTTCGGCCTGCCGCTCGATGAGGACATGCTGAACCAGAGCCACCAGATCGTCATCGTTTCGTCCTCGCTCGACCCTAGCACCGAACGTATCGTTGCCTACCTGGCCGACCGCGACATCCCGATCAATGTGCTGTGTTTCCAGATCTTCAGCAACGGTAGCGAACAACTCCTCAGCCGCGCATGGCTGCTCGACCCCGTCCACACGCAAACCACAGCCCGGCCCGCGGGAGCCAATGAACCGTGGAACGGCGAGTTCTACCACTCCTTCGGTCATGGTCCCGAGCGGTCCTGGGAGGAGGCTGTACGGTACGGGTTCATCTGCGCTGGAGGCGGTCGCTGGTATAGCAATACGCTGCAGTTGCTCGCCCCCGGCGACCGCATCTGGGCCAAGGTGCCGGGATCCGGCTTTGTCGGCGTTGGGCGCGTTAAGGGACCGGTGCAATCCGTCCGTGATTTTGTTGTGTCCACCTCGGACGGCGACAAGCCTTTCATGGAGATCGCGAAAGCCAACTACCACCGCGAGTTCGTGGACGACCCGGATCGGTGCGAGTACTTTGTTCCCATGCAATGGATGCAGACTGTGCCCGTTACGCAAGCGATTCAGGAGGTCGGCATGTTTGGCAACCAGAACTCCGTCTGCAAACCGACCACGCCGAAATGGCGTGCCACCGTGGAGAGACTGAAAGAGCGTTTCCCGGAATTTGGAGGGAATCCGTAAGTCGGACGACAGGGCAACGGACAAGTCTCGATAAATTAGTTCCGTCTGAACCTCGAGTAGTGGCTCGGCTTCACTCCTTCGCGACAATGCAGTTCCACACGTCAAGCTCTTTTCACCAGAAACGCTATTCGAGAGCCGTTACACCGCAATTGATTAGATAGTTGTAGGTTTCGTCGTAGTACCTAGGCGGCTTAGTTGGATCTGCCGGATCACCTAACGGTGTGAAGATTGCCATTCCCTGCCGAGCGCGTGTAAGTAGTACTCGGTAGGCATTCTCCAAGTAACGTTTTTGTTCCAAGCGATTTCGCTGTTTCCAACTCGATCCGGTAAATTTCCAGTGCTCGAATGCGCCGCCGATATAACGGTAATCTGCGTCCCATCCAATCAGGCACCAATCAAGCTCGAGGCCTTGGATGTCAAACTCAGTGGCAACGTCTTCTAAAAAGTGACAAGAACGAACGTCGTCTGGCTCGTTGAGAAACCAATCGGCGGCAGAAATCTTGTTCTTTACAAAGATACCATCCGGTTTTAACCGCGCACCACCCGATGACGCAATGACGCCTTTGGTTTCATTTGCTCGTGCACGATCTTTTATCCACGAGCGGGCTTTCTTGATATCTCGCGTAACGACAATTGGATAGCGATCTCTGAAAGACGCGTAACAAGCTGCAGCACGATCGGGTTGATTCTCGATCAGATAATGAATCATGTGAGAAAGCCGCTCGGCTTTAAAAGAACGCATCGATGTCGCGAGATGCATGGCGGTACTAGATCTCGCATGCGGAATGCCATCAAATTCAACGTCACCGCCCGCATATTCCGCTTGCTTCAACTTATTGGAGTAATAGACATGCCAATTACCGAAGCGGCTGCGTATAGCATCAATCCATCCCTTGAGGCCAGCTTCCCCTGTATTGATCTCTTGACCGCCACCGATCAATGCGATGATGACGCACCAGTCCGGATGTCGATCCATGACGCTAATCAGAAACTCTGGCTCTGATTGATCAAAGCTTCTTTGTCCGCGTTTCTGAATCATGAATCTCGCGGTGCTTTTCGCATCCCAGGCTCGTTGTGCTTCGTCAAAAATGACGACGCGTTCAGGCGGCGCTTTGCCCGGGTTCACGAGTGCTTCATCTCTGAATTTGTGAATGTTTTGAATTCGTGCGGCTGCATTACGCAGTTCTACTTCTTTGCTCGTGTTGGGATTCCGCTCTTTCGCGTCTCGGGCCAATGCTTCCGTCAACACCTCGACTAACGGGCCGTTTCCCGACAAGAAAACCGCATGCTCATCATCGTCGATATTGACGCTTGTCGTCGCAATGTTCAATCCAACTAGTGTCTTGCCGGCACCCGGCACACCCGTGACAAAGCAAATTGCTTTCTGTTTTTCTACGCGAGCCTTATGAACGATGTTCAAAATCTCAGACGAAGTGACATGGAGGTTGTGCGCGCCTGCATCATTGCGGGCGATGTCAGCAACGTCATGATTGGCATAGAGCGCCTGTGCTGCTTCGACGATGGTCGGTGTTGGTTTGTAGGCTGATTCGAACCAATGCTTGAAATCGAGCGGTGCTGATTTATCTATTGTGCGGCTGCAGTATGCGAGTGCTTCCTGTAGGTTTTTGGCGCAGACACTCAAGGGCGCATAGACATGGTCGATCGGCGAGGAAAGCGTGATCTGCTCTACGGGGGCATTAGTTGCAACGAGAAGTGGAACAATTGTCTTATTGTGGCTACCTTCATGGAAATGATGAAGGTCAATCGCATAGCCGTGAGTTTGTCGCAAATCGTGAGAATAATACGTCTTTGCTCCGACCTTAAACTCCATCACGTAGATGATGTTCCGGTAGATCAGAACAGCATCTGCTCGACGTCCCATTCTGGGAATTTGTAGTTCAAACAGGATATGTCCGTCTACAAAGGGAGGTAAGCATTCTTTGAGCAGCTCGATTTCCCGTTGCCACGCTCCCATTTGTAGTTGAACGATGTCCTGAGAGTGCTGTTGGCTAATCTTGCCAACGATTGAGTCAAGAGACTCCTGCAAGAAATCGCGGACTGTTGCGACGTAGAAGGCACGTACTCCCATCAGCGTGCCTTTGTTTCGAAGAGTGCAGCCGGATGGACGTTGAGCGCTTTTGCGATTCGAAAGACATTAATCAGCCCAACGTTCCGCGTCCCGCGTTCAATGCCGCTGATGTAAGTACGGTCGAGGTCTGCAAGTAGGCCAAGTTCTTCTTGGCTGAGTCCGCGCTCGATACGCAGCTCTCTTAAACGTAAGCCGAATGCCGCCAGCTGCTTGTCTTCCATGTTCAGTCCCGAAAATTGACTGAACGATATTCAGCTGGCGAGACTTATTAGTCTACGGACTATGAGTCACATGTTAGAGCCCGCCTGCGTGGCGAGTGGCAGGGCGTCGCGATGTTAATGTTCTTCTAATATTAGTGGGGAAGATTACCGAAGCTGTTGCTCTCTACAACTGCGCCTCCCGATAATCCAGTACCTCCTTCCGATACTGCGTTGATTGCGCTTTCCGGCATGGAATTCGACCTCATGCATTTTGGATGAGGATGTCCACCAGCAACTCCCCTGTCGTGCCCTTCCAGATATGCCAGGAACCCGCCCCGTCGCGCCCGGTCCTCACCTTGCGCCGTCTCAACATCCCTCTCCCACCCGGTAATAACATCGCAACACCTGCTTTCAAGCACGCTGCCCGCACCAGCGGCGCACCGCACATGTGACGCCAGGAACGCCAATGTCAAACGTGATTCTGAAGGGTGTCAGCAAATACCACGGCCATACCGAGATCTTGCGCGGAATCGATTTGACGGTGGATGACGGCGAGTTCGTCGTGTTTGTCGGTCCGTCCGGCTGCGGCAAAACGACGCTGCTGCGCCTGATCGCCGGTCTCGAAAGCGTGAGCGCCGGAAGCGTGTATATCGGTGACCGGCTGGTGAATGATGTCCCGCCGCCGCAACGCGGTGTGGCGATGGTGTTTCAGAGCTATGCGCTCTACCCGCACATGACGGTGCGGGAAAACATTTCGTTCGGCCTCAGACTCGGCAAAGCCGACGCCGCTTCCATCGACCGGGTGGTTGCGCAGGCGGCTGCCGTACTGCAACTCAGCCACCTGCTCGAGCGCAAGCCGAAGGAATTGTCGGGCGGCCAGCGCCAGCGCGTTGCCATCGGCCGGGCCATCGTGCGCAATCCGCAGGTGTTTCTGTTCGATGAGCCGTTGTCCAATCTGGATGCGGGCTTGCGCATACACATGCGGGTCGAAATCGCGCGTTTGCACAGCGATCTCGGCAAGACCATGATTTATGTGACGCATGACCAGGTGGAGGCGATGACGCTGGCCGACCGCATTGTCGTGCTCAATACGGGGCGCGTCGAACAGGTCGGCACGCCGCTGGAGCTGTATCACGCGCCGCGCAACCAGTTCGTGGCCGGATTCATCGGCTCGCCAAGGATGAACTTCCTTGAAGTGCGTCCGGGCGGTGCCGGCTGCGTGCGGCTGGTATCGGGCGAAGCCATGCATGTCGCGGTCGACACCAGTGCGCTTGCACCAGATGAACGCCTTACGCTCGGCATCCGGCCGGAACACGTTTGCATCGCCGCGCCGGGAGAGGGCAACACGGTGCAAGGGACCGTCACGCTGGTTGAGCATCTGGGCGACGTTGGCTATCTGCACGTCGAGCTGCCGCACTATGCGCTGCCGCTGATGATGCGCGTGACGCCCGATGCCCGTCAGCGTGCAGGTGACGCCGTCATGCTGCGCTTTCCGCGCGCGCATTGCTATGTATTCGATGCGCGCGGCAAAACCATCAGCGTTGCGCAAAGAACATCCTGACGATGGAGAAGAACAGGACCTTCGACGAGACCTGCAGGCGCTTCAGAAGAGCGCTGGCATGGAGCGCAGCCATCGCGTGCAGCGCAATCGCCGGCGCATCCTGGGCGGCTACTTTGTCCATCGCATGCGACTCGGTCGGCAATGCCGCCCGGATTTGCAAGGACGGCGTAGAGGCGTGGGCGAAAAAAACCGGCAACACGGTAAGGCTGGTGACGATCTCGCCGTCATCCTCGGATCGGCTCGGCTTGTACCAGCAGTTATTGGCCGCCGAATCGCCGGACATCGATGTCTTCATGATCGATGCGATATCAACCGGCATTCTGGCTTCTTACTTCGTCGACCTGGCGCCGGCTGCCGGCCGTGCAGTCGACGAGCACTTTCCTGCGATCATAAGGAACAACACGGTCGGTGGCCGCCTGATTGCGATGCCATGGTTTATCGACGCCGGCCTGCTCTACTACCGTGACGACCTGTTGCAGAAATACGGCGAGAAGCCGCCCGAAACCTGGGAAGAACTCGTCGCCACCGCGCAGAAAATCCAGGAGGGCGAACGCCGCGCCGGCAATGCCAGGATGTGGGGTTATGTGTGGCAGGGAAAATCCTACGAGGGCCTGACCTGCAATGCGCTCGAATGGATCGTCAGCTAC
>Ga0196972_1000470_pt1 | contig 21110 bp, 20 predicted proteins | sample S1v_2013CmetaG_FD_148618 | JGI IMG/M metagenome (GOLD analysis project Ga0196972, IMG submission 148618) | Soil microbial communities from Anza Borrego desert, Southern California, United States - S1+v_20-13C | ecosystem: Environmental > Terrestrial > Soil > Desert | place: USA: California...
ACTGCATTCGGTGAAAAACTGGTCATGCGTATCTTTACCCCCGACATCATCGTCAAGGATTTCATCGAACTCGGCTTTTCTCCGTATCAGGCAGAGCTGTGGAGCAACTGGACTGCGAACCCCAATGGCATCATTCTGGTCACGGGTCCGACGGGTTCTGGCAAAACAACCACGCTCTACTCCACCCTTAAGCATCTGGCAACGCCGGAAGTGAATGTTTGCACGGTAGAAGACCCGATTGAAATGATCGAGCCATCCTTCAACCAAATGCAGGTTCAGCAGAATATCGGCTTGTCGTTTGCCGATGGCATCCGCACTTTGCTGCGGCAAGATCCCGACATCATCATGGTAGGTGAAATCCGTGATACTGAAACAGCAGAAATGGCCATACAGGCAGCACTGACCGGCCACTTGGTGCTCTCGACCCTGCACACCAATGATGCGCCAGCCGCAATCACGCGACTATTAGACCTGAAGGTACCGCCGTACTTGATTCATTCTTCGATTCTTGGTGTCATGGCCCAACGCTTGGTACGTACTCTATGCCCCAACTGTAAAACACCAGGTACGCTTGATCCAGCACAGTGGCATGACTTGGTAGGCAACTGGAAGTTGCCTATGCCTAAGGAAGTCCAGCTCCCCAATGGCTGCCAGGATTGCCGCAACACGGGCTACCGCGGTCGTAGTGGGATATATGAAATGCTCACTGTCTCGCCGGAACTTAAAAAGCTCATCACTGGCGATGCAGATCTAGCAAAAATCAAAAAGCAGGCTTACAAGGAAGGCATGCAACCATTATTGATTAATGGCGCGGAAAAGATTGCTGCAGGTTTGACCACAGTCGAAGAAGTCCTCAAGGTTGTACCGACCTTAACCGATTAAGTAAACCAGCCGCAGCTCGCTTAACAGCTTGATTGCGCTTGACCAAATACCCCCAAACAGTTAGTGTTCAGGGTTCCCAAATTATAAATAAAACCAGCAATATATGGATCACTGTGCGACCCACATCACCGGTGCGGAAATCGTAATCCGCTGTCTTCAGGAGGAAAACGTCAAGTTCGTTTTCGGCTATCCCGGGGGTGCGGTACTTAATATTTACGACGAGATTTTCAAGCAGGACACGTTCAAGCACGTTCTGGTTCGCCATGAACAGGCTGCAGTGCACGCTGCAGATGCCTACTCACGCGCCACAGGGGAAGTCGGCGTCGCTCTCGTGACCTCAGGCCCGGGTGCCACCAATGCCATCACTGGCATTGCGACTGCTTACATGGATTCCATTCCGCTGGTTGTTATCAGCGGCCAAGTGCCTACTCCCGCCATTGGCATGGATGCTTTCCAGGAAGTGGACATGGTCGGCATTACCCGTCCATGCGTAAAGCACAACTTCCTTGTGAAGGACGTCAAGGATATCGCGGCCACGATCAAAAAGGCCTTCTACATTGCTGGCACTGGTCGGCCCGGCCCTGTCGTCGTGGATATTCCCAAGGACATTACCCAGCACATGGGTCATTTCGAGTATCCGAAATCGGTAGAAATGCGCTCGTACAATCCAGTCGTTAAGGGCCATTCCGGACAAATCAAGAAAGCCGTCAAAATGATCCTCGAAGCCAAGCGCCCGATGATCTACAGCGGTGGCGGTGTCATCCTGGGTGACGCTTCTGAGGAACTCACCAAATTTGCGCGTAAAATTGGCTGCCCAGTCACCAACACCCTGATGGGCTTAGGCGGCTATCCGGCTACGGATAAGCAGTTCGTCGGCATGTTGGGCATGCACGGTACACTCGAAGCCAACATGGCAATGCAGGAATGCGATGTCCTGATTGCAGTAGGTGCACGCTTTGATGACCGCGTAATTGGTAATCCGGAGCACTTTTTCCGCAAGGATCGCATCATCATTCATATTGATGTCGACCCCTCCTCCATCTCGAAGCGCGTGAAAGTCGATGTGCCCATTGTCGGCCACGTCCAGACTGTGCTGTCTGAAATGAATGAGCTGCTCAAGTCGCCCGAGGTCAAGCACGACCCTACTAACCTACAGCCGTGGTGGTCTCAGATAACTGAATGGCGTAGCAAGAGTTGTCTCAATTACGACCGTAACAGTGATGTCATCAAGCCCCAGTTTGTCGTTGAGAAACTGTGGGAAGTTACCCATGGCGATGCGATCATCACATCGGACGTAGGCCAGCATCAGATGTGGGCTGCGCAATACTACAAATTCGACAAGCCACGCCGTTGGCTCAATTCCGGCGGCTTAGGTACCATGGGTGTTGGTTTGCCATATGCCATGGGTGCACAGTTGGCTCATCCCGATGCCCAGGTGGCCTGCATTACAGGCGAAGCCTCAATTCAGATGTGTATCCAGGAACTCTCGACATGCAAGCAGTTCCACTTGCCGGTCAAGATCGTAAACCTGAACAACCGCTATATGGGGATGGTACGTCAGTGGCAGGAGTTCTTCTACGGCAACCGCTATTCGGAATCCTACATGGATGCGCTACCTGATTTCGTTAAGCTGGCTGAAGCCTATGGGCACGTCGGGATGCAGATTACAAAACCTTCGGATGTGGAAGCTGCACTCAAGGAAGCGTTTGGGCCCAAACTCAAGGAGCGCATGGTGTTCATGGACTTCTTGACGGACCCCAAGGAAAACGTATTCCCCATGGTGCCGAACGGCAAGGGGCTTTCCGAGATGATCCTGGCAGAGGAACTGTAAGATGAAACACATCATTTCCCTGCTCATGGAAAACGAAGCCGGCGCATTGTCACGTGTTGCCGGCCTGTTCTCGGCTCGCGCCTACAATATCGAATCGCTCACGGTAGCGCCTACCGAAGATGAAACGCTGTCGCGCATGACCATTGTCACCTCGGGTTCTGACGAAGTCATCGAGCAGATCATCAAGCAGCTCAACAAACTGATTGATGTGGTCAAGGTGCTTGATCTGAATGATGGACGCTTTATTGAACGCGAGCTGATGCTGGTCAAGGTCAAGGCGATGGGTGCTTACCGCGACGAGATGAAGCGCATGTGCGACATTTTCCGCGGCCGCATCATTGACGTGGCTGATGGCAGCTACACGATCGAGCTGACCGGTTCCGGTTCCAAGCTCGACGCATTCCTGGAAGCCCTCGACAAGTCAGCCATCCTTGAAACGGTACGCACCGGCGCCTCGGGTATTGGCCGAGGCGACAGAATCCTAAAAGTCTAGTTAACTATTGATAACCCATAAGAAGCAGCATTGAAAGGTAAAGAATGAAGGTTTATTACGATAAGGACGCCGACCTCTCCATCATCAAGAAACTCAAGGTCACCATTGTTGGCTATGGTTCGCAAGGCCATGCCCATGCACAGAACCTTAAGGACTCCGGCGTGACGGTTACCGTTGGTTTGCGCAAGGAAGGCAGCTCATGGGGCAAAGCCGAAAAGGCTGGCCACAATGTTGCGGACATCCCGACTGCAGTGAAGAATGCCGACCTGGTCATGATCCTGCTGCCAGACGAGAACATGGCACAGATCTACAATGCAGAAGTCGCCCCCCACCTCAAGAAGGGTGCCGTTCTGGCATTTGCCCACGGTTTCAACATTCATTACAACCAAATCGTGCCCAGCACTGATCTCGATGTCATCATGATTGCACCTAAGGGTCCTGGACACACTGTACGTTCGGAATACCTCAAGGGCGGCGGCGTGCCTTCATTGATCGCCGTTTACCAGGATGCTTCCGGCAAGGCCAAGGACATTGCGCTTTCCTATGCTGCGGCAAATGGCGGCACCAAAGGTGGCGTTATTGAGACCGATTTCCGGGAAGAAACCGAAACAGATTTGTTCGGCGAACAAGCCGTACTCTGTGGTGGTGCCGTAGAACTCATCAAGGCAGGTTTCGAGACCCTGGTAGAAGCTGGTTATGCGCCTGAGATGGCCTACTTCGAGTGCCTGCATGAAATGAAGCTGATCGTGGACCTCATGTATGAAGGTGGCATTGCCAACATGAATTACTCGATCTCCAACAATGCCGAATATGGTGAGTATGTAACCGGCCCCAAAGTCATCAATGATGAATCCCGCAAGGCCATGCGTGAAGCGCTGCAGGCGATCCAGAATGGCGAATATGCCAAGAAATTCGTCCTGGAGGGTCGCATGGGCTACCCAGAAATGACCGCACGTCGCCGTTTGAACGCTGCGCATCAGATCGAACAGGTCGGCAGCAAACTCCGCGCAATGATGCCGTGGATCAGCAAGAACAAGCTGGTAGACCAGTCTAAAAACTAATTTGCTTCACTTGATTAAAAGGGCAGACGTTGTGCGTTCTGCCCTTTTTTATTTGAGTATAATTTTTTCAGATCATATCGGGTGCCATCGTGCTTAGCCGTCTTGCGGTTTTATATCAGTATTTTCTGCCGAAACAAGTCCTCACAATACTTGCTGGTAGATTTGCCAATGCACGGGCCGGTTGTCTAACCACTGCCGTTATTCGCTGGTTCGTGAATTACTACAATGTCAATATGCAGGAAGCTAACGAGCCTGATATTGAGAAATATGCCACCTTCAATGATTTTTTTACCCGCTCTTTACGCGCAGACGCCCGCCCCTTAGCCCCAGCCGACTTCCTGTGCCCTATCGATGGCGCTGTCAGTCAATTAGGCCAAATACAAGGGGACCAGATTTTTCAGGCTAAAGGCCATCTTTATTCAACTGCTGCTTTATTAGGGGGTGACACCGCTTTAGCCGCTAAATTCCAGAATGGCAACTTTGTCACTTTATATCTAAGCCCTAAGGATTATCATCGGGTGCATATGCCCTGCGAAGGAAAGCTCAAGCGCATGATCTATGTGCCCGGAGCGCTCTTCTCAGTGAACCCGGTGACAGCCAGAGGCGTTCCTAATTTATTCACGCGAAATGAACGAGTTATATGTGAATTTGAGTCTTCTCAAATGGGCAGTTTTGTATTGGTGCTGATTGGGGCCACTATAGTAGGCAGTATGGCTACCGTATGGCATGGCGTTGTCAATCCGCCGCGAACTGACGAGATTCGAACATGGGAATATGCGGATGAGAATATCGTGTTAAAAAAAGGCGAGGAAATGGGACGGTTTTTACTCGGCTCAACCGTGGTAATGCTATTTCCCAAGGATACCTTGCAATTCCATCCCGAATGGAAGGCCTTGCGCGTAGTCTGGCAAGGAGAGGCAATGGCTCAGGGGCGGATCGGGGCCTAGTTAGCTACCAGGCTTGTACTTTTACGCGGGTGCTTGCGTCTGTCATCCTGCAGATGAGTAGATAGTTCCTTAAGCGCTAAGCGGTAAACCTCGCGCTTAAATTCAATCACATTATCCATCGGGATCCAGTAGTCGCTCCAGCGCCACGCGTCGAACTCGGGGTGTGTACTAGCACGCAACGACACGTCGCAGTCGCGCCCCACCATGCGTAGCAGAAACCATATCTGCTTCTGGCCCTTGTAACTGCCGCGCCATTCGCGCTTTACCCAGTGCGTAGGGACATCGTAACGCAGCCAGTCGCGAGTACGGCCGAGGATCTTGACATGTTCTGGCCGCAAGCCGATTTCTTCCATGAGCTCGCGGTACATGGCCTGCTCAGGCGTTTCGCCAACTTTAATGCCGCCTTGCGGGAATTGCCAGGAATGCTCGCGAATACGCTTCCCCCAGAACACTTGGTTCCGGAGGTTGCATAGGATAATACCTACATTGGGCCGGTATCCGTCGCGATCTATCATGGTTTCGTAAGCTTGTTAATTAGTTGTAATTTTTCCACAAATCGACCTGATTTGAAAGGAAGAAAATCCCCACCTGTTCATCCTGCTAGCCACAGACACGCATTGACCCTTCCTTCCAGGCTTGCTTATACTGCGTCAACCATCGCTCCGGCTCGAGCGTTTTCCACTCAAATACAAACATAAGCCCTACTACTTTGCAGCCATTCACACCGCTCTTTGCCTCAATTTTGAGTATCTCTATAGCTATCCCTTGCTGGGCGAATAGTTACGCTTATATAACAAATCAGGGTAGCAACGATGTTTCGGTCATTGATCTTCAGAACAACCGTGTTGTTACCAATGTGCCGGTGGGTAAATCACCTGTCGGTGTTGCGGCCTCATCAAAACTATCACGTGTGTTCATTTCCAATGTTGACGGCCAGTCTATCTCTGTCATTGATGCCAAGACCAATAAGGTGATCTCGGAAACACCGATAAATGGCTCTCCAGTAGGTTTGGTTTTATCACCAGACAGTTCAAGACTCTATGTGACTGACTGGTTTGAGGACCGCATTCTGGAATTTGATACTGGCAATATGGCGCTGTTACGCCAGGTGAAGGTAGAAAAAGCCCCGGCAGGCATGGTTGTAAGCCCTGATAAAGAACGTTTATACGTTGCCAACAGGGATAGCAATGATGTGGCCATGATTGATACCAAGACGTTTCACATTAAGTCTCGCATCCGGGTTGGCAAACATCCTTTTGGCATTGCTATCGATGAGGCTGGGGATTGGCTGTATGTGGTAAACGTGCAGGAGAATAGCCTCACTGCCATCAATCTAAAAGACAATAAGACTTTCAACGTCACAGTGGGAGAGCATCCCTACTGCGCAGCCGTCAGTCCGGACGGGAAGTCGGTCTATGTCTCCAATACGCAAGGTGACACCGTTTCAGTCATCGATACACAACAAATGAAGGTGGTGAGAACTATTGCCGTTGGGGGCTTTCCTGAAGGCCTCAACTACGACAAATCAACCCATAAGGTCTACGTGGCCAACTGGTTTGACAATTCAGTATCAGTAATAGACGCCCTGACTCATCAGTTGGTGGCAACGATTCCAACCGGTACGCAAAGCCGGGCGTTCGGCCAGTTTATTGCCGAGGTGGCGCGCTGATAAGTATCCGCTGGTAGAATTGCTGCGGAATTTTTTGTAATCATCATATGGAGAATTAAATGAAAAGGTTTATTGCATCTCTTGCCCTGGCATTACTACCCTTTGCTGCAGCCGCACACGGCCCTTCCCCACAAAAAGTGGAGAAATCGGTGACCATCAAAGCTGAGCCAGCTAAAGTGTGGGCCTTAGTAAAAGACTTCGGCAATATGCAGAAGTGGCATCCGGCAGTTGCCAGCACCAAGCTCGAGAAGAAAGGTGAGGACACCTTTCGCACCCTCACCCTGAAGGACGGCGGCACTATTCACGAAAAACTTCGCAGCGCTGATGACCAAAGCATGCAGCTCAAGTATGAAATTATTGAAGGCGCATTGCCAGTTGCTGACTACTACTCCGTTATGACGGTTAAGCCTGGACCCGCTGCTGGTGAAACTACTGTAACCTGGATGGGCCGTTTCTATCGGGTCTACAAGCTTAATCCGCCTATTCCAGCAGGCCAGGATGATGAGTCTGCACTGAAAGCTGTGAATAGTATTTATGATGCCGGCCTGGCAAATTTGAAGAAGTTTGCCGAGGGGCAAAAATAGTCAGAGGACTGACAATTTTAGTCACTTCCTGACAGCAAAAACAGAACAACTTTAAAAAAGGGCATGTTCCATAGGCCCTTTCCCTTTATTAAATCCTGGCACAGCTCTTGCGTGAGATTATGTACGTGATACTCGAACAAGTATCGCCACACATATTAACTTTCAAGGGGTTTAAAATGATGAACAAAGCTCAACAGGGTTTTACTCTGATCGAACTGATGATCGTTGTAGCGATTATCGGCATTCTGGCTGCAGTTGCATTACCTGCTTATCAAGACTACACAGTACGCGCACGCGTATCAGAACTGGCAATTGCAGGTTCTGCCATGAAGGCTACGGTTAGCGAAAACCTCATCAACGGTACTGGCGCACTTGATGCAACTGCATGCGCTGGAGTGACAGAAGCCGCTGACGCTACGGCAAATTTGACTAGTAGCTCATGTGAGAATGGAACCCTGACTGTAACTGGCTCTGCTGCTGCACAAGGCGTAGTTCTAACATTCACACCCGCAGTTAACACTGATGGCACCGTAGAATGGACTTGCTCTACAGAAGAGGCTAACTTCAGATTCGTTCCTGCAGAATGCCGCAGAACGGCCGCGGCAGCTGAAGAAGGTTAAGCTAACGTGAGGATGAGCAAACGATTCCATGTTTGCTCACCTTCTCCTTGCAGCCGCTGATAAATCCGCGGTTGCAAATCTTACAATGGTGTGCGAATGAAGATGTTTGCACACCATTTTCTTTATGGTTGTTCACAAACTTTCGTTGCAGGCCTTTAAGATGCTCCCCTGCAGGCCACCTTCGAGCACATATGCCTTGAAGCCATTCTGGACGAGAATAAAAGCCGCTGCTGAGCTGCGCCGGCCAGTCTGGCAATAAACGATGTACTGTTTGTTCTTATCAAGTGTTTTGAGCTGAGCACGTATTTCATTAAGCGGCACATTAATCGCGCTTGGGATGTGGGCGAATTTGTATTCAGAGGGAAAGCGCACGTCCATCCACACGGCACCTGCATGCACTTGCAGTTGCGCAGTAGCAAATGAAATCTGGTTGATGAGGGGCGCCTTGAGCAATTCGATAAAGTCAGTCTTGTTGAGCCGCAGCAACCTGCCGTCAGTTTTCATGCTAACCGTGGCGTTACGCTTGCTGTCCGAGACCAGCGCCTCCTCGCCGAAAGCATCCCCGGTTTGCAGTTCGGCCAGTAGTGCGGACGTATTGCTGGCATCCGACATGCGGCTGACCTCTGCTACCCCTTCCTCGATGAGGTAGTAATAATCCCCTTCAGCTCCTTGGGTAATAACTGTCTCGCCTGCCTTGACTGAAATTTCGCTCATGCGGCGAAACATCTCCTCAATGTTGGCTGACGGCAAGCGGCTGAATACCCCATTTTGCAGTTTGCTGGCGCTGAACACGCTGGTTTTGCTCATCCAGTCGCCGGTCCCCTTGTTGCTCTCTTTGTTGACCGGTGCCTTCTGCGCTGAGCTGTAGCCCGACAGCTGATCCCAGGTCATCATGATATCCAGGAGGTCAAGGTCAATGCGCATAATCTCAATTTCGGTTAACGCAATCGCATCCTGCACGGCTAGCCGCTCGTTATCGATAGGATGACGTGCAGCACCGCTATCGCTACGCAAAATCTTCTTGCTGCCATCGGCAAACCGCAACCCCAGATCACCCTTGAGCAAATACATGGCTTGTGCACTCTTAACAACGTTCATGCGGAAGGGATCAATGTTCTTGCTGACCCTTTCGATGAAACAAAGCCCAGAGAGCTCTTTGAGACGGCTCGGGGAAAGTGTCGAAATGGGCTCCAGCTGGGAAAGGAGAGACGGGTCTACTGATGCCATATTTTACAACTCAAATGTCTGTAGTGGCTGCAAGGCTTTTGCTTGGTGTGAAATGATGAGCTCACTGATTTCCTGCATGATGACGTCGGATTCACCCGGTTTCAAGTGCGTAATGTAGACCTCTGCAGGCTGCGTAAGCTTGCCCAGCTCTTCCTTGAGCATGGTTGGGCAAAGATGCTTGGAAACTTTGGCCAGCTCGATCTCTGCATTGCTGAATGCAGTTTCGATAAGGAGATACTTGAGATTATCTATGCTGTTGACTTGCTTCCAGAAAGCATCGCATATGGTGGTGTCACCGCTAAATACCAGGCTGCTCTTGCCGCTATCCAGTCTGTAGCCCACAGCAGGAACCACATGATTTGCCGGCAGCGCGGTAATCTTCCTGCCTGCAAGATCCACCGTCATGCCTAGCTTGATTTCCTTGTATTGCAGGAAAGGCTGCGCCGCATCAGGTATCACGCTGAAATCCGGCCATACCTTCCAGTTGAATATATGCTCGCGCAGGATTTTTAGCGTATCTGCAATGGCATACACAGTTACGGGGTGCGGGCGCAAGCCCATCACGGTATCCAGCAGGAAAGGTAGCGAGGTGATGTGATCCAAGTGCGAATGGGTAATGAAGACGTGGTCGATCGCTGTCAGTTGTTCAATGGAAAGATCGCCAACTCCCGTTCCGGCATCTATCAGAATATCTTCATCCACCAGAAAAGAGGTAGTTCGCAATGCGCCCCCTATACCGCCGCTGCAACCGAGTACTTTGACTCTCATCGACCGGATCCTTCTTTATTTTGTCTCGTAGGTGAAGACGCCATCCCAATCTGGGCCGGGTGAACGCTGGCGGAAATAACCGATACGCTCACTATACATGTGGTAAAGATAGCGTTGGGGATAGCGTTTGTGCAAATCCATGAACTGCTGTTCTGCTATATCCCAATTCTGTGCACGAAAATGCCGCAGAGCATCGCTATACTGCCTGAGCTCATCCTGTAATGCCGCAGTTAGCTCACCCGTTTGGCATATTGGTTCATAAATAGTCACCGGCTTGTCCTTGCCCTTAACGCGCACAACGTCAAGTTCGCGGAAAATAAAATCAGACGCCTGCGCCTTGGTGAATTCACTCACGATGATATGCACGCCATAATTCTTGGTCAGGCTCTCCAGGCGTGAGCCTAGGTTAACCGCATCTCCCATCACAGTGTAAGCCATGCGAAATTCGGAGCCCATATTGCCTACCGTCATGAGGCCAGTATTAAGCCCGATGCCGATATTGATTTCAGGCCAGCCTTTGGCTTTGAATTGCGCCTGCAGATCAGTCAAGCTCTTCATCATTTGCACGGCAGCCTGCAAAGCATGTTTTGCATGGTCTGGATCATGCAGTGGCGCACCCCAAAAGGCCATGATCGCGTCGCCCATGTATTTATCGATGGTGCCCCGGGAATGATGAATGACGTGGGTCATGGGCGTCAGGAATTCATTCATGAGCTGGGTAAGCTGTTTGGGGTCCAGTCCTTCGGAGATGGTGGTAAACCCACGCACATCGGAAAACAAAACTGTCATCTCGCGGCTTTCACCCTCGAGGCTGAAAGCCGAGGGGTCCTTGGCCATCTCGTCCACCAGCTCAGGCGGCACATATTGGCCAAAAAGGCCTGCTAGCTGGCGTTTGCCACGCGATTCGATAAAAAACCCATAGGACATGTTGAGTATATAAATGGTACTCACCAGCAACAGGAAGGAAGCTAGCGGCAAAACCAGATTCGCAGATTCCCAGATGAACAGGTTGAATGCCACCGCGGACAGCAACACAGCACTAGTCAGCATAGTTGCCCATAGCGGGCTCAGTGAGGGGAGCAGAAAGGCCAGCAACAGGCCTGCCAGCAGCAAGATGAGGAATTCTGCACCCAGCACATACGCCGGGCGTTCCTTGATATTCTGATCAAGGATGCCGGCAATAACATTGGCATGAACTTCCACTCCCGGGTAAACATGCTGGACTGGCGTAGCCCGCAGATCCATCAGGCCTGGGGCTGTCGTGCCGATCAAAACGATCCTGTTTTTCAACATCTGGAGCGGGACTTTACCGTTGAGCACATCGGTCGCGGAAACGTAAGGGAAGCTCCCTTGCTCACCGCGGTATGGAATAAGGATGGAAAGCTCATTGTCGACTGGGATTCTATGATCGCCCAGCATGAGCCACTCCAGCCCTGCGTAATTGTCATTCACGCCTAGGCCTTCTGCGAATCCGGTTTCAAGTTTTGCGCCTAAAGCCGCTCGCGCAACGGCCAAGGATAGGGCTTCATAAGCATTGCCACCATAATTGATAAGCGCTGGCACCTTGCGTGAAATGCCGTCAGTGTCTGGTGAGGGATTGAAATGGCCAGCGCCTGCAGCATGCTTTTGCAGCACTTCCAAGTTAGCGCCATAACCGTTTGCCTGATGAAAGACCGCACTCCCCACAAATGAAGGCGTGGGCAATGCACCTACACTCACTGCGTTCTGGTCTTGGTGAAAATAATAGCCCAGCACGACGTTTCTATTTTGCAGGCTGGAAGCGAATAACTGGTCGTAATCGAGTGTAGGCCTCAGCTTAACGAGGGCCTGATGGAAACTGTCATTTGCACCGAGACGAGTTGCGATTTGTTCCAGGTTTTTGAGGCCGGAGCTTTCGTCCTTTTCGGGGAAAACGACGTCAAAGCCTAGCGTATGGATCTTGTAATCGTCGAACAGCTTGTGGACCAGCTGCGCCAGCTTGTTTCTGCCCCAGGGCCAGTGCCCTTGTTCGCGCAGACTTTTCTCATCAATGTCGACAATGACAATACGTTCATCCAACGTACGAGGCATCATAAGATTCAGGCGGGCATCATAGGTATAATTCTCCAGCCCTTTGACAAACCCGATATTGATCACGCTGATAGCATTCAGCAGCAGCAAGACTAGCACCGAAAGGCTTAGGCCTATGCGTACTGCGTGGCGCGCAATGAATTCGCGAAAGCTCATAGATTATATTTGTTATGGTACTGCAAGCCCCTAATGGCCCAAGCATAGCCTAAATGCAGGTGATTTAATAGCATCGCCTCGCTCTTCAAAAACACCGGAAAAATATGATGCAATTGCTCGACTCACTGGAAATTAGCAACACAAAAACACCCGACAGTACAGTTATCTGGCTGCATGGGCTGGGGGCCGATGGCCATGACTTCGAGCCTGTAGTGCAAGAACTCAACCTGCCTGCAACTCGCTTCATCCTGCCGCATGCGCCAGTCCGTCCCATTACGATCAATAATGGTTACAGCATGCCGAGTTGGTATGACCTCTACGGTCTGGAAGCTGGAAGCCTGCAAGATGAGCCAGGCATTCGCGAAACACAAAGCCGAATCGTTGCCTTAATTGAAAATGAAGTCACGCGCGGCATCGCACCGCAACGTATCGTACTGGCGGGGTTTTCCCAAGGCGGCGCCATGGCATTGCATACAGCCCTGCGTTATCCACACAGGCTAGCGGGCGTCATTGGCCTGTCGACTTATCTGCCCCTCAAGTCGTCGCTAGCCAAAGAAGCGCATGACGCAAACCGCGATCTGCCTGTTCTTATTGCGCATGGGACTTTCGACAATGTCATCGCTTTGGATTCGGGGAAAGCTTCTGCCGACTACCTGCGGCAACAAGGCTACGCGGTGACTTGGCATGAATATCCTATGGCGCACTCAGTTTGCATGCAGGAAATCGCAGATATTCGCGATTTTTTACAGTCCGTGCTCAAATAAGGAAAAGTTTTCGAAAAAAGCCATACAGCGTAAACTGTCGCCTTGACTGATTAAAGCTATAACCACCTTCCACCGCCATTGATGAGCAACCACCACGCTTCCGAAAATACAGAGCCCGTTGGCAGCGATCTGCAGGATTTTGAAGCAGCGCTGACTGAGCTGGAATCCATCATTACCCGCATGGAATCCGGGCAGCTGCCATTACAGCAATCCCTGTCTGCCTACAAGCGCGGAACTGAGCTGCTAGGTTTCTGCCAAAAGGCACTGGCTGATGTTGAGCAGCAAATTCGCATCCTGAACGACGCCAACCAACTGCAACCTTTTACCCCTCTAGATGACTGATTTCCAGGTTTGGGCTGGCAACATACAGGAGCGTATGGAGCAAGTCCTCGATAGCATACTGCCCGCTGCAGAGATTTCCCCACGGCGACTGCATGCAGCGATGCGCTATGCCGCGATGGGCGGTGGTAAGCGTGTACGCGCCTTGCTTGCGTATGCTGCCGGCGACCTTTGCGATACCCGCCCTGAAATCGTAGAAGCGGCAGCAGCAGCTGTCGAACTGATCCATGCCTATTCCCTGGTGCATGATGATATGCCCTGTATGGACGACGACGATCTGCGGCGTGGAAAACCTTCATGTCATAGACAATATGACGACGCCACTGCCTTACTGGTCGGCGATGCCTTGCAAACTCTGGCCTTCCAGACACTCTCATCCCCGGGCCTGCACCCGAACGCTGCCCGACAGCTGGAAATGGTTCAGTTGCTGACAATAGCCAGCGGGTCACGTGGCATGGCAGGCGGTCAGGCCATTGATTTGGAAAGTGTTGGTAAGGCGCTCAACCAAACTGAGCTCGAGGCGATGCATATCCACAAAACAGGCGCCCTCATACGTGCTGCAGCATTGCTGGGGGCGTATGGAGCCGAGCAACTCGATTCCGACAAAATGCGAGCGGTCGATGTTTATGCCCAGTCCATTGGGCTGGCATTCCAGGTGGTAGACGATATTCTGGATGCTGAAGCCGATACGGCAACCCTGGGTAAAACCGCTGGCAAGGATGCCCATGCCAACAAACCGACCTACGTAACTATTCTTGGCCTTAAACGTGCTAAGGAGTTGGCTGCAGAATTACATGCAAATGCATTGTCTGCACTCAAGGACTATGGTGATCAGGCGCAGCGGCTGACTCAACTTGCTCAATACATCACTCATCGCAGTTTCTGATTATCCCCATGTATCCTTTGCTCGAACTTATCAATTCACCTGAAAACCTGCGGTCGTTGGACCGCAGGGAGCTGCCGCAATTGGCGGAAGAACTTCGAGCCTTTCTCATTGAGAGCGTGTCGCGGACAGGAGGGCACTTGTCCTCCAACCTCGGTGTGGTGGAGCTCACCATCGCGCTGCACTATGTATTCAATACTCCGGACGACCGTCTGGTATGGGATGTAGGCCATCAGACCTACCCACATAAGATTCTGACAGGACGCCGGCAAGCCATGAAGGACCTCCGAAAACCTGGGGGCATTGCCGGTTTTCCCCGTCGTGCAGAAAGTGAATACGATACCTTTGGTACCGGCCACTCGAGCACCTCCATCTCGGCCGCACTCGGTATGGCAGTGGCTGCCCAGCAGGCAGGGCTACAACGGCGCGCAGTCGCCATCATTGGTGATGGTGCCATGACTGCCGGCATGGCTTTTGAGGCCTTGAATAATGCGGGTGCCATGGATGCCAATCTGCTGGTCATCCTCAACGACAATGACATGTCCATATCGCCCAATGTAGGTGCGCTCAACAATTACCTAGCGAAACTGTTGTCCGGACGTTTCTACACCACCATGCGACGCTCCGGCGAAAAAGTGCTGGGCGTCATGCCGCCTGTGCTGCATTTCGCAAAACGTGCCGAGGAGCATGTCAAGGGCATGGTGACACCCGGCACGCTATTTGAGGAATTCGGCTTCAACTATATAGGCCCCATCGATGGGCATGACCTGGATACGCTGGTCACCACCTTGAGTAATATCCGCCAGCTACACGGCCCGCAATTCTTGCATGTCGCCACACAGAAGGGTCGCGGTTATGAGCCAGCCGAAGATAACCCAGGCAAATACCACGGCGTCGGCAAGTTCGACCCCAGCAATGGCCATTCGGTGCCGGCCTCCAAATCCAAGTCCTATACGCAAGTATTCAGCGACTGGCTAGTCGACATGGCGGCAAAGGATGCACGCCTGGTGGGTATTACGCCGGCCATGTCGGACGGTTCCGGCCTTACCGCCTTTGCCGAGCAGTATCCTGAGCGTTTCTTTGACGTAGGCATTGCAGAACAGCATGCCCTGACTTTTGCTGCAGGCATGGCCTGCGATGGTCTCAAGCCAGTTGTGGCTATCTATTCCACCTTCCTTCAGCGGGCATATGACCAGCTCATACACGACATCGCATTGCAAAATCTGCCTGTGATATTTGCCATAGACCGTGCCGGTCTCGTAGGAGCAGATGGCCCTACACATGCAGGCAGTTTTGACCTCAGCTATCTACGCTGTATTCCCAACATGGTCATCATGGCTCCCAGCGATGAAAATGAATGCCGGCAGATGCTGTACACAGCATACCAATACGAAGGTCCCACGGCTGTACGTTATCCACGAGGTACAGGCCCAGGCGCCACCATTTCAAAAACCATGCGCGCCCTGCCTATCGGCCAAGGGGAAGTCAAGCGTGAAGGCGATAAAATTGCGATCCTGGCATTCGGCAGCATGCTAACCCCTGCCCTCGAAGCAGCAGAAAAACTGGATGCCACAGTAGCCAACATGCGGTTTGTGAAGCCCTTGGATGTGACGCTTATTGCGCGGCTCGCTGCCGAGCACGAATTGCTGGTGACAGTTGAGGAAAATACCCTGATGGGTGGCGCCGGTGCGGCCGTCATGGAAGCGCTGCAAAATATGCAATCCAAGGTCGCCACTTTATGCCTGGGCCTACCCGACAAATTTATAGAGCATGGCGTGCATGAAACGATGCTGGCGGAGTGCGGTCTTAACAGCCAAGGGATCATTGCCGCAATTGAGGCAAAATTAACCTAGTGATATACTCAACTATTATTTGACCGAGAAAACGCATGAACCAGCCCACCATTCCTGCCATTGAAGACGTCCAAAACTCGCCGGATATACGACATCTAGCCATCGACAAGGTCGGCATTAAATCCATACGCCATCCCGTGCGCGTCAAGGACAAGACTGGCGGCGTGCAGCATACGGTGGCCATGTTCAACATGTACGTGCACCTGCCGCACAACTTCAAGGGCACGCACATGTCGCGCTTTGTTGAAATCCTCAACATGAATGAGCGCGAAATCTCCATCGAGAATTTCGAGACTATTTTGCGTGAAATGGTGAAGCGCCTGGAGGCGGAATCCGGCCATGTAGAGATGACCTTCCCTTATTTCATCAACAAGGCCGCGCCGATTTCCGGCGTGACCAGCTTGCTGGATTATGAAGTCACCTTCATCGGTGAAATCAAGGACGACCAGTTCAACATCACGGTCAAGGTGGTGGTGCCGGTAACCAGCCTTTGCCCATGCTCGAAGAAGATTTCGAATTACGGCGCGCATAACCAACGTTCGCACGTGACGATTACCGCTTGCATCAATGATTTCATCTGGGTGGAAGACCTGATCCGCATGGTAGAAACGCAAGCCTCCAGCGAACTCTATGGCCTGCTCAAGCGGCCGGACGAAAAGTACGTCACCGAGCATGCTTACGACAACCCGAAATTCGTGGAAGACATGGTACGCGATGTGGCGGCGCAGCTGAATGCGGAGCCAAGGATTGATGCTTATATCGTGGAATCGGAAAACTTTGAGTCCATCCACAATCACTCTGCTTATGCGCTTATTGAGCGCGATAAGCGGAAGCCTATCTGATCAGCGTTTCTAGCTGATCAGTATTTCTTGGTAAGCGTGAGGGTAATTCCCTCACGTTTCATGTCCAGCCTGTTCAGGGCGCTCATGCCCAACAGCACCACATGCGGTGAATCTCCCTCATTTACGACTGCCTCTACCTGGTGCAACGTAACTCCGCCAAGCTTCAGGCTATTCACCACGACTAGATACCCATGGATGACACCATTGGCGGTGTGCATGGGGATGCGTTTGCCTTTCTTGTAATCAATGCCCGCCTGCCTGGCGTCGCTGCTATTCATGGCAACCACGCTGGCGCCTGTGTCTACCAGGAATTTCAGCGTTACACCGTTAATCTGGCCATCGGTTAAGTAGTGTCCTGCGGAGTCGGAATACAGCACCACACTGCCAGGTGCAGACGCTGCACTGCCAGAAACAGTGGCTGCCTGCCCCATACCCAACTCCTGCCGCCTACCTTCTACTTCCAGTATGGCTTTTTTGCTGTCTGCAGAAATAAGTTTGACCCCATCAGCGCTCTGCCCTATTGAAAGCGTCCTGGGCTTGGCATTGTTGATCATGACCACCGCCTTGCCATTAAATAGTCCGACGATATTCACTTGGGTTTCCCCATGAGCAAGGGAGGGGACACACAGGCATAGCAGCCATAAGTTAATTTGCCATGCTTTCATGAGTATCCCCTCTATTTATTTATTATGAGTCTGCTCGTGGCATGAGCCAGTAGAACAGTATGCAGCCCAGCATAGCGCAGGAAGCGGACAAGGTAAACGTCCAGCTCGGCCCCAGCGTTTCCCAGCCCGCGCCGCTCAACAGTCCACCGACAGTTCCACCCAATCCATAAGAAACACTGGTATAAAATCCCTGCCCTTTGGATTGGTGGCGTCCCTTGAAGTACTTGTGTGTGAGTGCTACTGCCGAGGCATGATAGGAACCAAAAGTAGCAGCATGCAGGATTTGTGCAATAACAATCAGCCACCACCACTCTACCGCCCAGCCAATAATGATGAACCTGACAAAAGCTAGCAGCAGGCTAGCTGCCAAAATACGCTTCAACCCAAATAAAACCGTGAGCCGTGGCATGAACAAAAACACCACGATTTCACTGATGACACCCAAAGCCCACAACCATCCCACTTGCGCAGCGGTATAGCCATGCTCAACCAAATAAATGGAATAAAAGGTGTAATACACGCCATGTGCCGCCGCCATGGTGAAACAGGCGGCCAGCAGAGCAATAACTTCTCGCCGGCGTATGATGTCCCACAACGAAGTCTCATCAGCGTGCTGCACTTCCGTGTAGGGCTCGGGGATATTCCGCGAAAAAACCAGCACAAGCACGAGCAGGGCCAACACCACCCACAGTATTGAGCGGATGGCCGTATGCTCCAGCAAGTAGCCTAATCCGACCACAGCAATAATAAAGCCGATAGAGCCCCACATCCGAATATGGCCGTAGCGATCGAATTTATCGCCCAGGTGTCCCAGGGTTACGACTTCGATGAGCGGTAATGAGGCACTCCAGAAAAAGCTCAAAGAAAGCATGACGCCGAACAGCCACCAGTAACTCTCACCCCCAAATACTCCCAGATAAGAAACCAGGCTCAGACCTGCCAGCCACTGGATGATATGCACGCGCCTACCTAAATGATCGGCCAACCAGCCCCATAAGCTTGGGGCAAAAATCCGCGCCACTTGAAACAGCGACATCAGCACAGCGATCTGGAACGCGGTAAAAGCAAGAGATTTGAGATACAGACTCCAGAATGGCGTGAAAGCGCCTACAAAGCCGAAATAGGCAAAGTAGAAGCCTGAAAGGCGCCAGTAAAGAGGTGCTTGCATATCCTGAACTATGAACGGCAACCAGGAAGGTTACCGTGTGGAATCATATTTTAGGCGTTTTGGAAACGACATCAGCGCATTGCGCACGATGCCTTAAGGCATGATCAATGAGCACTAGTGCCAACATGGCCTCAGCAATGGGCGTTGCCCGTATGCCCACACACGGGTCGTGGCGGCCAGTGGTCTGCATCTCGACCGGTTGCCCATCCTTATTGATGGAACGCCGTGCAAGAGGGATGCTGGAGGTAGGTTTAAGCGCGACATGTACAACCACATCCTGTCCCGTAGAAATACCTCCCAGCACACCACCGGAATGGTTCGTCAGGAAGCCCTCTGGAGTTAGTTCATCACCATGAACAGAACCGCGTTGGGCAATGCTCCCAAAGCCAGCGCCGATTTCCACACCCTTGACCGCATTGATGCCCATCATGGCGTGGGCTATATCAGCGTCCAATCGATCATATACTGGCTCACCCCAGCCTACTGGCACCCCTTGCGCTACAACAGAAATCCGTGCGCCAACGGAATCTCGCTCGGAACGAATACGGTCGAGATAAGCCTCCAGCTCCGGAACAATAGTGGCATTGGGTGAAAAGAATGGATTTTGGTTAACGGCATCCCAGCTTTCGAATGGAATTTCGACCTCACCAAGCTGGCTCATATAACCCCGAATGACAACGCCATAGCGCTCCTTGAGCCACTTCTTGGCAATCGCACCCGCTGCTACGCGGACTGCTGTTTCGCGTGCACTGGATCGCCCTCCACCGCGGTAATCGCGAATACCGTACTTCTGCCAATATGTGTAATCCGCATGACCAGGGCGGAAAGTCTCTGCGATATTGCCATAATCTTGGCTTCGCTGGTCTTCATTGCGGATGAGCAGGCCAATAGGCGCGCCCGTTGTCTTTCCCTCGAACACACCGGAAAGGATTTCTACGGTATCGGATTCCTTGCGTTGTGTTACATGACGTGAAGTGCCGGGCTTGCGACGGTCGAGGTCTGTCTGGATATCAGCGGCCGTGAGTTCGAGACCAGGTGGGCATCCATCTACTATGCCTCCAATGGCAGGTCCGTGGGACTCGCCAAATGAGGTCAAAGTAAACAGGGTTCCGATAGTGTTTCCCGACATGTGGAATCTCGCAGTTTTTCTTGTGGTTCAGGCAGGCTGAAGTTTAACACGGCTCCCTACTGCTTCAAGCCGGCCACCCATTTTTCGTAGACCCGGCGCGCCACATCCTGCAAGGCTGCTACCCTTAGTTCTAAGTCTTGCTGTATCTCCGCTGGCAACTGCACTCCTGGACTGTCAGTTGAATCACGAATTTCATCCAACCCAATATCACACCAGCTTTGGACCATTTCAGGGGTCATTTCGATATGACATTGGAAGGCCAAGTGTTTTCCCATTGAGTAGGCTTGGTTAGAGCAATATTGGCTGGAGAGAAGGTGAACAGCCCCAGCAGGCAGTGCAAAGGTTTCACCATGCCAGTGGAATACCTGAAATCTCGCCTGATCATCGAACCAATATCGCGCTTCGCTGGTATCACTGACTGCAACATCGCCCCAACCTATTTCCTTGACCAAATTTCGGCTGACTTCTGCACCCAGCGCTTTACTGATGAGCTGCCCGCCCAGGCAGTGACCCAATAGAGGAATATCTTTCTGCACAGCTTCTCGAATGCAAGAGAGGACGGGCGGTATCCAGGGAAGATCATCATTCACACTCATGGGCCCGCCCATGAGTGCCATGCCGCTGTAGTTGCTGATTGAATTAGGCACTGGATCACCTTCATCAATCTTTACCAGCTGCCAGGGAATATTACGCTCATCCAGGAATGTCGCCAAAAATCCCGGACCTTCCGTGGCTGCATGCCGAAAAATAATGACTGGTTTCATGTCTTCCTTTATCACAATTTTTTCCATTCACCTAGCGCCAGGCCATCCAGGGTGTATGGCCCTATGGCATACCGGATGAGCCGTAACGTCGGAAAGCCGATTTTCGCGGTCATCCGCCTCACCTGCCGATTCTTGCCTTCGTTAATTTCGATCTCCAGCCACGAGGTAGGGATGGCCTTGCGCTCTCGTATCGGTGGGTTACGCGGCCACAGGTTTTCCGGCTCTGGTATTTGTCTAACGCAGGCCGGTTGCGTGATGAAATCGCCCAAATTCACGCCGCGTCTCAATGGCAGCAAATCTTCCTCTGAGAGCTCCCCTTCCACCTGTACCCAATAAGTTTTAGTTTCCTTATGCCGGGGATGCGAGAGGCGGTGCTGCAAGGCACCATCATCGGT
>Ga0196972_1000471_pt1 | contig 21100 bp, 18 predicted proteins | sample S1v_2013CmetaG_FD_148618 | JGI IMG/M metagenome (GOLD analysis project Ga0196972, IMG submission 148618) | Soil microbial communities from Anza Borrego desert, Southern California, United States - S1+v_20-13C | ecosystem: Environmental > Terrestrial > Soil > Desert | place: USA: California...
CTTCCGCGCCGGGCGCGAAATTGCCGATCGTGCCTTCGAGCTGCATGGCGCGCGCATTGCCCAGCGTGGCCAGATAGAACATGCGCAAGGCCGGCAGATGCGTGCCGCCCATGCGCGCCACCTTGTAGGCTTCGTTCATCGTCTGCAGCATCGAGAACGAGGTGCCGCCGCCGACGTCGGTCGCCAGCGACAACGGCACGCGCGCGGCGTCGGCGCGCGCGAAATCGAACAGGCCGCTGCCGAGGAACAGGTTCGAGGTCGGACAGATCGAGATCGCCGATTGCGTCTCGGCCATGCGCGCGCGGTCGGCATCGTCGAGCCAGATGCAGTGCGCATACATCGAACGCGGGCGCAGCATGCCGTAGCGGTCATAGACGTCGAGATAACTGCGCGCGCCGGGGAACAGTTGCTTGACCCAGGCGACTTCGTCGGTGTTTTCGGCGACGTGGGTCTGCAGATAGACGCTCGGATGTTTCGCCGCCAGTTCGCCGGCCAGCTGCAATTGCGCCTCGGTCGAGGTCGGCGCGAAGCGCGGCGTGATCGCGTAGAGTTGGCGGCCGCGGCCGTGCCATCTGCGGATCAATTCCTCGCTGTCGGCGACGCCGCCTTCGGCCGTGTCCTGCAGGAATTCCGGGCAATGGCGGTCCATCAGGCATTTGCCGGCGACCATGCGCAGGTTGCGCTTCTCGCTTTCGGCGAAGAAGGCGTTGACCGACGATGGATGCACGGTGCAGTACACCATCGCCGTCGTGGTGCCGTTGCCCAGCAGCTGGTCGAGGAAGAAGCCGGCGACATCTTGCGCATGCGCGTCGTCTTCGAACTTGCGCTCGGTCGGGAAGGTGTAGGTCTCGAGCCAAGGAAGCAGGCCCGACGCCGGCGAGGCGATCATGTCGGTCTGCGGATAATGGACGTGGGTATCGATGAAGCCGGGGACGATCAGCTTGCCGCGATAGTCGCGGATCGCCGTGCCTTCCGGCAGCGCCTTCTTCAATGCGGCGTAATCGCCGGCGGCGCGCACCCGGCCGTTCTCGACCACCAGCAGGCCGTCCTCATGCCAGGCATGGGCATGTTCGTCGAAGGCGGGGTCGCCGCTGAAATGCAGCAGGCTGGCTCGGTAGGCGGTCGGTGCGATGGAGGCGGACGTCATGAGGCTTTCTCTTGATCTTGATGTTGTCGAAACGGTTCGGCCGATGGCGCGAACGCGGTCAATGGGAGGCGGTCGCGGCGGCGCCTTCACGCGCCCCGCGCGCCGCGGAGGATTCTTGCGGGGAGACGGCGCACTCTGCGCTTTCCCAGATTTGCAGCAATTGCGCGACGACCGAGGCGGCGATCACGGCCGGCGCCTTGCCGGTGATGCCCGGAAGGCCGATCGGACAAGTCATGTCGGCCAGGCGCTCCCTGGCAATGCCGCGTTCGTGCAGGCGATGCTCGAACTGCATGCGCTTGGTCTTCGAGCCGATCAGGCCGAGCCACAGGAAATCGCGCTTCAGGATATGTTCGCACAGGCGCTGGTCGAGCGCGTGGCTATGGGTCATGACGAGGAAGCAGGAGCCGGCCGGCGCTTCTTCGGCCACGGCTTCCGGGATGTCGGTCGCCTCGATCCTCACGTTCGCCGGCACGTCGTTCGGGAACATGTCCTCGCGTTCGTCGACCCAGGTGACGTGGCAGGGCAGATCGGCCAGCGCGCGCACGATGGCCGATCCGACGTGGCCGGCGCCGAACAGCACGAGATGCGGCCGCCAGGCGAGGCAGGGATCGATCAGCCAGCGCTTTCCGGCGCCGTCCGTGGCGACGTGGCAGATGCCGCTGCGCGCGAACGGCAGCGTGATGCCGGGACCGGCGAGCGACTTGCCCGCGGCGTCGCACAGCGATGGCGGCAGGCTGTCGTCGAGCGGAACCAGGCGCCAGGCGTCGCCGCGTCCGCGCCAATGCGAGGCGAGCACGCCGAAATCCTTGCGCATCGACGCATCGACCAATTCGAAGGCGAGCTGAACGACGCCACCGCAGCATTGGCCGAGGCTGGGTCCGAGAGGGAAGCGCTCGAGCCTGCGCGTGGCCGAGCCGGATGCCAGCATCGCGCGGGCGATTTCGATCGCGCGCATCTCGAGATGGCCGCCGCCGATGGTGTCGAACAAACCCTCCTGGGTGACGACCATCTTCGCGCCCGGTTCGCGCGGGCCCGAGCCCTGGACGACGGCCACCGTCACCAGCACGGCCGGCGGGCGTTGCCGCGTCAATGCGTCGAGCCAGGCGGGCATGCCTCGTTCCTCTCTACTTTCGAGCGCCGGAGGAGCGGACCGCTTCCACCGCCTTCAGGATCGCCTCGCCGGTGGCGGGCGCATGGAGCGGCGGGTTGACCCGGTAATCGGCGACCGCGGCGATCGCGTCGCGGATCGCGAAGAATACCGAGAACGGCAGCAGCAGCGGCGGTTCGCCCACGGCCTTCGAGCGATGCACGCTTTCCATCGCATTGCGGTTCTTGAACAGCTTGATATGGAACTCGTCCGGGCAATCCGAGATCGCCGGGATCTTGTAGGTCGAGGGCGCATGCGTCATCAGCTTGCCGCCTTTGTTCCACCACAATTCTTCCGTCGTCAGCCAACCCATGCCCTGGATGAAGCCGCCTTCGACCTGGCCGACGTCGAGCGCCGGATTGAGCGAATTGCCGGCGTCGTACAGGCCGTCGACGCGCAGCAGCTTCCATTCGCCGGTCAGCGTATCGACGATCACTTCCGACACCGCCGCGCCGTAGGCGTAATAGAAGAACGGGTTGCCGTTCATGGTTTTCGAGTTCCAGTGCAGGCCGGGCGTCGCGTAGAAGCCGTCCGACCACAATTGCACCCGCGCCAGGTAGGCTTTCTGCACCAGGTCGGCGAAGGAGATCGACTTGCCGCCGCCGCTCACCCTGTCGCAGGCGAAGCTCACCTCCGCGGCGTCGCAGCCGAATTCCTTGGCCGCGAACGCGGCCAGGCGTTCGCGGATCTGGCGCGCGGCGTCCTGGGCAGCCATGCCGTTCAGATCGGCGCCGGTCGATGCCGCCGTCGCCGACGTATTGGCGACCTTGCTGGTATCGGTGGCGGTCACGCGCACATGCGCCAGATCGAGTCCGAGCTCGTGCGCCACGACCTGCGCCACCTTCGTGTTCACGCCTTGGCCCATCTCGGTGCCGCCATGGTTGACCAGTACCGAGCCGTCGACATAGACATGCACCAGTGCGCCGGCCTGATTCAGGTGCGTGACGTTGAACGAGATGCCGAACTTGACCGGCGTGATGGCGATGCCTTTCTTCAGCACCGGGTTGTTTGCGTTGAAGGCGCGGGTTTGCTCGCGGCGGCGGCGGTATTCGCTGTTCGCTTCGAGTTCCGCCACCAGTTCATGGATCACGTTGTCGACGACCTTTTGGCCATAGGGCGTGATGTTGCGGCCTTCCTCGTCGTTGCGGCCGTAGAAGTTGATCTTGCGGACGTCGAGCGGGTCGCGGCCGAGATCGCGCGCGATTTCGTCGATGATGTATTCGATCGCGATCGCGCCCTGCGGGCCGCCGAAGCCGCGGAAGGCGGTATTCGATTGCGTATTGGTCTTGCCGCACATCGCGGCGATCTCGACATCGGAAAGATAGTAGGCATTATCGAAATGGCAGACCGCGCGCGTCGCGACCGGGCCCGACAAATCGGCCGAGAAGCCGGCGCGCGACACCATCTCGACCTTGGCCGCCCGTATGCGGCCGTCGTCGTCGTAGCCGATCTCGTATTCGTAGTGGAAGCAATGGCGCTTGCCGGTGACCAGCATGTCGTCGTCGCGGTCGGCGCGCAGCTTGACCGGGCGCTTCAAGTGGGCGGCCGATATCGCCGCGCAAGCGGCCCACAGCGCCGATTGCGATTCCTTGCCGCCGAAGCCGCCGCCCATGCGCCGGCATTCGACCGTCACCTGGTGCGAATGGCGATGGAGCGCATGCGCGACCACGTGCTGCATCTCGGACGGATGCTGGGTCGAGCAATACACATGCATGCCGTTGCCTTCCTTCGGCACGGCGTAGGAGATCTGCCCTTCCAGGTAGAACTGTTCCTGGCCGCCGACGTAGAGCTCGCCCTTGAGCTTGCGCGGCGCCTGCTCGAACGCGGCCTTGTAGTCGCCGCGCTTGAGATGCATCGGCGGCAGGACGAAGGATTGCGCCTTCTTCGCTTCCTGCGGCGTCAGGATGGCGGGCAGCTCTTCATAATCGACGACCGCCTTGCGCGCGGCGCGGCGGGCGTGGTCGTGGGTGTCGGCGACCACGATGAAGATCGGCTGGCCGACGTATTCGACCTTGCCGTCGGCCAGGATCGGATCGTCGTGGATGATCGGGCCGCAATCGTTGGTGCCCGGAATGTCTTGCGCGGTATAGACGGCGACCACGCCCGGCGCAGCCTTCACGGCGCTGAAGTCGATGCCTTTGATGTTGGCATGCGCCTTTTGCGACAGGCCGAGCGCGGCATGCAGCGTGCCTTGCAGTTCGGGAATGTCGTCGGTGTAGGTCGCTTCGCCGAGCACGTGGAGCACGGCCGATTCGTGCGGACGCGGCCGGCCGACTTCGGCCCACTGCTCAACGGATGCGCTTGCGTTTGCGAGGATGGGATCGACAGCGGTATTCATGTTCCTGGTCTCCGGTATCAGGAGAAAGCGAAGGCGTTGACGGCCGTTGCCGGCAGCGGCGCCTCGGGACGGGTTTCGAGCCAGAAGCGGCGCAGCAGGTTTTGCGCAGTCTTCATGCGGTACTCGCTCGAGGCGCGCATGTCGGTCAGCGGCGCGTAGTCTTGCGCGAGGGCGGCCATGGCGCCGTCGAGCGCCGCCTCGTTCCACGGCTTGCCGTTCAGTGCGGCCTCTGCCCTGGCGGCGCGCTTCGGGATCGCCGCCATGCCGCCGAAGGCGATGCGGGCATCCTTGACGATACCGCCGTCGAACGTGAAGCAGAATGCCGCGCAGACGGCGGAAATGTCCTGGTCGAAGCGCTTGGCCAGCTTGTAAGTGCGGAATCCGACGTTCTCGCGCGGCAGGGGCACGCGCACCGCTTCCACGAATTCGCCCGCTTGCAAGTCCTTTTTCTGGTAATCGAGATAGAAGCTTTCGAGCGGCATCGTGCGCTGCCCGCTTTGTCCGCGCAGGACGATCTCGGAACCGAGCGCGATCAGCCAAGGCATCGAGTCGCCGATCGGCGAGCCGTTGGCGACATTGCCGCCGAGCGTGCCGGCGTTGCGGATCGGCAGCGAGGCGAAGCGCTGCCAGAGCTCGGACAATTCGTCCGGATAATGCTTGCAGATCGCGGCGTAGGCATCGTTGAGCGTGACGCCGGCGCCGATCTCGAGCATGCCGCCGGCTTCCTTCATCGTCTTCAACTCGGCGACCTGGCCGAGATAGATGATGGTGCCGAGATCGCGCATCTGTTTCGTGACCCACAGGCCGACGTCGGTCGAGCCGGCCAGGATGCAGGCGGCCGGATTCTCGGCGCGCACCTTGACGAGTTGGTCGAGCGTGCGCGGCGCATAGAACGTCTGGCCGTCCTGCGTGTAGGCGAACATCTCGTCGCGTTGCAGTTGCCGCAAGGGGCGGGCCACTTGCTCGCGGTCGAAGGAGGCGGCCGGCAATTCCATCATGCGTTGCGCCGCGTCGATGATCGGACGGTAGCCGGTGCAGCGGCACAGGTTGCCGGAGAGGGCGTCGTCGATCTCCTTGCGTTGCGGCCGGCAGCGGTCTTGCTCGTGCTTAAGGTACAGGCCCCAGAGCGACATGACGAAGCCCGGCGTGCAGAAGCCGCATTGCGAGCCGTGGCATTCGACCATGGCTTGCTGGACCGGGTGCAATTGCTCGCTGGCCTGTTTCAGGTCTTCCACCGTGAACAACGCCTTGCCGTCGAGCGCCGGCAACAGCTGGATGCAGGCGTTGACCGTCTTCAGTTCGACCTTGCCATCCTGCAGTTCGCCGATCACGACCGTGCAGGCGCCGCAATCGCCTTCGGCGCAGCCTTCCTTGGTGCCGGTGCAGTGGCGGTCTTCGCGCAGGTGCTGCAGGATCGTGCGCGTCGGCGCCGCGTCGGCCACGGTCTGGATCTCGCCGCGGTAGTAAAACCGGATAGGGTCGGACATTGTCGCTCCACCATTCGTTGTTCTGAGTGACGCTAGGTTAGCATCGGGGAGATATATCGCTATATCGCAGGGCTGATGTCGATTATCCAGCGTTCAGAATATGCAATAAAGCGCGGCCTTGCCAGGAAGGAAAAGAAAAACGGGCATATGACGCGCGGTCATATGCCCGTTTGCCGGGGAAAGCGCGGTTTACAGCTTCCAGGTCAGCAGGAATTGCGGGAAGCTTTCCTTGCGGCCGTCGATGCCGAACTTGTTCTTCCAGTACTGGTACTCCAGGCCGAGGAAGATCGTGCCCGGCTTGCCGAAGTGGTTGCCGACGTCCCAGCGCAACTGCGGCTGGGTCAGGATCTGGCGAGCGCAGGTGCCGTGCTTGCCGATGAAGTCGACGAAGCCGGTGAAGCTGAAGTTGGCGCCGCCGATCGAGAACGGCAGCAGCCAGGCCGGCGTGACTTGATAGGTCGTATCGGAGTTGCCGCACAACTTGCCGCCGCCGAAGCCGCTGAAGGTGCCGCTGTCGTTGTAAGCCAGCACGTCGACGTTGAAGAAGGCGAAGCCGGGAACGTTCAGATCGAAGGTCGGACCGAGCAGGAAGACTTTCGGATTCGGGCCGAAGGCGCTGTTCTTGGAGCCGTAGTTGAGGGCCGCGGTGATGCCGATGTCCTTGACGAATTGTTTCGACCAGTCCTTGCCGGCCAGCTTGGAGACGCTCAGCGTGTGATACCACTCGCCGTAGATCTCGCCATAGTTGCCGTCGCTGCTGTCCGACTTGAGCAGGTCGACGAAGAAGAAATTCCGGCCGTACTTGTAGCCGCTCGCATGCTGCAGCGTGAGGATGGTCTTGGAGGTGTCGACATTGTTGGCGACATCATGGAACTTGCTGCCGTGCAGTACGTGGATTTCGTTGTCCGCCCAATCGGCGGCATGGGCTGCGGACGAGAAGGCGAGCGCGGTGGCGGCGGCGAAACGGAAGGCGAGGCTGAGTGTTCTCCGAAGCATGATGACTCCTGTGGTTGTAATGTAGTTATGGAACGGAACGTTGAGCGCGGATCGATTGATCGCGTGACAATATTGCGATAACTCACAACTCTGTTCAGTGGTTCAAGCCTATACCGAATATACAAGGGGCACTATAGAAGTTTGTTCCCTGTACGCGTCCGCTTCAATTTTTCCGGGGAGGAGCGTTTGATCGGCGCAACACATCGATTCGGCTTGTGCGGAGCCCATGTCATCCTATATGGTCATTTCTATATTGCTCATGGCATGCGGCATATAGGGCGGATAGATGAATTCCTGTAACTTGCAGCCATAAAAAAACGATATTGACCTCAAGAATCGAGAGAGACATGGAGACCCGCCTGCAACTTCGCAATATCACGAAGCGGTATCCGTCGGTGGTGGCGAACGACGGAATCGACCTGACGGTCCGGCCCGGAGAGATTCATTCGATCCTGGGCGAGAACGGCGCCGGCAAGTCGACGCTGATGAAGATCATCTACGGCTCGGTCAAGCCCGATGCCGGCCAGGTGTTCTGGAACGGCAAGGAAGTGCATATCGCCAACCCGTCCGCCGCCCGCCAACTGGGCATCGCGATGGTGTTCCAGCATTTTTCGCTGTTCGATACGCTGACGGTGGCCGAGAACATCGCGCTCGGCTTGCCCAAGGATACGAAGCTCGGTGAGCTCTCGCGGCGCATCGAACAGACCGCCAGGCAATACGGCCTCGATCTGGAGCCGCAACGCCATGTGCACACGCTGTCGGTGGGCGAATGCCAGCGCGTCGAGATCGTGCGCGCCTTGCTCGCCAAGCCGCAATTGCTGATCCTCGACGAACCGACCTCGGTCCTGACGCCGCAAGCCGTCGAAAAGCTGTTCGAGACGCTGCGCCAGCTCGCCTCCGAAGGCTGCAGCATCCTGTACATCAGCCATAAACTCGATGAGATCCGGGCGCTGTGCCATACCTGCACGGTCATGCGCGGCGGCAAGGTGACCGGCATCTGCGATCCGAGCCAGGAGACGGCCGCCAGCCTGTCGCGCATGATGATCGGCTCCGAACCGCCGGCCATCATCAACGTTGCGCACGAACCCGGCGAGAAGATGCTTTCGGTGCGCAACCTTGCGCTGCCGAAGAGCCACCCGTTCGCGACGGAACTGGCCGGCATCAGCTTCGATCTGCATGCCGGAGAAATCGTCGGTATCGCCGGCGTCTCCGGCAACGGCCAGCAGGAATTGCTCGCCGCCTTGTCGGGCGAGGACCCGCGCACCGCGGCCGACGCGATTCAATTGCAAGGCGAGTCGATCGGCCGCTTGAATGCCGCCAAGCGCCGCGCGCGCGGACTCGGCTTCGTGCCGGAGGAGCGACTCGGCCGCGGCGCCGTGCCCGATCTTTCGCTGGCGAACAATATCCTGCTGTCGCATCAGACGCCCGCCACCGTACGGCACGGCATGATCCGCTTCGATGCGATCGGCGAACTCGCCGCCACCATCATCCAGCGCTTCAAGGTGAAGGCCGGCGGGGCGCAGGCGACGGCCGGCTCGCTGTCCGGCGGCAATCTGCAGAAATACATCGTCGGCCGCGAGGTCATCCGCGAACCGAAAGTCTTGCTGGTGGCGCAGCCGACCTGGGGCGTCGACGTCGGCGCCGCCGCGCAGATCCGGGCCGAGCTGGTCGCCTTGCGCGACGCCGGCTGCGCCCTGCTGGTGATCTCGGAAGAGCTCGACGAGTTGTTCGAGATTTCCGATCGAATGATGGTGATCGCCAAGGGCCGCCTGTCGCCGTCGATCCGGCGTGCCGACGCCAGCGTCGATCTGATCGGGCAATGGATGAGCGGACTGTGGTCCGACGATAAACACAACGACAACGGAGGCGATGCCTCCGGCCGGGAGGCAGCCCATGCTTAAGCTCGAACCGCGCCCGAATCCGTCGGCGCTGATGTCGTGGATGTCGCCGCTGCTGGCCGTCCTGTTGACGGTCATGTGCGGCGTCGTCCTGTTCGCTGCGCTCGGCAAGAGTCCGCTGACCGGCCTTTCCGTGTTCTTCCTGGAACCGATCAAGGACTTGCGCGGCTGGTCCGAAGTCGGACTCAAGATCGCGCCGCTGCTGTTGATCGCCGTCGGTCTTGCGATCTGCTTCCGGGCCAACGTGTTCAACATCGGTGCCGAAGGCCAACTCGTGATCGGCGCGGTCGCCGGCGGCGCGGTGGCGCTCGCTCTGGACGACGGCAGCCGCGGCGGCGCATTGCTGATCGCCGCGGCGATGGCGGCCGGGATGGCGGGCGGCATGGCGTGGGCGGCGATCACGGCCTATCTGCGCGACCGCTTCAATGCCAACGAGATCCTGGTGTCGCTGATGCTGGTCTACGTCGCGCAGCTGCTGTTGAGTTATCTCGTGCACGGCGCGCTGCGCGACCCGGAGGGCTACGGCTTTCCGCAATCGCGCTTGCTGTCGTCGGAGTTCCTGCTGCCGATCCTGGTGCCGCAGACGCGGCTGCACATCGGCATCCTGATCGCGCTGCTGGTCTCGGCGCTCGGCTGGATCTATCTGGCGCGCAGCTTCTCGGGCTTCAAGCTGCAGGTCGGCGGCATGGCGCCGCTGGCCGCGCGCTATGCCGGCTTCTCGGCGCGCAAGTCGCTCTGGACCTCGATGCTGGTGTGCGGCGCCCTGGCGGGCCTGGCCGGCACGGCCGAGGTGCTGGGGCCGATCGGGCAGCTTACGCCGTCGGTGTCGCCCGGCTACGGCTTCGCCGCCATCATCGTCGCTTACGTCGGCCGCCTGCATCCGATCGGCGTGCTGTTCTCGAGTTTCATCATGGCGCTGTTCTACATCGGCGGCGAGCTGTCGCAATCGCGGCTCGGCATGCCGAGCGCGATCACCGGCGTGTTCCAGGGCATCCTGCTGTTCTCGCTGCTGGCCTGCGACATCCTGATCCACTACAAACTGAGCTGGAGAAAATGATGGATGCATCCGTTTCCACCGTCGCGCCGCTGATCGCGGCGGCGATCAATGCCGGCACGCCGCTGATGCTGGCCGCGCTCGGCCTGCTCATCAACGAGAAATCGGGCGTCGTCAACCTCGGCGCCGAGGGCATGATGCTGGTCGCGGCGATCGTCGGCTTCGCCGTCACCGTGCATAGCGATAGCGTGACTTTCGGCTTTCTCGCCGGCGCCTTGTCCGGCATGCTGCTGGCCGGCTTCTTCGCCCTGATGACGGTCTGGCTCGGCACCAATCAATATGCGACCGGACTGGCCTTGTCGCTGTTCGGCGCCGGCGCCTCGGCGTATATCGGCATCGATTACGTCGGCAACAGCCTGGCCAACAGCCGCTTCGAGATTCCGCTGCTGGCCGATATTCCCTTCCTCGGCACTGCCTTGTTCAAGCAGCATCCAATGGTCTATCTCTCGCTCTTTCTGTGCGCGGGAGTGGCGTGGTTCCTGTATCGCACGCGCGCCGGCCTGGTCTTGCGCGCCGTCGGCGAATCGCCGTCGTCGGCGCATTCGCTGGGCTACGACGTGCGCCGCATACGGCTGGCGGCGCTGCTGTTCGGCGGCGCCTGCTGCGGACTGGCGGGCGCCTTCCTGTCGCTGGTCTACACGCCGCTGTGGGTCGAAGGCATGGTGGCCGGACGCGGCTGGATCGCGCTGGCGCTGACCACCTTCGCGACCTGGCGTCCGGCGCGCGTGCTGATCGGCGCCTATCTGTTCGGCGGCGTGACGATCCTGACCTTTCATGCGCAAGGACTGGGGGTGTCGATCGCATCGCAATTGCTGTCGATGCTGCCCTACCTGGCGACGATCGTCGTGCTGGTGTTGATCTCGCAAAACGCGAACTGGATCAAGTTGAACATGCCCGCATCGCTGGGCAAAAATTTCCACCCGAGCCGGTAATCCCGGCGACCATGTTCCGGGCGATGCCTATCCGCATCGCCCGCTGACGGACGAAACCCATCCGCGTCCGACCGCCGGCGGCGCCGGCATCACATGCGAGGTTTTCATGATCGACCGCTTGAAACGGCCGGCGCGTTCTCGCGCTGTGCTGCTGGCCGCCTGCATGCTGTTCGGATGCGGCAAGAATCCGCCGCATGCGGCGGCGCCCGCGGCCTCGGCTACGCCCTCGGCGCCAGGACCGGACGACGGCCCGCTCAAGGTCGCCTTCGTCTACGTCGGTCCGGTTGGCGACGGCGGCTGGACCTATGCGCACGACCAGGCGCGCAAGTCGGTGGAGGCCGAATTCGGCGATCGCGTCGAGACGCGCTATGTCGAGAACGTCGCGGAAGGCGCCGCGGCGGAACGCACCTTCCGCGAATTGGCGCGCCAAGGCCACCGGCTCATCTTCGGCACCACCTTCGGCTACATGGAGGCGATGCATGCGGTCGCCAAGGATTTCCCCGACGTGAAATTCGAGCATGCCACCGGCGACCGCACCGCGCCCAACGTCGCGGTATATGAGGCGCGCACCTATGAAGGCGCCTATCTTGCCGGCATCCTTGCCGGCAAGGTCAGCAAGAGCAAGCGCCTCGGCTTCGTCGCTTCGGTGCCGATACCGGAAGTCGTCCGCAACATCAATGCCTATACGCTCGGCGCGCGGTCGGTGGACCCGGATATCACGACCCGGGTGGCGTGGGTCGGCAAATGGTTCGATCCGGACCGGGAGCGTGCCTGTGCGCTCGAATTGATCGCCGCCGGCGCCGACGTGCTGATCCAGAATACCGATTCGTCCGCCGTGCTCAAGACCGCGCAAGAGAAGGGCGTGATGGCTTTCGGCTGGGATTCCGACATGAACACCTTTGCGCAGAAGGCGCACCTGGGTTCCGCCGCGATCGATTGGGCGCCGTATTACAAGAAGGTCGTGCGCGATGTGCTCGACGAAACCTGGAAACCGGGCGCCGTGTGGTGGGGCGTACGCCAGAACGCCGTCAAGCTGGCTTCGCCGAATCCGCAACTGCCGCAGGAGGTGCTGCTGTTTCTCGGCGAGCGCATCGCCGCCATGCGCGCCGGCGGCTTGCGGCCGTTCCAGGGGACTCTGTTCGACCAAGGCGGCAATGAAGTCGTCGCCGCCGGACGGGCCCTGCGAGATGACGAATTGAAGACGATGCGCTTCCTGGTTCAAGGCGTGATCGGCGCCTTGCCGGAATAGATTTTCATCGATATGCCGGGTATGCCCGCGCGGATATATCGGCCTGATTTCCGCTGCGCATAATACTTTCGACTTTTTGCGAAATCGGCAGCGACGCGATTTTGTAGTAGTGCGCGCAACACGGCAACGTGAAAGCTTGCATAGACAGGCGCGCGTGCGCAAGATGATGGGGTTTGGACTGGGGAAATAACCAGAAGCGACGATGCGCCGTCATTCCCACGCGGCGCATCCCAAGATCCATCGACCGGCCAGTGGGAGTCACGTGTAGAGGAAAACCATGCATAAAACCTTCATGCGCGGTGCATTGTCCGCAATCGCTGTGCTGCCCGTCCTGGCGGCTTCTCCCGCGGCATCCGCCGCGGATCCTTCGATCAACGTCGGTTTCGTCTATGTGAGCCCGATCGGCGAAGCGGGCTGGACTACGCAGCACGATATCGGCCGCAAGGAGATGGAAAAGAATCTCAAGGGCAAGGCGACATCCAAGTTCGTCGAAAACGTGCCGGAAGGCGCGGATTCCGAGCGCGTCATCCGCGACCTGGCGCAGCAGGGCAGCAAGCTGATCTTCACCACCTCGTTCGGCTACATGAACCCCACGCTCAAGGTCGCCAAGCAATTCCCCGACGTGAAGTTCGTGCACCTGACCGGCTACAAGACCGCCGACAACGTGGCGACGGCCAATGCGCGTTTCTATGAGGGCCGCTACCTGGCCGGCGTGCTGGCCGGCAAGATGAGCAAGTCGAATGTCGCCGGCTACGTCGCCGCCTTCCCGATTCCGGAAGTCCTGCAAGGCATCAATGCCTTCGCGCGCGGCATGCGCAGCGTGAATCCCAAATCCGAGGTCAAGGTGATCTGGGTCAACAGCTGGTTCGATCCGGGCAAGGAGCGCGATGCCGCGATCACCCTGATCGGCCAGGGCGCCGACGTCGTCACCCACCACACCGACTCGACCGCCATCGTGCAGGCAGCGGAAGAGAAGGGCAAATATGCCGTCGCTTACCATTCGGACATGAAGAAATTCGGTCCCAAGGCGCAGATCGGCGCCGTGACCCACCATTGGGGCGCCTATTACACCAAGGCGGCGCAGCAAGTCCTGGACGGCTCCTGGAAGAGCACCGGCGTCTGGGGCGGCATCAAGGATGGCTTCGTCAAGCTGGAGAGCATCGGCGCCGCCGTGCCGGCCGACGTCAAGCAACTGGTCGCCGCCAAGGAGAAGGAACTGGTCTCGGGCAAGCTGTCGCCGTTCGACGGTCCGGTCAAGGACAACGAAGGCAAGGTGCGCCATGAGAAGGGCCCGATGGGCGATGATGCTTTGAACAAGATGGATTACTACGTCGAAGGCGTCGCCGGCAAGTTGTCCGCGAAGTAGACGCTTGCGGTACCGGCCGCGCCCGGCTTGGCCGAGGCGCACGCCATGCTCTGGAACGGGAAGTCTGCTTGGGCGGCTTCCCGTTTTTTCTTGTGTCGGCAATTTCCAACGGTCGAGCCGGCGTCATTGCGAGCGCATCGGTTTTCGATATACTGTATGTCCATACAGCAACGAGATCGAGGCTCACCATGAAGTCCGTTCCTTCTTTCCTTTCTTCCGCCCATCAATCCCTGTCGAAGCTGGCCGCGGCGGAAGATCCCAAACCGGTGATGCCGCCGGCCTCGGCATCGCCCGCGACCGCGCTGGTGACCCGCTTCGGGGATGCCGTCGATGTCCGCAATCGCGGCACGTTGCGCATGAGCCGTTTCGCCGGCAGCCAACGGCAGGCGACGGAGCCGGCGCCGGCCGTGGTACGCCTATGGATGGATGAGCAATGCCATGAACTGTCGGCGCACGAGGCGCGCGCCCTGGCCGCGCAGTTGGCAGCCGCGGCGGCATTCGCCGACAAGCAGAACGGTCATTGAAGGAGAAGCGCCGATCGCGCGCGGCGATCGGCGGGTTTGCTAGTTCAAACTTGCTAGTTCAAACGCGCCAGGTGGCGGCGCACCGAGAACAGTGCGCCGAGCAGCCCGAGCGCCGCGCTGAGGCCCAGCAAGGCGGCGGTCGACGCCAGGCCGAGCGGCGCCAGCCGGAATTCCGACGCATACAGGCGCGCGAATTCCGCGATCGCATCGTTCAAGGGATGGAGGGCGGCCGCCACGGCGCCCAGGGCAACGGCGCCCGCGCACAGCCCGAGCAGGGCGCCGGCGTAATAGAACGGCCGATAGATGAAACGGTCGGTGGCGCCGACGAGGCGCGCGACCTCGATTTCATCGCGCTGATTCATCACTTGCAGCCGGATCGTATTGAACACGACCGCGATCACGACGATGCCGAGTGTCGCGGCCAGGAAACCGAGCGCGATGCGCAATACATGCAGCAGCGCCGCCAGGCGCTTCACCCACGCCGAATCGACCTGCACCGATTCGACTCCCGGCAAGGCACCCAATTGCGCGGCGATGGCATCGATGCCGCTCGGGTCGGAGGCGTCCGCCGCGCCGCTGAATTCCGACAGCTTCAGCACATAGGCATCGGGCAGCGGATTGCTGCCGAGCGCCACGACGGCATCCGCCAAGCCGCTGCGGTTCTTCAACCGGTCGAGCGCTTGTTCGCGCGAGACGAATTCGAGCCGGGTGCCGCCACGCCGGGCGTCGCCGCTTTCGCCACCGTCTTGGGCATCCTGCACGATGCGCCGGATGCGCGGCGCCAGCGCCATCGCTTTCTCGCGCGGCGTATCCAGCGCCAGGAAGATGCTGATCTCCGGCTCGATCGATAGCTGTTCCGACACCGGCCGGACGTTTTCCAGCACGGTCAGGCCGGCGAACGGCAGGGCGAGCGCAATCGCGACGACCAGCACGTTGAGCAAGAAGCCGCTGCGCGGACGGGCGAGATGCCGCACGGCGTGGCCGAACGCGAACCAATGCTGACGGATCCAGGAAATCATGCCGCGCCTCCCGTCGCGCTGTCGTGCCAGCCGTCGACCACGCGGCCGCGATCGAGATAAATGACGCGGCCGGCGGCGTCGAGGATGTGCTCGTCGTGCGTGGAAATGAGACAGGTGACGCCGACGGCATGGAAGGCCTTCAAGGCGTCGAGCACCCGGGCGGCGCTCGCACGGTCGAGGTTGGCGGTCGGCTCGTCGGCCAGGATGATCTGCGGCCGGTTGACGATGGCGCGCGCGATCGACGCGCGCTGCTGTTCTCCGCCCGACAGGCTTTGCGGCATCATCAACGCCTTGTCGAGCAAGCCGACCTTGTCGAGCGCGGCGCGCGCCCGCTTCTCGGCATCGGCGCGCGTGGCACCGCCGACCACGAGCGGCAGCATCACGTTGACCAGCACGTTGCGGTCGAGCAGCAGGCGCTGCTGCTGCAGGATCAGCCCGAGATTGCGGCGCAGATAGGGCAGGCCGGACGGCTTGAGTTTGCCGATGTCCTGGCCGTTGACCTGCACCGATCCGGAACTCGGCCGTTCGATCGCCGCGATCATCTTCAGCAGCGTCGACTTGCCGGCCCCAGACGGCCCGGCGAGATAGATCAATTCGCCTTTCGCGATCGACAAGGTCACGCCGGACAGCGCGGCCGCATCCTTGGAATATTGCTTGGTGACGTCCTGGAATTCGATCATCGTCAACTCAACAGCGCATCGACGAACTCGGTGGCATTGAACGGCTGCAGATCCTCGATCTTCTCGCCGATGCCGATGAAGTAGACCGGCACCGGCCGCGTCTTGGCGATCGCCGCCAGCACGCCGCCTTTTGCCGTGCCGTCGAGCTTGGTCACGATCAGTCCGGTCAGGCCGAGCGCGTCGTCGAAGGCCTTCACCTGCGCCAAGGCATTCTGGCCGGTATTGCCGTCGATGACGAGCAGCACTTCATGCGGCGCCGAATCCATCGCCTTGCCGATCACGCGCTTGATCTTCTTGAGTTCTTCCATCAGGTGCAGTTGCGTCGGCAGGCGGCCTGCGGTATCGACCATCACGACATTGGTGCCGCGCGCCTTGGCGGATTGGACGGCGTCGAAGGCGACGGCGGCCGGATCGCCCGATTCCTGCGCGATCACGGTGACGTTGTTGCGCTCGCCCCAGATCGTCAACTGTTCGCGCGCCGCGGCGCGGAAGGTGTCGCCGGCGGCCAGCAGCACCGATTGCTGATACATCTGCAGATGTTTGGCGAGCTTACCGATGGTGGTCGTCTTGCCGGCTCCGTTGACGCCTGCGATCATCGCCACCAGCGGCTGGTGGCGGCCGAGCACGAGCGGCTTTTGCAAGGGCGTCAGCAGATCGATCAGCAGCGTGCGCAGCGCCGCCTTGACTTGCGCGGCTTCGGTCAGGCGCTCATCCTTGACCTTGCGTTTCAAGGCGTCGAGCAGCCATTGCGTCGCTTCGACGCCGGCGTCCGACATCAGGAGCGCGGACTCGAGTTCCTCGTACAGGTCGTCGCTGATCTTGGCGCCGACGAACAGCGTGGTGAGGTTGGAGGAAGTCTTCGCCAGGCCGGCCTTCAGGCGCGACAGCCAGGAACGCTTTTCCTCGGCCGGCGGCGGGGCGGCTGGAACGATCTCGCCGGCCGCTTCGGGTTCGGCGGGCGCCGGAGCGGCCGCCGCTGGCATGGGCGCTGCTTGCTGCGACTGCGACTGCGGCGCGGCCGGCATGGGAACGGCCTGCGCGGGCGCCGCCGGCGAGAGCTCGGCCGGAGCGGGTTCCGCCTGCGGCGTTACCGGCACGTCTTTCGGTTTCTTCTTGAAAAAACTAAACATCGGGATATGAATTCGTCAGGACGGATGGATGGCAGCGGGATCGCGGCGCGTCGCACCTATGCGGTCCGCGTCGAAAGAAGACGCTTGCAAAGCGCTGTATTTTAGCAGAGCCAGCCATGCCGAATCGAAGGTAATGCCGTTGTTTTCAAAGGGAAAATGAACGTAAAGAGTTTCGCAAGAACGCGCTCGGCGAGTTTTGATGAATCGACCGTCCGTCCGGGTTTCTTGATAACATCGCCCGGCCCGATATTTCCACTCAAGCTTATGTCACATCAGCGCGGCAAATCGAAGCCGAACAAATCCACGCGCCAGGCGCCGCACCAGGTACGCATCATCGGCGGACTATGGAAGCGCACCCCGCTGCCGGTGCTCGACGCCGAAGGCTTGCGGCCGACGCCGGACCGGGTGCGCGAAACGCTCTTCAACTGGCTCAATCACTTGCTCGACGGCGGCTGGCCGCAAGTCGCCTGCCTGGACTTGTTCGCCGGCACCGGCGCCCTCGGTTTCGAAGCGGCCAGCCGTGGCGCGGCGCGCGTCGTCATGATCGAGGCGGGCGGACCGGCCGTGCGTCAACTGGAGGCGACCAAGGAGAAATTGCGTGCCTCGCAAGTCGAGATCCGGCGCGGCGATGCCCTGGCCGGCGCGCATCACCTGGCGCACGATACCGGGCAGCGCTTCGATCTGATCTTTCTCGATCCTCCGTACCACCAGGATTGGCTGGCCAAGATCATGCCGCTATGCGAGCGCTTGCTCACTGAAGCCGGGCTGCTCTATGCCGAGGCGGAAACTCCGTTGACGGCGGAGGATGCGCCGCCGTGGATGGCGGGTTGGGAAATCGTGCGCGCGGACAAGGCCGGCATGGTTTTCTATCACTTGTTGCGTCGCAAAATCACCGCTGAAATTCAGGCATAATGCGGATTCTTTCCTAACCATTCCATTTGCGGGAATCACCATGGTCACAGCCGTCTATCCGGGAACGTTCGATCCGCTCACGCGCGGTCATGAAGACCTCGTGCGCCGGGCCTCGGGTTTGTTCGACAAGCTGATCGTCGGCGTGGCCGACAGCAAGGCCAAGCGGCCGTTCTTCTCGCTCGAGGACCGCTTGTCGATCGCCAACGAAGTGCTGGGCCATTATCCGAATGTGCAGGTGGAAAGCTTCTCCGGCCTCCTCAAGGATTTCGTGCGGCGCCACGATGCGCGCGTGATCGTGCGCGGCTTGCGCGCGGTGTCCGACTTCGAATACGAGTTCCAGATGGCGGGCATGAACCGTTACCTGCTGCCGGACGTCGAAACCATGTTCCTGACGCCGTCCGATCAATATCAATTCATCTCCGGCACCATCGTGCGCGAGATCGCGATGCTCGGCGGCGACGTGTCGAAATTCGTGTTTCCCTCGGTCGAACGCTGGCTGAAGGAAAAAATCGCCGAGGCCGGCAAGGCCTGAGCGACGTAGTCGAGGTATGCCGTCATGGCTTTGATGATCACCGATGACTGCATCAATTGCGACGTTTGCGAGCCCGAGTGCCCGAACGGCGCCATCACGATGGGTCCGGAAATTTACGAGATCGATCCGCACAAGTGCACCGAGTGCGTCGGTCATTACGACGAGCCGCAATGCCAGCAGGTGTGTCCGGTCAGCTGCATTCCCTTCAATCCGGAATGGCGCGAGACGAAGGAACAGCTGCAGGCGAAATTCGAGAAGCTGCAAGCGGAACTGAAGCAGTAGCCGGCCGTTCCGCCGGCTCCCTTTAATCGAGCGCGACCACCCGGTTGCGCCCGCCTTCCTTGGCTTGATACAGCGCGCGGTCGGCTTTCGCGACGAATTCCTGGGCCTCGACTTCGACCGGGGTATCGCAGCCGGCGCGTCCGGAATACCGCAAGGTCGCCACGCCGACCGACACGCTGACGTCGAGCGAGCTTCCGTTCGGCAAGAGCACCGGCTGTTCGGCCACGCCGCAGCGGATGCGTTCGGCGACGTTGGCCGCATCCTTCAGCTCGGCATCGATCAGCAGCACCACGAATTCCTCGCCGCCGAAGCGGCCGAGCGCGTCGGACAGGCGCAATTCCGCCTTGATGCGCGCCGCCACTTCGCGCAATACCACGTCGCCCGCCTGGTGGCCGACGCTGTCGTTGATCTGCTTGAAACGGTCGATGTCGATGAACAGGCAGGACAGCGGATATCCCTGGCGCCGCGTGCGGCCGATTTCCTCCTGCAGGCGGCGTTCGACATAGCGCCGGTTGTGCACGCCGGTGAGCGGATCGGTCAGGCCGATGCGCTTCAGGCGTTCCTGGTTGATCACGTTCTCGATGCAGATCGCGATGATCGACGACAGGTGCTCGATGAAGTCGGTCGCCATCTGCGGCTGGAAGCGGCTCGCGTGCGCGCTGCCGAGATTGATGCTGCCGATCAGTTGCTGGTTGCGGATCAGCGGCACGATCGCGACGCTGGCCGGCACTGCCATCGGCTCCGGGAACAGCATGCCGTGCATCTGCTCGCTGTAGGCGCCGAGCAGCGGCTTGCGCAACCGCGCGCACAAGTCGCCGAACTCGGTTTCGTCCTGCATGAACAGCAGCTGCGGGAATTCGTTCGGACTGATGTCGAGGTCGACCAGGATGCGGCGGATGTCGTAGGTCGAATCGATCAGGGACAGCGTGACGACATCGAGTTCCGACGACAGCCGGAGCGTCTCGAGTATGCCTTCGATCAATTCGCGGAAGCTGCCGGCGCCGATCAGCTGCAGATCGAGCGCCTGATGGCGTTGCATGATCTGCTGGTTGCGCCGCGCCTGGCCGATCAGGCCGGCCAATTGCGCGCGCAATTGCCGGTTTTCTTCGGCAAGCGCGGACGAGGCGGGCGCGGATTGGCTCATGGGCAGGGCGGGTATCGGGTCTAGCGCAGCATGGTACCGCCTGGACGGCGGCCTAGCAACCGCGCCGTCGCCGCCCGCCGGGCGCCGACCTCATGCCGCGGCGCGCGGCAGCCGCTTGGCGAAGAGGCGATTCTCGTACGCCTCGTTCTCGAAGACATACTGCGTCGCTCCCAGCGCCTGGTAGCCGCGCCGGGAATAAAAGGATAGCGCCCTGGCATTCCCGATCCAGGCGGTGAGCCAGAGCGCCGCCATGCCGCGCGCGGCGGCGAGCTCTTCGGCATGGCCGAGCAGAGTCTTGCCGATGCCGCCGGAAGTGCGGCGCTCCTGAACGTACAGTCGTTCCAGTTCGGCGGCCGGCGCGAACGGAACCAAGGCGTGGTCGACGCCGAAAGCCAGTTGCGCGAATCCGATCAGGTGGCCGTCATGCTCGGCAAGGATGAACACGCGGGAGGGCGCCGCCAGCTGTTGCGCCACGGTCGCGGCGGAGAAATGCGCGACGACCTCGCGCGCCAGCGAAGGGCGTATGCCTTGCGGCGCATAGGTATCGAGGAAGACCTGCGTGCCCAGCACCGCAATGCAAAGCGCATCGGCGGGCGTCGCGGTGCGGAAGGAAATGCCGGACAGGGAAGCCATTCAGAACGCCAGCTCGACCGCGACTTCCTGGCCGACGCGCAGCACCTGGCTTTCGCCCTTGACCAGGATCGCATTCATGCCGAAGGTGATGCCGCCGTCGACTTTCGGGTTGGTGCGGTAGGTGCGCAGGATGTCGAGCGGATCGGGGCCGATTTCCGCCGTCGCCTGGTCGACCGACGGCACCGTGCAGCGCGCGCACGGCTTGACCGGCTTGAGCGCGCAAGCGCCGAAATCGATGGTGTCGGCGTAGTCTTCCTCGAAGGCGCCGACGCCGTCGAGCACGATGTTCGGGCGGAAACGGTTCATCGGCAAGGCGGCGCGGCCCTGCGCGGCGAGTTTTTCATTCAAGTCGTCGAGCGAGGCTTGCGACACCACGAGCACAGGGAAGCCGTCGGAAAACATGGTCGGCGCTTCGATGTCGCCGGTCCATTTGGCGCTCGCCAGCCGCTTCGCCTGCGGATGGAAGCGCACCAGCCGGCACGGCGTGCCGATCGCGTTGGAAAACCAGGCGGCGGTCGTATCGTCGCAATCGTAAGCCTTGAGCGTCGTGCCCCAGACTTCGACCTCGAGAGTCGGCGCGGCGTCCGGGTCCGGCAGGTCGAGCGGAATCTCGAGCCGCAGCATGCCGGG
>Ga0196972_1000472_pt1 | contig 20975 bp, 24 predicted proteins | sample S1v_2013CmetaG_FD_148618 | JGI IMG/M metagenome (GOLD analysis project Ga0196972, IMG submission 148618) | Soil microbial communities from Anza Borrego desert, Southern California, United States - S1+v_20-13C | ecosystem: Environmental > Terrestrial > Soil > Desert | place: USA: California...
GTCAGGCCGCATTCGAGCCTGAACTACGAGACGCCGGAAGCGTTCAGCAGGAAAGCAGCAACGACTATATCAACCGGAGCTATCCCAAATTAACTTGGTCCGAAAAAATCGGTCAGGTCACTTTCCCTACAATCGCAAACACAATTCCATTTAAATGAGGTCTTGACGCTGTCGCGTAGTCCGCGGCCAATTCAAGATCCATGACTGATGGCGAAGGGCGGGATTCTGGATGCGAATGCCAGAGGCCTATGCAGTGCAATCCCTGCTCAAAGAGACGCAAGCGCTCCCGGTAGGCCACCTCGGGATCAAAATGAACATCTGCGTACCTTGCATGGATTGCTGGCAGGACGGTCGCACGGTCGACGACGATTTCATTACCCGTCAGATCACGGGAGTAGAGCTGCCCTACTTTTTCTTTTGAATTAAAGAAGGTTTGTCGCTGGGCAGCGAGTAGCGATACCACATCGTCGTCAAGTAAAAGCGTCCAGTCAGCCTCCTTGATTTGAAAACGTATTGCCTTACTCATTGCTGGCCATGACGGTGGGGAAATCACGTATCAGCATTCTCGCCCCACAATTCATCTCATCCTCGGGAACCCAGGCATTAATCGAGTTCTCCGCGCCGTGTTCGGCAAAGTATTGTCGTGATCGTACCCATGAGTAGACCATTGAGGGACTGTCTGAACTTTCCAAGGTTTGCAAAGCCCGCTCGGTTACGAAGCCTGCCGCTTGCCACGCATCCGCAACGCCATAGGGGTGGAAGCCGTCTCCACAGGCTGGCAATTTGATGCGGGCCGCACTGCCCCAGCTTGCTGCATTGACGTGCGTGTCGACCGGGTCCGACATAGGCCAGCGATCTCGCTTATGCAAGAGAATGACATGGCTAGCTGCGCCAAACGGCTCCATCCAGGAATGAATGATGGGCATATCGCCCAGTACCTGGTGACGGTATAACGACAAGAATCCGCGGATACTACTCTCGCCTGTGCAGTCGATCACCAAGTCATAGCCCCCTTTTTTGGCCTTTTCCACCAGCCAGGGAACAACGTTCGCAGCATACCCGGACACTTCAAGACCGGGAATACGGCAAGCGCCTTGCGTTGCTGTCCGACGCCTGCCAATATGGCTTGCAGCCGATGCGTGCTGTTATTTAGCTCTGTGAATAGCGTGTCCCAATAGGCGGACTCGTGCGGGTTATGGCCAAAGGGCGCTTGTTTGGCAAACCACTCCGGCCCCTTTGCAGCACGGCGAAGCCCCGCCTTCCATAGCGCCGCTTCAGCTTTCCGCTCCTCGAAAAAGGAAGGTTGCCCCGAAATATTACTCATCACGACCAGCATCTCGGCATCCTGATGCTGCAACGTTCCAAGCAATCGGGCTACTTCGTGAATGTTCTCCCTTCGCATTTCCTGCAAAACGGACTCGTCGTAGGCGTCGGGATTCACCCGGTCAATCAGGCGATGGCACTCGTCACACAACAACAAGAAATTGTCCGGGTCATCCGCCAAGATGCTCGATCGACGAGCGTCGCCCCTGGGCCCATTAGGCGAAGAGGCGACGATATGGGCGAAGTAGCTATAGTTACCCTTCGATCCGGTAGCAGCGTGCGTGCGCAGATCTTTTCCGCAACCGCGGAATTGGCAATGCCACGCCGCGCGTGCCGCGACTTCCTGCATGGTTTTCGGCGAAGCGTCACCGGTTCGGCCGCTTACCGTTGTGACCTTGCCGCATTGCGCCTTCCATTGGCTTAATTGTGGCCTTGTGAGCGTAATAGCTGCAGCAGGGTTCGGAGTAGCCTGTTGTATAGAGACGGAGACGCTCTCCCAAAGCACCTCCTTTTTCCGGATATACGTTTGAAGTACGGACGCAGTCTGAATGTCCAGGTCGCCTGTTCCAAGCTCGATCAACTTAGCAGGATCCTGCGCGTCGGTACCGAAAATCCGCGCCTGATATGCATTGGCCACGACCATGATCGGCGGCACGGCGGTCGCCGCAAGGCCCGATTTCAATGCATTAGCAAGCTGATCATCCGATAAAGCCATTCGTCCCCGCTCCCTGCCGCCATCAGAAAGCGGTCGTTTTGATGATGTCGATATATAGGCAGTTAATTAGATTGCAAGAGCGTTATTAGGGCTTTTTCTTCGATTGCGACACCACCGTGCCAGCCAGCGATTTAGTCACCGGACTGGAAGCGGCACTCCTTAACGCAGCCGAAGCCTTAGTTTCGATAGTCTTGCTGGTTTGCTTGTTGGTGCCCGACTGGGCCAATGCACTACCTGCAAGGCTTTTCTGCAGCGACGACGCGCCGGAATTGCGCAAAGTATTCGAGGCTAAAGTTGCTTTCGTGTTACTGGTTTGCTTTTTATTCATCGTCATTCGTCCTTTCCATGATCGGCAACCACTTTTGAGATACTGTTCCTAATCATATTCAGGAATCCCTAAATATAGTGTTTGCATTCCTTAATCTGACTATAGATAGTATGAAATAGTTCCGCAAGGATTTTTTAGTACTCTTCCATATAGAGTGCCAATTTAATAAAAAAGGTCAACTGAGTTATTGCTTTGTTAAGTGTGTATCCAAAGGCTGGCACTACATAACGCTAGGCCGTCCGCCTTGGAAGGTTCCCCTTCCAGGTCTCAAGCAAGAAGTAATGCTTGATGTACTTCGACGGCGCGAAGAGGCATCGTGATATTCAATAGTTTGCGCCAAGGCTCAATCGATGTAGTCCACCAAAGAAAGTCCGGTGATTCCATTTTCCTGAAGCGACACCAGCGCAGCGGATAAGCAGCAAACATGAAGACTGTGCTCATGTCGTCGATGGTAAAAATAGTCAATGGAAATCGTCCCCGTCCTGTCGTTCAGGATAAAGCCTGCAGCCTTGAACGCCCTGTATTCCTTGCGGCGTCGATCCTTAAACTTGAGATACGCCGAGCCACAGTTATCTAGCAACGTCCCTACACGTTTGCCGGTACTACTATCTATTACGTCAAAGGCCGTGGGCGTACGCCTATCCAGCGCGTTTGTCAGCCAAGCCCGCCCTGCCTCATCGGCTGCCTTTACCGCTTCTCTCATGATTTCAGAGATGTCTTTCATTTCACTCGGTAGCGCGAAGCAGCAGAGACTCGTCCAAATTGATCGGTGTTCCGTGGTCAAACGGCTTTAGACCACTGAAGCATGGCATGGCCGCCGGCTATTTCCAGGTTTGCCGATATCGGCGCCACTTCAAGATAGGCCAAAGTTATAGGACTGCCAAGGTGGAACGCACCCGCTTGCTAAATTTCAGGCGGGTCGTTTTCAAAGGTTGTGGAGTAAATCTCGTGGCCGTTGGTTGCTAAAGGTCGGCGAGATGCCGAGACACCAGCAGCCTGGTCAGTTGCTCCCCGCGCCCTGTAAGCAGCTTGATATCCTTGTCGGACATCGGCGCGAAGTCGGTTGGATAGGCATGTCTATAGCCGCTACGAAGTATAGGCCGCCAGACAAGGGTGGCCGGGATAGTATGCGATGATTACATGATGAGTCGGTCTCGATCACCGTAACCCAACGGATCCACTTTCATGTCAACCAGCATATCGACTAGCAATCGGCGACAGCGGAATGAATCATCGGTCGATTGAATCCACGCACCACGTTGACGCTCAAGCCATGTAGTGCCAAAAGCGTCGCCTGCCGAAAATCCCGCTTCGAAAATCTTGATCCGGTCGCCTTTCGGATTGACGGCTGCATGTACCGATAACTCATCGAGCCCGGCATCTTCAATGGCGATGGCGCCCTGCCCGATTGCCTCCACACATATATCCGGCCTAGATCAGTCGATGCCATCTTCCGCCATCCGCGCGTCCGAAGCTTGTGGACGGTGCCGCAGGCGCGCCATTAACGTTCGCCCAGCTTTTTCCTGAGCGTCGCGCACACCTCTTCCGTTAAGCCGGTGGTCGGATTGCTGCGCACGAGATTGGATAGGAACGGCTTAAATAACCACGGCTGATCGTCGAGCGCCACCCACGCTTCCCAGGCACGACCAGCTTTCCGCAACCAGTCCTCGATCTCGGCTTGGCGCACATACGTCCCCATCGACGTTTCATCCTGGATATCTTGCCACTGCGGTGTGACGCCAATGATGCGCGCGCCGATGTCGGGAGAAAACAATGCCTGCAGCTGCGCAAGCGTACGGCTCTCGCGCCAGGTCGAGCTGATGACGATGTCGACTTGCGGACAACCGCGCAAGACGTTTTCCAATAACGGTCGGCGGCACAGCAGATCGGCGTCGGCGGAACAGATTGCCGGATGCAGCACGCCGTCAAAGTCGAAAAACAGGATCATGGGCGCTTGATGGTTGGGAGCTTCGACGTTAGCATGATTCTTCTATGAAACCAATTATCGCCCTGGATGTCGACGGCGTCCTGCTCGACTATCACCATGCGTATGCCCAAGCCTGGGCCAAGGCGTTTGGCGCCGTGCCGGCCGTGCGTGATCCGCACGCCTATTGGCCGATCGACCGCTGGGAGGTGCGGCGCCTGGCCGATGACGAACTGGCGGCGTTCCGGACGTGCTTCGATCATCATTTCTGGTCGATCATCCCCGCGATCGCCGGCGCCGTCGAAGCCTGCTGTGACTTGGCTGTGGCCGGCTACGAGCTCGTGTGCGTTTCCGCGATCGAAGCGCATTTTGAGGCGGCGCGCCTGGAGAATTTGCGCAATGCCGGCTTTCCGATCGAGCGCGTGATCGCCACGGACAATGCCGGCGTCAACACTAGTCCCAAGGCGGCCGCCCTGCGCGCACTGCGGCCGGTCGCGTTCGTCGACGACTTCCTGCCATGCCTGCGCGGCATTCCCGCGGAGATCCATGCGGCGCTCGTGCTACGTGAACCGAACGGATCGCCGAATGCCGGCGATGGCTTGGCATGGGTACATTCGCAGCATGCCGATCTCACCGCATTCGCAGCGTGGTGGCTCAACCGCCAAGAGCGACACTGATGTCCTCCACGCCAAGCAAAGCTCGTCCGGACCGGAAAGTAAAAACGTCGACGGTCCGCGTGCAACCGGGCACTGCGCCCCAGCGCAGTCCGCTCCACGATATCGCGCAGGAAATCAAGCGCAATCCGGCGCTCGGTGAGCGGTTGGCGATCGAGGCGGGCATCATCACGCCGACCGGTCGACTGACGAAGTCGTATCGGGGATAGCCGACGCAACACGGCTGACTTGTTCCAGTAGCACGGCACGTTCCTGCAGCCACGCTTGCTTTTCTTCGGCAAGCCCCTCGATGCGCATCTCGATGCGCCGCACTTGTTCGGCCAGCATGGCAGCCTCGCGCTCCTTGGCGGCCAGTGTGCTGCGCGCATCCGTCAATTGCTGCTGGGTCGCCGTGAGGTGCGCCGCCAAGCTGTCTTTCGCTAGTACCACCTCCTCGAATCGGGCGGTGAGGCGCTCCCGCGCCGATCGTTCTTCCGTCGCAGTTTCCTGCGCCTCCCGTAACGTCTGCCGCAGGTTCGTCACGTCGGTCGTCAGATGCGACAACTTCACTTCCTGCTGGTCGAGCGTCGTTTGCTGGGCAGCGATGTGACGTTGGGCGCCAGCCAGATCCTGCTCGAGGTGCACAATGCGCTGCTCGTATCTTTGCCGCTCCTCGGCCCGCTGCGCGGCGGTCGCTTCCTGGTAGTGCTCGAACTGGGCACGCGCCTGCGACAGTTGGCGGTCGAGCGTCTCCACCTCGGCTGCACGGTCGGCGAGCCGTTGCTGAAGGCCAGCGTTGTCTGCCTCGATCATGGCTAGCCGCACGCTCTGGGCGTGATGGGACGCCTGCAGTTGCGCGAGCGCCGCTTGGGTTCGGTCGAGCTCCGTGGACAGCGCCGCCCGGGTCTCTGCGAGCGCTTGGTGTTCGGCGCGCAGCGCTTCCTCGCGCTCGGCGGCTGCACGCAGCGCAGCGTCATGCGTCTGCTGTGCCTGTTCGAAGCGCTGCGTGAACTCGCTCTGCATGTGTTCGTGCAGACCCTTGACGGCTTGCAGCAGCGACGCCGGCAAACCAGCCTCGGCGGCGGCGACGGTCTGTTGCCGCTCGGCCTTCCAACGCTTCAAGAGCGGCGCGATTGTGCTCTTGCTGCCGGTGCCACCAAGGGCCTCGCGCACGCCATCGACGGTCGGATTCGTGCCGGCGGCCGCGAGTTGGGTAGCGGCGCGGGCGACGTCGGAATAGAGGATACCGGGACGGGCCATGGTCGGGTCTCGCCTAAATAAAGTAACGAATTACGTTATATGTAATATTACGATAAATAACGAAACGTCGGCGTAAATATCTTCTGGAATTTAATACACGATAATGTACTTTATCGCATCTCATCTTTCGCGTTGGCACGCTATAGTGTGTAATCGTCAGTACACCTATTCCTTAAGAGGACAAATTATGCCGCTGGACCGCCCCACTCAACCTCCTGAAGTGCCGACATCGCAGAGTAACTTAATTACATCGCGTAACGCCGGTACACCTGCTGACCTCGACTTGAGTGACCAACACCGCACCTTGCTGGCTGCGGCAAGAGCCAACAACACGCGCCGCACTTACCGTTCGGCAATTCGCCACTTCCAAGCTTGGGGCGGCCAGTTGCCATGCGACGAACCGACTGTCATCCGCTATCTGCTGGCCTATGCCGATTCGTTGAATCCACGTACGCTAGCCTTGCGTTTAACGGCACTATCGCAATGGCATCGCTACCAAGGTTTTGTCGATTCGGCCTCGACGCCGACCGTGCGTAAGACGCTCGCCGGCATCGCGCGCACTTACGGTCGCCCGAAGAAGAAAGCCAAAGCCATGCCGGTCGAAGACCTTGAGCGGATCGCGGCACATCTGGTCGGCCTCCCGACACTGAAAGCTTTGCGTGACAATGCGTTGCTGCAGCTTGGATTCTTCGGCGGTTTCCGACGTAGCGAACTGGTCAGTATCGAAGTGTCGAACGTGACATGGGAGCGCGATGGCATCGTCATTACGCTGCCGCGCTCAAAAACCGATCAGGAAGGTCAAGGCATCGTCAAGGCGATTCCCTACGGCGACGGGTCGTGCTGTCCAGCGACGGCCTTGCGTAGCTGGCTCGACGCCGCTGGCATCGTGTCCGGGCCGCTGTTCCGGTCGATCAGCAAGTGGAACGCGATCGGCACCGAGGCGCTGCACGCGGCCAGAGTCAATGCGATCCTGGAGGACTGCGCAAAACTGGTTGGCCTGGATTACGTGCCACACCTATCGAGCCACAGCCTGCGTCGTGGCATGGCGACAAGCGCTCACCGTGCTGGCGCCGATTTTCGCGAGATCAAGCGCCAAGGCGGCTGGCGCCACGACGGTACTGTACGGGGCTATATCGAGGAAGCCGGCCAATTCCAAGAAAATGCTGTACTGGCGCTGTTACGCCGCAGAACATAGGTCATATATCCCGCATTTTGCGGTTGCCGTGCTCCAAATATTGCTGTGCATTACTCATCAGTCCAATTGGGCGTAGACACCGACGTTTTGACTTGGCATGACTGGAGCATCGTCATCGGCACCCCGATATAAATTGTCATTGCCCGTGGACGCGTTCGCGCCGGGCCTTGGCGACCATAAACTGATAACCACACACTGTCCGGGCGGCAAAGAAAGTTCCTTTATTCGGGTGCCGTTACATCATCCCCTTAAATTGTTCCCAACATGAATCAGAGAAGGTTTCGATTTTTCAAATGCGTTACCTGTTTTGATCGACACCTAGGGGTAGATGTAACAACACATAAGGAATCGAAATGATGCTGCCGGTTAGACTCGGATGAATTTGACTTGAATCAATCAAATTGCCGAGACGAATTCCTACACTGGATTCGGCCCTTCCATCCGGTGGGCGCATGTGATGAACGCCCTCTTTGCGCGTCGTGCGAACAAAGTCGTTCATCTCTACTGGAGGCAATGCCGAATGATCGCAATACCGCACGGCGAACGCGCCGACCATGCCCAACGTTTTCCATATGCGCCCGGCGTACGGACAGGCATGGATGAACACACGGTTCATCAGATTACGTCCGGAGCGCGCGCATGGCGGCGTGAGGATCCGCGGATGGCGCAGTGGGCGCAAGGGTATGGCGTTATCGCACACGACGACCATACGCAATGGCGCATCCATCGGCTCGTCTGCGACCTGCTCGGCCGCGACCGCACGCGCCATGCCGGCGACATCTGGAACATGCTGATGGCGGCCGACCGGCTGGCCAGCGCGGCAATGTGGGTCGTCGCGCATATGACCTACGCAAAACGCGTCAAGACCGATGGCGCGGAACTGGCCGCCGACGATTTCAAGGCCACGCCCGACGGCCATACCGGCGGCTCGCTCAACATGGTGCCGGCCTACATCGGATACCTGCTTGCCAATGCCCTTACCGGACGTACTCGCGCATGGCTGATGGGCCAGGGGCATTGCGTGGCGGCGATCGACGCGGTCAATGTCTTGACGGGCAATCTTCATCCAGAACAAGCCGCGCGCTACGCTGCAACCGAGGAAGGCTTGTCGCGGCTTTGCTCGGATTTCTATTCCTATGCGATCCGGCCCGACGGTGCGCCGGCCGCACCCTTGGGCAGCCATGTCAATGCGCATACGGCCGGCGGCACGATCGAGGGCGGCTATCTAGGTTTCGCTGAACTGCAATACATGCATATGCCTTTGCCTGGCGAAAGCGTGGTCGCCTTCCTGAGCGACGGCGCATTCGAAGAACAGCGCGGCGCGGATTGGGCGCCGCGCTGGTGGCGAGCCGAAGACACCGGCCTGGTTCTGCCGATCATGCTGCTTAACGGCAGGCGCATCGAACAACGCAGCTCGATGGCGCAGGATGGCGGCGTGGAATGGTTTGCTGAGCATCTTCGATTGAATGGATTCGATCCGATCGTCATCGACGGCACCGACCCGGCAGCGTATTGCTGGGCCATTCTGGAAGCCGAGGCGAGACTCTCGGCATGCGTCGATGCGGCCAAAGAGGGACAACTCCACTATCCCGCGCCGCTGCACTATACGATCGCGCAAGCGCCCAAGGGGTACGGTTTTCCTGGCGCCGGCACGAATCTCGCGCATAACCTTCCGCTCGGCGCCAACCCGGCCAGCGATGCATCGGCCCGCGCGGCATTCAACCAGGCCGCTCGCAAGCTGTGGGTGGAAAGCGCCGCATTGGCCGAGGCTGCCGCCCTTCTTTCCAATCACGACGCGAACGGCCGCTGCCGCGAGCGCGATCATGCGCTCACGGCAAGGCACGTCGAATGCATAAGTGCGCAACTGCCGTGGCAGGAAGCATCGGCGGATGCACGCGCTTTATCGCCGATGCAGGCGCTCGACCAGGCATTTCTGGCGATTGCAGCGGCCAATCCGGGTCTTCGGGTGCGGATCGGCAATCCGGACGAATTGCGCAGCAACGGCATGGCCGGCACGCTCGAACGCTTTTGCCATCGCAGCACGCACCCCGAACCCGGCGTTCCGGAAGCGCTCGACGGCGCTGTCATCACGGCACTCAACGAAGAAGCCGTCGTGTCGGCGGCGCTGGCGAATAAAGCGGGATTGAATCTGGTCGTGACTTACGAAGCCTTCGCCGTGAAGATGCTCGGCGCGATGCGCCAGGAAATGATCTTCGCGCGGCACCAGGCGCACGCAGGGCGGCCGCCTGGTTGGCTGTCGGTGCCGGTCGTGCTGTCTTCGCATGCGTGGGAAAACGGCAAGAATGAAATGTCGCACCAGGACACAACCTTGTCCGAAGCCTGGCTTGCGGAACCTTCCGATCGAGCGCGGGCCATGTTTCCCATTGATGCGAATGTCGCGATCGCCTGCCTTGAGGCGTGCTATGCCACGCAAGGCCAGATCCGGACGATCGTGGCCCCCAAGCGTGCGGTGCCGCTGCGCTTGAACAGCCTCCAGGCGCGCCAGCTGGTGGCCGACGGCATGCTGCGCCTGGCAGGCGATGGCGGGCCCGAAGAACGATTGCAACTGATTGCCATCGGTGCTTACCAGCTCGGTGAAGTGTTGCGCGCCTCGGAACGGCTGATGCACAAACGTATTCCGCATTCGGTGGTAGTCATCAACGAACCGGGCCGCCTGCGTATTGCGCGCGACGCTATGGAAGCGGATGTCATCGTGCCGCAGGAGGCGATCGATGCGATGTTCCCGGCGTATTCCGCAGCGCGTGTGGTCGTTTCCCATACCCGAACCGAATTGCTGGCCGGTGTGCTGCGCCGGATCGATACCGGCCCCGATCGCACGCGTTTTCTTGGATTTTCGAATCGGGGCGGAACGCTCGATACCTTCGGCATGCTGTTCGCCAATCGCTGCACCTGGGCGCATGTGCTGCACGCGGCGGCACAGGCATCGGGCAACCATGCAAGCGAATGGCTGACGCCGGCCGAATTGGCGGCAGTCCAAGGATGCGGCGACCCGAACGTTTTAAGGTGAGCCGCCCCGGATCGGCATGATGATCGGCCGCTCGGCTGGACGCGGCGCGGCGGAAACGCAGATTCGCAATACGCAACAGCACGCCTATTCATCGGGACAATTGGCGCTATGGACTTCCCTTCCTCATGGCTGACGAGCGCCGCGGTCGCACTCGGTGGTGGCATGCTGATCGGCATCGAGCGCGAGCGCCGCAAGGGGACGGGTCCCGGACGCGCGATCGCAGGCATCAGGACATTCGCCCTCGCCGCCATCGGCGGCACGTTCGCGCAAGCGGCCGGATTTCCATGGTTGACGATAATCGGCGCCGCCCTCATCGCGGCGCTGATCACAATCGCCCATTACCGCGATCGTAGCGACGATCCCGGAATCACGACGGAGCTGGCACTGTTTTTCACCTATGTGCTCGGCGTGCTTGCGGCAAGGGATGCGCAACTGGCATCGGCAGGATTTGTCCTGATCACCGCTCTGCTGGCCAGCAAGACGCATTTGCACCGCTTCGCGACGCACACTTTGACCGAGATCGAATTGCGGGAAGGCTTGATACTGGCGGCCGCCGCGCTGATCGTCTATCCGCTCGTTCCGAACCGATCGATCGCGCTGTTGGGGAACATCAACCCGCAACATTTATGGCGGCTGGTCGTGCTGCTCATGGCGCTGCAGGCGGTCGGCTATATCGCATTGCGGCTGATGGGGCCGCGCCTTGGTCTGGCGGTCGCGGGGCTCGCTTCCGGAATCGTGTCCAGCAGCTCGACCTTTGCCGCCATGGGCGCACGCGCCAAAGCCGAGCCGTCGTTGACGCCGGCTTACGCGGCCAGCGCGTTGTGTTCGAACTGGTCGTCGATGGTATTGCTGGCTGCCGTCGGGGTCGCGATCGGCCCGGCCGCGCTCGGCGCGAGCTGGCCCATCATCGCGACGATGGTCGTCGTCAGCGCCGTTCCTGCTGCCCATACTGCGTTTTCGCAACCGAGCATCGAGCCTGGCAAGCTGCCGTCGGGCCACGTCTTCAGCCTCCGGCAAGCGCTTGTCTTCTCGTTGGTGCTGACCGGATTGACGATGATCGTCGGCATGGCGACTGATCGCTACGGCGCAGTGGCTGCGGAAGCCGGCGCGGCGCTCGCCGCCACCGTCGATATGCAAGCGGCGGGCGCGGCATTGTTTTCGTTATATGCCGGAGACGCCATCGATGCGACAGCATTGAAGTATGCCCTGACCATCGCTATCAGCACCAATGCCGCCAGCAAGATCGCAATCGCCTTTGCTGCTGGCGGCACTGCCTTCGGTATGCGTGCGGCTGCGGGGCTGTTGCCTGCGGCGGCGGCTGCCTGGATTGTGGTGCTGGTTGCCGCATCCGATCCGTGACGCCGCGAACCGAGGCACGGCTATTCAGCGCAAGACCGGGCTCGCGATTAAAGCAGCTCGCTGCCGACGATGCCGCGCCGCTGCTCGAATCCATCCTTGCATTCCCGGCATTGGCGAGCGGTCGGAAAGACTTTCAGGCGTGCCGGTTCGATCGTCTGCCCGCATTTCGTGCAGATGCCATAAGTGCCATCGGCGATATGCCGCAAGGCCAGATCGATTTCCTGCATTTCTGCTATCAAGTCCAGCCGCTTTTGACGAAGCTGGGACTCGATGATCGTCATAACCGGTGAATGTAATAAGGACATAGGAATACGCTGAAATAATCGCGAGCAATCAACGGCTCAACTCCGTACCGGCGGCCATCGCTCTTAGGATCATCGGATTGAGAATTTCGATTTCCCGGTTCGACACTTTAAGCAAGCCGCGCTTCTTGAACCGGGATAGCAGACGGCTGATGCTCTCGATCGTCAGGCCGAGATAGTTGCCGATCTCTTCACGCATCATGCGCAATTGAAAATTGTTGGCCGAATAGCCGCGCGCCGCATAGCGGGCTCCGGTGTTGACCAGAAAAACGGCCAGGCGCTGCTCGGCGCACATGCTACCCAACAGCAGCATCGCATTTTGTTCGCGCGTGATTTCCTGGCTCATCAAGCGGTGGAAGTGCCGCAGCAGTTGCGGAATCTCGGCAAATAATACTTCCAGTTTGGCGAACGGGATTTCGCACACCTCACTGTCTTCGAGCGCCATGGCGCCGCAGTGATGGCGGCCGGTGCCGATCGCGTCCATGCCGAGCAATTCGCCAGGCATCTGGAATCCCGTGATTTGCTGTTCGCCGCCGGCATTGATCTGGAACGTCTTGAAGTGACCGACGCGGATGGCGTAGAGCTTGGTGAATGGATCGTTCGTGCGGTACAGATTGGTGCCGCGCTGCACGCGCCGGCGGCGACCGATGATGCTATCGAGCCGCGACATTTCGTCATCTCCCAAACCAGTCGGGAGGCATAGCTTGTGCAAGCTGCAAGTGGCGCAGTGATTATGTTCCTGCATCGCGCTGGTCTGCGCGGGCGCTACGGGTTGGATTTGAATGCTTGACATCATGCTCGCTGCTCCACAATGGTTGTGCCGTAAGCGCAGTATCGATGAGCATGGGTATGCTTGCCATCGTCGATGGCAGCATGTTCTTGTCGTGGATTTGCAGCGAATTTTCTGTAGGGGAAAACCTACAGGCGTTGGACGCCAGATCAATAATCTGGTCAGATCAGCAATCCGTTTTCGATCGCATAGCGGGTCAATTCCGCATTGCTGCTCATGCCCATCTTTTGCAGGATGCGGGTGCGGTAGGTGGTGACGGTGTTCGGGCTCAGGTGCAAGGTCTCGGCGATCTTCACGAGGCTGTCGCCGGCGGCAATCATTTTCATCACTTCCAGTTCGCGATCAGACAGCGCTTCATGTGACGACTCCGGCGTGGTGCCGCCGACCAGGTCGGCCAGCTTTTCTGCCAAGGCCGGTGTGAGGTATTTGCCGCCGGCCGCTGCCTTGCGCACGGCGGCGATCAGGGTTGCGGCGGGGCTGTCCTTGGTCAGGTAGCCGGCGGCACCGAGCTTGAGCGCCCTCACCGCATAGACTTCTTCGGCATACGTGCTGAGAATCAGTACGGCGGGCCGTTTTTTCTCGGCTTGCATCAGGCGCAGCAATTCGAGGCCGTTCTTGCCCGGCATGGCGATGTCGATCAGGGCGACGTCGAATTCCTGCTCGTGCAGCAGACGCAAAGCGTCTTGCGCATTCCCGGCCTCGCCTTCGATCGCGATATCGCTTTCGGAGCTGAGCATGAGCTTGACGCCATTGCGAACGACCGCATGGTCATCCACCAGCAAAATTCTGATCCTGTCATTGGCCATCGTTGTTCTCTATGGGCAAGCGCAACGCGACGGTCGTGCCGCGTCCGGGCGTTCCGGTGATGCGCAATTCGCCGCCGAAATGGCGGGTGCGTTCGTACATGCCGAGCAGGCCCCAGGTATCGCGATTGAGCAAGCGTTCAGTATCGATGCCCTTGCCGTCGTCCTTCACTTCGACATGGACGACGCCATCCTTGCACGTCGCTTGCACAGTCACATGCGCGGCTTGCGCATGGCGCACGACATTGGTCAACGCTTCCTGCACCACGCGAAACACCATCGTGCCGCGTTCCTGGTCGAGTTCGACCGCTTGAGCTTCGATATCGATTGCGCACGTGCAGTCAAGACCGGAACGTTCGGCAATCTGGCCAGCGTACCATTCGAGCGCAGCCCAGACGCCGAGCTGATCGAGCACGCTCGGGCGCAGGTCGGTGATGACCTTGCGCACGGTGTTGATGGCGTTGTCTGCCAGCCCCAGCGCTTCGACCAGCAAAGGATCGGCCGGTAAGCCGGCGCGTGCGGCGCGGTCCATCGACACCGACACATGGGCCTTGATGCTGGTCAGCAGCGCACCGAGTTCGTCGTGGATTTCCTGGGCGATGCGTTTGCGCTCCTGTTCCTTCAATTGCTCCTGGTGCGCCGACAGCTTGCGCAATTCGATTTGCGATTGACGCAGCGCCTCTTCGGCGCGCTTGCGTTCGCTGATGTCGCGGATCATGCCGGTGAACATACGACGTTCGCCGAAACGCATTTCAGCGACCGCCAGATCCATCGGAAAGGTCGTACCATCCTTGCGCAAGCCGACCACTTCACGCCCGATGCCGATGATTTTCCTTTCGCCGGTACGAAGATAGTTGGCCAGATAACCGTCGTGCCGGTCGCGGTAAGGCTGCGGCATTAGGAGCGACACGTTCTTTCCCGTGACTTCGGCTTCGGTATAGCCGAACAAGCGTTCGGCGGCTGGATTGAACTTGTCGATGATGCCGTGTTCGTCGATCGTGACGATGCCGTCGACGGCGGTATCGAAGATTGCCCGCATGCGCGCTTCGCTTTCCTGCACGGCGGCTTCGGCGCGCTTGCGCTGCGTGATGTCGTGGATGGTCGCCATGACCAGCGCCTGGCCGGCATCGGTATGCAGCGGCGACAAACTGACTTCGACCGGAAATTCTTCGCCCGAGCGCCGCTGGCCGAACAATTCCATGCCGGAGCCCATGCTGCGCGGGCGCGGTTGCGTCGCATAGCCGGTCCGCAAGGCGGTGTGGGAATGACGGAAACGATGCGGCAGCAAGGTTTCGATCGGCAGGCCGAGCAATTCTCCGGCGGCATAGCCGAACATCTTCTCGGCCGGCGGGTTGGCGAGCAGGATGCATCCTTCGCGATCGGCAATGAGCATCGCATCGATCGCCGAGTGCAAGATCCAGTCGATGCTCTGTCCTTGGAGCATGGGATTGAGAGAGGAGTAGTGACCGTGCCGGTATTCTATAGCGGCAGGCACGGCAACTCCACCATGACCGGGCGGCTGATTCATGGCGGCAACCGGTCGGACTCCGGAGACATGAGGTAGCAAGTCAGCAAACTGGCAAGCGAGCAGGCGGCCCAGAGCAGGAAAAAACCTACTGTATAGATTGCGATCGGCGGCAGCTCGGCCACGGCGCTGCCGAGCTGCAAATCATGCGGATCGAGCAACGAAAACACGACGCCTTCTGCCACGATGGCGGCGAGAAACGAAGGCCATAGCACAACTAGAGCGCGACGAAACATGATGTGCTCTTAAAGCATCGGTTGGCTGGCGATGACGATGGCTTGCTCTTTCGGCCACGCCCAGTTTCCGCTCAAACGCCAATTCCGATGCTCGTTTTCCATCTGCAACTGCCAGCGCGCTCGCTCCAGTTCCGGCAATGGCACTGAGAATTCGCCGTTCTGTTCCGGTCGCACGTCCAAGGCAAGATCGCGCTCCGGCTTTGTCGGATGAATCAGGCGCAAGCGTGCCGCGCCGGCAATCGGCTGGCCGTAACTGAGTAATTGTCCATGCAAGACGCCTTGCGCCGGATCGTAATGCAGCTTGAGCGACAGGCCTAGGCTGGCGGCGGCGCGTTCGCGGCTCAAGTCCTGGTTGATTGCCTTGCCCTGCTTGTAATAATCGCTGGCCACCAAGGCATCGGGCTGACGATAAGCCAGCCAACCGGTATAGGCGCCGGCGATCAAGACCGCCAACGGCCCGAGCATCAGCAGCCAGGGCCAACGATGGCGATACCATGGTTTGCCGGTTACGCCGGCTTGCGAATAAACGATCGATTCCATGACATTCTCCATTCAATGTTTCGGCACGTAAAACACGGCCTTCTCGACTGCATGCACATTGGGTGCATCGAGCGCCTGCAATTCGAAACGGATCGCGTTCGACCCGGGCACACCCTTTCCCTGCCCCACGCGCACCCGCACCGGCACGGCGCGCGAGGATGCGGCTTCCAACTCGATCTCGTCCGACGTCGCCAGCGCGATCGAATCGATCCCTGTCACCGTCAAGCGATAGCGATGCGCGGCCTCGTCGGTGTTCATGATCTGCAAGCGATAGACATTCTCGATCGCACCCTCTTCCACCTCGCGCGCCAATGCGCCGCGGTCGCGGATCACGTCGAACTTCAAGGGCACGCGCAAGGCTAGCGACGCGCCGACCGCCAGCACGGCGGCGGAAAATATCGCGGTATAGATCAGCACGCGCGGCCGGAGCATGCGCGTGCGCATTTCGCGCGGCGACAAGTGCAGCTTCGTTGCATTCTCGGTCGCATAGCGGATCAAGCCGCGCGGCGAACCGACCTTGTCCATCACTGAATTGCAAGCGTCGATGCACGCGGCGCAACCGATGCATTCGTATTGCAAACCGTTGCGGATATCGATATCGACCGGGCAGACCTGCACGCACATCGTGCAATCGATGCAATCGCCGAGGCCCCTGCCCTCGTTCGCCTGCTGCTTCGCCCCCTGCTTCGCTCTCGCCCCGCGCGGTTCGCCGCGCTCGCCATCGTAGGTAATGATCAAGGTGTCCTTATCGAACATCGCGCTCTGGAATCGCGCATACGGGCACATGTACTTGCACACCTGTTCGCGCAGCCAGCCGGCATTACCGTAGGTCGCCAATCCATAAAACAGAATCCAGAACATTTCCCACGGGCCGAGCGTGAACGCGGCAGCCTCGCGCAGCAGTTCTCTCATCGGCGTGAAATAGCCGACGAAGGTAAGGCCAGTCCATAGCGCCACGCCTGTCCAGGCCAGATGCTTGCCGCTCTTCCTGAACAGTTTGGAAAGCGACCACGGCTGCCGGTCGAGCCGCATGCGGGCGCTGCGGTTGCCTTCGAAGCGGCGCTCGATCCACATGAAGATCTCGGTATAAACCGTTTGCGGACAGGCATAGCCGCACCAGATGCGCCCCGCGATCGCCGTCAGCAGGAACAAGGCGAAGGCCGCGATGATGAGCAAGGCCGCGAGATAGATGAAATCCTGTGGCCACAGTGTCAGGCCGAAGATGTGGAACTTGCGCGCGCCAAGGTCGAACAACACGGCCTGGCGATCGTTCCAGCTCAGCCACGGCAAGCCGTAGAAGACGAGTTGCGTGATCCACACGCATGCCCAGCGCAGGTTCGCGTAAAAGCCTTTTACCTCGCGCGGATAGATTTCCTTGCGCGCGGCATACATCTTGATGACGGCTGCTTGCGGCGCGGGCTTGCTGCTCATGGAATTCGCTGCCTGCTATTGCGTTATCTGCTATTGCTTCTGCGCGAGCGTCGTCGCGTTCGATTGCCCCCAGACATACGCAGCCAGGACATGCACCTTGGCTTCGCCGAGAAAATCCTTGAACGGCGGCATTGCATTGTCGCGGCCCTTGCGAATCGTCGCCATCACGCTCTCGATGCCGCCGCCATGCAGCCAGACCTTGTCGGCCAGGTTCGGCGCGCCGAGCGCCTGGTTGCCGCGGCCATCGGCGCCGTGGCATGCCATGCAAGCCGCATATTTCTGTTTGCCGAACACGGCCTTGATCGGATCGTGGGTCGAATCGGACAGGCTCAATACATAGTGGGCGACACGCTCCACGTCGACATCGGAGCCGAGCGCCTGCGCCATCGGCGGCATCTGTCCGTGGCGGCCTTCCATGATCGTTTGCTTGATCGCATCCGGCGTGCCGCCGTAGAGCCAATCTCTGTCGGTCAGATCGGGAAAGCCCTTGCTGCCGCGCGCATCCGAGCCGTGGCATTGCGCGCAATAGGTCAGGAACAAACGCTCGCCGATGGCATGCGCCCGCGGATCGGCAGCGACGGCTGGAATCTCTTGCGACAGATATTTTTCAAACAAGGGAGCGTAGTCGGCTTGCGCCTGCTTCAGTTCCTGCTTGTACTCGCCCGCCGATTCCCAGCCGAGCTTGCCGGCGTATATTCCCAATCCCGGGTACAGCACCAGATACCCGATGCTGAACACGATGGTGAGATAGAACAGCCACATCCACCAGCGCGGCATCGGGTTGTTCAGTTCGGTCAATCCCTCATCCCAGGTGTGGCCGGTCGTTTCCTTGCCGCCGGGGACGACCTTGCATTTCGATTGCGCCCATAGAAGGACTGCGCAACCGGCGATGCCGAGCAGCGTGAGCAACGCGATATAGGCACCCCAAAAATCGTTCGTAAAATCAGCCATCGCATTTCTCCCCGGATTGCCTGTCTTGCGTTTGCGCCTCGTCTGCAGAATCCGCAAACGGCAGCCGTGCCGCCGCATCGAAATCGGCAGCGCGGCGCGCGCCATAGGCCCACCACGCGACGCCGATGAAACAGGCAAAGCTGACCAGCGTGTACAGGCTGCGCATGTCGGTGAACAATGGTTCGAGCGTCATGATCAATTCCTCGTCTTGATCTGGGTGCCAAGGCCTTGCAGGTAAGCGACCAGCGCATCCATTTCGGTCTTGCCGCGCAAAGCCGATGCCGCCTGCGCGATTTCCTCTTCGCTATAGGGATGGCCGAGGCGCTTCAACGCACGCATCTTCGGCGCGGCTTCGTCTGGATTCAGCGCAGTTTTCTCCAGCCACGGATAGCCCGGCATGTTCGATTCCGGCACCACGGCGCGCGGATCGACCAGATGCAGGCGGTGCCATTCGTCGCTGTAGCGGCCGCCGACGCGCGCGAGATCCGGCCCGGTGCGTTTCGAACCCCATTCGAACGGATGGTCGTAGACGAATTCGCCAGCCACCGAGTAATGGCCGTAGCGCTCGGTCTCGGCGCGGAACGGCCGGATCATTTGCGAGTGGCAGTTGTAGCAGCCTTCGCGCACATAAACGTCGCGACCGACCAAGCGCAGCGGGGAATATGGCTTCAATCCGGCCACCGGCTCGGTCGTCGATTTCTGGAAGAACAGCGGCACGATCTCGGCCAGGCCGCCGATGCTGACGACGACCAATACCAACGCAATCAGCAGCCAGGGGTTCTTTTCGATCCATTCATGGGTGAATTTCATGTAATGCTCCTTGGGATCAGGCGTGCGCAGCGGCATGCGCGGCAGCCAACGCCGGAATGCGTGCATTGACCGGTTTACCGTCGCGCACCGTCATCCAGGTATTCCAGGCCATGATGACCATGCCGGAGAGGTACAAGAGGCCGCCGCCGAAACGGATGACGTAGTAGGGATAGGTCGCCTTGACCGATTCGACGAAGGTATAGGTCAGCGTGCCGTCGTCATTGACCGCGCGCCACATCAAGCCTTGCATCACGCCGGCGATCCACATCGCGGCGATATACAGCACGATGCCGAGGGTCGCGACCCAGAAATGCACGTCGATCAGTTTCGTACTCCACATGGCCGTCTTGCCGGACAGGCGCGGGATCAGGTAATAGATCGCGCCCATCGTGATGAACCCGACCCAGCCGAGCGCGCCGGCATGCACGTGGCCGACGGTCCAGTCGGTGTAGTGCGACAGCGCATTGACAGTCTTGATCGACATCATCGGCCCTTCGAAGGTGGCCATGCCGTAGAACGATAGCGAGACGATCATGAACTTCAGGATCGGATCGGAACGCAACTTGTCCCAGGCGCCGGACAAGGTCATGACGCCGTTGATCATGCCGCCCCACGATGGCGCGAGCAGGATCAGCGAAAACACCATGCCGAGCGATTGCGTCCAGTCGGGCAGCGCCGTGTAATGCAGATGGTGCGGTCCCGCCCACATGTAAGTGAAGATTAGCGCCCAGAAATGCACGATCGACAAGCGATAGGAATAGATCGGGCGGTCGGCCTGCTTCGGAATGAAGTAATACATGATCCCGAGGAAGCCGGCGGTCAGGAAAAAGCCGACCGCGTTATGGCCGTACCACCATTGGATCATTGCGTCCTGCACACCGGCATAGGCCGAGTACGACTTGGTCAGCGTGACCGGCATGGCGGCGCCGTTCACCACGTGCAGCAAGGCGACCGTGAGGATGAAGGCGCCGAAGAACCAGTTGGCGACGTAGATGTGCGAGACCTTGCGCTTGATGAGTGTGCCGAAGAACACGACCGCATAGGCCACCCAGACTGCCGTGATCAGCAAACCGATCGGCCATTCGAGTTCGGCGTATTCCTTGCCGCGCGTGATACCGAGCGGCAGCGTGATCGCGGCCGCCACGATCACCGCTTGCCAGCCCCAGAACGTGAACGCCGCGAGGCGGTCGGAGAACAGGCGCACCTGGCAGGTGCGTTGCACGACGTAGTAAGACGTCGCGAACAGCGCGCAGCCGCCGAAGGCGAAGATCACCGCGTTGGTGTGCAGCGGGCGCAAGCGGCCGTAGCTAAGCCAGGAGGTGTCGAAATTCAGCGCCGGCCATGCCAGCTGCGCCGCGATGAACACGCCGACCAGCATGCCGACGACGCCCCATATCACGGTGGCGATGGCGAATTGCTTGACGACCTTGTAGTTGTAGTCGAGTGGATTGCCCACAGCCCTCTCCCTGCTTGAGAACATTGATGTTCGTCAAGAATAGGGATCGAGGTGGTGAAAATCATTGACTTGAGTCAAATTGGTCTAAGGGGACTTGAGGCTGGCAATGACGTGAACTCCGTCGCTGTTTGATAACAAGGAGCGAGTATCGAGAAATGAAAGAATAGATCTGCTATTTCGGTACCACAATAACTTGTACCTCAATTGTTTCCTCCTTGCTGACCTGATCTGAAATTTTCGCGCCACAGGAAATTTGAGAAGATAGCTCCCCATTGGAAAGGGAGCCATGAAAAAGAGCCGATACAGCGACGAGCAAATCGTCCGGATTTTGCGGGAAGCCGATAAA